>WNGE01027838.1_pt1 | contig 10404 bp, 7 predicted proteins | sample 5400651 | NCBI WGS metagenome assembly WNGE01 (sample SAMN13153370, study PRJNA577476) | soil metagenome | isolation source: 60 cm soil or saprolite under grassland replicate 2 | place: USA:California | collected 2016-06-15
GGGGTCAAGTAAAACTTGGAACGTTAGAAAATCTTTTCGATGGCTTCTGCGGCACTGGTATGACCGGAGTGGCTGCACAAATGTGTGGAGACCGCAAGGTAATCGAAGCTCTTGCATACAAGATGCAAGAAGATGGTACCATATTAGATGAAAATGGCAATCCATTTTCAAAATTGGGCCCTCGTCATACTATTTTAAACGATCTATCACCTGCCGCAACATTTATTGCTCACAACTATACCACCTTAGTAGATGCAAAGAAGTTTGAACGGGAAGCCAATCAAATCCTAGAAGAGGTAAGGAAAGAACTAGGTTGGATGTATCTAACCCTCCATCAACCCAAGCCCCCTCAAATTGACGAAGCAATATCAGGGTTCAAAACTTACGGACCAACGTTTTTTTCGCAAGAACTACAATTAACCTGGGGACGTATTCACTATACCGTATGGTCTGATATCTTTGTTTGTCCTGAGTGCTTAGGTGAGATAATACTTTGGAATGTGGTGGTAGATAGACAAAATAAAGAGACGCATGAAGAATTCCAATGTCCTCATTGCCAGGCCAAACTTACGAAACGAAACATACAGCGTACATGGGAGATGAAATTTGATAGAACTATTAACCAAACTATAAGACAGGCAAAACAGGTACCGGTTCTGATCGGCTATAGTGTTGGCAAAAAGCGGTTCGAGAAAGCTCCTGATGCATTTGATCTGGCCCTAATAGAGATGATTCAAAATAAGGATATTCCTTTTTGGTTTCCAACGGACTCATTACCATATGGTTACAATACTCGTCAACCTATGGAATCTCATGGTATCACTCACATATATCACTTCTATACGAAGCGTAATTTATGGGTATTGGGAGCAGTTCGATCTCGAATAAAAGATGATCATTTACTTTTTTGGATGACTGCGGCAAACCGCTACCTGTCAAAACTATCTAAGATCGGAACTACTTATTATCTTCATGGAGGAGGGGGAGCCATCAATGCAGGTTTATTAGGCACTCTGTATATACCATCATTCTCAGCCGAAAATTCTGTAATCGAGACTTTATCGACTCGTCTCCCTAAGCTCTCTAAAGTCTTCAATACGCTTGCAAAGCTGCATAGAGTTACTACAGTATCCACACAATCATCTTCTAGCTTTCTGCTGCCTGATGGCTCCGTTGATTATATCTTCCTGGACCCTCCATTCGGTTCTAACAAAATGTACTCTGAGCTAAATTTCCTATGGGAGGCATGGCTCAAGGTGTTCACTGACAACAAGCCGGAAGCTATTGAGAACTCCGCTCAGGGTAAGACCCTGGATGATTATCGTCATTTGATGACGATCTGTTTGCAGGAGGCATTCCGCATCCTTAAACCTGGGCGTTGGATAACAGTAGAATTTTCTAACACACAAGCGAGCGTATGGAATGCTATTCAGATTGCTTTGCAAGAAGCAGGGTTTGTTGTAGCAAATGTATCAGCCCTGGACAAGCAGCAGGGAAGCTTCAAAGCAGTCACTACTACTACAGCAGTGGTGCAAGATTTGATCATCTCGGCCTACAAACCAAATGGAGGACTGGAAGATCGTTTTCCCACAGAGGCTGCCACAGTGAACGGCGTTTGGGATTTTGTCCGTTCCCACTTCAAATATCTCCCCAATTTTAAGATTAATAAGGGTGAGATGGAGATTATTGCCGAACGTGATCCACGCATATTATACGATCGTATGGTCGCCTACTTTGTGCAGCACGGTTTTCCCGTTCCTCTTTCCAGTCAAGATTTTCAAATGGGTCTAGATCGGTATTTCCCCCAGCGCGATGGAATGTACTTTCTTCCTGAACAAGTAGCTGAATACGATAAAAAACGTATAACAGCTAAGGCTGTTCTTCAACTCCAACTTTTAATTACCGACGAGTCGAGTGCCATCCAATGGCTCAGGCAGAAACTAAGTAAAAAGCCCCAGACCTTCCAGGAGCTTCACCCGACTTTATTAAAGAGCTAGGAGGCTGGCAAAAGCATGAAAAGCAATTAGAACTTTCCGAGTTGTTAGAAGAGAATTTTTTACGCTATGATGGTGTAGGTGAAGTGCCTAGCCAGATTCACAGCTATCTCTCCACTAACTTCAAGGATTTACGAAATTTAAGTAAGGATGATCCAGCACTGCGTGCTAAGGCAAAGGATCGCTGGTATCTGCCTGATCCAAACAAAAGCATTGATTTGGAAAGACTGCGTGAAAAGAGACTACTCAAAGAGTTTGAGGAATATAAAGCTGCCAAAGGCAGGCAGCTTTATATTCCGTCTAGAAGCGGTTCGTGCGGGATTTAAGAAAGCCTGGCAAGAGCGCGATTACCAAACAATTCTTGCCGTTGCGCGCAACATTCCCGAAAATGTATTGCAAGAAGATACGAAGCTACTCATGTGGTATGACCAGGCAAAAATAAGAACAGGTGATGAATCGTGAAAATTGATAATACACCTTTCGAAAACGGCATTGCGATTTATCCACAACCTATCGCATTAAGTTGTGGACGGATTTGTCGAGCAAGGTATTCCCAGGAGCAACTAGATGCAATCCTAAAGTGTGCCGAGACGGTAACCCGCTATCTCGCCGCTGTCGCCATTAGCTCATTCTCCGCCCGAGAAGATGCAAGTATTGCAGTTCCGAAGGGACTCAGCAATTTTGTAGGTAATTTGAGTTTCGGCCACTTCTTAACTGCTATTCAGGGAATTGCCAGTATCAATACCCCTCATCCTTTAAAGGACGCCCTAACTGCTGCATTCAAAAGTAAAGAAGGAGGCTCTGGGCTCGCAGATACAAGTCTTATTGCACTCCTCAACCTCCGCAACCAGTTAGGGCACGATCTGATGAGCATCTCTGAAGCAAAAGCCACTTCTATTTTCAAAGAACAAACACCGGATGAAGACCTGAAAGTAGCATTAGGAGCACTCGATCCTATTTTTCGCCTTCCGCTGTTTGTGGTTGAGGAGCAGCGTGTCGAGAGTAAGAAAATCATTGCTCGTCGTCTTGTGCTCATGGGTGAGTCTCAAGATCCTTTGCCTGAAGAAATAGAGATGAACACAGATCTTGAGCGCACCCGTTCGCTTTATATCGGACTTCCAGATGGAATACTCTGTCTCTATCCATTTTTGATCTGGGAACATGTTACGGCAAAAGCCAATTATAGCATCTATTTCATCCACTCGATTCCTGACAAGAGTCTAAAGTACACCACCATCAGTGACGATCATTGGGAACACAACAGTGAACTTCATAACCAGATACAGGAGCGGCTCAGTGGAGTCATCATTCCCGAAGAGACAGTTCTTTTAAAGAGCGGGTCAAGCTTTCTGAAAGAGTGGTTGGAAAAGAAGAGGGCCATCGAACAGGCAAGGCGTGCTATCAGCGGCCATATTCCCTGGGACGAACTGAAAACAGAGACGGTTCATTGGTACGGACAGCAACTTGTGGCAAATGCAAATGATACCGATGAAAAGGTTCATCGAATTATTAGTAAACACCTCTTCGATGGTCGTGAAAGATTGACTCCCGAAGAGATCAGGCAGGTCATTTTACTCTTCGGGCGTGAACAGGCCATTAAGAAACTCCTGACGAGAAATGTGATTGATTGCCGAGCAAGAAAAAATCTTGATGTGCGCTGGGATGAACGCTGCGAATCGGCGGAGAATGTAATTGAATGTTTGAAACTGGCTATTGATTTCTTTGGTAGACATGTAGGCATAGATGGAACAACCCTGGAAGGATTAAAAGCAACCTCGGGCTCTGCCAACTACATTGTAATGCGAGAGGGATTAGTTAATCTCTTTATTCACCAGGATTATGGGGATCCAACAACAGTTGCCCAAATCGAAATAATGCCAGACCAGACGATGTTCTTTAATGCAGGCAGGTCCCTCGTTAGCAATACAGCACTCGTTGACGGAGGGAAAAGTCAATCACGCAATCCCCTGATGAGTCGCGCGTTGAGATTGATCGGTTTCGCGGAACTCGCGGGTTCAGGATTGAGAGAGGTACACCGCGCCTGGCGAGAAGCAAAACGTTATCCTCCGGTCATCGAGTCAGATCCCGAAGCCAATACGTTTACTTTGACACTGAACTGGCGAGAATTCCCTGAAATTACTGATGAATTTTGGAAAAAACGTCTTGGTGTACCTTTAACTCCCCAAGAATCGAGAGGGCTGTTACTCTCTTCGGCTCCCTCCGGTACAAATGCCGAGGAAATAGCGTCTTCACAGGGAAGACGCGTATCGGAAGCTACGGAAGTCTGCAAGGCGCTCTTAAGAAATGCTCTTGTGGTTGAGAAAGACAACAGAATTTATATTCAAGAGCATCTGAAGCAGCTAGCTGAAGAAGCAAAGACACAAATGTGATAAATAAAGTTGAGGAATGATTCCAACTTGAACAGACATAACATAAAATCAGGCGAGTGGGCATATAGCCTAGAACACCAGGAGCTCGGCCAGATCATAGATGTTCAGGAATTATGGGGTCAGGTTGTCTGTAAAGTCTGGCTACCCACGCAAAACAGAGTCGAACGCATTCATTCCGATCAGCTAAGTTCCTCGATGGATTCAGGATTTTCGTACCCGGCGAATTTGACATATATAGCTGCGGCGGCTCGGGTAGCCCATACATTAACTCAAAACGTAGTACTTGCTCCTATAGAGGCATCTGTTATTCCATTACCTCATCAGATCTGGGCTTTATCAAGGGCCACTGCCAGTGACCAAATACGTTATCTACTAGCTGATGAAGTAGGCCTGGGTAAGACCATTGAAGCGGGTCTAATCATGCGCGAGCTAAAGCTGCGTGGGCTTGCGCGGCGTTTTCTCGTAATCGCCCCCAGGGGATTAGTGATGCAATGGGTCTCTGAGATGTACACTCACTTTAAGGAGGTCTTTTATCCTCTGATACCAGGAGACTTCATATCCTCCCCCAGAGCCATATTGAATGAGAACCGGTGGAAGATCTACGACCAGGTCGTCTGTCCAATGGACTCGGTGAAACCTCTTGATAAACGTCGTGGATGGCTAAAAGAACAAGTAACTGAATACAACCGTCGCACGATACAAACTCGGTCAAAGCCTTGCGGAAACCACTCCCTATCTTTTACTTTTATCTGCAACGCCCCATCAAGGTAAATCCGACGCTTTTCATCGACTCATTTCGCTATTGGATCCCCAGGCTTTTCCCAACATTAGTAGCCTAACCAGGGATAGGGTACAACCCTATATCATCCGTACAGAAAAACGGCGAGCTATAGATGCACAAGGGCAACCACTTTTCAAGCCTAGACGTACGCAACTTGTTCCCATCGCCTGGAAGGAACATCATCACGAACAGCGCTTACTATATATGGCCGTGACCGAATATGTAAAAGAGGGTTACAACCAGGCTATCAAAGAAAAGAAGAACTATATCGGTTTTTTAATGAACCTTATGCAACGACTGGTCACATCGTCAACCCAGGCCATACGCATGGCTCTTGCGCGAAGGCTAGAAGTACTTCGGATACCTGAAGAGGAAGTAACGCTTTTCTCAACGCTCTCAGAAGATGACTGGAGCGATCTGGATGGGCAAGAGCAAGTCGATGCGCTTTTCAAGACCTACATCTCAGCATTAAAAAATGAGCGGCTAGAAGTAGAACGCCTCTTAGAAACCGCCAAACGGGCTGAACTAACCGGACCTGATGCTAAAGCAGAGGCTCTCCTCGGCTGGATCTATCGTTTGCAGCAGGAAGAGACCAACCCCAATCTTAAAATAGTCGTTTTTACAGAGTTCGTTCCTACACAGGAGATGCTGCACACATTCCTGAATGATCGCGGTTTCTCGGTCACCGTTCTCAATGGCTCCATGGATATGGAAGAGCGCAAACGGTCACAGGAAGCCTTTGCGACAAAAGCCCAGATCCTTATTTCAACCGAGGCCGGGGGCGAAGGTCTCAACCTTCAGTTTTCTCATGTAGTTGTCAATTACGATATTCCCTGGAATCCGATGCGTCTCGAACAACGCATTGGACGTGTTGATCGTATTGGACAGTCCCATCCGGTTCAAGCCATCAACTTTGCACTTGAAGATACTGTAGAATACCGGGTTCGCGAGGTACTTGAGGCCAAACTGGCTATCATTCTCAAAGAATTTGGTGTCGACAAAGCCGGAGATGTCCTCGATTCGTCACAAGTAGGACAGGTTTTTGATGATCTCTTTGTCGAAACGATACTCCACCCCGAAAGACTCGACAGCAGTGTTGAATCAGTCGTACAGCAGGTACAAGAGCACGTAAAGGATGCGCTTGAAGCAACATCCGTTTTACAAGCGGAAAAAAAGCTTGATCCTTCTGAGGCTCAGCGACTTCTAAACCATCCACTGCCGTATTGGATAGAACGAATGGTGGTAGCTTACCTCGAGGCACATGGCGGTACAGCTAAGAGGCAAGGGAAGACCTGGGATTTGACCTGGCCGACCGGTGAGAACACGAAAGGTATTGTATTCTCCTCTCGCGATGTAGATACCATCCCTTCGGCACTTCACTTAACCCTTGAAGACTCGAGGTGACAGGATTTGGTAAGGCATCTACCTCACTTCGCCAAAGGGCAGCCGGTCCCTTGCCTCACTCTCCCCGAAAATCCCTCTGATGTGCAAGGTTTCTGGTCTTTGTGGCGCATAGCAATCGATGAATCAGGCTGGAACTGGCAGCGTATCATGCCAATCTTCCACCATGATAATGGTCGAGTGTTATTACCTACAGCCAGGCATGTCTGGGAACAGCTCATTTCAGATCAAATTAAACTCCAAAACCATATAGTTGGACAGGATGCCACACTGGCTTTTGAACGCCTTCGGAACGCTGCAGAAATCCAGGGGAAACCTATTTATGAGGAACTCATTCAATCTCACCGGGAGCGACTTGCTCAGGAACGCGAAAAAGGAGAGCGTGCATTTCTAGCACGCCGGCAAGCAGTAGAACGAATTGGACTTTCTACAGCACGAACTCACCGGGCTGCACAGCTCTTGCAGGAAGAACAAAGTTGGCGCGAACATCTCGCGAGTAGAGCCAAAGTCGTACCAGAGATACATCCACTAATTATAATCCGTGTTGAAGGAGAAAGAGTTCATAATCAGGATATGTGAGTAGACCTGGACGACCTTATGCTTTATTATGGTAATTGACTCAGCGTATGCGCTAAACGACCTATGGGAACCTACCAATGCAGAATAGCTGGCAAGAACGTATTTTGAAGGAGTTTATTCCACAAGTAAACCGGCTCACGCTCGTGGCCGATCCAGACTACCTTGTTACAGAAGAAGATATTCTCCAGAGGCTTCGAGAGCGAGGTTTCGATATTCTCCTGTTTGAAGATCCTGTAGCCTTTCGTTTTGCCTACGAATCTAAGAATCGCTCGAAGTGGGACGATGGAGATTCATCAATAGAATTAGTTGTCGTTGTACATGAAGAAGCTCCGAATCTACGTTCACTGCCTTATGACATTTTTCAAACAGACCGAAAGTTATCCTTCAATTTAGGAGATATATTCCCCAACTTAAGCTATTCCATGATCAAGCTTCTCGGTCGCAGTGACCTGGAGCTCCTCTATCGCGCATATCTCCAGCACACACCAGGGAAATTAGGAGATAACGCCACCAAAGATTTTTTGTTATCGCGTGTGTTCGACCTTGATGCCGAATTCATCCAACAGCCTTCTGATCTCCTCCGTGTTCTCTTGCGGAGGCACTACCGGGATCAGCCTATACCCAAAATCCTGGATCAACGCTTTATTCAAATTCTCCACCAATATGGAAGGTTTGAAGATTGGCCCCTGGAAACAATTATCCCGGATCGCGAGGCATTCTTAAGCTTTCTTCAGGAGCGGTGGCCGATCTTTCTCGAACATATCACCACGAATGAGGATCAACTAGTTCACGAATCTCCTACTACCTATGTGCTGAATTATTCAGGACCACCTAATATTCCGTTTGACAATGAAGATGTTCTGGTCTATATTGACACCTTGTTCCTTGATGGCCTGCTGCGACCTGTCGCATATCCACAAGCTAGCAAGCTTTCTCAACGATGGATTACAGCAGGGGTTCGCCTGGACCCTGAAGCAGACCGCATAAGGCGTTTAGAGGGACTAATCAGGTCGGTCGAGGTTGCCATTCCTACAGGTGACACCAGGTATCAGGACTGGTTCGCATTTGCGCATCGTTGGTCGGAACTTATCGTCCTATGGCACGAGACAAATGTGCAGAAGCAAGGTACATTAGAGCAGCAATTGTATAGCGTTCAAAAGAAAGTAGACACAATCTTTCAGGCATGGGTCATGAAGCGCTATAGCTCATTACATAATCTTCCCCCAACCCCACCAGTTAGCCAAAGAGAAAGTAGCCCTTATCATCATGGATGGCCTGGCTTTCGATCAATGGGTTGTACTTCGTGAGGTATTTTCACAACAACGGCCGGACTTAAAATTCCGCGAGAATATGGTATTCGCATGGCTTCCAACTATAACATCAGTGTCGCGACAGTCCATCTTTGCAGGTAAACCGCCGCTTTACTATCCAGAAAGCATCTTCAATACCAATAAAGAAGCAACGCTCTGGACGCCGTTATGGAATGACAAGGGCGTCTCCCAGATAGAGGTTGTGTACAAAAAGGGACTTGGAGAGGGAACGAGCCTCACAGAAATTGAGGAGGTATTATCACATCCAAAGATTCGTGTGGTAGGGTTTATTATTGATAAAGTTGATAAAATTGTGCATGGGATGGAGCTTGGAACAGCCGGAATACATAACCAGGTACGCCAGTGGGCTACTCAAGGTTTTATGATAGGACTGCTCAATCTCCTCCTCCAGAATTACTTTGATGTCTTTATCACATCTGATCATGGTAACATAGAAGCCAGGGGATGCGGACAGGTATCAGAGGGGGCTATTGTAGATTTACGCGGAGTACGTGCCCGCGTGTACTCTGATAAAATATTAAGAGCACAGGTCCAGAAGCGCTTTCCAGGTGCTATCGATTGGCCACCCATTGGGCTTCCAGAAAACTTTCTGCCACTTCTAGCCCCTAATCGATCAGCTTTTATAGCCGAAGGAAGACGAGTTGTTGGACATGGTGGTATATCAATTGAGGAATTGATAGTCCCTTACGTTCAAGTGAGGAGGGAAACTACATGAATAGAAATGGGGAAGTGGGCTTCCGTCAGCGTATCCAGCTTAGCTGGTTAGATCGAACAGCTAATCTTTTTATTGCAGGGCTTACAAGGGATGAGATCAAGGAAGCACTCCAAGCCTTTCTGCAAGATCAGCTATCTATTGGCAGCGATGCAAAAAGAGGGAATCGAGCGCTTACAATCTCAATTTTATTAAAAGTTTGGGTAGTAGTGCCACACGGCCGGGAAAGCCTGAGAGATGAAGGTTTAGAACTTCTTAAAAGACTTCCTTCAAAACAGCATCTGGTTGTACATTGGGGAATGGTGATGGCAGTCTACCCTTTCTTTCAGGCACTAGCTGAAACAGTTGGACGTCTTCTTCGTCTACAAGGTACCGTCGCCGCATCTCAGGTACAAAGGCGCATGCGAGAACAGTTTGGTGAGCGATCAACAGTGGAGCGAGCAAGCAGACGCATTCTTCGATGTTTGATAGACTGGGGAGTGATTAAGGAAACAAAAGAGAGGGGCATATATCAAGCAACACCTACTCTATTCGTGAATGACACCAAACTCGCACAATGGCTTATCGAAGCATCTTTAATCGCAAGTGGTTCCGCTTCCAGCACGCTTAGAGCGATCACTCAAAATCCCGCGCTTTTTCCGTTTACCACCGAATCAATAAACATCAGAGTACTGGAGACTACTAGCAGGCTAGAATTATTGCATCAGGGGCTGGATGAAGATGTGATAATGCTTCGAAGCGGAGTTGCAAGATAAACGTATGCCTTTGGAGAAGTCTCCCAAATTACCAATCGATGTTGCACGACTTCAAAGAAGTGGCCACGGTCAGGCCGGTGAGAGGTTGGAGCAGATAGAGAAGGGATTTTCTTGTAGAGGAGCGAGGTAGTTTTTATGAGTGATGTCAATTCGTACGATGCAAGAGTGCGAGCTATTCGAGTCTATAACCAACCCATTCTTGACGATTTTCGAGCGTGGCTTGAGCAGGCGGGGCTCAGCGAGAAAACTGTCAGAAACCATGTTGATAACATCGACTTTTTTACTCACTATCTGGTGTATTATGATTTTCCGCTGAAGAAGCTTGACGAGGCTGATGGCAGTGATGTAAGGACGTTTTTATCAGATTGGTTTCCCCGGAAAGCGTTGTGGGCTTCCGTAAGCAGCGTCAAGTCGTATTTTGCCTCGTTCAAGAAGTTTTTCCAGTGGATGGCGGAAACAGG
>WNGE01009256.1_pt1 | contig 10403 bp, 12 predicted proteins | sample 5400651 | NCBI WGS metagenome assembly WNGE01 (sample SAMN13153370, study PRJNA577476) | soil metagenome | isolation source: 60 cm soil or saprolite under grassland replicate 2 | place: USA:California | collected 2016-06-15
CGGTTCGAGGTGGCGGCGGGAGGAAACCGGAACCAGTCGGCACAGCCGCGCGGAACTGGGCGCCTCCCGCCGACCCTACACGCACACGAGGAACGCGTTGCGCTTTCACCGTGCTGCGTGGACGTCGTTCTGCTCTGGGGTCTCGGGACTATCAGTCGGGCGGCTGAACCGCCGAAGTCAAGCAGCAGAGCAGGTTCGCGGAATGCGGTGTACGAATCTTCGGAGGGCAGTCGCCCACCAAGGCGAAGAGCGCGGTTCGGGCCTGCTGCCGCGGGCCGCTGCAAAGCGCCTACGAGCAGGCGTTAAGTGGGCGAGCGCGGGCCGGTGGGCCACAGAGTCGCGGCCCGTGGGAGTAGGCGCGGACCTGTAGCCGTCCGTCGGTTGCGCGCTCGGCGACGTCGATGCCCTCCAGATGTCTTGTCCTTCTGCATCGACGATTGTCCAGGCGTAGCGAACAACATCGTTGTGCGCGTCGATACCGCTTGCGGGCGCGACTGTCGTGTCAGGCGCTGCGGACTGATTAGTTGCCGATCCGTTCGACGAATCCGTCGACTCCCTGCCAGCGGCCGGTCGGGTCGAGGAGCTCGGCATCGTCGGCCAGCGATCTCTGGAGGATCGCAACGCGCCGCTCGGGATCGGGCTCGTTCCAGGCCGCGAAGTACGTCATCACCACATCATCCACGTGCGTATCTACGCAACGGGGAGCTTCGAAATCAAGTCGAGGCACAGGTGCACAGAGCACTCGACGGTGGGACGACCTATCGTGATGGTGAGCGCCCGACCGAGGGCCGGGCGCTCGCCGTCCTTGGGTGCGAGCTCAGCCGCCCGCTGCGTAGATGTTCTGGTCCAGTCCGCCCTGCGAAAGGCAGGAGTCGCTGACGGTCGGGGACGAGTACGACGCCGCGTTGATGTCGTTCGGCACGTAGGTGCAGGGCTGGTAGACGTCGAAGCCGTCGTGGTCGTCGTCTGCCCCTGTCTCGCGCGGATCGGCGCCCGGCACGAGGTCGCGTGAGTCGGTCCATGCGGCGAAGACCGTGCCGCCCACCGCCGAGACGTAGATGTAGTCGCCCCAGAACGGATCGCGGCGGGATCCGTGCGTCTCCCAGTTGAAGTTGCTGCCGGCGGAGGAAATCTGCGACTCGCTCCAGCTCGCACCCTGTGGGGTGCGTAAATTCGATTCGTCCGAAATGGCCGCTCTCCCGGCGAGCGCGCGACTCGCGCTTTCATCCTCAGGCCGACACTCAAGCCTCGGGCGATGGGCCGACCGAGGCTCTCGCCGGACCGTCTTCCCGGCCGCGGGCGGGCCCCGGCTTCTTTCCTTGTCTATGGGGCTATATGCCGGGCCTCGGGCTATATGCCGAGCGGCGCGTGCAACAGGCGCATGCCACCATCGAGATCGCCCGCGCGGCGGAACGCGCGCTGCTCGCCGCCGCCCTCCACCACGACAAGGCCGCCGCCGAGCGCGCTCAGTCGTGCGCCGCACCGCACGGGCGCAATGGCGCACGGCCTAGCCGACATCCTCGCTTACCAAGCCGGATCGGGGGCACGGCGCCGGCGCACGAGACGGCGCAAACGGGGGTGTCGCAGAATGCGGGAAGTGCGACGCCCGGATTCTGACCTGCGAGACCCCGAGTGCGATGTCCTCTTGGCACTACCGAAGATCGGCTCCGTCAAAGCCGGCCGGATCCTCGCCGAATGCGGCATCGCTCACTCGAAGACGCTCGGCGGCCTGACCGAGCGCCAGCGCACCGAACTGCTGAACCGCTTCCGCTGCGGCGGCCACGCCAAGTAATAAGGAGAGGGCGAATCATTGACCGCCGTGCCGGGAGGCATCTACGGTGTCGCAGTTTGGCGGAACCGCGACGCGCTCGCTCTGTGGCGCTGATCCCGCTTAGACGAGAGGCGGGCGTGATCGACAAGAGGGTCGTCGACGCGGACACGGTCGCGGGGCTGCAGTTCATCCATCAGCTGCCGTAGTCGAGGTCATGCCGACCCGTCTCTACGCCAGCGGCGTCGCAATCGTGGCTCGTCGATCGAGTAGTCGATAGTGAGTTCGAGGTTCTTTGCGCCCGGGCGCCCGCTCGCGCCCCAGTCCTCGATGGCTTCGATGAGCGCGTCTTCGGCTGCTGTTCCTCCGTGGGCCGTCAGCGAGCTGATCCAGCGCTTGCCGACGTGGGCTTGCGATTCGACGTAGGCGAGGCTTGTTCCGTCGCGGCTGATCAGTCCGATCGTCCAGCCGGGAAAGACACTGACCGCGCGCGCGGCCGGCAGCGTCAGCGCCAGGTATAGAGCGAGTGACTCCGAGTTAGCGCGCAGCCCAAGCGGGCGGCGCCTCCCGCCGGTCAGAGCGACGCTCAAGAGTCGCCGTTTCGCGGCCGCCGAGAGCGACGCAAGCGCTTCGCCAGAGATCTGCCGGAGCGGTGGATTGCGACCGTTCGTTGTTGCGTCGCTGGCGATGAGGCAGGGCGGCCGGCTCGGTGTCGACTCGTTGACATCCGCCGAGCGCAACGGCATGAAGCCGCCGGCGACAACCGCCACGCTGACGAAGTTGCGCGGCATCTTGCGGAAGGTGGAAATCACTTGCACACCGGGGGAGGTGATACGAAGCGGGACCTCGATCAGCCCACCTTCAACGAGCTGGTCAAACCAAGCGCGCGTGACTGTCTGGGAGCTCGCGGTGACGATGATCCGGTCGTACGGCAACTGCTCCGGGAAGCCGTCGCGTCCATCACCGACGACGACCTTTGCGGCGTAGCCGCGTTCGCGGAGTGCGGCTCGCGCTTCGCGAGCGACCTGGGCATCGACGTCGATGGTGGTAACACGGCCGGTGGGACCGACGATCGCGGAGAGCAGCGCGGCGTTGTAGCCGGTGCCGGCTCCGATCTCGAGCACCCGCATGCCCGGCTCGAGGCCGAGCTGCTCGAGCATCTCGGCCATGATTGCCGGCTGCGATGAGGAACTGATCGCAAACCCGTGCGCATCGAATTTCGTCGGAATCGCCTCGTCCCGGTAGACGGCCCCAAGCCCCTCGCGGGCGACAAACTCAGGGAGGAACAACTCGCGCGGGACCGCGAGGAATGCCTCACGCACGGACGCGCTGCGAATCAAGCCTCGCTGCTCGAGCTCGCGGACAAGGCGGCGACGAAGCTTCACGCTCGAGGTCGACGTGTCGGCCATGTCCCGCGTATCGTGCCCGAGCGCCGAGGTCGTCGAGGCGGCCGGCTTCTCGGCCGAGGACGTGCAGCGAGCCGGCATCCAGGAGGCGCTGCGGCTGCTCGAGATCGCTGACGCGTAGGCGCCGCCGAGCGCGCTCAGTCGTGCGGCCGCACCGCACGGGCGCAATGGCGCACGGCCTAGCCGACATCCTCGCTTACCAAGCTGGGTCGGGGGCACGGGGCCGGCGCACGGAGACGGCGCAAACCCGCGTGTCGCAGAATGCGGGAAGTACGACACCCGGATGCGCGCGTGACGGCGTGACGGTGGTGACGGGCGCCACCACGGGGAGCGGACGCCCTCCGGGCGGCACCCACGACGTCTCGTCGGATCGCAGCACCCTGACGCTTCAGCCCAGATCAATCGCCCCCGGCTGAGTCGACCGCGCCGTTTGCAAGGAAGCGCACCGCCGTCCGAGTGAGCGTCTCGATTCCGACGGGCAGCGCGCGCTCGTCGATCGTAAAGCGAGAATGGTGGTGCGGGAACGCGTCGTTACCGCCTGCCCCGACGAAGAAGAAGCAGCCGGGACAGACGCGGAGGTAGGCGGAGAAGTCCTCGCCTGCCATCAGCGGATCGAATTCGACCAGCCGATCGCCTCCGGCGGCCTCGCGCACGAGTGCAGAGAGAGGCGGATGATTGAAGACCGGCTCGTAGCCAAACACGTAGTCGAGCTCGAAGGTCGCTCCGTGGGCCGCCGTCACGCCGCCCAGGACACGCGCCATCGCCTCGCGCGTACGCTCGCGTATCTCCTGCCGGTACGTGCGCACCGTGCCGCCGAACTGGATCGCCTCCGGGATGACGTTGTCAGCGGTACCCCCGGCGATCCGCGTCACGGAGAGGACAGCGCTCTCCCGCGGCGGCGTATTGCGAGAGACGACGTGTTGCAGGTTTGAGATCGCCTCGGCGGCGACGGCGATCGGATCGACCGTCTCGTGGGGGAAGGCGGCATGTCCGCCGCGCCCCCGGATCGTCACCGAGAACGTGTCCGCCGCGGCTGTGCAGGCACCGTCGAGTACGGCGACCTTGCCGAGCTCGAGCGTCGACATCAGGTGACAGCCGACGACGGCATCGACACCGTCCAGCACGCCGGCCGCGACGAGCTCGGCAGCACCTCCGGGCGGAAGCTCCTCGGCGTGCTGGAAGAGAAAGCGAATCTCGCCCCGCAACTCCGCGCGTCGCGCAAGCAGCAAGCGGGCGACCGCGAGCAGCATCGCCGTATGCCCATCATGCCCGCACGCGTGCATGACCCCGTCGGTACGAGAGGCGAAGTCCACTCCGCTCTCCTCGTGGATCGGAAGAGCATCCATATCCGCCCGGAGCGCGAGCGCGCGGCCCGGGCGTCCGCTGCGAAGCCGCGCAACGACGCTGGTCGGAGTCGGGCACTCGACCTCGAGACCACCGAACGACGCGAGAGTCTCGCGAACGAACCGCGCCGTCTCGTGCTCGCAGAACGAGAGCTCAGGGTGGGCGTGCAGGTGCCGCCGCCAGGCAACAGCGTCGGCTACGACCTCGCTCACCACATCGCCAGCCTATCGGCGCCGCCCGCCATGCTCCTGCCGGTGCCGCGATGTACACACATGAACCTGGTACGGGGCGAAGGTGTCGCGGAAATAGACCTTCTTCGCAGGCTTGATCGTGCGGATCTCGCCGAGCACCGCCAGGGGCCGGCCGCCGAGTGCATCGACCCGGAACGAGATCGTGGTCGGCCGGTCGCTCGAGTTGACCGCGAGCATGTGCGTCCAACTCCCGCGTCGATGCAAAGGTCGCCGACGATGCGCAGCAATCGTAGGGCTGTGGCTGCCCGCGGCTCGCGGCGGCGCGAGCGGTCGTCGGTCCACGCACCGCGTGAAAGCGCAACGGAGTCCTCGTTCCGGCTGTCGCCTTTCCCGCATTCTGCGACGGGCGGCGTCGTCCGAGATTAGCGCGCCGGGCCGAGCCGGGCGGCCGCGGCGGCGAGGCGCAGCGAGAGGCGTCGACTGCCTTTCGCTCCGCCTTGCACCCTTGAGTCGGGTGTAACTTCACGCGGGAAGTCCGACTCCGCTCCGGAGCCCGGCGAAGAGAACCGTGTGAATAAGCCGAGTCCGGTCCTCGTCGCGAAAAAACACTCGGCTGAGGTTTTCGGAGAGGCCATCAGGTCACGCCCGCATGCGCTGCAAACGCACGGTTTTCTGTTGCCTGCGCGGGCGGCTCGGTTCACAATTGACCGTGAGAGGCGGTGGCTGCTGCGGTCATCGGGCGGGAGAAAGAGCTCGACTCGATCCAGACCTTTCTGGGGGGAGTCCGGGATGGCCCTGCCGCGCTGGTCATTGCGGGCGAGCCGGGTATCGGCAAGACGATTCTCTGGCATGCCGGCGTCGAACGGGCCGGAGGGCAGCTCGGGTGCGTCCTGTCCTGCCGCGCCGTCGAGGCGGAGGCGACGCTCTCGTTCGCCGCTCTCGCTGATTTGTTCGGGGAGAGGCTCGACGAAGGACTGACTGCACTCACCGGCCCGCGTCGGCGTGCGCTCGAAGTCGCTCTGCTCATCGAGGAGCCGGGCTCGGAAGCTTCGGATCAGCGCGCGATCGCGCTCGCGTTTCTTGACGTGCTCCGCGCGTTCGCCGAGCATGGGCCCGTCCTCGTCGCCGTCGACGACGCCCAGTGGCTCGACACGTCCTCGGCTCGCGTGCTCCAGTTCGCGTTTCGGCGGCTGCGCGACGAGCGGGTCGGCCTCCTCGCAACCCTGCGAGAGGGGCCCGGCATCCGTCTGCCGCTCGACCTCGACAACCTGGAGCGGCTGTCGCTGCAGCCCCTCAGCCTTGGCAGCCTCCATCAGCTGCTGAAGAAGCGGCTCGGGCTCAACCTCACACGGCCTGAGATCGCGCGGCTGCACGAAGTGACCGGCGGGAATCCTTTCTTCGCACTTGAGCTGGGGCGGGAACTCGGGCGGGCGAACGCACGGCTCGCTCCGGGGCAGCCGTTACCCGTTCCCGGCAGCCTCGTGGAGCTTCTCGGCGGGCGGCTGGCTCGCCTTCCCAAACGGACACGCGAGGTGCTGCTCAGCGCCGCGGCATTGGGAAGGCCGACAGCGGAGGTGCTCGCTCTCGCGCACGGCGAGGAGACCGAAGAGGCGCTCGAGCGTGCCGTCCGCGCAGGCGTGATCGAGCTCGAGAACTCCCGCATCCGCTTCTCCCACCCGCTTGTTGCCGCCGTCTGCTACGGGGAGGTTCCCATCTGGAACCGCCGTGCGGCCCACCGGCTACTGGCCGACGCTGTGTCCGACGCCGAGGAGCGCGCGCGGCACCTCGCACTCGCCTCCGAGGGGGCCGATGGCTCGGTCGCTGACGCCCTCGCGGGAGCCGCCGAGCATGCGGCCGCTCGGGGAGCGACCGCCGCGGCGGCCGAGCTCGCGGAGCTCGCCGCCGAGCTCACGCCCTCCGACGGCCGGGTGAAGCGGCGGCGATTCCTTCGGGCGGCGGACTTTCACTGCTTCTCCGGCGACCGCGAGCGGGCCGCCGCGATCCCGGAACGGCTGCTCGCCGACGTGCCGGCGGGCGGCGAGCGCGCCGACGTCCTCTTCGCCCTCGCCTCGGCGCGAACGCTCGAGATTCCGGCGATCATCGAGATCTGCGAGGAGGCGTTGCGTGAGGCGGCCGGAGATGAGGCACGCTGCACGCGGATCCTCGCCTTCCTCAGCTGGATGAAGGTCCTTGCGGGCGATATTCCCGGTGCGCTCGCTGACGCCCGGTCGGGGCTGGAGAGGGCCGAACGTCTGGGCGATCCCGAGCCGCTCGCACGGGCCGTCGGCCGCATCGCGGCCTTGGAGACGTGGACACTCGACATCACGCCCGGCCTCCTCGAACGGGGCGTCGCCCTCGAGGCGGAGCTCGACCGTCCGCTCGAGTACTGGGAGAGCCCGACCATGGCCTTCGGGCGACACCTCGTCCTGCTCGGGGAGCTCGACCGCGCGCGCACGGTTCTCGTGCGCGAGGAGCAGCGCGCGGCAGCGCGCGGAGACGAGGGCTCGCGCGTCCATCTCCTCTTCCACCTGACCATGCTGGAATGGTTCTCCGGGCGTTGGGGGCGCGCGCTCGGGTACGCCGACCAAGCGCTCGAGCTCGCCGAGCAGATCCACGACGACCTGTACCGGGGCATGATGCTCTTCGGTAAAGCGCACATGGAAGCGCTCCTCGGCCGCATCGACGTCGCCCGTGCCGCGGCGGAGGAGGGCGTGATCCTCGGCGACGCGACCGAGGACGCGCTCTTTCCGATCTGGAACCTCGGCGTTGTCGGCCACGTCGAGCTCACGCTCGGCCATCTCGAGGCAGCCGCCCGCTACCTCCGGCTGCTGCCCGAGCGACTCATCTCGCTCGGGTGGAAGGACATCGTCGACCCCCTCTGGCCGGACGCGATCGAAACCCTGGTCGGACTCGGCGACCTGGGGCAGGCACGCGCCTACCTCGATTACTTCGAAGAGCAGGGGCGACGTCTTCCAAGTCCATGGGCGCTTGCGACTGCGGCGCGATGTCACGGTCTCCTCGCCGCGGCCGCGGAAGACCTGCCGGCCGCCTTCGAGGCGTTCGACCGCGCGCTCACAACGCATGAGCGGGCGCAGTTCCCCTTCGAGCGCGGCCGCACGCTGCTCGCTCTTGGCTCCACGCGCAGGCGCGCCAAGCAGAAGCGTGCCGCGCGCGAGGCACTCGAGCAGGCGCTCGCCCTCTTCGAGGAGCTGGGAGCCCGCCTCTGGGCGGAGAAGGCGCGCGAGGAGCTCGCGAGGATCGGCGGCAGGCGATCCGCGTCGAAGGAGCTCACCGAGGCGGAGCAGCGCGTGGCTTCCCTCGCGGCCGAAGGGCACTCGAACAAGGAGATCGCCTCCACGCTCTTCGTGAGCGTGCACACGGTCGAGGCACACCTTTCGCGCATCTACCGCAAGCTCAAGATCCGTTCGCGCGCCGAGCTCGGCCGCCGGATCGCCGCGTCCGAGGACGCGATCTCGGGAGACGCAGCCGCGAAAGTGTAGGGATTTCCAGGATTTCTTCCAGGGGCGATCTCCCCTAGCCTCGACGCGTGGTCTACGTCGTCGAGCGGTACGTCCCGGGGCTGTGCCGCTCCGGCCTGCTGGCCGCCCTCGCGCGGCTGAGGGAAGCCACGCGGGAGCTGCGGAACGAGGGCGCGCCGGTGCGCTACCTCGGCTCGACGATCGTCCTCGAGGACGAGGCCTGCTTCTGCCAGTTCGAAGGACCGTCGGAGGCGGCCGTGGCCGAGGCGAACCGGCGCGCGGGCGTGCCGTTCGACCGGATCGTCGCGGCCATCGCCGTCTTGCCGGCGGCCGGAGAGGAGGGAGACGAATGATGCGGATTATCAGAAGGGCGGCGACAAGGCGGGGGCTCCGGCGCGCCGGCTTGTTGCTCGTCGTGCCGGCGGCGCTCGCCCTGCCGATTCAGGCGCTGGCGGGCGCGCAGGTGCCGTACAAGGGATCGGACAGCGGTGGCTTCACAGTGCCCCGGACCTGCGCGCCAGGGGTCTTTCAGATCGATATCAACGGCACCGGCACGGCGACGCTCGTCGGCAAGTACGCCTACCACGCGGACGAGTGCTTCGACCCCGTTGCAAGCACGGTCAGCGGTGATTTCACGGTGACGGCGGCGAACGGCGACACGATCTTCGGGACGTACTCCGGCCCGTGCGCCGGAAACAGTTGCGCCGAGACGGCCGCGGTCGAAGGCGGCACCGGGCGCTTCGACGGCGCGCAAGGGGAGCTCGACGTCACCGTGGTTGTCACCGGCCCGGACACGTACAGCGAGACGGTGTCAGGAACCCTGTCGACGCCTGGATCGGGCTAGAGGCTTGATGTGAAATTCGCTCCACAGCGGCGCCGTCTTCCACCTAACTGGAGGTAAGCGATTGGCGACACCGACTCGCACCGTTCGTACATGACGCCAAGAAGGGGGAGAGCCCATGTGGTACGGAACGAAGGTACTCGTGCTGTTCGCGGCGGTGGCTGCTATCGCATTGGTGGCAGCGCCGGGGGCCAGCTCGCAAGGCGGTGGCGCGACGCAGCTCGTGATCAGCGGGCAGACGCCGCCGGGAACGATCACGGGCAACCTAGACAGCGTAGGCTTCGGGATCTGGGTTTGGTGCGAAGATTTCGACGCATCCAACCTCTACGCTGGTGCGTGCGTCGGCTCGATGTACTTCTACGACATTGAACTCACGAAGTTTGTGTCGGGCGAGGTGACCGTCCTTGACGAGAGCGCCAGCTTCAGTGTGAACCTCGCCTCTCGCGACGGCTCAATCGACTGCACGGTGAGCGGGAGCTTGCCAGCGACAAAGGGGCCGAGCAATTCGGTTCACGTGGACTGTTCAAGCCCTGATCGCGAGGGTGACCTGACCAAGACCGTCGTTGTGGTCACGTAAGGGCCTTGGGATTCCGGGGCAGGGTGTGAGAGCCGTACAAGAGAGGCTCACACCCTGCCCCTCCTCACATCAAGGAGCGTGGCGAACATCGAGGACGAGGGAGCCTGCCTATTCCCTCCGCGCCTGTTCCGCGTGATGGAGCGCGTAGGGTTCGCGAACTCGGGCGGTCGGGTTCGGTAGGTGTGGACCGCGACGGAGTCGTGTGTTTGAGCAACCCGCGGCCACACGCGCCGAGGTGATTGTGGTCAGGTGCGTGAGGTGAGCCGGCGGACGACGAGTTCTATCGGGCGCACGTATTCACCGCGGTTGCGCAGCGTGCGGCGGAGCCCATGGTTGAGGACGTCGATGTCGCATCGTTCGAGGCCGCCCGCGTCAGCGATGAAGTGTCGAAGCTCGAAGGCCATCTCGTTCATGAAGCCAAGAGTGCGGCGGCTCGCGGTCTTGGCGAGCTGAACACTCTCGGGCTCGAGCTTGGAGAACGTGTCGTTGCGCAGGTTTTCGGCGTGCAGCTCGCTCTCGACGGCCGCGACGAGATAGTTCCCGATTGGGCGGAGGTCCGTGCTCCGAACACCTGCTCGGAAGACCGAGAACAATGTGTCGGTGTGGGTGAGCAGGAGACACTTCTGCCGGTCGATCCAGAGCAGGTTCAGATACCAGTCGTGTGGGTGCCTCTATGAGGGAGGGCCGGCTGTCAAATCGCTGGCGGGTGGGTCGCGTGTTTGTGGTGGGTGGTGAGCGTGGCTCATTCCTCTATCGCGTCCTTGTTGGGCGATTAGGTTCGATGGGAGCTTGCTCCG
>WNGE01009258.1_pt1 | contig 10402 bp, 12 predicted proteins | sample 5400651 | NCBI WGS metagenome assembly WNGE01 (sample SAMN13153370, study PRJNA577476) | soil metagenome | isolation source: 60 cm soil or saprolite under grassland replicate 2 | place: USA:California | collected 2016-06-15
CCACACCCTCACCAAGGCAGAGCGACTCACAGTCAACCTCCCTGCCTTTCACCGCCATCCGCCCCCACAGCCGACGATCTCAGTGATGCTGAGGAATCTGCCGCCTTGCAGCGAGATCGCGTTTTTGCACCCCACGGGCCGAGTCGCCTCTCGCGCGCGTCCTTTGCGATGAGCCCTGTGGTGTGCCAAAACTTAGGTCGTTCCCTCACAAGGCTGCCGATTTGCAGGCAGAACCGACTAACCGCACCCCACACGCAGGCTCTTCAGGTGACCGGCGCGACCTACTCGGCGGCCTCATCCACGGATACGAACGCGCCGCGGCCTGACGATCGCATTTCTGCACCCACGCGTTCGCTTACGGCGTCGCTGTTGCCGGCGGCGCGCCGGCGGTCGTTCCTTGTCCAGCCGGAGATGGTTCTGCGCTGGCATCGGAACCTTGTCTGCGTCGTTGGCCCTACGAAAGCTGGCGGTCAGGACGGCCGCCACTGACCGGGCGCCCGGCCCCTGCCCCTACGTTCCGTGGACGCGAATGGGGACGGAGACCACGATCTCGCTGCCGCGCTCACGCATGATGAAGTATCCGCGGATCGTGCCCGGCCGCGTGGGCCCGGCGATGAGGACGACGGTGCAGGACTCGCCCGGCACGAGTGTCCAATCTGAGAAGCAGGTGCTGAGCGGCTCTCCCACGAAACCGCCCCATCCGGCAGTCCGCGTGATGCACGTTTGAATCTCGTTATTGAACAGGCGCTCGCACGCCGAGGCCGACTCGAAATAGACCGTCTCGCCGCCGGTGTTCGTAATCGTCACAGTCGCCGTCACGCACCCCGACGAAGGGACGCCACTGACAATTTCGCAGGGAGGATTCATGACAGAGACGCTCCCGAAATCGACCTCGGCCGGTGAGACGCTCAGCGACGCGGCCTCAGCGGACGGCGGTAGCACGAGCGAGATAAGCGCAGCAACGATGAATTTCCGCAAAAGGTCCTCCTTGGGCGCCTGCCACCAAATCCTTGCATACCGACCGAAGCGGGGAACCGCGACTGGCTGAGGGGTTTCAAAATGCCCGTTCATGCTGCGGCGCGGTGGTATTCGTGGATCAGTCCGCCGAGTCGGTCGCGGCGTTTGATTTCTCCGCCGCTCGGCGGCTGGTCCGCGTTTGTCGGGTCGGGCGGGAGCAGCGCGAGTCCGCGGTGAGGGCGCTCGCGGTTGTAATGGGCGGTGTAGATGCGTAGCACTGTCTCGAGGTGGCGGCGGCCGATGATCAGTACCCAGTCGAGACATTCGGCGCGGACGGTGCGGACGAACCGCTCGGCGTAGGCGTTTGCTTGTGGAGCGCGGATCGGGTGTGGATCACCTTGATCCCCTCGCTCCGGAAGACCTCGTCGAAGGCCGCGGCGAACTTGCTGTCGTGGTCGTGGATCAGGAAGCGCATCCGCTCGAACACACCCGTGAAGCTGAGGTTGCGCGCCTGCTGGGTCACCGAGGCGCCGCTCGGATTGGTGGTGCAGCCCTGAAGGGCGCCAAAACTGGTGTCGCTTCTCTTTGGGGCGAGGGCTGGGAGGATCGGCGGCATGGTCTTCTCGTTCCTTTACCTCGCTGTGCGGGTGCTGCTCGGTGCGCTTGTTCGCAGCCGCCGCCTGCATGTGAGAGATATCGAGCTGTTGGTGCTGCGCCAGGAGCTGGAGATCCTGCGCCGGCAGGTGCCGCGGCCAAAGCTCGGCACCGCTGATCGGGCGCTGCTTGCAGCCGCCGCCTGTCACCTGCCGCGCTCGGCGCGGGGTGTGCTTCTGGTGAGTCCGCGGACGCTGCTGCGCTGGCATCGGGCGCTGGTGCGTCGGAAGTGGCGACAGCCGGCTGGCCGCCGCGGGCGACCGCCGCTGTCGGCGGGGATCCGGGAGCTTGTGTTGCGGCTCGCGCGCGAGAACCCGCATTGGGGCCACCGGCGGATCTGTGGTGAGCTGGCCAAGCTAGGCCTGCGGGTGTCGCCGACGAGCATCCGCCGGCTGCTCGCCCGCGCAAAGCTGAAGCCTGCGCCGCGGCGCTCCGGCCCGAGTGGCGCGAGTTCTTGCGAGCGCAGGCGGCGAGCATCGTCGCGTGCGACTTTTTTACGGTCGAGGGTGTCTTTCTGCGCCGCTACTACGTGCTCGTGTTCATCGCGCATGCGAGCCGACGCGTATGGCTCGCCGGCTGCACGAGGAACCCCACCGGCGACTGGGTGACGCAGCAGGCGCGCAACCTCGGCCTCGATTTCGCCGAGCAGGGCGTGCGGCTTCTGATCCGCGACCGCGACAGCAAATACAGCGGCTCCTTCGACGAGGTCTTCCGCAGCGAAGGCGTACGGACGGTGAAGACGCCTGTGCGGGCGCCGAAGGCAAACGCAATCGCAGAGCGCTTCGTCAGAACCGTCCGCTCGGAATGTCTCGACTGGCTCCTGATCCTCAACCTCCGCCACCTCGAGCGTGTGCTGCGCGTCTACCTCGACCACTACAACACCCAGAGGCCGCATCGTGCGCTCGAGCTCTGCCCGCCCCAACCCGAAGGAACTGCGAGATCAGCCGGGAGCGAGATCCACCGCCGCGACCGGCTCGGCGGCCTCATCCACGAGTACTACCGAGCAGCCGCATGAGCAGCGACACGAATAATGGTGCCCTTCAGGGGTTGGAGTCGGTCATTCCCCAGACGACTGCGCGTGCCAGCACCTGCCGCAGCGCCTGGGTCGCCTCGAAACGGTGGCCCGGTGAGATCGTCATCCGCCAGGCCGCGATCTCTTGCGAGCGAAGCTCAGGAAGGCGGCGGCCGCCGAAGGTACGGAGCGCGTAGGGTTCGCAAACTCGTCCGCCTCTTCATCACGGTCGCCTGGCTAGGTTCTGCGCTCGTGCCGTCATGGTTGAAGGAGGGCTGCTTGCTCTGGTCGTTTATGTATCTCGTCGTACGGAACCTGTTCGCGCTCGTCTGGCTGCTGGCGCGGCCGCGGCGCTCGAAGGAGCTCGAGATCCTTGTGCTGCGCCATGAGCTCGCGCTGTTACGTCGGCGAGCTCGGCCGCCGAAGTTGACGCGGGCTGATCGGGTCTTGCTGGCAGCGCTGAGTCGCTCACTGCCGCGGGTCGCATGGACGGGCTTCCCGGTCAAACCGGAGACCCTGCTGCGCTGGCACCGTCAGCTGGTCGCGCGCCGCCGGACGTACACGCACCGGCCCGCTGGTCGGCCACCACTCGAGTCGTCGCTGCGAACGCTGATCGTGCGGCTCGGCCACGAGAACCCGCACTGGGGATACAAACGTATTGTCGGCGAGCTCAAGGGTCTGGGCATCACCGTCTCCGCGACCTCGGTGCGGAAGGTGCCGCTCGAGCAAGGTCTTCAGCCAGTGCCGGAACGGAGCGATTCGTCGTGGCGTGCGTTCCTGCGAGCGCAGGCGGCGAGCATGCTCGCCTGCGACTTTCTCACCGTCGAGACCGCGTTCCTACAGCGGGTCTACGTGCTGTTCTTCATTTCGCTGGCGACTCGACGGATCGAATACATCGCGTGCACACCAAACCCGGGCGGGCACTGGACGGCCCAGCAAGCGCGCAACCTCGTCATGCAGCTCGGCGACCAGCAACCTTTCCGGTTCCTAATCCACGACCGCGACACGAAGTTCAGCCACGCCTTCGACGAGGTCTTTCGCTCCGAGGGCATCAACGTGATCCGTACGCCCGTTCGGGCCCCGAAGGCGAACGCTTACGCCGAGCGTTGGATACGCACGATCCGCGCTGACTGCCTCGACCGGATCCTCATCCTCGGCCGGCGTCATCTCGAGCATGTCCTCCGCGTCTACCGCCGCCACTACAACGAGCACAGGCCACATCGCGCGCTCCACCTGCTCGCGCCCGACGGCAGCGACCCGGAGCCGCGGAACGCGCCCGATCGCCTACAGCGTCGGGATCTCCTCGGCGGACTCATCCATGAATACGAGGCCGCCTGAATTTACGAACCCTACGACCTATCCGCACCGGCGGCCGGGGCGGCCACGGCTCGATCGGAGCGTCCAGGCGCTGGTTGTTCGACTGGCGCGCGAGAACCCGGGTTGGGGTTACCGGCGGATCGTCGGCGAACTGCAAAGCCTCGGCATCACTGTTTCGGCGACCTCGGTGCGGACGATCCTCGCCCGTCATGGTCTTCGCCCGGCGCCGCAGCGAGACGAGCTGTCATGGCGGGACTTCCTCCGTCAGCACGCGGCGACGACGCTGGCCTGTGATTTCTTCACCGTCGAGACCGCCTGGCTGAAGCGGATCTACGTGCTTTTCTTCATCTCGCTGGAGAGCCGCCGGGTTGAGTTTGTCGCCTGCACAGCGAACCCGACGGGCGCCTGGGTCGCGCAGCAGGCGCGCAACCTGTTGATGGCGCTCGGGGATCGCGGGCAACCGCTCCGCTTCCTCATTCACGATCGCGACGCGAAGTTCAGCGGCGGCTGCGATCACCTCTTCCAAAGCGAAGGGATCGCGCTGATCCGCACGCCCGTCCAGGCACCGAACGCGAACGCCCACGCCGAGCGCTGGGTCGGCAGCGTGCGTCGTGAGTGCCTCGACCGGCTGCTCATCTTCAGCAGGCGGCAACTCGAGCACGTGCTTCGCGTCTATGCCCGCCATTACAATCAGCATCGGCCGCATCGGGCACTCGCACTCCGTCCACCCGAGCAAGCAGACGGAAACCCGACACCGCTGCGAGCGCCAGCCTCTCCGCAGCTAAATCGCCGGGACCTGCTCGGCGGGCTGATCCACGAGTACGAGTACGCAGCCTGACCGGCGATCAATCTCCGTAGGCCTCGACGGCACCTTTTCGCAGCACGGCCCTCTTCGATACGTCTTATCCGGATAGGCCGTATCCGGTTTCACGCGCGCGCGCGAATACCAGATCCGCCGGGTCGACGTCAAAACGTGCTCGATTCGTCTGCCGGGCCGCGCAGTGGTCTCGGTTGACCACTCCCTGATAGCCGGGCGAAACCGAGTCTGCGGCGGATCGAGCTGATGAACTGGACCCGCGGACACTGACAGACTTTCTGAACCCCACGGGTGCGTGACTATCCCGATCGTGAGCACCTGGCAGCCAAAGTCGTTCCCCCCCAGCGTTCACTCCCGGCGGCAGCTATCGGGTTAAGCCGGAGAGTGAGGCGGTCGAATTGGAACAACCCGGCCTCGATCCACGAGGCATAGCGCCCAGCACGGGCGCGTCACAGTAGTTCCACGCACGGCACGCAGTGCCCGTGCCTAACGACCGCAGGAAGAAGAAGCGCGCCTACGAGCGCCGCACCCGCGCCGCAGTCTCCGCCTCGCGCGTACGACCCCGTCCGCCTCAACGGCGCGCTCAACGACCGGTCTGCTCGGTGACGAGGAGTTCCGCCGCCGGCTGGACGGCAGGCAGCCTGCGCGACGGCCTGCGACGCGGGAACCTGGTCAGGGACGGGGCTGGCGTTAGGAAGCCGGTCTACTCACGCTGAGGCGATCGAGAGGCCGCCGTGTCACGGGAACCGCGGCGGCCGGGTAGATAGGCAGACGCCCAAGTCACAACCGGCAGGGGACCTTTGGACGCCTCCCCATCCCGGGCGGCACACCAATCTGATGGATCAACCGTTAGTCAGATGAACGTCCGGCGGCGCTGGCACGCCTCGGGCCGGCATCGAAGGGATGGCCGATGCGAGTCATAGGGTACGGTGGCGTTTCGACGGACGAGCAGGCCGCAACGACTACAGCCTCGACGCGCAGCGCCGCGCGGTGCAGGACGAGGCGGACCGACCGGGTGGGAGGTGGAGTGGATCGAGGACGTGGCGCCCGGCAAGGACCCTGGGGCCGGCGCGGGACGCGCTCGCGCGGCTCGGCAGGCCGAGCGCTGGGGCACCGCCGAACGTAACTACCTGTCGTCACGGAGACACACGACGGTCGATGGCGGGCACTCCGGCGAAGTCGAGCGCATCGCCGCGGAGGCGGTCACCACGGAGGTCGAATGACACCTGAACCGATGACGGCCGAGCAGTTCATCGCGCAGCTCGACGAGCTCGCCAAGGTCGAGCACGCGCTGTGCGTCGAGTACCTGTCGGTCCACTGCGCGCTCGGACACGACCGCGACCCCGGTCCGGACGCCTCGGCGCACGAGCAGGCGGTGCACGACGCGGCCCGGGCGGCGATGAACCTCGCGATGGATGAGATGCGGCACTTGCACGGGGTCAACCGGGCGCTGGTCGCCGCCCGAGGGGAGGCCCAGGTGGCGCGCGCCGAGAGCGTCGGCGGCGTAACGATCGGCAGGCTGGGCGCCGCCGAGCTGGAGCGCTTGGCCGATCGCGAAGGCGCGATCGCCGCCGCCATCGACGCGATCTACCAGCGACTGTGCGCGGTGCTCGCCGCTCAGCCGACCCTGTTTCAGGATCCGACGCTGGCGGAGGTCAGCTCGCTGCTCGATCCGTGCCCGGACCACTCGACTCCGCTCGCCGCCGTGCTGCGGCCGCTCGCCGAGATCCCGCCGAGCGAGTACGTGCGCGCGCGGCCGCGCGACCCAGACCCCCAAAGCGAGGAGGCAACTCTGGTGGAGGGCAGCGAACGCGCGTATCGCGCGCTCGTCCCGATCCTGGCCACGTGGTTCGAGCACGAGGACGACCTGTTCCAGATGCGCTCGATCGCGACCGACACGATGGAGAGCCTGAACGCGTTCAACGAGCTCCTCGGCGCGCGCGGGGTGCTGCCTCCGTTCGGGTTCGCGTAACGCGCGGCGCCGCTGGCGCGACCGATCGCGCATGGCCCCCACCGCTCCTTGGGATGAAAGTTCCGCGACGGGGGAATGAAAGTTCCCCCGACGGGTTCAGCACGCGGACGCTCAGGCCAGCGGCGTCGGCTTGATCCGCGCCTTGGGTTCGCAAACTCAGCGCCGGGGAGTCAAATCTCCTCGTTTGCTGGGAAGATCGAATTTGCGAACCCCACGCCTCAGGCCTTCACCCTCGGCGCGTCGGCGCAACCGATCCACATCAGCCCCGAGCTACCAGCCCGAACCGAGTTTCTTTACCCCACAGGGTCGCTAGCTTGCCGCGGCCGACGAGCGTGGCCAATGACGGCTCCAAACAGCGTGTCCATAACCTTCCGCGCATGTGCGTGAGAGAAGGCGCTCGCCTGCGACAGCAACTGGTTGACGAGCTGGCGCGGCGCGGCCTGGTTCAGGACGAGCGCGTCGAGCGCGCGTTCTTCGCGGTGCCGCGCGAGATCTTCGTGCCCGAGTTCGCGGCGCAGCGCGGGCTCGAGGCTGTCTACAGCGACGAGGCGATCGTGACGAAACGCGACGCCCAAGGCATGCCGGTTAGCTCGTCGTCGCAACCAGCGATCATGGCGTCGATGCTCGAGCGCCTCGACCTGCGCGAGGGACAGAGCGTGCTCGAGATTGGCGCCGGCAGCGGCTACAACGCCGCTCTGCTCGCCGAGATCGTCGGGCCACAGGGCAGGGTCGTCTCGGTCGAACTCGATCCAGAGCTTGCCAAGCGCAGCAGGTCGGCACTGCGGCGGGCGGGCTCTCGCGTGCGGGTCGTGGTCGGCGACGGACACGACGGGTGGGCGCCGCAGGCACCCTACGACCGCATCATCGTGACAGCGAGCGCATCGGAGGTGCCGCGCGCCTGGCTTGAGCAGACCGTCGAGGGCGGCCTGATCGAGGTCCCGCTCCGTCTGCGCCACTCGCTGTTCGGACAGGCGATCCCGACGCTCAAGCGGCGAAAAGGCAAGCTTCGCTCGATTTCTATCCTCTGCGGCGGCTTCATGCCCCTCCGAAAAGACGCGGCGGATGCCGGAGCGCGGCTACCTACGCTGAGCGCAAGCGAGACCGTCAACGGCGAGCAATCCGCGCTCTTCGAGCTGATCGGAGAGGCTCTCTCTCGCCTTCCGCCCACAGCACGCCGGCGGCTGCTAGCGCTCACTCTCGGTGAACCAAGAACGCGACGGCTAGGCCTGCGGGCGCAGACCTGGCCGCTCCTCCTCTATCTCGTCCTTACCGCCCCCGCGCAACAGCTCGTCTTCAGCTCGCGAGTTCAGGTAGGCATCATCGACCGACGCGGCGAAAGCCTCGCCCTCGTCGGCGGCATGAAGAAGACAATAGATCGGATCATCGCCTACGGCGTGTCCAACAGCGAAGAGCTCCTGATCTCACTGATCAACGATTGGAAGACACGAGGGCGGCCGAACGAGAATGACCTCGAGATCCACGTCTCATTTCGAAACGAACACTCGATCATCCGCCACCGCTGGACAACGTCCGGCTGACCCTAGACGAGTCGTCTCTGAACGCGCACAACCAGACGTGGGCTCCACATCAGGCTCAGTCCCACTCGCTCACGGACCTGCAAGGAATTGGGTTCGGGCCATCACCCCACAGGGTCGAGTACCTCGCGTGCACCTCCAATCCGGACGGTCGCTGGGTCCCCCAGCAGGCGCGCAACCTCCTGATGCAGTTCGGCAATCAGCAGCCGTTCCGGTTTCTCATCCACGACCGAGACGCGAAGTACAACCACGCCTTCGACGACGTCTTCCGCAGCGAGGACATCACGGTGATCCACACGCCGGTCCAGGCGCCGAACGCGAACGCGCACGCCGAACGGTGGGTCCGCACGCTCCGCGTCGATTGCCTCGACCGGATCCTCATCCTCGGCCGCCGCCACCTCGAGCACGTCCTCCGCGTCTACCGCCAGCACTACAACGACCACAGGCCGCACCGCGCGCTCCACCTGCTACCGCCGAGCGGCCGCGACCCGACGCCATTGAGCCCGGCTGCCCGCCTACGCCGCCGCGACCTCCTCGGCGGACTAATCCACGAATACGAGGCCGCCTGAGTTTGCGAACCCTACGGCTGTCACGCAGCGCGAGTGTTAGTACGCGCGCCCGGTGACGAGATAGGCGACGAGGAACGCCAGCGTGATCTCGAACGCGACGAGCAGCGCGAGCGCGGAGAGCAGGATCGCGGCCGCTTTCCAGATGGGCAGCTCGCTCGGGTGGGCGCGCGGCGGGGTCAACCGCCACGGGCGAAGCGCGAGCAGCACCTGCGCGAAGATGCCTGGCGGCTGCGGCGGCTCGGGCGGGTCGCCGGTCGTGGTCCAGGAGGCGACGAGCGGCCGGCCGCCGTTCGCACCAGGCGCTCGACGTGTGGCGCGTCGAGCACGAGCACGCGCGCCTGCTCGACCACCACGAGCTCCCCGCTCTCGTCGACCACAGCTTCGACGTCCTGCGCGAGCAGCAGCCCCCGCGCCTACCGTCGACGAGTCGCAGCGCGACGGCGGCCGGCTCGCCCGTCTCGCCGAGCCACGTCTCCTCGACCCGGACGGTCGCTGGCTCCTCGGCCGTGTCGGCAAGTGGAGATGGTTGTAAAGAACGCCGCTTCAAGGCTTTTGCAGGAGTCGCGTTTGGCGTTCTGGTTGCGAGGCGGCTTGGGATCTGATACTCGCACGTGCGCGTGTAGCGGAATCCGCTCTAGGAGCGGACTTCAAGTCACATCATGCCTTTAGCTCGTGGGGGGCGGGTGCCGAACGGCGCAGGTCACGTCCCTGCTGGCGAGCCCGAGCCTGCGGAGCTCGTCGTCTGGCACGAGTTCCTCGATCAGCGGAAAGAGCTGTCGCTCCTCAAGCCGGATGTGTGCGTCAAGCAGTTCCCCCGCCGCATCCAACGTCCCTCGATCGGCGCTGCCGGCCGCCGCGGCGATTTCGAGTTTGCGAGCGAACCCCTCGAGCTGCAGGTGTTGGATGCGTGCCTCGCGGAGGGGAGCAGGCTGCGACTCGACGTGCCTGAGCAAAAGCGGGAAGAGCTCTTCTTCCTCATCCCGAAGGTGGACACGCTCGTCGTTCCTGAAGAACTCGACGAATTCCCTGGCCGCCGCGAGCCGAGCCGAAGCATCGCCGTCCGCGGCAGCACGGCGCAGCCGCACTGCCTGCACGAGTCCATCGTGATGGCCGCGCGAGAGCGGGATCAGGGCGGGGTGGCGCTTCATTCCACGACTCTACTCAGAACCAGACGCACGGCAACGCGACTTTCACCACCACGATCGACCCCAGGGCGAGCGACGGCTCGGTCGCGGCCGGCCACGACACGACCCACCTGCTCTGGAACGGTGTGCAGGACCCCGAGGCCCCGAACGCGATCTTCGAGCTGGCCTTCGTAAATCGGCCCTCGTAACTTCGCTCCGAGTTTTTGGCACCCCACAGGGTGGGGGGTACGAAGCCGCCGCCCCCGGGGTCGTCACTCAGCGGCGGCTTGCATTTCGTGAAGCGTCGCGAGCCGTCTGAGCGAGTCGCGCTCGATCTGCCGAATCCGCTCGCGCGAGAGCCCGAGGCGAAGCCCGACGTCGCCGAGCGTCTTGGCTTCGACGCCGCCGAGTCCGTAGCGGAGGGCGAGCACTTGGCGGTCGCGAT
>WNGE01010397.1_pt1 | contig 10402 bp, 9 predicted proteins | sample 5400651 | NCBI WGS metagenome assembly WNGE01 (sample SAMN13153370, study PRJNA577476) | soil metagenome | isolation source: 60 cm soil or saprolite under grassland replicate 2 | place: USA:California | collected 2016-06-15
TCGCTCGGTGTAGAGCGTGTCGTAGAACGTCCAGTCCGTCACCGGGGCACCCGCGACGCCTGCCCTGAAGACCTGGGGGGCCCGGGTGAGCGCGTAGAGGGTCAGGTAGCCTCCGTAGGACCAGCCGTAGATGCCCAGGCGCGAGGGGTCGACGTAGGGGAGGGACTTCAGGTACTCGACGCCCGCGAGCTGGTCCAGGAGCTCGATCCGGCCCAGGTCGCGCTGGATCGGGGTCTCGAAGGCGTAGCCGCGTCCGGCGGAGCCGCGGTTGTCGAGGGACCAGACCAGGAAGCCGTGGCTGGCCAGGAGGTTCTCGAAGGCGGCCGAGCTGTCCCAGGCGTTGGTGACGATCTGGGCGTGGGGGCCGCCGTAGACGCGCACGACCACCGGGTAGCGGCGGCCGGGATCGAAATCCGCGGGCTTGAGCAGCGAGGCGTGGAGGACCGTTCCCTCCCGGGCCGGGAGGTCCACCCATTCGAGCGAGCCGCGCTCGTACGACAGGATCGGAGGCTTCGCGTTGTGTTCGATCGGGAAGCGCTTGAGACCGTCGGCGGTCGAGACCCAGAGGCGTGGGGGAGTGCTCGCGTCGGAAAAGGTGTCGGCGTAGAAGTGCGCATCGGGGGAGACGAGCACCCGGTGGGTCCCGTCCTCGTGGGTCAGGCGGGCGCGCCCCGTCCCGTCGAAGCGGGCCCGGTAGAGATGGCGCTCGCGCGGGTCCTTCTCGGTCGCGGTGAAGTAGACGAACCCGGTGCGCTCTTCGACCGCCAGGGATCCGCTGGAAGGTCTGACGGTCGTCCACCATCCAGGCGCCGGAGGTCACCGCCCGGCAGGCCCCGCTGAAGTCGCACAGGTAGATGTGGGCGAAGCCGTCGCGCTCGGACAGCCAGAGGAACCGGCGCCCGTCTTTCAGGAACCGCGGCGCGGCGAGGGCGTTGACCCAGGCCGGGCCCTTCTCGGTGAGGACGGTGCGCGCCGGGGCCAGGGTGGCCTTCTCCGACGCGGGGACGGGCAGGAAGCGAAGCTGGATCTCGTTCTGGGCCCGGTTCAGCCACTGATAGGCCAGGGTCCGGGAGTCCGGGGTCCAGGCGAGGTCGGGCACGACGTACATGTCGTCGGGCTCGAACGACACCAGGCGCTCCGGTCCGGGTGTGAGGTCGTCGGCGAAGCCGACCACCCCCACCCGAACGATGGCGTTCGGGCTGCCCGCCTTGGGATAGCGCTGGAGGGCGACCTCGTTGCGCACGGGCAGGAAGTCCACGATGGGGAAGGTGGGGACGCGCGCCTGATCGAGCTGGAGGAACGCGATGGCGTGGGAGTCCGGGGCCCAGGCGTAGGACTTCCCGGCGCGGGAAGCCAGCTCCTCCTCGTACACCCAGTCGAGCCGGCCGTTGAGCACGGTGTCGGACCCGCTGCGGGTGAGCCGGGCCTCGCGCCCGCTGGCGAGGTCGAGCACGTAGAGGTCGTTCTGGCGGACGAAGGCGACGCGACGGCCGTCCGGCGAGAGCTCCGGGAACTCCTCCTGCTCCGCCGTTCGGGTGAGGGGGTGGGTGGCTCCGTTCCCGGCCTCCACCAGGTACAGGTCCCCTTTGTAGGCGACGAGCAGCCGATCTCCCGACGGGGTCCAGGCGTAGCCGGAGAGGGCGATCGCCGAGGGGTCGCCGGAGGCGGTCACCTTGGACCCGGTGAGCACGACCGACTCGTGGCCGTTGACGACGTCCAGGGCGATGAGGTCGCTGACGCCGTCACGTTTGCGCAGGTAGGTGAGCCTCCTGCCGTCGGGGTGCCAGCGCAAGTCGGTTGGGAGGACGCCGGCGAGGGGAGGGTCGGCGGCCAGGCGGTCGGGGGTGAGCTTCTCGAGGGCTTGCGCGAACCCGGGGCGCGGAAGGGGGGCCAGGAGTCCGAGCAGGAGGGCGAGATGCGGGCATCCACGAAGACGGGTCATGAGCGACACCTCTCGGAATGCGAGGGCGTGGAGGGGTGCCGCCGGACCGGAGCGGCGGCGCCCAGGGTCAGCAACGGGCGGCGCGCGGAGCCGAATTCACTTCGGCGGCAGGGTATCGAAACGCCGTGCCGTTGCAGATCGGCAGCGGCAACCGCGTTTCGATACCCTGGGAGCGCGCCGGGGGGCCTGGGGGGCGCGACCACAGCGCCCCCCAGCTAGAACAAGGTATAGATGAACGGCGCGATCGCCGAGCCCTGGGTGAAGACCACCAGCAGGCCGAGGAGGGCCAGCATGACGACGATCGGCCCCAGCCACCACTTCTTGCGGACCCTCATGAAGGCCCACAGCTCGCCGACGATGCCGATCTTTTCGAATGCCATCCAGCTCTCCTCAGCCGACACCATGATGCCACCGGCTCAATCAGTCCAGCTCGTAGAGACTACGCCAATCCACGTCCTCGCGCAGCGGGGGCTGCTCCTTCTTGTCGAGGACGTGGTGCCCGAGAACCAGGTGGTCCATGTTCGTCCGCATGAAGCACAGGTAGGCGTCGTGGGGTGTGCAGACGATGGGCTCGCCCCGGACGTTGAAGGAGGTGTTGATGACGACCGGCACCCCGGTGAGGCGGCCGAACTCCGCGATGAGGTCGTAATAGAGGGGGCTTTCCGCCCGGGTGACCGTCTGGAGCCGCGCCGAGTTGTCCACGTGGGTCACCGAGGGGATGACCCGCTTGCCCTCCCGCACCTGGGCCACGAGCAGCATGTAGGGACTGTCGCCTTCGATCTCGAACCAGTCCGGGGCCTTGTCCGCGAGCACCGAAGGAGCGAAGGGCCGGAAGCCCTCGCGGAACTTGATCTTCATGTTGAGGGTGTCGCGCATCTTGGGGTCGCGGGGGTCGGCGAGGATGCTGCGCCCCCCGAGGGCCCTCGGCCCGAACTCCATCCGCCCCTGGAACCAGCCGACGACGTTGCCCTCGGAGAGGCGCCGGGCCGTGTCCTCGACCAGCTCGCGGTCGGAGAGGGTCCGGTATCTCGCCCCTGTGGAGTCGAGGTAGCGCGCGATCTCGGCGTCGCTGTAAGCGGGGCCGAGGAAGGCGTGGCTCCAGGCCTTGCCCCGGGGCTGCCGACGGACGGTGTTGTAGATGTAGTGGGCGACCCCGACCGCGCCCCCCGCGTCGCCCGCGGCCGGTTGCACGAAGAGGTTCTTCATGCGGGTCTCGCGGATCACCCGGCCGTTGGCCACGCAGTTCAGGGCCACCCCTCCCGCCATGCAGAGGTTCTCTAGGCCGGTCTCCCGCTGGATGTAGTTGACCATCTTGAGGACCACTTCCTCGCACACCTTCTGCACCGAGGCCGCGATGTCGAACTCGCGCTCGTTCATCCAGGTCTCGGGCTTCCGGGGCGGGCCCCCGAAGAACTCGTCGAAGGCCCCGTTGGTCATGGTGAGGCCGTAGTCGTACGAGAAGTACTTCATGTTGAGCTTGAAGGAGCCGTCGTCGTTGAGGTGGACCATCTCCTTCATGATCCGCTCGAAGTGCACGGGCTTCCCGTAGGGAGCGAGGCCCATCACCTTGTACTCGGCGCTGTTGACCTTGAAGCCGAGGTAGTAGGTGAAGGCGCTGTAGAGGAGGCCCAGGCTGTGGGGAAAGCGGATCTCCTTGAACAGGGTGATGTCTCGTCCCTTGCCCACGCCGAAGGAAGCGGTGGCCCACTCGCCGACCCCGTCCACCGTGAGGATCGCCGCCTCCTCGAAGGGGGACGGCAGGAAACAGGAGGCCGCGTGGCTCATGTGGTGCTCCGCGAAGAGGATCGGCCCCTGGTAGGGCTTCAGCTCCTTGCGGATCAGGGAAGGGACCCACAGCTTCTGGTGCAGCCAGACCGGAATCGCCTTGCGGAAGGAGTTGAAGGAGCGGGGGAAGGTGGCCACGTAGGTGGAGAGCATGCGCTCGAACTTGAGCAGCGGCTTGTCGTAAAAGCCCACCGCGTCCAGCTGCTCGGGGCCGATCCCGGCTTCCTTGAGCACGTAGCGAACCGCCCGGGCGGGGAATTCCGAGTCGTGCTTCTTCCGGCTGAGGCGCTCCTCCTGGCAGGCGGCCACGATCTCGCCGTCCTTCAGGAGGGCGGCCGCCGCGTCGTGGTAGAAGCAGGAGATTCCGAGGACGTGGGTGGGCATCAGAACTGGTGGCGGGCGGCGGCCTCGGGGCCGAGGGGGTTCGGCTCGTGGCTCCGCCAGAAAGAGGGCTCGGATGCGAGGCTCCGGTCCAGGGGGTCCCGCGCGAAGAGACGCATGAAGACGCTGATGGGGCCCACCGAGAGCATGTAGATGATGGCGAGGAGCACCGCGGTCCAGACCTTGCCGATCGCCTCGAAGAAGCCGGTCCAACGCTTGTAGGCGCGGGTCTTCGGCGCGAAGCGGCGGAAACCCAGCTCGATGAGGACGACCAGGGCGGCCAGGGCCAGCACCTTTCCGCGGAGGGGCAGGGCGGCCAACCCGTTCCAGACGTCGTGCAGGCTCAAGTCGAGGTAGAACCTCCAGATAACAACCGCCCATGATACGCCCGGGTGCGGCCCAGGGTCAACGAGGGGCGGGGGTGGGCGCGATCACCGCGACCATTGCGGGGCCCCGCGTATAATTCCTTCGAATGTCACGGGATGGCCGGGAGGAACCGCCGCGCGCCCCGTCGGATCCCCGACCCGACTTCCTGCGCGGCCAGCTCCGCCAGTGGATGGAGCGGGTGAGCGCCACGGGGAAGACGCCGGACCTGTTCGAGCTGGAGATGTGGCTCCAGAGCTTCGAGCGGTTCTTCCGGGTCACGAACCAGCCTCTCTCGGACAAGGAGCAGCGCTCGCTCACCCTGCGCAACTGGTCGGAGGAGCTACGCCTGGTCGACAACGTCCTCCTGCGAGTGGTCCAGCTCTGCACCTCGATCCTGACCGAGGAGCAGGTGGACCTCGCCCGCTTCGACCGCTACATCGAGACCTACCTCAAGAAGGACGAGTCGCTCGACCCCTACGTCGAGAAGCTGCTCCGCCAGACCACCCCCGAGGCGGGCCTCAGCCTCCTCCGCGAGTCCTTCGAGGACCTGCACCTGCTGCTGACCGACCTGGTGAAGCTCTCCCGGATCCCCTACGGGACCTTCTCCGCGGTGGGGACGATCCTCTACCGGGAGGTGCGGCGCAGCCATCTGCTGGCCCTCCTCATCGACAAGAAGTTCAAGCCCATCCACGACCGGATCAAGAACCCCGCGGTGGCCGCGGTCATCCGGGGGATCGAGACGCCCCTGGAGCGGAAGCAGGCGGCCAAGGTCTTCCTGGAGTTCTTCCGGCTGCTCCACTACCTCGAGCACACCGACCCCGCGCGGCTCGACGAGGACGGCCTCCGCAACACGATCCTGATCTTCTCCCTGATCAGCTCCGAGGCGCGGACGCTCCTCTCCTACATCGAGAAGCGCGTGCTCCGCGGGGTGGATTCCAGCCGGCCCGTGTACCAGCTGTACGACTCCTTCGTGTACTGCCTCCCCCTGGAGCTGAAGAAGGTCATCAACACCGAGCTGATCGACATCTCGGTGGCGCGCCAGGCGGACAGCATCCGCACCCGGGTGGAGAACAGCCACGGGATCCTGAAGGACTGCTTCCAGCAGTGCGTGGTGCAGCTCACCCAGGTCTTCGACTCCGAGGTGCAGGGGGGCGACATCTTCCCGGACTTCATGGCCAAGCTCGAGCAGTCGGTGCTCCTGCGCGACGGCCTGGCCCGGCTGGTCAAGGTCCTGCGGGAGTTCCAGGAGCTCCGGGACGAGGCCAGCGCGATCCGCATGAAGCAGCGGATCTCCGACTTCTACGACCACAACATCAAGTACCTCATGTACCGCGACTGGTCGGGCTTCGAGCTCTTCTACATCGAGATCCTGAAGTGCGGGAGCCTGGCCGGGCTGCACCAGATCGGGCACCGCTTCGAGACCTTCCTCATGACCCTGTTCCGCGAGGTGCAGAAGCGGTCCATCCTCCAGAACGCCCCCTTGAGCGAGGAGCTTCAGGGCATCGAGACCGGCGCGTGAAGCCGGCCGCGGTGCTCGCCTTCGGGGGGCGCCGCCTGGAGCTGGACACGCTCTTCCTCGATGCCGGGGGCGTCCTCGTCAACCCCGACTGGCAGCGGGTGAGCGAGACCCTGGGCCGGCACGGGGTGGCGGCGTCGGCCGAGGTCCTGGCCGCCGCCGAGCCGCGCGCGAAGCGTACGCTGGACACGGCGGCCGTGGTCCCGGCCACGAACGACGCGGGGCGGGGCTGGCTCTACTTCGACCTGGTGCTGTTCCAGGCGGGGATCCCGCGCTCGGGCGCGACCGAGGCCGCCCTGGCCGAGCTCCACGCCTATCACTCGCGCTTCAACCTGTGGCAATCGGTGCCGGAGGACGTCCGTCCGTCCCTCGCGCGCTTCCGGGCGGCGGGGCTGCGGCTGGTGGTGGTCTCGAACTCCAACGGGACGCTCGAGAGGCTCTTCGACCGCCTGGGCCTGACCCGCTTCTTCGATCACCTGTTCGACTCCCACCTCGAGAAGATCGAGAAGCCGGACCCGCGCTTCTTCACCCTGGCCCTCGAGCGCTCGGGCGGCCGGGCCGAACGGACCGTCCACGTGGGTGACCTCTACCACGTGGACGTCGCGGGCGCCCGGTCCGCGGGACTGGTGGTGGTGCTGCTGGACGCGAGCGGCCTCTATCCAGAAGCGGATTGCCCGCGAGCGCCGAGCCTGGGCGCGCTAGCGGACGCCCTCCAGCCGGCCCTCGACTAGCCGCCCGATACATCGGAATGCGTCGGAGCTGGCGCTGGTTAGGCCGGCATCGCTGCATTCCGATGTATCGCCCCCCCTTCGGAAATCTGCTAGACTCCGCTCACCCGGACTCCCATGAGCGCCGAGAAGAACCCTTTCGCCAAGTTCTTGAACCACTTCAAGAAAGGGACCGTGCTGTTCAGCGAAGGGGACGAAGGGGAGGAGATGTACATCATCCAGTCCGGGAAGGTGGCCATCAAGAAGCGCGTCCCCCACGGGGACACCACCCTGGCGGTTCTGGAGAAGGGCGACTTCTTCGGGGAGATGGCGATCCTCGAGCGCATGCCGCGCTCGGCGGGAGCCGAGATGCTCGAGGACGGCGACCTCATCGTCATCGGCAGCGATATCTTCGGGGACATGATCAAGAGCAACCCGGAGATCGCGGTCCGCATGCTGCGGAAGTACTCGCTGCGCCTGCGAGAGACCACGAAGCAGATCGAGCAGATCGCGGCGTCCGTCTCGTCGGGGGATGCGAAGGTGATGCCCGGCCCGCCCCCCAAGGTCGCTCCCACCTCCAGCACCCTGCAGACCGAGGCCCTCGGCTACTTCATCTCCATCTCGACCGGGAACGTGTTCCCCGTGTTCAAGAGCGACGCCCTCCTGGGCCGCTACGACTCGGTGACGGGCATGACTCCCGAGATCGACCTCACGAACGAGGATCAGAGCCGCAACATCTCCCGCCGCCACGCCCGGCTCGTGATCAAGGACGGGAAGTTCTTCGTGGCCGAGGAGATCGGCACCATGAACGGCACCTTCCTGAACGGCCAGAGGCTGCCGAACGGGGTCCTGACCCCGCTCAAGGACGGCGACGAGCTGGTGCTCTGCCGGCTCGGGCTCACCTTCAAGACCCCCTCGGGCAAGTAGGCATTATCGCGGAACTCGCCGATCGGGATGGATCGTTTCAGACGACCCGAGACGCCGGGTTGGGCGCGGATGATGATGTCGTCGGGGCCGTGGCGCATCTTCCGGGTGTGAGCGTTTTCAGCCCAACGCGACGGCGGGATGTCCCGCAGGCGGACAGCTTCGGCAACGCGGTAAAGACCAATGATCCCGTAGACGAGCCGGTGTGGGGATTGCTGGATAGGACGCATGCCGGCGAAGAAGACGACGAGATCGCTAGCAGCGAGATCGCAAAGTCCCTTACCTCGACGTAGGCCGTTGTCGCCATAGGTCAGCCGGTCGAAGTCTGGATCAAGGTGTGGGTTGAGATCGTTCAGTGCCTCGGGCGGCGTGCAGATGCCGGGCTTGCCATTGGGGTGGAGCGCGGCGAAGGCGTCGAGCGCCGAGCGGAACGGCGAATAGTCGGTCTCCATCCCCGGCTGGAAGGCAGTGCCAGCCTTCTCAGGAATGGGGACATAGACGAAGTCACCTGTCCCAGGGTCGATGGGGGCATTCCATTTGCCGGAGGCTTGGTCGATGCCGACACGGACGAGGTAGGCGCGCATGGCTGTGCCGCTTCCGTTCACCGATTGAGGATAGGAAGTCTGATTCCCCGCCGCAAGCTGGGATGTCGCCGAGGTGGCCGACGACGGATTCAGTTCTATTTCTCGGGCGGGGCGTGCTCCACCAGAGGCTTCAGCGACTCGCCCTCTTGGACATCACGAGGCGCTCGGCATCCTCCTCGTTGAGCTGCTCGGTCGTCTTCTCCAGCAGTAGCCCGGCCAGCTGCATGGGCTCCACGTTTACGGTGCCGTGTTCACGCATCCTCGCCGTCAACTTCGCCAGCCGCTGAAGCGTTCGCGGCGCCAGAGGGATCAAGCGCCGCTCGGTCCACGTCCGATCTGTGGCCCGGCCACCGCCTTCCGGTACACGAAAGCGGGCCTCGACCTCCGCGAGAAGCTGCAAGCTACCGAAGTAACCGCCTTTGGCGACGACCCTGCCCTGGCGCTGCGCGCCGAGGCCCTTTGCGATCCTGTCCATGTCCAGCAGTCGCGCCTTCATGTTCTACTCCTTTTCTCGAACTGTCGGATGGCGAAGTACTCATCGCCCACGACGAGCCCGACCTCGCCCTGTCTGGCATCACGTCCCATCTGCTTGCAGAAACCGCCAAGCTCAGCCAAGTTCTCCGAATTCTGTACGTCCTCAGGCGTTGTGTAGCAGTGGACCACGACCGGTTCGTCTCTCACCAGCGCCCCGCCCCGTTCGTCATCCCGCCAGACGCCCTTCGCCTTCGGGTAGGCCGTGGCCCCGCCGAACACGCGCCCGAACATATCGAGCGCCGCGCCCACCCAATGCTCCTGATCAATCACCGTGGTGCCGTCTCGCTCGACACTGGGGATAAAGAGGACCACGAGGACGCGCTTGCGTCCGCCGGCCAATGCACGGGGCGGGGCCTCCGGTCGTCGAGTCTGCTTGCGCTTCATCCCCGGTCAATATAGATCGTTGTTTATGTTTCCGCAACCAGTCTGGGGCCGGCTCATTCCGAGGCCTGATCGGGAGACATCGCCCGGGTCCCCGGAGGCTTCGCAGCTCACCTCGGAGGGCCCGCCTCGGGAACCACGAAAGTATGCCGGCCCAGGAGAGTGGTCGCATGCGTTCTGGACCACAAAGGCACGGTGTCCTCCGACTGCGACCCCTTCTGGACTGCCCGGAGGTTACGCCAAGGAGTTCCGCCCAAAACGCCGTATCCTCCGCCTCCTCGACTGGGTCCGTGCCCGACAGCATGAACTGATCCAATTCATCCTGCGTGAGAGCGTGCGCCTGCTCCGGCGGGGTTCTCATCATGAGATCCGAAAGCGCCTCCGGCACGTTCATTTCCAAGAGATAGGCATGTACGTCCTTCGACATCTGACGCCACGCCGACTCGATCAGGTTGGCCGCGGGCGCGACCTCCAAGTACGGCCGGTGGACCAGAACGCGGCCGCCCGCCACGAACCGCTCCGACGCCCCAGCCAGAATCAACACGCATGCGTCGCGCGGCTCCGACCGTCCGCAGCGGTCAGATTGTCGACGACGAGCGCGTCTCGCGACAGCACGAAGGTCAGCACATTCGGCTCCTCTCTTAGTCCGTGCCGGCGCCGGTAGCACACCTCACCCCTCACGGAACGATCTCAGCCTTCATGTGGCTTCGGACGCGATGGAACGAAGGAGCGCCTGGCTGCTTTTGTCGCCGAGGATCCGAACGCGGAGGTCCAACAGCCGGGCGAGGACCGGCCTCGCAGTGCGGACAAATGAAGATCCGAGCTACGCGCTTCGACTCGGAGCCCCTGAGTCGAAGCCGCTCGCAGAGATCATCAACCGAAACCTGTGGACGGTCGCCCGAGCACCGATTGCAGCCGGCAATCCGTTCCTCGATCAGAAGTAGCAGGTGCCGCGTCAGTTTCCCGCGTTTCCTCACGCTCGCATCCGGTAGGACGGCCAACGCCGCGTTAGACTGCCGCACATCGCGATGTCAGTGGCCGCGGCCCTGGCGAACGTCACAACAAGCATTTCTTCCGGGGATGTGCGGGCTTCAACCAGCCGAGCTAGAGCGCCCCTGGCGCTCTTCGATCTGCCGGCGAATCGCCTCGTGGTTCCTCGGCAGCAAGCGCTTGTTGCGGCACTCGTCGAGGGCGAGCAGGGTCATGCGGTCGATGGCCTTCTGGTCGCGGGTGGTGGGCAGGAGGTCGTCGAGGGCCTTGCCCAGGGCGGGCTCGGACAGGG
>WNGE01009261.1_pt1 | contig 10400 bp, 9 predicted proteins | sample 5400651 | NCBI WGS metagenome assembly WNGE01 (sample SAMN13153370, study PRJNA577476) | soil metagenome | isolation source: 60 cm soil or saprolite under grassland replicate 2 | place: USA:California | collected 2016-06-15
TACCTGGCCGACTACAACTACGACCGCGTCCACCACGGCCGGCTGACCAACGGCCGCATTCCCGCTGACATCGTCTACGGTGCCCGCAAGATGGAGGCGAGATGAGCCGCGACTGTCGGCACATCTCGGTGACGGTCCATCCTAACCGGCAGCGGTCGAGAGGCCAGCTGAGGCCCAGCAACGTCTGTCGGCGTGAGGTTGTCGTCGGCTTCCACCTGGCGGGCCTCTCGATCCGCGGCCCAACCGCTCGGCTCGAAGCTGTCACCGTCGGGGCTGTCTCGCCGGCCGCCGCCGAGCATGCTGTGCGCCTGAGCGCGCAGAAACTCAGACCACGTCGGGCCGATCCGCCGGGGCGCCGGCCCGAGACCAGAGCTGCGCAGCACGGTCGCGATCGTCGTGTGCGAGATGCCGATCCCGAGTTTCAGCAGCTCACCCTGGATGCGCATGTAGCCCCACCTCGGGTTCTCTCGCGCCAGCCGAATGATCAAGCTGCGCGGCAGCGAGCGGGGGACGACCGGGTCTGCGACGGCGGCCTCGGCGACCTCCCGCAAGCAGCGCTCGGTGCCAGCGGCGAAGCGTCTGCGGCGCGACCGCAAAGCGCTCGGGCGGGAGGAGGCGGCTCGCCGCAGCGAGCAACGCGCGGTCGGGGGTCGTGTACCGCGGCCGCTTCCCTTCGCGCCTGAGGATCGCCAACTGGTGGCGCAGCACGACGATCTCAAGCTCACGCTCACCACCGCCGCGGGCGAGCAGGCGGACAACCCAGCAAAGGAGCCGATACAGCACACACGTCAGCACGGCGCGCAGTCTGAACCGGCTCGACCGGGATCACCAACACGCCATTCCCGACAGGAATCGATTCTTTACCCCCACAGGGACGAAATTGCATTCGCTTCGGTGTTGTCCTAGACTCGCGGCGCTTGTCAGACAAGCAGATAACCCGACAGGCAGACGAGCGGACAGCCCTGCACCGTGCGGTCTCGCGGCCCAACACGTACGAGCTGATCGCGCAGAACGTCCTTGGGCTGATCGGGGACGGTCATCTCAACCCCGGCGATCCGCTTCCGACAGAGCGTGAGCTCACGCAGCTGTACAGCGTCGGCCGATCGTCCGTCCGTGAGGCCTTGCGCGTGCTGGAGTCAACGGGCGTGCTCGAGCCCAACGGAAAGGGGGGCTTCGCGGTCGCCGCCTATGAGAATCCGCTCGGCCGCTCGCTCGAAGTCCTGCTCGCGCTGCGCGAAGCCGACTTGCGCGAGCTCTTCGACGTCCGCAGGATCCTCGAGGTCGAGCTCGCCGCGCTCGCCGCCGCGAGCCGCACGAAAGAGCATCTCGCGCGGATGGCGGCCGCCATCGACGAGATGGTCGAGGGTGTGGGCGACGGCGAGCGCTACATCGACGCCGACATCCGCTTCCACCTCACCATCGCCGAGGCGACCGGCAACCGGGTTGCGCAGCACACGATGCTCGCGATTCGTGAGCTGCTGCGGGGGGCCTTGCTGACGATCTACCAGATCCCCCGGAGCGCCGAGCAGTCGATCGACGACCACCGGACGATCCTGGCCGCCATCGAGGCCGGCGACGCACAGCGCGCTCGGAGGGCGATGCGCGAGCACCTCGATCGCGTCGACGCGGACATCCACGACCATCTCGGAGAGCCGCGGGAGGCGCGCCCGCGCCGGAGGACGGGCAGGCGTGGCTGAGGTCGGCTTCGTCGGGCTGGGCGTGATGGGCGGGGGGATCGCGCGGCGCCTGCTTGCCGCCGGCCACCGGGTGCACGGGTACAACCGCACCCGAGCGAAGGCCGAATGGCTACTCGAGCACGGGATCGAGCTCGAGGAGACGCCGGGCGAAGTCGCGGAGAAAGCCGACGTCGTCTTCAGCATGGTCATGGACACGACGGCGCTCGAGGCCGTGACCGGCGGGCCCGAGGGCATCCTGGCGGGCCTCTCCGACGGGAAGGTCTACGTCGACATGACGACGGCCGCACCGGCGACCAGCCGCGCGCTGGCGGAGCGCGTGGCAGAGACCGGCGCCCGCATGCTCGACGCGCCCGTCTCCGGCAGCGTCAGCACTCTGGAGGAAGGCCGGCTCTCGATCATGGTCGGCGGAGACGAGGAGGCGTTTCGGCGTGTGGAGCCGATCCTGCGTGACATCGGCCCGACCGTGCGGCGCGTTGGCGACAACGGCCAGGCTCTCCTGCTGAAGATCGCGATCAACCTCAGCCTCCAGGTGCAGATGGTCGCGTTCTGCGAGGGGCTCCTGCTGGCGGAGAAGGACGGGATCGACAAGGAGATCGCCGTCGAGACGATGCTCTCCAGCGTTATCGCCTCGCCGATGCTCAAGTACCGCGGCCCGTTCGTGCTCGAGCTCCCGGACGAGGCATGGTTCGACGTCAACATGATGCAGAAGGACATGGAGCTGGCCCTCGAGGCGGGCCGTGAGCTCGACGTCCCGATGCCGATGACAGCGGTCGCGACCGAGCTCCTGACGGCGGCGCGCGGGCTCGGGCTCGACCGCGAGGACTTCGCGGTCGTCTACCACGTGCTCGCCCGGCTCGCGGGCCTGCAGGAGGCGGCGTTCCGATGACGACCGAGGCGCGAGTCTCCGGGGAGGTCTCGCCCGAGCTCGGGCTGCGGATGTACGCGCAGATGCTCCAGATCCGCGTCTTCGAGGAGCACGTCAACGAGCTCTACCGGAGCGCGAAGATGCCCGGCCTCGCGCATCTCTACGTCGGAGAAGAGGCGGTCGCGGTCGGGGCCTGCGAAGCACTCCGCCGCGACGACTACATCACGAGCACCCACCGGGGCCACGGCCACTGCCTGGCCAAGGGCGCCGACGTCGGCCGGATGTTCGGCGAGCTGCTGGGCAAGGTGGACGGGTACTGCCGTGGCAAGGGCGGCTCGATGCACATCGCCGACCACGAGAACGGCAACCTGGGGGCGAACGCGATCGTGGGCGGATCGTCCGGGATCGCGACCGGAGCCGCCTTCTCCGCCAAGGCTCGCGGCACGGACCAGGTCGCGGTCTGCTTCGTCGGCGAGGGCGCGCTCGGCCAGGGCGTCCTCTACGAGGTCATGAACATGGCCTCCCTCTGGCAGCTGCCGGTGATCTACGCCTGCGAGAACAACCTCTACAACGAGTACACCCACTACTCGGAGACGACCGCGGGCGACATCTGCGCGCGCGCGAGCGCGTTCGGGATACCGGCCGAAGAGGTCGACGGGCAGGACGTCCGCGCGGTCTACGCCGCGGTGTGCCGGGCGGTCGAGAGGGGACGCGCCGGGGGCGGGCCGACGTTCCTGTTGCTGAACACGTACCGCTATCACGGCCACCACGTCGGCGACGTCGATCGCGCGTACTACCGCTCGAGAGAGGAAGAAGAGGAGTGGCAGCGCGAGCGCGACCCGATCCGGCTGCTCGCGGGCTGGCTGGACGAGCAGGGCGCGGCCGACGCGGACGAGCTCGAGCGGATCGAGCGCGAGATCCGGTCCGAGATCGCCGCCGCCGTCCAGGCCGCCCTCGACGCGCCGTTCCCCGATCCCGCCGAGGTGGAGGAGCATGTCTACGCCTAGCGTCGAGGAGCGCGAAGGCACCCGCGAGATCTCGCTCGCGCAGGCGGTGAACGAGGCGCTGGCGGAGGAGCTGCGGCGCGACGAGACCGTCTTCGTCATCGGCGAGGACGTCGCCGAGGCGGGGACGCCGTTCAAGGTGCTCGCGGGCCTGGTCGACGAGTTCGGCCCCGAACGCATCCTCGACTCCCCGATCTCGGAAGCCGGGATCACCGGGATGGGCCTCGGCGCCGCGATGACGGGCATGCGGCCGGTGGTGGACATCATGTTCGGCGACTTCATGACGCTGGTCATGGACCAGCTGGCGAACCAGGCGGCGAAGATCCACTACATGTCGGGCGGCCGGCTGAAGGCGCCGCTCACCGTCCGCACGACGCTGGGGGCGACGCGCCGCTCGGCGGCACAGCACAGCCAGAGCCTGCACGCGTGGCTCGCCCACGTCCCCGGGCTCAAGGTCGTGCTTCCCTCGACCCCCTATGACGCGAAGGGCCTGCTGAAGACCGCGATCCGCGACGAGAACCCGGTCGTCTTCGTCGAGGACAAGATGATGTTCGCCACAAAGGGATCGGTGCCGGAGGGGGAGTACACGATCCCGTTTGGGGTCGCCGACGTGAAGCGCGACGGCGAAGACGTCACGCTCGTCGCGACCAGCTCGATGGTCTACGTCGCGCTCGAGGCGGCCGGTCTGCTCGAGCAGGACGGGATCAGCGCCGAGGGCGTCGACCCGCGCACGCTCGTGCCGCTCGACCGGGAGACGCTGGTCTCCTCGGCGCGGAAGACGGGGCGTGTGATCGTGATCGACGAGGGGCACCGCTCCTTCGGCGCCTCGGCGGAGCTGGCGGCCCTGATCGGCGAGGAGGCCTTCTTCGACCTCGACGCACCGGTACGCAGGCTCGCCGCGATGGATGTGCCGATTCCGTTCTCCCCGGTGCTCGAGGACCAGACCGTGCCGACCGCGGAGCAGGTTGCGGCGTCGGCGAGAGAGCTGATCGGAGGGTCGTGAGATGGGACTGAAGACGTTCGGCACGACGGCCGTCGACTGGGAGCAGCGCGTGGACTTCGAGCGGCTGCGGCGCGAGCGGCTGGTGCGGGCGAAGGAGCACCTCGCCCGCTCCGAGCTGGGCGCGCTCCTCTGCTTCGACATGGCGAACATCCGCTACCTGACCGCGACCCACATCGGCACGTGGGCGATCGACAAGCTCATCCGGTTCTGCCTGCTCCCGCAAGGCGACGAGCCGATCATGTGGGACTTCGGCTCCGCCGCGCGCCACCACAAGCTCTACAACCCCTGGCTCGGGGACGAGCGCTCGCGAGCGGGGATCTCGACGCTGCGCGGCTCCGTGGAGGGCCGGGCCGAGTCGGTGGCGGAGAAGATCCGCATCGAGCTCGAGGAGCGCGGGCTGCTCGGCGAGCCGCTCGGCGTGGACGTGATCGAGCTGCCCGTCCTGCGCGCGCTCCAGGAGGCGAGGATCACCGTCGTGGACGGGCAGGCGCTCATGCAGGACGTGCGCAAGATCAAGACCGAGGACGAGATCGTCCTCCTGAACACGGCGTGCGCGATGGTCGACGCCGCCTACGAGGAGCTGTTCCGGGCGATGCGTCCCGGGATGCGCGAGAACGAGTGCGTCGCGCTCGTCAACCGCGTCCTCTACGAGCTGGGCTCGGAGCACGTCGAGGGCGTCAACGCGATCTCCGGCGAGCGCTGCAGCCCACACCCGCACGTCTTCACCGACCGGATGCTGCGCCCGGGCGACCCTGCCTACTTCGACATCCTCCACTCCTTCAACGGCTACCGGACCTGCTACTACCGCACCTTCGCGGTCGGCAGCGCCTCGCGCACGCAGGTGGACGCGTACAAGCGCTGCCGCGAGCTGCTGGACGAGGCGATCTCGCTCGTCCGGCCCGGTGCGACCACGGCCGAGGTCGTCTCCGTGTGGCCGGAGGCGACGGAGTTCGGCTTCCCGGACGAGGAGGCCGCGTTCGCCCTCCAGTACGGGCACGGCGTCGGCCTCTCCATCTGGGAGAAGCCGATCTTCAGCCGGCTCGTCTCCTTTGACCACCCAGAGACGATCGAGGAAGGGATGGTGTTCGCGCTGGAGACGTTTTGGCCCGCCTCCGACGGCTGGTCGGCGGCGCGGATCGAGGAGCAGCTCGTCGTCACCGCCGACGGGTGCGAGGTGATCACGCGCTTCCCCGCCGAGGAGCTGCTGGTTGCCGGCGGCGGCCATCCCACCGTCCACGGCCCGCTGCGCGGCATCCGCGAGACCCAGTCCAACCTCAACCGCGAACCGACAATCGATGCAGTCGTCGAATCGGCCCGGGTCGAGGCGGCGACGGTCGACCCGCGATGATGGCGGCCGAGCTGATCATGCCGGCCCTCGGGATGGCGCAGGAGAGCGGGAAGGTGCTGCGCTGGCTGAAGGCGGAGGGCGACGCGGTCGCCAAGGGCGAGGCGGTGCTCGAGGTCGAGACGGACAAGGTCACGGTCGAGGTCGAGGCTCCCGAGAGCGGCGTGCTCGGCGGTCTGCGGGCGTCGGAAGGAGACGAGGTTCCGGTGGGCAACATCGTGGCGTACGTGCTCGCCCCGGGCGAGGACGTGCCGGCGGCGGAGCCGGTCCGGCCCGCAGCGGCCGCGGTCGCGGCCGTCGCGGGCGACCGAGACCGCTCTGCGCGCCGCGAGCCGCCGCCGCGGCGGCGGCTCGCCTCGCCGAAGGCGCGCCGGCTCGCCCGTGAGCGCGGGATCGACCTCGAGGCCCTGCCGGCCAGCGGTCCGGGCGGAGCGATCGTCGCGGCCGATCTCGAACGGCCGGGAGTCGTCGAGCAGCCGGCGGTCGGCGCCGTCTGGGCTCGTATGGCCGAACGAGTGACGACGAGCTGGCAAGCGGTGCCGCACTTCTACCTCCAGCGCGAGGTCGACGCCTCGCGGCTGCTCGTCTGGCGGTCGGAGGTCGTCTCGCACGGCGACGAACGCGCGACGCTGACCGACCTGCTCGTGAAGGTGGCGGCCGAGGCGCTGGCGCGCAACCCGGGCGTCAACGCGTCCTGGCAGGACGGCTCGATCGTCCGCCACGGCGAGATCAACGTCGCGATCGCGGTCGCCCTGGACGACGGGCTGATCGTGCCGGTCGTCCACGGCGCGGACCGGCTGGCGCTGCGCGAGATCGTGAAGCGGCGGGCGCAGCTGGTCGAGTCGGCCCGGGCCGGCACGCTCCGCCCGGACGACGTCGGCGGCGGAACGTTCACGATCTCGAATCTCGGGGCACGGGGCGCGGTCGACGTCTTCCACCCGATCGTGAACGCCCCCCAGGCGGCAATCCTCGCAGTCGGGGGCGTCGCCGACCGGGTCGTCCCCGTGGAGGGCCGCCCGGAGATCCGCCCGATGCTCGGCCTGACGGTCGCGTTCGACCATCGCGTCGTCACGGGGGCGGCGGGCGCGGATTTCCTCGGGACGATTGCGTCCCTGGTCGAAGAGCCCGAGGAGCTGGCGGAGCGATGAGCGTGACCGAGCAGCGTCTGCGCAGCTCGCCGACGGAGCTCGCCGGCGGCTCAGCCGCCGTGGAGACAACCGCGCTCGGCGAGCTCCCCGCCGTCGTCGCGGGCCGGCCGGTCGAGACCAGGAGAGTCGCCGTCGTGCGCAGCCCGTACGACCGCTCGCCGGTTGCGGCCGTCCACCTGGCCGGACCGGCGGAGGTCGAAGCGGCAATCGCCGGCGCGGCCGCGGCGTTTGAGACGACGAGGTCGCTGCCCTCCTACCGGCGCTCAGAGGTGCTGGAGCGAATCGCCGCCGGGCTCCGCGGGCGGCAGGACGAACTCGCCCGGACGATCGCCCTCGAGGGCGGCAAGCCGGTCAAGACCGCCAGGCTCGAGGTCGACCGCGCCGCCTTCGTCTTCGAGGTCGCAGCCGAGGAGGCGCGGCGGATCCACGGCGAGGTCGTCCCCCTCGACTGGATCCCGGGCACGGAGGGGCGCGTCGCCCAGGTGCGGCGCGTTCCGCTCGGGCCGATCGCCGGCATCACGCCGTTCAACTTCCCGTTGATGCTGGTCGCGCACAAGGTCGCGCCGGCGCTGGCGGCGGGCGATCCGATCGTCGTCCGGCCTGCGTCGCAGACGCCGGTCTCGGCGCTCCGGCTCGGCGAGCTCGTCGTCGAGGCGGGCTGGCCGGAAGCGGGGATCTCGGTCGTCTCCTGCCCGGTCGCCGACGCCGCTCCGCTCGTCGAAGACCGCAGGATCGCGTTGCTGACGTTCACCGGCAGCCCGGCCGTCGGCTGGGGCCTGAAGGCGCGGGCAGGGCGCAAGCGCGTCACGCTCGAGCTCGGCGGCAACGCGCCGGTGATCGTGCACGCGGACGCCGACGCCGCCTACGCCGCCGAGCGGGTCGTCTGGGGCGCGACGATCCAGTCCGGCCAGTCCTGCATCTCCGTGCAGCGGGTCTACGTTCACTCGTCGCTCTGGGACGGGTTCGTCGGCGCCGTCGTCGGGGGGATGCGGGGGCTGAAGACCGGCGATCCGCTCGACGGGGAGACGGACGTCGGGCCCCTGATCGACGACTCGGCGCGGGAGCGGGTGCAGTCGTGGGTCGAAGAGGCGATCGCCGGCGGAGCCCGGGCGCTCGTGGGCGGAGCGGCAGAGGGGACGGTCTGGCAACCGACCGTGCTCGTCGACGTCCGGGAGGAGATGAGCATCTCCTGCCGCGAGGCGTTCGCCCCGCTCGTCGTCCTGTACCCGTTCGACGACGTCGACGACGCAATCGCGGCCGCGGGCGCCAGCGTCTACGGGCTCCAGGCCGGGATCTTCACCAACGACCTCAGCGTCGTCGACCGCGCGTTCGACCGCATCGACGTGGGCGGTCTCATGGTCAACGACGTCCCGACCTTCCGCGTCGACCACATGCCGTACGGAGGCGTCAAGGAGTCCGGCTTCGGCCGCGAGGGCCTCCGCTACGCGATCGAAGAGATGACGGAGACGAAGCTCATCGCGTTCAACCGGAGGCCCCCACGGTGAGGGTCTCGAAAGAGGGAGGTGTTGGAAACATGCGGAAACGCCACGTCGTGCTGCTCCTGGCGCTCGCTGCGGTGGCGATGGTCGCCACCCTGGCAGGGCAGGGGGCGGCGGGGCAGACGGCCGGCCCGATCACGATCGGCGCGTCGCTGCCGCTCACGGGCGACTTTGCCGAGCCGGGCCAGGCGGCCCAACGAGGCTATGCGATCTGGCGGCAGATGGTCAACGCCCGCAAGGGGAAGCTGCTCGGTCGGAGCGTGAAGATGAAGATCTCCGACGACCGGAGCGAGCAGGACACGGTCGTCTCCGACTACAACCGCTTGATCGTCCAGGACAAGGTCAACCTGCTGCTGGGGACCTTCTCCTCCCTGCTCAACCTGCCGGCGTCCGCCGTCGCCGAGAGGTACAAGATGGTGTACGTCTGCCCGGCGTGCGGCTCGCCGAAGCTGTTCGAGCGGCACTACCACTACTACTTCTTCGCCCAGCCCGCGACGGCGCCGCACCAGGCCGACCTGTTCTCGTCCTGGCTGAAGAAGCTGCCGAGGAAGACGCGTCCGAAGTCGATCGCGCTGCCGACCCAGGACGACCCGTTCACGAAGCCTGTCATCGACGGCATCAAGGACCGGCTCCAGGGAAGCGGTATCAAGGTCGCCTACTCGACCGTGTATCCGTCCGACACGACCAACTTCGACCCGATCGCGAACGCGATCAAGGCGAGCGGGGCGAAGGCGGTCGCGACCGGGACGGTGTTCGAGGACGGCGTCGGGCTGGTACGCGCGTTCAAGCGGATCGGCTACAACCCGAAGGTCCTGTTCCAGACGACCGCGCCCTCGCTCGGCAAGGAGTACGCGAAGGCAATCGGCGTCAAGAACACCGGAGGGATCTTCTACGCGGTCAGCTGGAGCCCGGCCGCCAAGTACCCGCTGAACAAGGCGTTCGTGAAGGCGTACTTGAAGCGCTACGGCGGCAAGGTCGCCGACATCCCCGAGGATGCCGCGGACGCATTCGCGGCCGCCCAGGTGCTGGAGGCGGGTGTGCAGGCGACGAAGGGCCTCAACCAGGACAAGATCACCAACTACCTGCACTCGCACACGGTGATGACGATCCTAGGCCCGCTCCACTGGGACAAGGACGGAGCGCCTCAGAGCAAGTTCCTGCTCGCCCAGTGGCAGAAGGGCAAGTCGCAGATCGTCCTGCCGAGGAAGGTGCGGACGACGAAGACGATCGTTTTCCCGAAGCCGCGGTGGCACTAGCGAGGCCGACGAGGAGGCCGGCGGGGGGCGGAGCCCTCCGCCGGCCGTCCGCCTCATGACGCTCTTCGTCCAGACGCTCGTTCTCGGCCTGCTGATCGGCGGCGTCTACGCGCTTGCAGCCTCGGGCCTGACCTTGATCTTCGGGATCATGAACGTGATCAACGTCGCCCACGGCGCCTTCCTGATTCTCGCCGCCTACCTGACCTTCATCGTGTGGACGCATACGGGTCTCGACCCGATGCTGCTCGCGGTCGCGCTCACGCCCGTGATGTTCGCGCTCGGCTGGCTCTGCTACCGGCTGCTGATCAGCCGGATCGCCGGGGCTCCGCCGTCGATGTCGGTGCTGTTGACCTTCGCGATCGCGCTGGTGATCGAGGGGGTCCTTTCGATCGAGTACAAGGGCGTCTTCCGGGCGGTCACGCCGTCGTACTTTGACGAGTCGTTCCACCTCGGCGGTCTCTTCTTCCCGACTGCACAGGTGTACGCGACGGCGATCGCGATCGGCCTTCTCGTGCTCCTCTACCTCTCTCTGACCCGGACGTGGCTCGGGCGGGCGATCCGCGCGAGCTCGCAGAACGAGCAG
>WNGE01013780.1_pt1 | contig 10399 bp, 8 predicted proteins | sample 5400651 | NCBI WGS metagenome assembly WNGE01 (sample SAMN13153370, study PRJNA577476) | soil metagenome | isolation source: 60 cm soil or saprolite under grassland replicate 2 | place: USA:California | collected 2016-06-15
CCAGCCGCGATCGCCCGCCTGATCACCTTCTCGCCCTCGGCGACGAACAGCCCGTGCGCCGCCTCCAGGCTCCGGCGCAGGTGCACGTCCGTCAGCCGGACGTAGTCAGCCAGCCGCGGATCCCCGGCGTCAGCGACCTGGATCGGGGGAAGCACCCGCCCAGTCTGCCCGGCCCGGACGGCTGACGGCTCGCCCGCGGCCCGGCCCGGCCCGGCCGCCGGGGCTGACGGCACCCGGCGGAAATGGGGCAAGTCGGCTGATCCGCCCGGCTCCGCTGGATATAGTCATTCCGGCCGGGACACGCGGCCGGCGGAGAGGCTTGCGGTGAGCGCTGGACACGCGGGACGTGGTAGCCAGGCACGGAGTGGCCATCGGCGCGGCGTGCGGACTGGCATCCTGATCACCGTCGCCGTAGTGATCGCAGCGGGCCTGATGACCGCCCTCGGCTCGCAGACGCTGCTGGCCAGCACCACCTGCCAGCGCAGCCCCGTCCTGGTCAACGTCGCCGTGTCCGATGACATCGCGCCGGCCATCCAGCGGGTCGCCCAGTATTTCAACCGGCAGCACCGGCTGGTGGGAACCCGCTGCGCAGAGATCCAGGTCACGGAGGACCAGCCCGCCACCGCGGCCGCCATGATCGACGGCGATACCCCGCTGCACGGCCTGCCGGCCATCGACGCCTGGATTCCCGATTCTGGCCTGTGGATCGACGTGGCCCGCAGCATGCCGGGCGGCGCCCAGGTCATCCAGCCTACCGGCATCGAGGTGGCCAAGTCGCCGCTGATGATCGTGATGCCGCGGCCGGTGGCGGGCAGGCTGCCCGCGTTCGGCAGCTCGATCCGCTGGAACTTCCTGCTGCCGGAGTCGGCCGGCGGGCCGCCGGCCGCCGACGGCGTGCAGGTCCAGCTCCCTGATCCGGAGCAGAGCGCGGCCGGCCTGGCCACTGTCATCGAGATGGAACGGGCGCTCGGCACCGGGCAGTCGGCACGGGAGAACTTCACCAGGTTCGTCTTCGGCGCGCACGTGACGTCCGAGTACGACAATCCGGCATCACTCACCTCCCTGGTTTCGCTCGCCCGGCCGCCGATCGGCGAGCGCCCGGTGACCGTGGCCTCCGAGCAGTCCGTCATCCGGTATGACCTGGCCCACCCGGGCCAGCCGCTGGCTGCCCGCTACCCCTCGGACGGCAGCCCGGAGCTTAACTACCCCTACGTGCTGACCACGACCAGCCCGCAGCGGCGCCAGGCGGCACAGGAGTTCGGGAAGGTGCTCGCCCAGCAGTACACGGCCGACACGGTCCGCTTCGCGGGCTTCCGGTCGGCCCGGGGGGTGCCGGACCAGACACCCGCCTCGTTCGGGCTGGCCCGGCAGCAGCTCCGGCTGACCGAGCTGGCGAACCCCGGCCTGGCCCAGGTCACGCTGCAGGCATGGCGCCGGGTCCGGAGAGGCATCCGGATCCTGGCGCTGCTCGACATCTCCGGGTCGATGGCCCAGCCGGCGGTGCCAGCCGGGCCGACCAGAGAGCAGGAGATGACCTCCGCGGCCGGCGAGGGCCTCACGCTGTTCACCGACAGCACCCAGATGGGCCTGTGGGAGTTCGCCAGCAACCTGGATGGCAGCAAGCCGTACAAGGAACTCGTGCCGCTCGGCCCGCTGCCCGCCGAGACCGGGCTGATCAGCCGCCGCCAGCAAATCCAGCAGATCAACCAGACCCTGCAGCCGAAGCCGGGCACCACGGCGACCATGAACAAGACCATCCTCGCCGCCTACCGGTACATGGTCAGGACCTACCAGCCCAAAGAGGCCAACTCGGTGCTGATCATGACCGGCGGGGCCGACGACGCCATCGGTGATATCTCCGCGCACAAGCTGCTCAAGAAGCTGCGCGCGATCGCCGGCCCGAACCGCCGCGTCGCGCTCATCTTCAACGTCTTCGGGAAGTCCAGCCACTACGCCGCCATCAAGCGTCTCGCCAAGGCGACCGGCGGCGCGGCGTTCCAGATCACCGACCCGGCCGAGATCAACAAGATCTTCTTCGCCGCCGTCGGCCGCGACCTGGCGACCGGCCCCACCGGCTGAGCGACGTCCCGGCGCGACCTGCCGTGGCAGCAGCTCACCCCACATCCGCAACGGTGGGCGAGACCGCAAGCCAGCGCGGCTTCCCGCGGCGAATCCGTTACAAATGATGACGGACAGGCCCGGCCGGGCAGGCATCTGGCCGGCCCGCAGAGTTCCTTGAACTTCGTGTGAACCTGCAATCTGCGCAGCGCGTCATCCTTTGTGAGGCCCGGCGAGAGCGGGGCGCCGGGCCTCATCAGACTTGTGGGGCCCGGCGCGAGCGGGGCGCCGGGCCTCACAACACCATCCTTTACCGGCCTGGGCCTTCCGGCCCGGCTTGCGCGTCCTGCCGGCGGCTTACCGGCTGGCCAGCGGGTCGGAATCCAGCAGCTCGTGCGCCCTGGCGATCAGCAGCGGCACCACCTGGCCCTCCCGGTCAAACCCCTCGCCGACGGTCTTGTGCTGCAGGTACCTGGCGTGGATGCCCTCCAGCACGACGGCGAGCTTGAAGCAGCCGAACGCCATGTAGTAGCCGATACCGGAGATGTCCAGGCCGGTCAGCTCCACGGCCGCGATTTCCGGCTGGTCACCGAGGACGACCAGCATGTTGTCGATCCGGAAGTCGCCGTGCACGAGCGCGGCGTGGGCGGAGTCCGGCAGGCCAGCCGTCAGCCGCTCGACCAGCCCGCTGTAGCCGGGCATCTCCCGCGTCGCCGACAGCTCCCACTGCCGCTGCCAGCGGGCAAGCTGCCGGGCCAGGTAACCGGCCGGCCGGCCGAAGTCGGTGAGGCCCACCGCCGCGATGTCCACCCCGTGGATGGCGGCCAGCATCCCGGCGAGCCGCTCCGACAGTTGCCGTGCCTGGTCCTCGGTCACCTGGTCGCCGTCCTCACGGGTGCGCAGGACCAGGCCGTCCACGTACTCCATCAGGTAGAAAGGCGCGCCGATGACCTCGGGATCCGGGCAGAACGCCACCGGGGCGGGAACCGGGATCGCGGTGCCGTGCAGCGCCGTCAGCACGCGGTATTCCCTGGCCATGTCGTGCGCCGTCGGCAGCACGTGGCCGAGCGGAGCCCGGCGCAGCACCAGCCGGGCCGAGGATCCGAAATCCAGCCGGTAGGTGAGGTTCGAGCGCCCGCCCGCGATCAGCTCGATGCCTGCAAGATCACTACCATCGGGAACGGATCCTCCGGCGCTGATCCAGCCGGCTAGCCGGGAGCCGTTCTCGATGCCGGGGACGCTGAAGTCCTTCGCCATTCCCACCTCGCCTGCCTCGTGCGCGTTCGCCTGGGTCAATGATCCGCTACCGCGCTGCCGGGCACACGGCGGGCGGCTGATTGCCCACATGACGCGCAAGTCTGGACTAATGCGCCGCCCTGACGTAGGCAGGTAGAGGGGAATAGCCAGGCAGGTGGTCTAGACCTTGCGGAGGAGGCGGTGCAGTGAGTGATGCATGGATGCCGGGAGTCGGGCACCTGCGGACGGCGGCCGACGGCGGGCATCTCAAGGGCGGCGCTCCCCGCGTGATCTGGCAGGCCCTGGACGCCGACCCGGGCGTCATCTCGGCCAGGTCCGCGGCAGAGCGACTGAGCGACCTCGGCCGGTCCGGCCATCTGACCTGGAATCCGCTGACCGGAGAGATCATCCAGCTGATCTCGGTCCTGCGGGCCGGGCGCTCGCTCGGCGGGCCAGAGGGCCTGTCGCCGCTCGCGCCGGGCTGTGCCGAGGATTCCGGCGCGAAGCCCGTTTCCGCCGGGCACACTTCCGCCGGGCATGTTTCCGCCGGGCCCGCTTCCGCCGGGCATGTTTCCGCCGGGCCCGCTTCCGCCGGGCCCGCGGCCGGCGAGCCCGCCATGGCGGACCAGGTCGCCGGGGTGAATGTGGAGGGACGGCTCTGCGTCCAGATCTGCGTGGTGGCTTTCGCCTCGGATCCGTTCACGGCCGGCCCGCTGGCCGGCCTGCGGGACATCATGGACTGGCTCGACTCCTGGGGAATCCCGCGTTGCTGGCCGGCCGGCCCCCCGGTGACACCGGCCGGGCAGACGGGCTGCGGGAGCCGCAGGCTATGGGCGCGCGGCGGTCATTTCGGCGCATCGCAGGTCCCGGACTGGGCGGCGGCCGGGCCGGGCGCGATCGACATCGGGCGGCTGACCGGCATCCCGGCACCGGCCGCCATCCCGCTGCGAGCCGCGGCCGCCGCACGCGGCCTGAGCGAGCGCGACGTGCGGGAGGGCGACGTGCGGGAGGGCGACGTGCGGGAGGGCGACGTGCGGGAGGGCGACGTGCGGGAGGAGGCGCTGTCCGGGCGGGAGCGGGGCAGGGATGAGCAGTATCACGACCAGCGGCGCCGGGAGGAGCAGCAGGACCGCGGCGAGCAGCCCGGGCTTGCGGACCTGGACGAGATCTTCGAGCACCGCGCGCCGGCGGCCGGCTCGCTCACCCGGGTTGGCTGACCGCCGGCCCGGCTGAGCCGCGCGGCCGGCCGGGCCCGGGCGGCCTCGCCGCCGGTAGCGCGGCCACGACCTGCCGGATGGTCTGGCAGCCGCGGCTGACCTGGCTCAGCGACGTCCCGCCGTAGCCGAGCATCAGGCCGTCCATGGTCGGCGGGCCGGCGAAGTAGCGCTCCGTTGTCGTCACTTCGACCCCGCGCCGGGCGGCTGCGGCGGCCACCTCGGCTGCCGTGCCCGCGGGCAGCTCCAGCACGACATGCAGTCCAGCCGTGTCGCCGAGCAGCCTGGCCGGCCCGGCCAGGTCGCCGAGCGCGGCCACGACCGCCGCCCTGCGCCGCGCGTACTCGCGGCGCATCCGCCGCACGTGCCGGTCCAGGTCACCGTCGCGCAGCAGGGCGAGCAGGGCGTGCTGCGCCGCCTCGGAGGTCCGGTCGCCGATGTCCCGCCTGGCGGCGGTGATCAGCCGGGCAAGATCGTCCCGGGCGGCCAGCCAGCCCACCCCCATCGCCGGGGTGAGCGTCTTGGCGGTGGTCCCGAGGTGCACCACGACATCCGGATCCAGGCCGAACAGCGCCGGCAGCGGAGCCACGTCGTACCGGAACTCGCTGTCGTAGTCATCCTCGACGATGAGCGCGCCGGTTGCCCGCGCCCATGCGATCAGTGACTGCCGGCGCGGGACCGGCAGACGGCCGCCGAGCGGGTACTGGTGCGCGGGCGTGGTGTAGACCAGCCGGAGGCCGGCCGGCAGCTCGCCGGTGACCAGGCCGTGCTCATCCGCGCGGCACGGTACGACGCGCGCGCCGTGCGCGGCGAAGACCGCCCTGGCCGCCGGGTACCCGGGTTCTTCGACTCCGACCCGGTCTCCCGGCCGCAGCAGCGCCGCGGCCAGCAGGCCAAGGCCGTTCGTCACGCCGCGGGTCACCAGGATCTGCCCGGGCTCGCAGTGCATGGCCCGGGTCCGCCGCAGGTGGGCGGCGAGGGCGTGACGGAGCGCCAGCAGGCCGAGCGGGTCCGGCCAGGCGGACGGCGGCACGATGCCCGCCTGCCGCCAGGCCCGGCGCCAGGCGGCCCGGTCGATGCCGGGGGTCCACGGGATGCCGGCCCGCAGCTCGATGACCGGCGCCGCGAGACCAGGTCGTGCGGCGCGGCCGCCGGGCGCCGCGTGACCTGACCCGCTGGCAGGCTGTAGCCCGCTTGGTACCTGCCCGCCTGGTACCTGCCCGCCTGGTACCGGCCCCGCTGGTACCGACCGGCCTGGTCCCGGCCTGGCTGATCCCAGTCTGGCTGATCCCGGCCTGGGCGGCGCTGACCTGGCTGGCGCCGACCCGGTCAGCGCTGACGCGGCCGGTGCTGTCAGGGCCGGTGCTGTCAGGGCCGGCGCTGACGGGGCTGGTGCTGACGGGCCTGGTGCTGACGGGCCTGGTGCTGACGGGCCTAGTGCTGACGCGGCCGCGCCTGCCGCGACGAAGGTGCCGGAGCCGTGCCGTCCCTCCAGCCAGCCCTCCGCGTACAGCTGGGCATACGCCGCGGTGACGACCGTGCGGCTGACGCCGAGCGATGCGGCGAGTACGCGGCTGGCAGGCAGCCGTTCGCCGGCGTCCAGCCGCCCGCCAGCGATTCTCGACCGGAGCTGGCCGGCGATCTGCCCGGACAGCGGCAGGTCGTGCCCGCGATCGGCAAAGAGCGGGAGCTCGACAGCGGTGCGCGCCAAGTGGTCTTCCCCTTTCTGCGTGAAGTGGATATTCAGGCCAGTCCACTTAACTTGTACGGTAGAGCATCATGAGCGCTGACCTCTATCTTTCCCCGACCGACCGCACCCGGCTGCGCCGCCTGCGGGAGCGCGGCCGGACCAACCGGGCCGACCTTTACGCGGTGTTGGACGCCGGCCTGATCTGCCACCTGGGCGTCGTCATCGACGGATCGCCGGTGGTCCTGCCGACCGGCTACGGCAGGGCAGGCGACATCCTCTTCCTGCATGGCTCGTCGGCGAACCGCTCGCTGCTCGCCGCCGACGGGCAGGACGCCTGCGTCTCGGTCACGCACCTGGACGGCATGGTCTGCGCCCGGTCGATCTTCCATCACTCGATGAACTACCGCAGCGCGGTCGTGTTCGGTACGCCGCGGCTGGTCAGCGGCGAGGCGGCCAAGCTGGTCGGGCTACGGGCGGTCACCGAGCAGCTGATCCCGGGCCGATGGGAGCACTCGCGCCCGCCGAGCAAGAAGGAACTCGCCGCCACCGCCGTGCTCGCGCTACCGCTCGACGAGGCCTCGGTGAAGATCCGCACCGGTCCGCCCAACGATGAGCCGGAGGACTACGAGCTGGATTTCTGGGCGGGCGTGGTCCCGGCCGCCCTGGCCTTCGGGCCGCCCGAGCCGGACGGCGCGCTCCGCGCCGGGCTCGACGTGCCCGACCACATCAGCACGCTCGCGCGGCGCTGACGGCGGCCGACGCATCCGTAGCTGATTCATCGTGCCGGGCTAGCGGGGGCCTAGGCTGGGGCCATGACTGACCGGCTCGTCTGGATCGACTGCGAAATGACCGGTCTTGACCTCGCGCACGATGCCCTGGTCGAGATCGCCTGCCTGGTAACCAACGGCGAGCTCACCATGCTAGACGAGGGCATCAACCTCGTCATCAAGCCGCCGCCCGAGGCCGTCGACCAGATGCCGGACGTGGTCAGGGAGATGCATACCTGCTCAGGCCTGCTGACCGAGCTCAATGCGGGGATCACCATCGCGGAGGCACAGGAGCAGGTGCTGGCGTACGTGCGCTCGCACGTGCCGGAGTCGAAGAAGGCGCCGCTCTGCGGCAACTCGATCGGTACCGACCGGTCGTTCCTGGCCAGGGACATGCCGGAACTTGACGCGTTCCTGCACTACCGGATGGTGGACGTGTCGAGCGTCAAGGAGCTGGCGAGGCGCTGGTACCCGCGCGCCTATTTCGCCAGCCCGCAGAAGCACGGCGGCCACCGGGCCCTGGCGGACATCAGGGAGAGCATCCAGGAACTGCGGTACTACCGCGAGGCCGTCTTCGTCCGCCCGCCCGGCCCCGACTCGGCCGCGGCGCGGAAGATCGCGGCCCGGTACGGCGAGCCCGGCCCCGGCTCAGCCGCGGCAGCCGCCGCTGGATCAGGCGGGCAGGCCGGAACGGCAGCCGAGCCGGGCGAGGCGGCCGGAGCCGGGACGGGTGTCGCGAGCGGGACTCCGGCCGCGGGCGGGGCGGTCCCGGCGGGCGGGGCGGACGCAGCGCGCGGGAGATCAGGAAGCGAATCCGGTTCTGCGCGGTGACCAGCTGCCGGTATGCTGCCTGAAGCGCCGGACGGATCCCGCCCGGCACTGTGGTGGGCGTAGCTCAGCTGGTTAGAGCGCCAGGTTGTGGTCCTGGATGTCGGGGGTTCGAATCCCCTCGCTCACCCTCAGGGTTACCGACAGAACTGCCGGTGTCGTACCGGCTGAACTGTGCTGGTGACCGTTCTTGGGTATGGCGCCGGGTTCTGACAGCGGGCGCTGCAGCTGTCGGCCTGTTTGGGGGATGCCGGTGGCCTTGTCGCGCGGCTGCTGGTCGTTCCTGGGCGTGGCTGGTCCGCGGCGGGTGCGGGTGATGGGTGGCGGCGGCCGGCGGCGGCGAGGGCTTGGCGGGCGGGGTCTTTGGCGTAGCCGTTGAGGCCTTCGATGGTGTTGCGCAAGGTGGCGTAGCGGGCGTGCCAGGCCGGGCTGCCGTAGGGGAGGTCCTGGCGGTAGCTGGCGCCGGCGTCCGGGGGATGGTGATCGCGGTCTGCCGGCAGGCCTTCGGCGGTTCTTGGCGGGGGGGTGAGTACCTTGGGCCGCCCGTCACGTGGCTGTAGTGAGGCGGCTCGCAGCGGGCACATCAGGCCGGGGTGCGCGCCGAGGGCCGGGCAGGACAGCCGCTGGTGCCCGTCGGCGTCCGGGCCGTCTTTGCGCTTGAGCCGGTAAGGGGCCCGGGCGGCGATCCGGGTGTCATAGGCGGGCCGGCCGATGGCGTGGTCGCGCAGGCCGGCGGTGGCCGATATGAGCGGCCCGGGCAGCGCCGGGCGGTACCAGCTGCCCTCGACCAGCAAGGTGCCGCCGGCGGTGGCCTGGATGCCGGGCTGGCCGGCGCGGTAGTCCATGACCGGCTGGTAGCCCAGCGCCCGGGCGGGCAGCTGGAACCGGCAGGGCAGCGCGGCGGTGCAGGCGCGGTCGAAGCCGAGCCACCCGGCCGGGTGGCCGCGGGCGGCAACCGAGGCCGGACCCGGGCGCCGGTGCCGCCGGGATCGGCGCCGGGCCGGGCCAGCGCCACGCCGATCGCCAGGTTCGGGCAGGCAGGCTCGGTGCCGGGCGGGCGGGCCATGGTCGCGATCGTCGCCTCCAGTGCCCAGGCGAGCTTGCGCGGGGGGTTGCCCTTGTTGTCCTCGCGGTCGCGGTGGTCGCCTTCGCGGCCGTACCAGCCGCCGCCGGAATCTGCACCCCAGCCCTGCTCCCCACCGGCGAACCCGCCGGCCACCCCACCGGCGCCTTCGACACCGCCGCCATCATCCACCTCATTGATTACCAGCAGTGAACATCACGCACCCGGGTAACCGGTAAGGAACTTGCGATGGGCTGCACTAGTGCATTGGTGTGATGGGCAGTCGAGCAAGATCAGAATGCAGGATTCCAAGGTCAAGATCAGCGGTAGGAAGATCGGGAACAGTGGTCAGACAGAAGGAAACAAACAGCTGATCAGGGCATACGGAAGCGGCAAAGTCGTACATGTGGTGGACGCCGGACATGCGAAAGCACCTGCTGCGGCGATCGCCCGAGCGCTCTGCGGCCGGCCCGCGGGGTCAGACTCGCGCCAACTTGCGTTTTGGAGGCGCCGCGACCCTCCAGCCGGCCGGACCTCCAGGGAGTCGATGGTCCGTCTGGCGGCGCGCTAGTTCGCCTTGTCGCTGGCCTTGATCGCCTCGCCGACATCCGGCACGCCGAAGCTGCGGCCTGAGCTGGTCCGGACACAACCTCGTGTCGGCAGTTCGGGGATGGGGCCTTATGACCGAGTCGCGATCAACACGCTTTCCAACAATGCTGACGGGCGTCCACCACCGTTCGCCACCGTCCGCGGCCTGCGCGAACACGATCCGGGTGACCGCCGCTGAACGGTGCCGGACGGGGATGAATGACCCTGGTCCGAAAATTCCGTGGGGCGGGCGCGGGGTTCGACCGCGCCGCGTTCACCATCGACTTTGACGCCCGGCAGGCCACCTGCCCGCAAGGCCGCACCAGCAGCTCCTGGAACCCCGTCGCCCAGCGCGGCACCGACACGATCGTGATCACCTTCGCGAAGGGCACCTGCCGGCCCTGCCCGGCCCGGGCCCAGTGCACCACCTCGGCGTCCGGGCGCCGCCAGCTCACCGTGCACCCCCGCGACGTCCACCAAGCCCAGCTCGCCGCCCGGGCCACCCAGGCCACCACAGACTTCCAGGCCAGATACGCACCGCGCGCCGGCGTCGAAGGCCCATCCGCCAGGGCGTCGCCATCACCGGGATGCGCCGCGCCCCGCTACCACGGACTGGACAAGACCCGCCTGGAACACACCAACGCTCCCGTCGCCCTCAACCTGATCCGGCTCGGCGCCTGGTGGAACGGCCATCCGCTGGACCGGACACGCACCAGCCACCTCGCCCGCCTCGAACTCGGAACTGACCTCATGAACGCAAATTAACCACCAGTCGTCGGTGACCCGGGGACGCCGTGGCGGCGTGAAAATTTTCGTGGGCCTGACCCGTCGTCGCGGGCCGGGGTTCGCTGCGCCGCGCGTGGCGCGGTCGGCGGGCATGGTGCGGGCCGGAACCGGCTGCGCTGGCGCGGGGCAGTTGCCAGGATGGGCGTGGCCGTCCGCTGACGTCGTCGAT
>WNGE01016727.1_pt2 | contig 10397 bp, 7 predicted proteins | sample 5400651 | NCBI WGS metagenome assembly WNGE01 (sample SAMN13153370, study PRJNA577476) | soil metagenome | isolation source: 60 cm soil or saprolite under grassland replicate 2 | place: USA:California | collected 2016-06-15
GGCACCTCCCACTACCTGGGCCAGAACTTCAGCCGCGCCTACGACATCGCGTTCACCAACCGCGAGAACACCCGCGAGCTCTGCCACACCACCTCGTGGGGCATCTCCACCCGCCTGATCGGCGGCCTGATCATGGGCCACGGCGACGACCGCGGCCTGGTCGCGCCGCCCCGGGTGGCGCCGGTGCAGGTGGTGGTGGTGCCGATCTACCGCGACGCCGAGAGCCGAGCCCGGGTCGAGGCGTTCATCGAGACCTGGCAGCTGGCGGTGCGCGCGGAAGGCGTCCGCATGCACGTCGACTGGCGCGACGAGCGGCCGGGCGAGAAGTTCAACCACTGGGAGCTGAAGGGCGTCCCGCTCCGGCTGGAGGTGGGGCCGCGCGACGTCGAGGCCCGCCATGTGATCCTGGCCGACCGCCTGCACCCGGACAGGGCCGACCGCCGGGCGCTGCCCTCGCGGGCGCTGGCCGAGATGCTGCCACGCGAGCTCAGGCGCTTCCAGGCCGAGCTCTTCCTGCGGGCGCGGGACTTCATGGACGCCAACACCTTCGAGGTCTCGACCCTGGCCGAGCTGGTCGCCCACTTCAAGGAGCGCACCGGCTTCGTCTGGGCGCCCTGGTGCGGCGATCCGGCCTGCGAGGCGAGGATCAAGGAGGAGACGGGGGGCGTGACCACCCGCAACTTCGACCCCGACGCCGCCACGACCGGCGAATGCCTGGTGTGCGGCCGCCCGGCGCGGCACCGGGTCGCCTTCGCCCGCCCCTACTGAAGGGAAGTCCTCCCCCCTCGTGGGGGAGGTCCTCCCGGCGCAGCCGGGAGGGGTGGGGGCACATCACGGCCCCTCCGGCCGGCTTGCCGGCCACCTCCCCGACGAGCGGGGAGGACTGCCCCTCCGTTACGCCTTGCGGGCGACCGGGGGGACGGTTGGCGTCGCGGTCGGCGTCGCGGTCGGGTTCTCGAAGGCGCCCACCACCGGGGCGTCCTTGAACATCGACTCCTGCGCCGCCACCGACAGCGCCCCCGACTTGGCCGCCGCCAGCACGGCCTCGGCCACGTCCGGGTGGAAGTGGGTGCCCGCCCCCTTGGCGATCTCGGAGAGCGCCACCTCCATCGACATGCCCTTGCGATAGGGTCGGTCGGACGTCATCGCGTCCATGGCGTCGGCGGCGGACACGATCCAGGCGTAGATCGGCAGCTCGTCCACCTTCTTGCGGTCCGGGTAACCCTTGCCGTCGGCGCGTTCGTGGTGGGAGCGGACGATCACCAGCTCGTCGGTCAGCATCTTCAGGTTCTCGAGGATCTCGTAGCCGATCAGCGGGTGCTTCTTCATGAGGTCGAACTCTTCGGTGGTCAGCTTCCCGGGCTTGGAGAGGACGGCGTCGGGGACCCCGATCTTGCCGATGTCGTGGAGCAGGCCACCCTGCTCGAGGCGCCGCCAGGCCTCGGCGTCGTCGGGCGTGTAGTCCATCTGCTTGGCGATCACCAGCGAGTACCGGGTGACCCGGTCGGAGTGGCCGGCGGTGTAGGGGTCGCGGGCGTCGACCGCCTTGGCCAGCGCCTTCAGGGCGGCGATGGTGACCTCTTCGCGGGACTTGAAGAGCTTGGCGTTGTCGATCGAGATCGCGGCCTGGGCGCCGAGCGCGGTGACCAGGCGCAGGTGGTCCTCGGTGAAGACCTGGCCCGCCTGGTACTTGGCCAGGAAGAGGACGCCGGTCGGCTGCTCGCGGAGCATGATGGGCACGCAGAGCACCGCCCGCGGGTTCAGGGGCCCGCTGCCGCTCTGGGCGTCGTCCATGTGCTCCATGACCGGCTTGCGCTCGTGGAGCACCTCGTCGCAGATGTCGGCGCCCATCTCCAGGGCCAGGCGCTGGGCGGTCACGGGGTCGGTGCCGTAGGCGCCGCTCAGGGTCAGCGCGTGCGTCTCGTCGTCGAGCAGGGCGATGCAGCCGATCTGCGCCTCGGCGGCCTTCCCGGCCCAGCCGAGGACGATCTCCAGCACGTCGTCCAGCTCCAGTGTGGAGGTGACGGCCTTCAACCCCTCATGGAGGTTGGAGAGCTCCCAGATCATCCGCTTACTGGTGTCGTAGAGCTCGGCGTTCTTGACCGCCACCACCGACTCGTTGGCGAGCGTGGTCAGCACCCGCATGTCGTCGTCGGTCCAGGCCCGGGCGTTGGTGTCGAAGACGGAAAGCGTGCCCCAGAGCTTCTTGCCCTCGAACATGGGCACCGAGAGGGCGCCCCGGATCTGGTTGTTGCCGAGGTTGGGGTCCTGCACGTCCCAGGACGAGGAGAGGTCGGTGATCAGCACCGGCTGCCCGGAGAGCATCACCGCGCCGACCACACCCTGGCCGTTCTGGATCTCGCCCCCGGCCACCTCGGCGAGGCCGATGGCGTCGCTGATCCGGTGCTTGCCGTCGGCCGCCGCCCGCGTCAGCATCGCGTGGCTGACGCCGTACAGGCGGGCCGACGACTCCAGCGTCTTGCGTTCGAGCACGGCCGCGCCCTCGGTGACCGAGGTCAGGGAGTGCGCCATCTCGCCGAGCGCGTTGATGGCGGTGTCGAGCTTGCTGGCCTGGCCGGTGGCCTTCTCCAGCATGTGCGAGTTCTCGACCGCGATCCCGGCCATGGTGCCCAGCTCGTCCAGGGTGGGGATCTCGCTTTGATTGAAGCTGTTGGCCTGGCGGCGGCCGAGACAGATCGCGCCCAGGACGCCCTGCTTGCCGCGGATGGGGACCAGCGCCTCGGCAACCGGATTGCCCTCCGGCGGTTCGAGGCCGCTGAAGAGGCCGTCGGCCGGAGTCACCGCCTTCCGGATCACGGTCTGGCCCAGGCTCACGGCGGCCAGGGCGCTGGAGCCGATCGGGACCGGCACCGCCGAGCCGTCGGTCATGGTGTAGGTTTCGCCGGCCCCGAAGAGCGCGACCCGGGCGTGGTCGTAGCGGACCAGCGTCCGGCCCTTGTCGAGCACCAGCGCCAGCACCTCCTCGAAGGAGAGCCCGGAGGCCGACTTGACGAGGTCGTTGAGCAGCGCGTAGCGCTGCGTCTCCTGCTTGGAGAGGGCGACCGCATGCGTGCTGGCCAGGTGCGCGCCGGCGCGCATCGCCAGCGTGGTGGCGAGCCGGCGGTCGTCCACGCTGTAGCCGCCGGGCTTGTTGGCGATCAGCACGAAGCCGCCGATGGCGTCGCCGACCCGGATCGGAACCACCAACGCGGTTTCCAGGCCGAGGTCGTGAGGCATGTAGCTGAAGAGCGCCCCCAGCTGCTGGACGTCGGTGGTCACGAACTCGGTGTTCGACTCCACGGCCTCCAGCAGGGGGTCGGAGGCGCGCCGCCGGCGGTCGACCGCCTGCGGGCGCAGCGTTTCCAACCCGACCCCCTCCTGGGGCACGAAGCTGGTGCCGTCGGGCCCGGCCAGGAAGTAGCAGGGTCGCGGACCCGGCCGTGGATGTCGGCGGTCACCTTCTGATACCCGATCGTGAACAGCATCCCGCCCAGCCCGAGCGCCGCCAGCCCGGCCAGGTTGATGTGCAGGGAGCGGTCGCCGAGCTGGAAGTGGTGCGCGAGGAGCTGGATCAGGATGGCGATCACGCCCGCCCCGGTCGCGTATTTCCAATAGCGCCAGGCGACGCCGGCGCCAAACGCGAGGACGCCGGCCAGCAGCGCGAGGAGGACGGTCTCCGCCTTCTGGTCCTGGATGTTGAAGCTGGCGCCGGCCAGGATCGTGAAGGCGGCGGCGCCGAACAGCGCGAGCGGCAGCGAGATGGGCGCCCGGCTGCCAAGCATGAGGGCCAATAGTCTAGGCACCATCGGCTTCACTTGAAGCTGTTTCTGGTAAGAACTGTGAACTCCTGAAGTGAGCATTTCTGAGCTTCTGCGTATCGCGGCGCATCTCGACCCTGCCGGTCGGGAGATGGTTCAGCGCGCCTACGAGCGGGCGGCGGTGGCCCACACCGGCCAGCGCCGTCTGTCCGGCGAGGACTACGTGCAGCACCCGCTGGAGGTCGCCTCGATCCTCGCCGACCTGACCCTCGACGGCTCCTCGATCGCCGCCGCCCTGCTCCACGACACGGTCGAGGACACCCCCCTCACGCTCGACGAGATCCGCAAGGAGTTCGGGCCCGACGTCGCCCACCTGGTCGAAGGCGTGACCAAGCTGTCCCGGATCTCCTTCCGCTCCGCCCAGCAGATCCAGGCCGAGAACATCCGCAAGATGCTGCTGGCGATGGCGGAGGACCTCCGCGTCGTCCTCATCAAGCTCGCCGACCGCCTCCACAACATGCGGACCCTGGACCCGCTGCCCGAGGTCAAGCGGCGCCGGATCGCCAAGGAGACACTCGACATCTACGCCCCGCTCGCGCACCGGCTCGGCATCGGCCAGGTCAAGTGGGAGCTCGAGGACCTCGCCTTCCGCCACCTCGAGCCGGAGGCCTACGCCGAGGTCGTGAGCCGGGTCGCCCGCAAGCGCCAGGAGCGGGAGCGGCTGGTGTCCGACCTGCGCGAGATCCTGGGCCGCGAGCTGGAGAAGATCGACATGCCGGCCGAGATCACCGGCCGGCCCAAGCACATGTACTCCATCCACCAGAAGATGAGCCGGGACGAGAAGGACTTCAGCCAGATCTACGACCTGCTGGCGATCCGGGTCCTGGTCGATTCGGTCAAGGACTGCTACGGGGTCCTGGGCGTGGTGCACTCGCTCTGGAAGCCGCTGCCGGGGCGCTTCAAGGACTTCATCGCGATGCCCAAGAGCAACGGCTACCAGTCGCTGCACACAACTGTGATCTCGCACTCCGGCGAGCCGATCGAGATCCAGATACGCACCTTCGAGATGCATCGGGTGGCGGAGTTCGGGGTGGCCGCGCACTGGGCCTACAAGGAGGGCGATGACGGGCCCATCGACCAGAAGCTCTCCTGGCTGCGGCTGCTCATGGAATGGCAGAAGGAGGTGGTGGACGCCGAGTCGTTCGTGGACGCGGTGCGGGTGGACCTCTTCCAGGACGAGGTCTTCGTCTTCTCCCCCAAGGGCGACGTCTACAACCTGCCCAAGGGCTCGACCCCGGTCGACTTCGCCTACCGGGTCCACACCGAGGTCGGGCACCGCTGCCTGGGCGGCAAGGTCAACGGCCGCATGGTGCCCCTCGACTACGAGCTCAAGAACGGCGAGATCGTCGAGATCCTCACCTCCAAGGCGCCCCACGGGCCGAGCCGGGACTGGCTGAACTTCGTCAAGAGCGCCTCCGCGCGGGAGCGGATCCGGAAGTGGTTCAAGAGCCAGGCCCGGGAGGAGAACGTGGCCAAGGGCCGCGACCTGCTGGAGAAGGAGCTCCACCGCATGCACCGGCTGACGCTCGCCCAGCTGCCGGAGGGAAAGCTGGAGGAGATGGCGCGGGCGGCGCACTTCCAGTCGGCGGACGACTTCCTGGCCGCGATCGGCTACGGCGACGTGTCCCCGCACTCGGTGGTGATGCGGATGGCCCTGTCCCCGGCCGGCGACGACGACATCCTGCGCTCGATCCCGCTGCTGCCCCAGGTCCGGCCCTCACCGCGGGTGCTGGTGCGCGGGGAGCGGGGGGTGCTGACGCGGCTGGCGCCCTGCTGCCAGCCGGTGCCCGGCGACGCGATCATCGGGTACACGACTCGGGGCAAAGGAGTGACCGTCCATCGCCGCGACTGCGTCAACGCGGTGAACGCTCAGGAGGAGGCGCGGGTGGTGCCGGTCGACTGGGACAGCGAGGCGGGGGTGCTCTTCCCGGTCGCCATCAAGATCGAGGCCTGGGACCGCACCGGCCTGCTGCGCGACATCACCACGGTGATCGCCGAGAACCGGGTCAACATGTCGTCCTGCGCGGTGCACGTGTACGACGACAAGACGGCGGTGGTGACGGCGACGGTGGAAATCGACTCGCTTTCCCAGCTCTCGCGGCTGCTGGAGAAGCTGGAGTCTGTGCGCGACGTCCACACCGTCGCCCGCGAAGCGTCTTGAAGCGGTTCGAGACGGCGGTCGAGATCGGGGTTTCGCCGGCGGCGGTCTGGGAGGCGCTGGTGGCGCCGGAGGCGCACCGCCGCTGGTACTACGACCTGGCGCCCCAAGGCCGTTTCGCGGAGGGCGCGGCCATCCGCTGGCTGCAGCGCGACGGCAAGGTGGCCGAGGAGTCGACGGTGCGCGAGGTCGTGCCGCCCCGCCGCCTGGTGCTGGACACCCGCCTCACGTTCCTGCCCGTGTTCGCGGAGGCGCCGCCCCACCGTCTTACGTTTGAGATCGAGCCGGCGGGCGCCGCCAGTCGGGTCGTGATGCGGGTCGACTTCGCGGCCGAGGGCCCCGTGTCCAGGCTCTTCGAGAGCGAGGGCGCGGCGTTCCTGCAGGGTCTTCGCATCGAGCTCGACCCGGCGGTCCAGGCCGAGCTGGCCCGGCTCGACCGGATCGGCGCGGTCGAGATCCACGACGTCACCGCGGAGCGGGTCGGCGACTACCAGGCGTTCTTCGACAACGCCGCCTTTCGCGACTACCCGGCCTGGTCGGCCTGCTACTGCATGGAAACGCACTTCGGCGGGACCCAGGAGGAGCACCTGCTGCGCACGGAGACCGACAACCACGCCGACATGAGCCGGATGCTGGCGTCCGGCGAGGTCACCGCCCTCCTCGCCTACGCGGATGGAAAGCCGGTCGCCTGGTGCAACTACGGCGCCTCGACGCGCCTGGCGGGCCTCATGACCAAGCTCAGGCTGGAGCCCGCCGACCACCAGGGCGTGGGCTCGATCGCCTGCTTCGTGATCGCCGCCCCCTACCGCGGCCACGGCCTGGCCCGGCGGCTGCTGGACGCGGCCTGCGGGCGACTCGCGGCGCGCGGCCTGGATTGGGTGGAGGCCTACCCGTACCGGGCCGGCGGCAGCGCCCAGGCCAACTACCGGGGGCCGCTCGAGATGTACCAGGCGGCCGGCTTTGAGCCGTACCGGGAGACCGAGCGCACGCTGGTCGTGCGCCGGCGGTTGCGCGATGCCTGAGGCCGCTCCTCGCCGGATCCGGGTCGAGGCGACCGCCGACTCCCGGTTCGGGACCAATTGCTACCTGGTCACCGACGAGGAGACCCGGGATGCGGCGATCATCGACGCCAACCTCGAGCCCGACGCCATGATCGACCTGGTGCGCGACCGCGAGGTCAAGGTGCGCGCCATCCTGCTCACCCACACCGACGTCGACCATGTCGCCGGCCTGCCCCGGCTGCTGGCCGAGTTCCCGGGGGTGCCGGTCGCCGTGCACGACGCCGAGCGCGAGGTGGTGGCCGAGGGCAAGCCGCTGCGCCGTTCCAGCTTCGGGCTGGAGCTGCCGCCGGTGGCCAAGCTGGACCGGCTCGAGGAGGGCGAGACCTACCGGGCGGGGGCGCTCGAGTTCGAAGTCCTGCACACGCCCGGGCACAGCCCCGGTGGCGTGACGCTCAAGATCGGCAACGCGCTCTTCACCGGCGACGCGCTGTTCGCGGGCTCGATCGGCCGCAGCGACTTCCACAACTCGGATGGGCGCCTGCTGCTCGACAGTATCAAGGGCAAGCTGCTGGCGGAGGACGACAAGATGCTGGTCTTCCCCGGCCACATGGCCCCCAGCACGATCGGCCGGGAGCGAACGCAGAACCCCTTCCTAACATAGGCCCCGATGCCGGGGCCGGAGCGCGGCCCCGGGGCAAAGCCCGGCCAGGCCGGGCCAGCCCGCCGCGTGAAGCGCGGCGAAAAAGGGCGCGAAGCGCCCCGCTTACACAGGCGCCAAGGCCCGCAGGAAACGAGGCTGCAGCGCCAGGAGGCGCTGCGCCGGGCGCGAACTGAGGGGAACCTCAAGAACCCCTCCCGAGCTCAGAGAGACACCACGAGCCCCTCCGGCCGGCTCCACCGGCCACCTCCCCGAGCAGCGGGGAGGACGTTCGAGACTCATTCGGCCGTAACTGCCCTCTTCGCCCAAGCCACCAGCTCGAACTGGTCGTCGCGCACCGTCGAGGGGACCTCATAGAAGGAGCCCAGCTCCATCGCCGGGTTGGAGGCGAAGGGCGATGAGCCCAGGCGCCGGTAGTCCATGAGCGTCTCCTCGTCGGTTCGGAACCAGATGCTCTCGCCCTGGATGAGCGCGAACATGCGCCCCCCGAGGTAGAGCGCCCACCCGCCCAGGTGGGGCCGGTCCTCGACCTCGCCGAGGGGTGCCAGGGCATCCAGGAGGCGCACGATGGGGCTTGGCACTCGCCGAATCTTAGAATCGGCGGATGCCCCCCAGCCAGCCGATCAAGGCCGCCCGCGGGGTGCGCGACATCATGCCCGCCGAACGCGCGGTCTGGAGCGTGGCCGAGCGCGCCGCCCACCAGGTCGCGCGGGCGCACGGCTACCAGGAGATCCAGACCCCGATCATCGAGCTGGCCCAGCTCATCGAGCGGGGGGTGGGGGAGGAGACCGACGCCGGCGGCAAGGAGCTCTTTCGCCTGGTGAAGCGAGGCCACGAGGAGCTGGTGCTGCGGCCGGAGGCGACGGCGGGGGTGGTCCGCGCCTACTTCCAGCGCGGCCTCACCCAAGGCCCCCAGCCGGCCCGGCTCTACACGACGGGGGCCATGTTCCGCTACAGCCAGCCCCAGGCCGGCCGCTACCGCCAGTTCCACCAGCTCGACGTGGAGGCGATCGGCGACGCCTCGCCCGCCTACGACGTGGAGTGCATCGAGATCGCGATGGGCTGGATGGGCGGGCTCGGCCTGCGCGGCCTGCGCCTGGAGCTGAACAGCATCGGCGACCAGGTCTGCCGCCCGGCCTATATCGAGAAGCTGGTGGCCTACTACCGGCCGCTCAAGGACCGACTGCACCCCGACTGCCAGCGCCGGCTGGAGACCAACCCGCTGCGCCTCCTCGACTGCAAGGAGGAGCAGTGCGCGCCCTTCAAGGCAAAGGCGCCGCGGATCACCGACCAACTCTGCGAGGCCTGCGCCGCGGCCTTCGCCCAGGTCCGCGAGATGCTCGACGGCGCCGGGATCGAGTGCCAGCTGAACCCCTACCTGGTCCGCGGCCTCGACTACTACACGCGGACCGTTTTCGAGATCGTGCACGAGGCCATCGGGGGCGCCCAGAACGCGCTCGGGGGTGGGGGCCGCTACGACGGCCTGGCGGCGGAGATCGGCTACGCCGACACACCCGCGGTCGGCTTTGCGGCCGGCTTCGAGCGGGTGGTGATGATGATGGGCGCGGAGGGGGAGGAGGTGATCCCGCCGCCGGCTGCGCTGCTGCTGGTGGTTCCCGATGGTCCCCTTCTCAAAGAGGCGGCCGAGGTCGGCCGGCTGGCGCGAGCGGTGGCGTCGACCGCCGTCGACTACTCCGAGCGCAGCCTGAAAGCCAAGATGCGCGCCGCCAACCGGCTGGGCCCGCGCTGGGTGGCGATCATGAACCAGGAGGAGGCGCGGCGCCGGGTCGTGCAGCTGAAGGAGATGGCGGGCGGCGAGCAGCGCGAGGTCGGCTGGGACGAGCTGCCCGCGATCCTGGAGGCCGAGCTCAGGGCATGAGCGGCTTCACCGCCGTCAAATGCGGCGAGCTGCGGGCCTCCCACGCCGGGCGGGAGGTCGAGCTCTTCGGCTGGGTGGCCCGCCGCCGCGACCAGGGCGGACTGATCTTCATCGACCTCCGCGATCGTTGGGGCGTGGCCCAGGTCACCGTCAACAAGGCCAATACGGACCCGGCGGCTTACGAGACCGCGTCATCGGTGCGCAGCGAGTTCGTGCTCCGCATCAAAGGCCGGGTCGAAAGGCGGCCGCCGGACAACGTCAACCCCAAGCTGCCGACCGGCGAGGTCGAGGTCTTCGCCACCGACCTCGAGGTGCTGGCCCCCTCCAGGACGCCGCCCTTCCCGATCGAGGGCGACCAGGAACCGGAGGAGCGGGTGCGCCTCAAGTACCGCTACCTCGACCTGCGGCGGGGTCGCATGCAGGAGATCCTCAAGGTCCGCCACCGCGTCAACAAGATCACCCACGAGTTCTGGGACGCTCACGACTTCCTGGAGGTGGAGACGCCGATCCTGACCAAGAGCACGCCCGAGGGGGCGCGCGACTTCCTGGTTCCCTCCCGGCTCTACCCGGGCCAGTTCTACGCCCTGCCCCAGTCGCCCCAGCAGATGAAGCAGCTGCTGATGGTGGCCGGGGTCCAGCGCTACTACCAGATCGCCCGCTGCCTGCGCGACGAGGACCTCCGCGCCGACCGCTCCGCCGAGTTCACCCAGCTCGACGTGGAGATGTCCTTCAACGACGAGGAGGACGTTTTCGAGCTGATCGAAGGCTGGATCGGGAAGCTCTGGAAGGAGATCCTCGACGTCGACCTGCCCCACCCCTGGCCGCGGCTGACCATGAAGGACGCGCTCCTCAAGTACGGCACCGACAAGCCCGACCTCCGCTA
>WNGE01026128.1_pt1 | contig 10397 bp, 8 predicted proteins | sample 5400651 | NCBI WGS metagenome assembly WNGE01 (sample SAMN13153370, study PRJNA577476) | soil metagenome | isolation source: 60 cm soil or saprolite under grassland replicate 2 | place: USA:California | collected 2016-06-15
GTCGCCGTTCGACAGCAGGCGTCGCGTCGCCTCGATGCCGTCCAGCTCCGGCATGCGGACGTCCATCAGCACGACGTCCGGCTCCAGCCGTCCCGCTTCCGAGATCGCCTCGATCCCGTCCGCCGCCTCGCCGACGACGTCGATGTCCTGCTCCGCCTCCAGGATCATGCGGAAGCCCGCACGCACGAGCGCCTGGTCGTCGACGATGAGGACCTTGATGCTCATTCGATCGTGACGGGCAGCCGCGCGCGCAGCTCGTAGCCGCCTCCGGGACGCGGGCCCGCCGCGAGCTCGCCGCCGTAGACCGCCACGCGCTCGCGGATCCCGACCAGGCCGTGACCGCTGCCGCCGCCGGCCCCGTCACCCGAGCCGTCGTCGCGGACGATCAGCTCGACCGATCCGTTGTCGTACCGGACGACGACCTCGGCCTGCTTCGCGTTCGCGTGCTTCAGCGCGTTCGTGAGCCCCTCCTGGACGAAGCGGTACGCCGTCAGGTCGATTCCCTGCGGCAGCTCGGCGGGCGTGCCCTCGAGCCGCAGCTCGGTCGGGAGGCCCGCCTCGCGCGTCTGCTCGACGAGCTTGTCCACGTACTCGAGGCTCGGCTGCGGGACGAGCGCAGGCGCCTCCTCGGGCCGGCGGAGGACGCCGACGAGGCGGCGCATCTCTCCAAGAGCGGCTCGGCCCGTTTCCTCGACGGTGAGCAGCGCCTCACGCTCGCGCTCCTGGTCCTCCCGCAAGAGCCGGCGGACGGCCGAGGCCTGCACCGTCATGACGCTGACGGAGTGACCGACGATGTCGTGGAGCTCGCGGGCGATTCGCGCGCGCTCGTCCGCGACGGCTGCCAGCGCGCGCAGTTCGCGCTCCTTTTCGGCGCGCTCGGCCCGCTCGATCGCGCTCGCGGCGGTCCTGAGCTGGCTGCCGAGCGCCAGGCCTGCGAGCCAAGCGATCGAGAAAGCGATGCAGATGAAAGCGAAGTCGCCCAGCCCTCCCTTCGGGTCGTTGTGCACGACGAGGCCGGCTGCAGCCAGCCCGATCGCGAGGCCGATCGGCGATCGCTCGCGCTCGAAGAGCATCCCGAACAGGAAAACGGCGGCCAGCACGCCGAAGAAGTTCGCGCCCGTGTAGACCGCGAGCGTGCCGTTCCAGATCGATCCGACGAGACCGATGGCGAAGACCGCAGCAGGCGCGCCGAACGGGAAGCGGCGGCGGGCGAGGAGGGGCAGCACGAACAGCGACGCCCACGCTGCCATCAGCCACGTCGTGCCGTGGAGGTGGTGACCGTCGCTCTCGTCGAGCCGAAAGACGACCTCGGCGGCCGCGACCGTCGCGACGACGACGATGACGGCGTCGAACCAGTGCCGCCGCCAGAGGTTCCACGCGACCTTGATCACGGACTGAAAGTAGCCCAAGCCCGTGCGAAACGCATCGGCCGCGGGGACGACGCCGGAATCGTCCTCGAGGAGGACTTCGAATCGGACGTCCGGCCGACGATTTGGGAGCGCCGCCGGGAGACGATCACCCTCTGATCCCGACGAAAGGAACCCCGAAGTGAACGCAGCACTCCAGACGACGCTCAGCGACGAACGCGTCCTCCACGTCCACGAGGCCCCGCCGGTCGTCACGGCTCGCGACCTCGTCCGCCGCTACGGCGCGGGCGACACCGCAGTCGACGCGCTCCGCGGCGTCTCGCTCGAGATCGCCTCGGGCGAGCTGACCGCAGTCATGGGCCCTTCCGGGTCCGGCAAGTCCACGCTGATGCACATTCTCGCGGGCCTCGACCAGCCGACCGCCGGCACCGTCGAGATCGCCGGCGAGGAGATCACGTCGATGGGGGACACCGAGCTGACGAAGCTACGGCGCTCGCACATCGGCTTCGTCTTTCAGTTCTTCAACCTCCTCCCGATGCTCAATGCGGAGGAGAACGTCGTCTTGCCGCTCTCGATCGCGGGCACGAAGCCGGACAAGGAGTGGCTCGACGGTCTGCTCGACGACGTGGGCCTCTCCGACCGGCGTTCGCACCGGCCGTCGGAGCTCTCGGGCGGCCAGCAGCAGCGCGTCGCGATCGCACGCGCGCTCGTCTCGCGGCCGACCGTGCTCTTCGCCGACGAGCCGACGGGCAACTTGGACTCGACGACGAGCGGCGAGATCCTCGAGCTCTTGCGCGCCTCGGTGAAGTCGCGCGGCCAGACCACGGTCATGGTCACGCACGACCCGCGCGCGGCGACGATCGCCGACCGCGTCCTCTTCCTCGCGGACGGCCTGATCGTGCGCGAGCTCTCCGGCTCGTCGCAGCACGACATCCTCGAGGTGCTGAAGGAGGTGCAGGCGCTATGAGGCGCGTCGCGCTCAAGGGTCTCGCGTGGCGGAAAGTCCGCGGCGTCCTGACCGCACTCGCGATCGTGCTCGGCGTCGCGATGGTGAGCGGCGCGTTCGTTCTCACCGACACGATGAAGAAGGCCGCCGACAACCTCGAGGCCGGTTCCTACGCCGGCATCGACGGCATCGTCACCGGCACCGCGAGCTTCCGCGACGACAACAGCTGGCAGAAGACGCCTTCGATCTCGCAGGCGCTCGTCGGGAAGGTCCGGCGCGTGCCGCAGGTCGGCACCGCAGTAGGCACCGTCCTGGACCAGGCGAAGCTCGTGAATGCAAAGGGAGAGGTGATCGGAAGCCCGCCGAACTACGCCTTCGGCATCGACGCGGCGCAGGCCGGTGCCGATCGCGTGAACCCGCTCACGCTCGATGCAGGACGTTGGGCCGCGCGTGACGGCGAAGTCGCGATCGACGCCGGAACCGCACGGCGCGAGCATCTCGACGTCGGCGACTCCCTCGGCGTCGTCGCCGGCGGCCCCGTCCGGCAGTTCACGATCGTCGGGCTCGTCAGGTACGGGAACGTCGACTCGCTCGGCGCCGCCACGGTCGCCGCCTTCGACCTCAGCACGGCCCAGGCGGCGTTCGACAAGCGAGGCGAGGTGGACCAGGTCTCGCTCGAGAGCCGCACCGGGGTTGCGCCGGCCGCGACGCGTGCGGCCGTTACACGCGCGCTCGCGGGGACGCCGACGAAGGTGGAGACGGCGGACGAGGCGGACCCGTTCGACTTCAAGGGCCTCAAGAGCTTCGTCGAGTTCATCAAGGTCTTCCTGCTCGCGTTCGCCGGGATCGCGCTCTTCGTCGGCGCGTTCATCATCTTCAACACGTTCTCGATCACCGTCGCGCAACGGACGCGGGAGTTCGCCCTGCTGCGGACGATCGGCGCGTCGCGCCGGCAAGTCCTCCGCTCGGTCGTGCTCGAGGCGTTCGTGATCGGCCTCGCCGCGACCGCTGCCGGCGCCGCCCTCGGAGTGCTCATCGCCAAGCTCCTGAACGCCGTCATGAAGACCGTCGGGATCGACCTGCCGCAGGCGGGCACGGTCTTCGCGCTCCGCACCGTGCTCGTGAGCCTGCTCGTCGGCGTGGTCGTCACCCTCGTGGCGGGCATCATCCCCGCCGTGCGCGCGACGCGCGTGCCGCCCGTTGCGGTGCTCCGCGAGGGCGCGACGGTCCCGAAATCGCGCGTGTCGCCCGCAACGCCCCTCATCGCGCTCGGTGCTGTCGCCGGCGGCTTCGCCCTGCTCGTGTTCGGAATGTTCGGACACGGCGGAGCCGCGTTCGTCCACGTCCTCGCGTCCGCGGCGGGGACGCTCGCGATGTTCGTCGGCGTGGCGCTACTCGCGCCGCGCCTCGTTCGCCCGATCGCCTGGGCCGTCGGCGCGCCCGCGGCACGCTTCGCGGGTGCACCGGGGCGCCTCGCCCGCGACAACGCAACGCGCAATCCCGGCCGGACCGCGGTGACGGCGTCCGCGCTGATGATCGGTCTCGCGCTCGTAACGTTCGTGACCGTCCTCGCGCAAGGCATCCGCAGTTCCTGGGGCTCGACGGTGAGGAAGCAGGTCTCGGCGGACTACATCCTGACGACGAGCACCGGCTGGGACTCGTTCTCGCCCGCCGCTGCGGCCACGATCGCGCGCAGCTCGGGTGTCGAGGCGGTTTCGAGCGTCCGCAGCGCACCCGTGAAGGTCGGCGACTCGCAGACCGCGGTCTCCGGCCTCGACACGACGACCGTCGGACGCTTCTTCCACTTCACGTGGGTCAAGGGCTCGGACTCGCGAAGGACCACCATCTGCGCATCGGCGACGTCTTCTCCGTCAAGACAGCGGACGGCAAGGTCGCCGACTTCGTCGTGCGTGGCATCCACAAGCCGGCCGGTCTCGACTCGCTGCTCGCCAACATCGCGATCTCGAACCGCGCGTACGAGACGCTGTTCGCGCATCCGAGGAACACGATGGCGTTCGTGGCGACGCGGGAAGGCGTGCCGCGCATCGCGCTCGAGGCGGCGCTCAACCGCTATCCCGACGTGTCGCTGAATACCGAGACCGAGTTCGTGCGCGACCAGAACGCGTGGATCGACCAGATGCTCAAGTTGCTCTACGTCCTGCTCGGGCTCTCCGTGCTCGTCAGCCTCTTCGGCATCGTCAACACGCTCGTGCTCTCGATCGTCGAGCGGACGCGCGAGCTCGGCGCCCTCCGTGCAGTCGGGATGACCAGACGCCAGATGCGGCGGATGATCCGGCACGAGAGCGTGATCACGGCGCTGATCGGCGCGACGATGGGCATCGTCCTCGGCATCGGCCTGGCCGCGCTCGTCACCAGGCGGCTCTCCGACTACTCCGTCTCGACGGGCGGCGACGGCATGCACCTGTCGGTGCCGGTCGTCTCGCTGGCCGCCTTCGCGCTCGCGGCGATCGCGGCGGGCATGGTCGCGGCCGTGCTGCCGGCGCGCCGGGCGGGACGGCTCAACGTCCTCGAGGCGCTCCAGTACGAATAGCCCGGACGGAGGGGGCGGCCCGAAATCCTTTGGGCCGCCCTTCTCGATTCTTCAGAAGAGGGCTACGATCCCTGAAGTGACCGAGCAGATCGTCGGGCCCTCGTTCGACGAGCTCATTCAGAGGCAGGGGGAGGAGAACGCGCGTCTGGGGGCGCTCGTCGAAGCCGCTGGTCGGCTGCTCGGCACGCTGGACCTCGCGGCCGTCCTGCCCGACGTGCTCGAGCTCGCCCAGTCGACGCTCGAAGCGGACGCCTACGCGCTCTGGCTTCGAGATCCGCGGGACGACAGCTGGACGGTCGAGGCGAGCTCCGGCCTCTCCGAGACCTACGTCGCAACTGCAATGGCCGCGAGGGAACGCGGTCGTTCCTCGCCGAGCCGTTGCACCACCGCGGCGAGGTGATCGGGACCCTCGTCTTCTACTCGCGGAGCCCGCGATCGTTCGACGAGGCGGAGCTGCACGTGGCGTCCGCGCTGGCCGGCCTCGCGGCGGCAGCCGTCGGCACTGCGGAGGTCTACGAAGAACAGAAGCGGCTTGCCGAAAGCCGTCGCTTGATCGCCGAGGCCAGCGAGCAGCTCGCCTCGTCGCTCGACTACGAGACGACACTCTCGAACGTCGCCACGCTCGTCGTGCCGGCGCTCGCCGACTGGTGCGTGATCGACATCGTCAGCGAGGAGGGAACGATCCAGCGGCTCGCTGTCGCGCACCAGGATCCGACGAAGGTGAAGGACGCGAAGCAGCTGATCGAGCAGCTGCCGATCGATCCCGATGCCCCCAGAGGCCCGGGGGCGGTGATCCGCACGCAGCAGCCCGAGGTGACGCCGGAGATCTCGGATGACGAGCTCGACGAGCGCTACGCCGATCGGCCCGGGATGCTGGCCGAGCTGCGCAACCTCGGCTTCCGGAGCGCGATGACCGTGCCGCTCGTCGTCCGCCACCGCGCGCTCGGCGCGATCACGTTCGTCGCTGCCGAGTCCCGCCGGCGATACGGCGATGCCGACCTGTCGATCGCGCTCGATCTCGCACGCCGCGCGGCCACCGCAGTCGACAACGCCCTCCTGTACCGCGAGGCCATTCTCAAGGAGAGCCAGGTGCGCTTCGTCGCCGACGCGGGGCGCGTCCTCAGCGAGCTACTGGACTACGACGCGACACTTGCGGCGATCGCGCGGCTCGCGGTGCCGCGCATCGCGGACTGGTGCATCGTCGACGTCGTCGACGGCGCCGAGATCCGCCGCGTCGGCGTGGCTGCGGCGGACGAGGTCAAGCAGCGGGCGCTCGAGGAGCTTCGCGAGCACTACCCGCCGACATGGGACTCACCGCAGCCGGCTGCGCGTGCGCTGCGCGAGGGCAGCCCGGTGATCATCGAGGAGTTCGACGCCGGGAGGCTCGAGGAGACGGTGATCGACGAGCGGCACCTCCGCATCATGGAGACGCTCGCTCCGCATTCCGCCGTCGCCCTGCCGCTGGTTGCGCGGGGCGAGAAGATCGGTGCGATTACGTTCGCATGGTCGCAGACCCTCCGCCGCTACAGCGAGCGGCATCTGCCGCTGATGGAGGATCTCGCGTCGCGCGCGGCGCTCGCAGTGGACAACGCCCGCCTGTACGCGCGGGAGCGCGCGACCGGCGACCAGCTCGCGTTCCTGGCCGAGATGAGCTCGCTGCTCGCGTCGTCGCTCGACTACGAGACGACGCTCGCCAACGTCGCGCAGCTGATCGTCCCGCAGTTCGCCGACTGGTGCGCCGTAGACGTCGTCGCCGAGGACGGCTTGATCCGCCGGCTCGCCGTCGTCCACAAGGATCCGGCGAAGGAAGAGTGGGCACGTCGGTCGCGCGATTTCCATCCGCCGGATCCGGATGAGCCCGAGGGCGCCGCGCGCGTCGTCAGAACCGGCGAGCCCGTGCTCTATCGCCGCATCACCGACGAGTTGCTCGAGCAGAGCGCGCGCGGGTCGGACAACCTCCGCGTGCTGCGGGAGCTCGGCATGGCCTCGGCGATGGTCGTGCCGATGAAAGCGCGTGGACGCATGCTCGGCGCGCTGATGCTCGTCTCGTCGGACCCGAATCGGCTTTACGACGACGATGCCCTCACGTTCGCCGAGCACCTCGGGCGCCGCTCCGCGACCGCGGTCGACAACGCCCTCCTGTACCGCCGTTCGGAGCAGCGCGCCCAGGCTGCGCGGGCGCTCGCGTTTGTCGCCGACGGCATCCTGCTCGTGGACGAGGAAGAGATCGTCCGCATCTGGAACGCGGCGGCGGAGGTGATCACCGGCCTGCCGGAACGGGAGATCGTCGGCCGCCACGTCAGAGAGGCCGTGCCGGGTTGGGCGGCGATCGAGACCCACGTCCCGGTTGCGGCCGGCCCCGGCACGCCACGCGCGGAAACCGTGCCGCTCGAGCTCGCGGGCGGTGAGCGCTGGCTCTCGATCTCGGGCGTGTCGCTGCCCGGCGGCACCGTCTACGCCTTCCGTGACCTGACGGAGGAACGCCGCGCCGAGCGTCTGAAGAGCGAGTTCGTCTCGACGATCTCGCACGAGCTGCGAACGCCCCTGGCCGCGATCTACGGCGCCGCGCTCACGCTTCGCCGCAAGGAGCCCGCGCTGCAGGCGCAGCGCGAGGGGCTGCTCGACGTCGTCGCGAGCGAGTCGGAGCGGCTGGCGCGGATCGTCAACGACATCCTCCTGGTGAGCAGGCTCGAGTCCGGGACGCTCCACGTCGCCGTGAAGAGCTGCGACGCGACCGAGCTCGCTGCGGCGGTCGTCGCCGCGGCGCAGGCGCATCTGCCGGCGAACCTGACGCTCACGCTCGAGAGCGAGCCGGATGTGCCGCCCGTGGAGGCCGACTCCGACAAGGTGCGTCAGATCCTCATGAACCTGCTCGACAACGCGGTCAAGTACTCCCCGGACGGCGGCAACCTCCGGCTGCGGGTCGGCTACAAGGACGCGTTCGTCACCTTCGAGGTCACCGACGAAGGCCTCGGCCTGCCGATCACTGAGCACGGCCGGATCTTCGAGAAGTTCTACCGGCTCGATCCCGAGCTGACGCGCGGCGTCGGGGGGACGGGCCTCGGCCTGTACATCTCGCGCGAGCTCGTCCGAAGAATGAACGGCCGCATCAGCGTCGAGTCAAACGAAAGAGAAGGCTCTACGTTCACGGTCGACCTGCCGGTCGCCCGGTGAACGTTTCGCGGAAAGTGGGCAGCACTTTCCGCGAGGGTAGACCGGACAGGCGCGCTTCGCGCGCGTGTCCATTGGAGGTTGTCAGGGGTCAGGGGCTTCGACCGAGGTGAGTGCCGGCGCGGCGAAGCCGCGCCTACGCCGAGCCGTCATTCGTAGATGAACCCTTTCGCCTGCAGGATGGCTTTGCCGCCCTGCCCACTCACCGCGGACGAAGCAGCAACCGTCCAACAGACGAGCTGGGGGCGGCGCGAAGCGCCGCCCCCGGCGAAGTCAATACCCCTCGTCGACGTACGTGCGCCTGCGGCCGGCCGGGCCGCCGAAGCCGCCCCACGACGACCAGAAGATCATCGAGACGACGAGTCCGATGATGCCGACGATCAACAGGATCACACCGACGGTCTGGATGCTCACGCCGGACACGGTTGCGGTCACGGCCCAGGTGAGGATCGCTCCCGCCGCGATGAGAAGAATGCTGACACCGACTCCCATTGAGGTCCTCCTTCGGGTTGGGAGCGCGCCGGGAGACCTCCTCCGGGCGGCTCGCAGGTAGAACGTTCGGAACGGCTGCACGGTTACGCGCGAACGAGGCGCACCGTGGGCGCGCGGCGCGATAGGCTCGCGGCCCAGTGCGCAGGGGTGCCATTGTTCAACTCGCGCTGCTCGCCGCGGTCATCGGCGGCATCACGACCGCTGTCGCGGTGATTCCGCACTGGCTGCCTCCGAGCGCCGCGGAGCAGGCCGACCGGATCGACTTCGTCTTCTGGTACGTGACGATCATCTGCATCGTCATCTACGCGATCGTCATCGCGACGCTCGTGTACTCGGCCTGGAAGTTCCGGGTCGGGCCCGACGACGACTCGGACGGGCCGCCGATCCACGGCCACACCGGGCTCGAGATCGGTTGGACTTCGATTCCGTTCGCGCTCGTGACGTCGATGGCCATCGTCTCGGCGATCGTTCTCGCCCGGAACGACCGCACCGGCTCGCATCCGCTCCGGATCAACGTGACAGCGCAGCAGTTCGCCTGGACGTTCGAGTATCCCGACCAGAAGAAGCTCACCACGAACGTCCTCAGACTGCCGGTCGACCGCCCCGCGCGGTTCACGCTGCGGGCGCTCGACGTGATCCACTCCTTCTGGGTGCCGGAGTTCGGCCAGAAGCAGGACGCCGTGCCGGGTACGACCACGCACGTGACCGTGACGCCGAACGAGGTCGGCACGTATCCGATCATCTGTACCGAGCTCTGCGGCCTCGGGCACGCGGTGATGCGCTCGACCGTCGTCGTGATGACGAAGGCCAACTTCGACGCGTGGGTCAACAAGTCCGGCAAGGCGACGGGTGGCGGCGGAGCAGCCGCGGGGAAGGCCGTTTTCGTGAACAACGGCTGCGGCGGGTGTCACACGCTGCAGGCCGCGAAGACCACGGGAAAGGTCGGCCCCGACCTCGATAAGCTGCCCGACTACGCGCAGAAGGCCGGGCAGCCGCTCGAGAAGTTCATCCACGAGTCGATCGTGAATCCAGACGCCTACGTCGAGAAGCCCTACCCGGCGAACGTGATGCCCAAGACCTTCGCGTCGCTGCCCAAGGACCAGCTGGACGCCCTCGAGAAGTACCTCGTCGCCTCCGTGAAGGGAGCGAAGTGACGCACGTGCAGACGAACGGGCACGCGGTCCACGCCGAGCACGCCCCGGCGCCGCCGCCGACCGGCCTGAGACGCTTCACCGCCGCAGGCTGGCTGCGCGTGCTGTGGATGATGCCGCTCTTCTTCGGCATCGGTCTCGGCATCGTGCTCGCCCTCCGCGCGTTCGCGGGCTGGGATCCCCTCTGGGAGTGGGACACGATCGTCGTCGTCGCGTTCCTGACGGCGATGCCGATCGGCTTCCTCGCGGGCCTCGGCGCGTTCGACTACTGGGTCTATTACGGGCTCGGCGGCGAGACCCGCCCCGAGGACCACTCCTCGCACGGCGCGCGGAGCTGGAAGGACTACTTCCGCGTCAACACCGACCACAAGGTGATCGGCGTCCAGTACCTCTCGACCACGTTCGCCTTCTTCGTCATCGGCGGCCTCGCGGCGATGATCGTTCGCGCCGAGCTGGCAAAGCCCGGAATGCAGGTGACCGACAATCAGGGCTTCAACGGCCTCTTCACCGTCCACGCGACGCTGATGATCTTCCTGTTCGTCATCCCGGCCTTCGCCGGGCTGGCGAACTACGTCGTGCCATTGATGCTCGGCGCGCCCGACATGGCGTTCCCGCGGCTGAACGCGCTGTCGTACTGGCTGTTGCCGATCGCCGGCCTGATGCTGGTCGGCTCGTTCCTCGCGCCCGGCGGCCCGCCGGCCGCGGGCTGGACGGGCTAC
>WNGE01009267.1_pt1 | contig 10395 bp, 13 predicted proteins | sample 5400651 | NCBI WGS metagenome assembly WNGE01 (sample SAMN13153370, study PRJNA577476) | soil metagenome | isolation source: 60 cm soil or saprolite under grassland replicate 2 | place: USA:California | collected 2016-06-15
AAAATCACCAAGGCGATTTTGACGCCTTCGTCAAAACCGGTCGCCTCAAGGAAATCCCCGGCATCGGTACGGCCCTCGCGACGATTATCGAGGAGATTTACCACACCGGTGAATGTTGGATGCTACAACAGCTGCTGGACGGGATGCCGCGTGGCGTGATCGAGCTCAGTGCGGTTCGTGGACTAAATCTAAAAAAAATCATCGCGCTGCATGACGCGCTGGGTATTGAAAGCATCGCCGATCTCAAAACCGCTTGCCAAGAAGGTCTGGTCAGTAAAGCCAAAGGTTTCGGCCTGAAGTCACAGGCAAAGCTCCTTTCAGATATTGAGTCTCTCCAGATTCCAAAAGATGGCTCTTTGCTGCTCAGTCACGCGCTGGAGGCAGCGGAGCGAATTCTGCTGCATCTGCGCGCCGGTCCGGAGCTGATCGAAGCCGATCTTGCGGGAGCGCTGCGACGGCGCAAAGAAATGGTGCGCCGGATCTGTATCGTCGCCGCTAGCAATCAATCGAGGGCGGTGCTCGATCGATTTCTGCGGTTCCCAGCGCTGGCTCACACCGATGAGCTGGATGAAAACCGATGCCTCGCGCGCTTGGCAGGCGGTCTGCGAGCCGAACTGAGCGTTGTGGCTCCGGAGAACTATGCTGCCGCGCTTCACGCTCGCACCGGCTCGCGGCGCCACATTACCAAACTGCAAGATTTAGCACGCTCGAAGTCGATGACCTTGTATCCCGAGGCGCCGGACAGTCACGCTCATCGGCCATGCATTAACAGCGAAAACGAAATTTACCGGCGTCTCGGCATTCAGTATATCCCGCCGGAAATGCGCGAAGATGAAGGTGAGATCGAAATTGCCAGCGCCGGCAGATTGGCGCCGCCGCTAGAACTGACGGATATTCGTGGCATGACGCACTGCCACACAATTTATTCTGATGGTCGGAACAGTATCGAAGAGATGGCCTTGGCCGCCGAGGCCTTGGGCATGACCTATCTCACGATCACCGATCATTCACCCAGCGCCCACTATGCCCGCGGCGTAGGGATTGATCGTTTGCGCGCGCAGTGGGACGAGATCGCGCGGGTGCAGCAGCGCGTCAAGATAAAGCTTTTGAAAGGCACCGAATCGGATATCCTTGAAGGTGGCTCGCTGGACTATCCCGACTATTTTTTGGAGCAATTCGATATCATCATCGCAAGTATCCACGCGCGTCACAAGATGAATTCCGAGCAGATGACCCAGCGGCTATTGCGCGCGCTCAAGTTGCCGTTCTTCAAGATCTGGGGCCACCCGCTGGGGAGATTGATCGGATCGCGTCCGCCGCTCGAATGCCGAATGGGCCAGGTGCTGGACGCCATCGCCGAATCCAAATGCGCCATCGAAGTCAATGGCGACCCGCACCGTCTCGACCTCGAGCCGGACTGGATTCGCGCCGCACGAACCCGCGGTATTAAATTCATCGTATCCACCGACGCCCATTCGATCGGCGGGCTGGGAAGTTTGCACTACGGCGTCTCCACAGCGCGACGCGGCTGGCTTTCGCGCGACGAAGTCTTGAACTCCCTCGATGCTGAAGATTTCATGCGGGCCGTCCAGCCATGAACCGCGTGTTTGTTCTTTCGCCGGCAAATTGCAATGGGGTGCGCGCCCAGTGGCTGCTCAGGAAAAACAGCCGATCCGATTTGGCCCAACGTCTGCGCAGCCTCGGCGCGCCGCTCGGAGAGGTTTTCAGCTTTTTGAGCGCGCTCTATTTTCGCGGCAAGCTCGCCTACGCCCAAGCCTTTTCATGCCCACCTTCAGATTGTCCGGGGATCTTTATCATCACCCCTAGCGCCGGTCTCGTGCCGCATAATACTTTGATTCGACTGCCGAAACTGAGGGGTTTCAGCCGCGTCCCGATCCACGTTAAGAGCCAGGTCTACTATTCTTCGCTCCGGCGCACCGCCAAAAAGCTCGCCAGCGGCATTGGCCCTGATTGTGAGGTCGTTCTTCTGGGAAGCCTTGCCAGGCGCAAATACCTAGAAATATTGAGTCCAATTTTCGGCAGCCGGCTCATCGTTCCCGCCGAATTTATCGGTCGCGGGGACATGAGCCGCGGTGGTTTGTTGCTGCGGTATGTAAGAGAGAATCGGCAGTTGAGTTACGTCGATGGGACAATTCTAACTGAATACGAAATGAATCGACCTCGGACAAACAACAAACTCTCGAAGGTTGGCCGCCGCTCATGAAGTGATGTTATTTCCGCTCGGATAAAGTCAAAACGATCTAAAGGGGTAAATATCTTAGCAGGAGGCACTTATGGCAAGCCGTAAACAACGAAGCGCAGCTCAAAAAAACATCAAAAAGGCGATCAAAGCCGCAAAGCGAAAACAAACTTTGAAACATTTACCAAAGAAAACGCGTACAGCCCTCGGTAAACAGGCAGCGAAAGTCAGAAGATCGAAACAGTAAAGTATTCGCCAGGATTCTGCAACAAATTCCGCCGACGCCATTTCGAGCGCTTTTGGTTGCAATGTAAATCGCTTACTGTCCGTGTTTCTCGCACAAGACTCAGGCAAATCTCGCCCGCTTGTTCCGACCGTGAAAGTAGCCCACAACTCACAGCGAACGGGTAAGCCATTGATCCCTCAACGACGGAAGTTTTTTAGGGAGACTTAGAACACTCTGCTATTAGCGCCAACTTTTTCTGCCACAGAAGCCTGATTCCTCTGGCACGGCTCTTGCCAAATGTTGTTTTGAGAAGTCAATAGCACGTAGTTTACGTACAGAAATAGGTACCATCAATGAAGTCGCCCGCGATCGCGGAACGAGCCTCCGCTCTGCGTTTTAGAAATTTTGCGACGAGCAGATCATTTCTTTGGATCGGCGGATCAGTCTTGCTGATCCTGATCCTTACTATTGTAGCCGCCTTCCTTCTCGACGAGCCCCTGCGAAGGAAGATGGAGGCTGACATAAATAGCCGTCTTAAGGGGTATACAGTCCGCATTGGACGACTTGATTTCCATCCATTCGGACTTTCGCTTGATCTTGAAGAGTCAACTATTTATCAGAGTGCTCATCCCGATCCGCCGATCGCCCACATACCCAATCTAAGTGCCAGCATTCACTGGAAAGCATTATTACATGGGGGTCTCGTAGCTGATTTTGAGCTGGACAATCCCACTATACGGTTCGATCTCAGGCAGTTTAGCCAAGAAGCTCGGGACGAGACTCCGATCAAGGAAAAAGGCTGGCAGGATGCCGTGCAGGCAATCTATCCGCTCAAGATTAACCGATTTGTGATTCGGAACGCGGACGTCACTTACATCGACAAAGGTCCGTTCCGACCTCTGCGGATCACGAAAGTTAATTTTCTCGCCGAAAACATTCTAAATGTTGAGTCAGAAAAAGGAACTTACCCGTCACCTGTCGAAGTGACCGGCGTTGTATTCGATACCGGAAAATTGGAGCTAAAGGGCAACGCCGACTTTCTTGCCGAGCCTCATCTGATCTTCAAGGCCGATTTCCAAATCGAAAATATCGCCCTCGATTATTTCAAGCCCATCAGTGAAAGGTACAATTTTTCCGTGCGCAAAGGAGTGCTTTCTGCCGCGGGATCCAGTGAATATACTCCCGACCTGACCAGAATGAGCATTCAAAAAGTGACTCTGGAAGGCGTCGACGCGGACTATCTGCATGATGCCCCGAGTGCGCCCGTCAAGGAGACGGCAAAAGAGGTCGGCAAAACCGCAAGAAAGTACAGCAATGAACCGACCTTCGAGCTGAAGGTCAATGAAGTGGAAGTGCGTAAGGGCCAGCTGGGATATGTCAATCGAGCGGCAAAACCTCCTTATCGGGTCTTTTTTACGGACACGACATTAGCAATAGAAAATTTCAGCAACCACTTAAAAGACGGCATCGCCCGGGGGAAAGTGCAGGCGAAGTTCATGGGAAGTGGGTCGACTCAGATTGACTTCGCTTTTCGTCCGGAAACGAAAGGCCCTGATTTTAATCTGGCGGTCCGCATTGAGAACACCGACATGCAAAAAATGAATGATCTGTTCCGCGCTTACGGCAATTTTGACGTTACCGCCGGCGTGTTTTCGTTTTATTCTGAAATCAAGGTTCGACAAGGCAAGATCGAGGGCTATGTCAAGCCTCTCTTCCGCGACATGAAAGTCTATGATGAACGCCAGGATCGTGAGAAAAGCGTGTTCCGGAAACTTTACGAGGGACTTGTGGGCGGCATTTCGTCTCTGCTCACAAATCGACCTCGGGAAGAAGTCGCAACGCAAACGTCGATCTCGGGAAACATAGAAGCGCCTCAAACAAGCACGGGGGAAACTGTGTTGAGACTGATCCAAAATGCTTTCTTTAAAGCGATTCTTCCGGGGTTCGAAAGAGAAGTTTCGCAGCGTAGCGGCAGTCAGAAGCCCAAGCCGACGTCTTAAGGGTCGGACCGAAATGAGCCAGGAAAAATCTCAAAACGTCGCGCCAGTGAACAGATCGACTGGCGCTTGATAAGGAATCTGACGAGTCATTGTAAGTGATCTCTCTCAACAGGCTTCCAAGCCAACTGAAATTTTTTCGTTACCCCCTCGACATTCTTCATTGGTAGATTAAATTAGAGGTGGATTAGCAAGGGAAATGCACAGCCCCTTTTATAGGTATTCGGTTAAGTCGAGCGAATGTCGTAGGACGGCGAGGAGCTAATGGAGGAGGGTTATGCAGCTCACACCCAAAACCGAAACGCTGCGGGTTGAAGTATTGATTGAGATTTCTACGGACCATCATCATTCATTGCTCAAACGGGCCAGTGAAGCCTCTCCAGTCTACTTCAGGCTCAAAAATGCCGTAAAGACTGAATCCGACACGATACTCATTCCGTGCGATGCCGGTGAAGCGGAAATGCTTCTCCAGGTCGCCAAACATTTTTGCCCTGACGCCGTACCCGCGATCGAGGCAGCAATCAAGGAACCCAAGCCCGCCTAGCAAACAGCGCGTCGCCTTGCCTCTGCATACAGTCCTGGAGTTGCTCGTCCACCACGCCGAGATCTAATTACTCTGCTGCTATTTACTTCACTTCAGCGGCCTCAACTCCTAGCCCCTGTCAGAAATAAGACAACAGTCGTCCTAAATTTGCTACGCTAATCTGCTAAGTGAAGTAGAAAAGTACGAGGAGGCGTTGGGCATAGGCTTTGCGTTGTTGATGCCATATAGATTTCCGGTTGCGCAATACCATGGTACGACTTCCTTACGATGCGACGGCCTCGGATATAATTGGTTACAGGCAAAGCCAGGACTCTGACACGTGGCATGTTTGCTGTAACTGTGCTAACTGGCCGAGGTTTAGATACGTTGAACAGTGGGCATTACCCAAGAATGGTAAGATGTGTAGCGAGTGTGCGGAGAGGACTCGTCAAGGCCGGTGCCGCACGAATATTTCTTCACTCTCGACACCAAACGAATCATCGTTGCCCCTGATGGATAGCTGCTTCAGCGGCCAGCCATCAGGGGGGATTGCGAGCCTCCGTCTAATTCTTTTTTTGAGTGCAGCTCTTCAGGTGATTTTGAAGTTGGTCTTGCGAATCAAACTTCGCTCCACAAATTGCGCACTTATAGGGCTGACGCGCTTCGTGTTCTTCAGCCATTTACTTCACCTCCTTTCGAAAAAGGGAATGGTCTAGCCCCCGTTGAGAATGAAACCCGTGCGGCACGATCTGTTGTTGGCCAGGTTCCAATATATCCCTCGAAGGCAATTCGCTGAAACGGCGATTAGACTGATCAGCTTGAGGCTATTATCATCGCGAGAGTTGAATACAATCGATATTGCAATGCCTAAACGAACAAAGATGGAGGACGAGTTATTTCTCCTACTAAATCTGAGTCCGATGACAAATCAAAAACAGCAAACCAAATGCCAAGATCGAAGGATCAAAAATGGTGATCTGCGCGAAGTCTCTATCCAGCATCCAGTTGTCGTTGTGGGAGAAACGCTTCTCACGCGTCAATGATCGTACTAAATATGGGACAATTGTAATTTGCGTATTTCGTTATTATCTACCTACGCCACATGTGGTCCGTCAAAAATATTCTGCGTGGCAATCTAGTTGAGCGAAAGCAGCGTGGGGTGGGCAGGAAACAACCCTAAGCTCTCCAGGTCAGCAGCAGTGCAATCGCTGCTAAGAACATCAACACTGTCGTCGACCAACCTAGGAGATTTATAACCGGACCGTTTACCCGCTTACCCATGATCGCCTTATTGTTGGCGATGAGCATGATCAGGACGAGCAACGGCGGCGCGAGAAAACCATTGATGACGGCAGCCCAAAAAAGTGCGTCCATCGGATTGATACCGCTAAAATCGATGAGTAAGGCAACGAGGGTTGAACCGCCGATCACAAAATAAAAATGCTTAGCGCGGCGAAACTTCTTATCAAGACCCCATTCCCATCCGAAAGCCTCACAGACAGCATAAGCGCCAGAGGTCGTTAGAATCGGTACCGCCAAAAGTCCACTACCGATTAATCCCAAAGCCATCAGGATATAGGCCCAGTTACCGGCGAGGGGCCGCAAGGCGACCGCAGCATCGGCGGCCGTATCTATATTGGTCTGGCCCGTCTCATGCAGCGTTGCTGCGGTTGCCAGGATGATGAAGTACATGACGACATTGGAGAAGAACATTCCGATACTGACATCCCACACCGCGTACTTTAGCTCGCCATCCGTCGTCCGTTGTTGGCGCCGCCAAAGTTGCTTTTGACCAGTGGATCTTTTTTCTTCCACTTCTTGGTTAGTTTGCCAAAAGAATAAATAAGGCGAGATCGTGGTGCCCAAAATGGCCACCAACATGGACAGGAATCCGCTATCGAAGCGAAACTCCGGAATCAATGTCCCTCGCATGACCTCTATCCAATTAGGTCCGGCCAGAAATGATGCGCCGATATAGGCGAACAACGAGAGTGTGAGCCACTTAAAGATGCTTACGATGAGCCGATACGATCCCCAAACTTGGAAGATCAGCAGTAAAAGTCCGATCGGTGTGATTAAGGTGTTTACGGGAATTGGGAGAAGCAGGTTAAAACCGGCCGCAATAGCCCCAATGTCCGCCCCCGCATTGATCGTGTTGGCTATCAACAGCCCCACTACTGCAAAGTAAAGTACGCTTCGTGGGTAATGTCGCCGAAGCACCCCGGCTAAGCCCCGTCCGGTTACCAAGCCCACCTTCGCACAAATGAATTGGATCGACGCCATCAATGGAAACGTTAAGAGCGCCGTCCAAAGCATCGCATAACCGCGTTGAGCGCCTGCCGCCGCGTAGGTACCAATGCCTGATGGATCATCATCCGAGGCTCCAGTAATCAAACCTGGTCCCAGGGCCTTCAAGAAATACTTAATCGATTTCGGCTGCGGGTCTTCTACGTTCGTAGACGTGTCGTAGCCCCGACTCTTTCTATTTTGCGTAGCCATCGTAGTGTTTTGAGTGTTCGCGTCATTTCCAATACGCGCGTATCCGCTCAACGCAAAGGCCGTGCCCTTCCGTTCCGAGATACTTCGGCGGATCCGAAGTGCCGAATTTCAGACTAGTCTGTCGCGTAATTTAGTACATACTCGCAAGAGGTCATTAACGCATGCGCATCCGACTTAAGCTTTTATTGTCAGGGAACGTTGGCACACTTTCTGCGCCATTCAACCATGTTGAGGCTTCGATTAGCGTGCGGTTTCAAAGGACGGAACATGTCAAGAAAACCGGTCTGTGAAGCATTTTCGTTAATGAATAATGAAATCCATGCAATCGACCCTTCCGATTGTGAGACGATTGACAGACTGTTTAAGAGAGAGCTTCGAGAAGGAGAAAAGGCGCTCATGCTTGCGATCTTAGAGGACGCGATTGAGGGTTTTCATAAGTACCGTGAGGCGCGAAATGAAAAGGAAAAGAGACTATACCAAGATGCAGAACAGTGGATTCTGGGAAAAGATGACGATTGGCTTTTTTCTTTTGAGAATATCTGCGAAACTTTGGGATTAGATCCCAGCTATCTACGCCGGACTATATTGTCATGGGCAAATCGCAAGGGCAGTGTCTACGGGCCCCGCGAAGTTAGCAAAATTCGGAGCGGCGTAGGAAAAAAAGGGGGATAGCCGGTTTATCCGACATCCCCCCTCGCGAAGCAAGACATTTAGAAGATTACTTTGATTTCTTCTCCGTCATCTCGCCTTTTTTCTCTGTGCCTTTGTCGGACTTCGCAGCCTTGACCGAGCTCACGATCATCTTTCCATCCTTTTCGGTGTAGGAAACTCTCACCATATCGCCTACCTTGAGCTTTTCCAGCGCAGCTTTAGTGCTCTTAGAATCGGCGGCAAGATTGATCTCTTTTTCCTTTCCCTTAACCGTAACCGTGCCTGCCTTTGCGTCCACGGAAGTAACCTCGCCCGTTAGGCCCTGGGCCTTGGCCTTCTCGGATCGCATCTCCGTTTTCTTCTCCATTGCTGGAGCACCGGGAGTGGCTGGCGTAGCTGGGGGTTTGGCTTGCGCAAAGCTCACACTGCTGAAAGCTAAGCTAGTCAAAGCGACAACAATTAAAATCCTGATAGTGTTTTTCACGGTATCACCTCCTTCTTTTCATTAGACGTAGTATTTTGAAAATGCTTCATGGGAATCGATGGCGCAGTCCGAATCGACTCGAGTTAGTATAAAGTAAGAGATTTGCCTACTGCCGAGTGCGAGAAAACAGACACCCAAAGACATCATGGCGCAAACTGTGGTTTCAATCGTCAGAGCTTTAGAGGCCAATGGAAACGCCTGAGGTAGTAAGCTGGTTTCGCGCTTTAGTCGATTCGCAGCCACTGAAGCCGGAACAGCTCTTGCTACACAAATTAATAATTAATAAATAAAGCGAGGGATTCACCTTCGCTTGGCAACAATAACGTTAGAGAGGAGTTATCCCTTATGGCTAAATACGGCAGAAAGGCAGCGCAGAAAGTTAAGAGAGCGATGCATGAACGGAAAAGAGGAACTTTAAAAAGCGGTCGTTCAGGTAAAAAGGTCACAAGCCGAAAACAAGCCATTGCAATTGGACTATCGGAGGCTCGCCGGGCTGGTGGAAAAGTCCCGCGTAAGAAGGCTAAAAAGAAATAGGTGTCTTGCGCTGATCAGATTCAACTCGAATACAATCAGATTCTTCTCTTGTTCAGGACTGTGTCTGTAACCGGCTGTTGTTGGAGCGCCTGAGCGCAAAAAGATCTCCGTTTGAAGGAATAAGGGATAGGGATGTTACGTATCATGAGTGACGTTTCATACCTAGGGAGACACACCCTTTCTTTCAATAGGATGATCAGCGACTTCATTGGGAAGCCGAGATAGCGGGCAAAACAAAGATTGGGACGCTAGAATTACGGATCAGGTTCCTGACCAGCTCATTGCTTGGCAAAGCGATGGAGGGGGAGTACAACGCTGGTGCTGGACACTTTAGGGCTGTGAATCCAAATCGTACCCGTATCAACCTCCAGCTTATAATCGGGCGAGGCGTCGATAGGAGCGGACAGACATACGGTTGTAATGCTTGTGCAAACAACACTGGATGTACATGCCACTAAGCGGTAGGAATTAGAGCGGACAGTCGAACTAACAAACTAGATACGCTGAACGGCTTGAGGATAAAGTCGTTGCAGCCTGTCTCTAAGCATTTTTTTTTATCCATGGGACTAGCGCTCATTGCCAGAATGGGAATACGGTTTGTCTTTTCATTTCGGCGTACAAGCCTTGCTACCTCTAAACCGTTCATGTCTGGAAGGCTAAGATCCAAGAGAATTACGTCGGGCGCTTTCTTTTTGATTTGCTGCAATGCATCGCTACCCGAAGACGCTGGAGACGGGTGACCGTAACGCCTCAATAAATCAATTAGAATTTCGCTGACCGACGAGTGGTCCTCCGCCACAAGTATCCGCTTGCTGTGAAACTTTTTGGTATTGCGCTTTCTTTTAGCACGGGCCATGAATAGTAACACGCAAGGCCTATGCCGAGTCTCGAAAGTGCTTTACGAAGTGGGTCTTAGGTCTAAGCTCCAAATCTCAGTAATACGACGGTTGCAGTAACCTCGGAACAGTTTGGCTATCTGATTACAGAAGCCGTGGTCATTGAACAGCCGCAGCTAACAATCAATGGTGGGAACCCGGCAATGGTGGGAACCCGGCGTTCCCTTTACCTTTGAGAACGCCGGATCAGGGCAGTAGTCAGAGGTAGGCAATTCAGCATGCCACTGAATTGATCAGGAGGCGCTGGACAGTTGACCGGAGAACATCGAGCTCAAAAGGCTTCGGAAGAATCTTTGCTACGTCATTCAATATCGTCTTGCCTGAAATGACGGAGAGATAACCTGTTATAAAAAGTATGGGGAGTTGTGGGTGAAGGGAGTGAAGC
>WNGE01019807.1_pt1 | contig 10394 bp, 9 predicted proteins | sample 5400651 | NCBI WGS metagenome assembly WNGE01 (sample SAMN13153370, study PRJNA577476) | soil metagenome | isolation source: 60 cm soil or saprolite under grassland replicate 2 | place: USA:California | collected 2016-06-15
ATCTTGTGTTCACGGCGAGCTACACTTATCTCGAAGCAGAGAAAACTTCCTCTGCGGACATTTCGCAGCCCCAAGGCGCGCGTCTGCCGCGCCGGCCGCGGAACGAAGTTTATCTTTCGGCTTCGTATCTTTGGTGGAAAAAATTGCGCACGACGATCGAAGCCAAATTCGTAAACGCGCGCGAGGAAATTAATTTCGGCGGACCAAACTTCGACATTGAGGACTACAGCTTCGTCAATGTCGCCGCGGAATATGAAATCAATCCGCACATGTCGATCTTCGGAAGGATCGACAATCTCACTGACGAGCATTACGCCGAGGTTTTTGGGTTCCCGAATCTAGGAAGGGCGGCCTACGCGGGAATGAAGGTGCGGTTTTAATCGGACGCGAATAATGAAAACACCAGTTGTGATGTCGTGGAGCGGAGGAAAAGACAGTGCAATCGCCTTGGATGAGTTGATGAAAACCGGCGATTACGATGTCGTTAGTCTAATGACGACTGTGTCGGAGGAATATCGACGGATTAGTCATCACGGCGTCCGCGAAGCGCTGCTAGACGAACAAGCGCGGGCGATCGGAGTACCGCTCGAGAAAGTTTATCTTCCCTCCGGCGAGCCGGGTGGATGCACGAACGATGTTTACGAAGCGATAATGAGTCGAGTGATGGCTCATTACAAAGCCAGAGGCGTGGAGACCGTTGCTTTTGGCGATCTGTTCCTGGAAGATTTGCGCGCGTGGCGTGAAGCGAATCTGGCGAAAGCCGATATGCGCGGGATTTTTCCGATTTGGAAACGCAACACGACCAAGGTGGCTCACGAGGTAATCCAACTTGGCTACAAGGCTTATCTCTCGTGTGTGGAACCAAAAGTAGGCTCAGGATTTGTTGGCAGACTGTATGACGAGGAGTTCTTGCAGGTACTTCCATCCGAGATTGACCCATGCGGCGAGAATGGAGAGTTTCACTCGTTTGTATTCGATGGACCGATTTTCAAGAGAGCTGTTTCAGTGAGAGTCGGCGAAATCGTAACACGCGATGGAAGATATTACGCAGATCTTTTGCCGAACGACTCCGTGGAGAAATGCACGGCGGAACTGATTCCGCCGATCTGAAAGAACGAAATTATGAATAAACGATTAATCACATTGAGCGCCATCATTGGCCTCGCTGCCTTGTCACGTCTGTTGCCGCACCCGCCCAACGTAACGCCGATTGCCGCCATGGCTCTTTTTGCCGGAGCGAACTTGGGCAATCGCAAAGCCGCTTTTCTGCTGCCGATTGCGGCGATGTTTTTAAGCGACTTGGTGCTCGGCTTTGCGGTTTACGGCACCACGCTGCTGAAATCTCAGCCCGCAGTGTATCTCTGCATACTGATAACGGTCGGAATCGGGCGGCTCATCCAAAATAAAAGGTCTGTCTTAAAAATTGCAGCGGCAACATTCTCCAATGCGGTGATATTTTATCTTGTGACAAATTTTTCCGTATGGGCGGGGGACCCGTTGTATCCGAAGACATGGACCGGGCTAATCGCCTGTTACACCGCCGCAATCCCATTTTTTCGCAATAGTCTCATTGGCGACTTTAGCTTCGTGGCTGCGCTGTTTGGAGGATTCGCCGCGCTGGAAAATTTCTTCATTTCATTACGGGAACAGCAAGACCCACTGTCTGCATGAGGACAATGACGTATGCGCATCGTGTCTTTACTTGCCAGTGGAACCGAAATCGTCTGCGGCCTGGGCGCGGGGAAAGATTTGGTCGGCAGATCGCACGAATGCGACAATCCCGATTGGATAAAGAGATTACCGGTTTGCACTTGGCCGGCTTTCGACGTGGAAATGTGAGCATTGCGACGTGTGCGCGGTCACACCGCGCGACGTGGCCAGAGATGGTTGCCAGGATTTGACTCGCCAGGTTTTGGCGCTGAGCGCGGGAACGGTGCGCGGCATTTATGACGGAATATTTGCGGTGGGGAAAGCGATTGATCGTGTTGCCGCCGCAAGAGGTCTCGTTGCTGACATTCAGCAGAATATCGACAACGTCCATCGAGCGGTTGGGCGAAAACCCGCGCCGACTATGCTCATGCTGGAATGGACTGATCCAGTTTTCCCGATGGGCAACTGGGGACCGGAATTGGTCGAGGCCGCCAATGGGAAGTTGTTGTTAGGGAAAAAAGGCGAACACTCGCAGGCAACTTCGTGGGCGCGCGTGCGGGAGGCGGACCCAGAGTTCTTGATCGTTGCGCCGTGCGGCTACAATTTGAGCAGAAGTATGCGCGAGATCCCGATCCTCGAAGCGCTGCCCTGCTGGTTCGATCTCAGCGCCGTCAAGAACGGACGCGTTGCTTTCGCCGACGGCAACAAATTCTTCAACCGCTCCGGCACAACGATCGCGGACACAGTCGAAATCATTGCCGAGATCCTGCATGGCTGCCGGTTCCAACGGAGGTGGGAAGGGAGCGCATGGCAGCGTTACACTCCTGTGGAAAAAAAGCGCGCGTTGCAGCTTGCGCATTTGTGATCATCGCCGCCGAATTCGAAATCTTCCTTAATGCGCACCTGTCGATCTTCGGCCGGGTTGATAACCTGGCGAATGAACATTACTCGGAAGTTTTCGGTTTCCCCGCGCTTGGGCGTGCCGCGTACGGAGGGATGAAGGTTCGGTTTTGAGTAGTAGATCGCTAGAAGCTGATTTTAAGAATGCGGCCATCCGTACCCACGAGCCACCCGGCTTTGGGACTGGCAAAAGCTACTGCCCAATAGCCGCTCACATCGGGCAAGGTGAACCAGGTGTTTCCCTCGTCCGGAGTCCAGGCCGCGCCTCCATCATTCGCCGTAATCACCACTGCGCGACCGAGATTGTCTCCCGCGCCGCGACCGGTGCGACCCACGTAGCTTAGGCCGAAGATGGCTCCCGTCACAGGAGGAGGGCTCGTAAGCGTCCACGTTCTACCGCCATCACTCGAAGTTGCGGTGCGCGCGTTATTCGGATCGCCGGGATCCAAATCACCGCCGCCTACGATGCCGTGGAATGGGTCGAGGAAAGCAACTGTAAAGGCGCCGGCGCTAGGCGAACTCACCAGGGGAGTGTCATACGCGTTCCACGTGTTGCCTTGGTCTCTAGTGGCCAGTACCCTCGCAATGTCCGAGCCGCCGGTTGCGATCCAGGCATTTCTCCCACCTTGTGTGGTGACGCAAGTACCGCTCGATGCAAACGAGAATTCCCCCGGCAATGCCGGCGGCATATTGCTACTGATATCTTGCCACGTCATTCCATCGATGGTCCGGAAGTCCGGGAAGACTCCATTCACCGAATCGCTGTGCAAAATCCCTCGCAGCGGCGTCCAAAATGCGAACCCGTCGTAGAAAGCATTTGGATTCTGATTCTCGAACTGGATCGTCCATGTGGCGCCGCCGTCTATCGTTTTGTAGACGCGAAAATCTATTGGGTTGTTTCCGATCGACATCAAATAGGCGGCCTCAGCGCTGAACGCCTGCACATCCCGGAATTGCAGCGTATCGGCACCAGGCACTACATTGGCGTTCCACGTCTGTCCGCCGTCGGTCGTGACCGTGAACGTGCCGTTGCGACCGCACGCCCACACCACCTGCGGGTTCACTGGCCAGACCGAGATCAGGCCGTTCGTAGTGCCGCTGTCTTGTGGAGTTAGTGTGGGTTGATGAATTGGTGAGAGTTCCTGCGCGGTGACGATTGCGCAGGCAAAGACTGGAATTAGCAGAGCAATCAATGATCGTTTTAACATAGGAGTTTCTCCAAAAGGAAGTTCGTGCAGGTGTCGATCTTCGGTCGCATCGACAATCTAACGGATGAACATTACTCCGAAGTTTTCGGTTTCCCCGCGCTTGGGCGTGCCGCGTACGGAGGGATGAAGGTGCGGTTCTAAGGTAGCGCGAGCCTCCTGGTCCGCCAATCGGACGGACTCGTCCCGGGGCGAGCTTGCGAGTTTGTCGAGTCACAAGCGGGACGCATGTGCTACTCTACTCACCATGCCCCCGAAACTTTCTGACAAGAAATTAGCCGTGCTCGGTGCTGGCAAACTGGGTGGCATTCTGCTGCGTGCGTATCTCTGAACGTTGCCGTGACCACCGACAATCGCGAAGCAGTCAAAGGTGCCGACATCATTCTGCTAACCGTAAAGCCCCAAACCGTGGCAGAGGTCTTGCAGGAGATCGCTCCTGAAATTGGCGCTAAGACGTTGCTCGTTTCTGTTGCGGCCTCCGTGCCGACAAGCTATGTGAAGCAACAACTCGCTGCGGCCGATGGCGGCAAGCATGATGAAGTGGCCGTCGTTCGAGCGATGCCAAACACGCCGGCCGCTGTCGGCTGCGGGATGACGGCAATTTGTCGCGGTGCTCATGCGGCACTGGAGCACCTTGAAATTGCTCGCACCATGTTCGACGCGGTTGGCCGCACCATTGTGCTCGATGAAAAACACATGGACGCGGTGACGGGCCTTTCAGCCAGCGGACCCGCGTTCGCATATATCATTCTGGAATCGCTTGCCGAGGCCGGTGTGAAAGTTGGTTTGCCGCGCGATGTAGCGACTCTTCTTGCGGCGCAGACGATGAAGGGTTCGGCGAGCGTCGTTCTGGAAACCGGCGACCATCCCGCGCTCCTAAAGGACGCGGTCACTACCCCGGCCGGTTGTACAATCGACGGCATCCTCGAACTCGAAGAAGGGAAACTCCGGGTCACGTTGATTAAGGCTGTCGTCAAAGCGACCAGCCGCGCAGGCGAACTGCTATTTGAAAAGTAGGCGCGTGCCGGCAGAGAAAAGTCGCGGCAGTTGCGTAAGTAGTGTAGACAGGACGCCATCTTGGGGATAAGGCGAGACAATATCCGGGAAAATGAAGTCGCCTTCTGCGGCGACGTTAAGTCTTGGGCCGATGCGCTATTTGCCATACGCGATGACTGGCCGTTCACGCATGCGAAAATTGAGCAATACGGCAGCGGTAATAATAGACGCTCCGATCTACGCATTTTTCGTAAGGGCATCGGGACTCCGATTCTGACAGGAGAGGTCAAGTTACCGGGAACATTGGAAGGACGCAGTCCCTATGACCCGGCGCTTATGCAAGATGCATTCAATAAAGCAGACAACATTCAGGCGCCGTACTTTTTCACGTGGAACGTGAACACGTTTGTGCTGTTTGACCGTAGCAAATGGGATGTTCCGATGATTGAGCGCCGCGTACGTGATTGGAACTTGGGACTTAACCTGACCTCACCGAGTGATTGCGCGCGCCCAGAAGTTCAAGCGCAAATACGAGATAAACTTCTTCCCGCGATCTTTGAGATTTTCGCGGAAATCGTTGAAGGCAAAGTAGTCGAATGGGGCATGCCACCCGACGATGTGTTCATTCGCTCCCTTGAGAGCCACTTGGATTGGCCTGTGCGAGGTACGCGCGACTACCTTGCAATCACTTCAGAGAAGGAGGCTTCGTTCGCGGGCAAACTCCAGTCCTGGATGTCTGAAGATATGAATTGGACATTCGACCCAGATGATGCCGACAACTGGCGCGACACATTGGAAAGGGCGGCAAGGACTCTTTGCTACGTATTTTCCAATCGGGCGATCTTCTTCGAAGCGATTCGTGCTAAATATCCCGAGCACCTTAGCAAACTGGCAATGCCGCGGCGAGGTCGGCTTGGTCATCAGGGCATCTACGATCACTTTCGTGATCAGTTCGAGCACGCCGTTATCGAAAGCGGCGACTACGAACCGATTTTCTATCCGCAGGTTAATGATTGGGCCGGTGCGCTTGTCTTTGCTTCCGGTACCGCATGTCAAGGTTGGACAGGGCTTTTTACGAACCTCGCGCAGTACAATTTTCGGCAAATTCCCTATGACATTATCGGCGGGATCTTCCAAAAGCTCATTTCGCCGGAAGAGCGACAGAAATTTGGACAGTTTTATACAAACGAAGACGTCATCGACGTAATAAATGCATTCTGCATTCGACGCGCAGGTGACGTTATCATCGACCCTGCATGCGGTTCCGGAAGTTTTCTAGTTCGCGCCTATCACCGTAAGGCATGGCTGTCTGAGCAGAGGACGGGTGGCCGTCGACATCAAGATTTCCGCAAACATCACCAAGAACTTCTTCGAGAAATCTACGGCAGTGATATCGCTTTGTTCGCAGCGCATCTTGCGACGCTTAACTTGGCCGCCCGGCACATCGAAGATGAAGAAAACTATCCGTACATAGCTCGAACGAATTTCTTCGAGGTCCCGGAGCGTCGAGATCATTTTTGCGTGGTGCCTGGCTGGCGAGACCCGAGCGGCCAACGCGAAGAAGTCGACGTGCCCTTGCCAGATGTCGATGCCGTTATTGGGAATCCACCTTACGTCCGTCAAGAGCACATTCCGAGGCGGAGCGACTTGAAGCGACAAAAAGGTGAAACGATCGCAGCCTTCAAGGCGCGACTGAAGACAACAAAGGAATTCTTGCGCGATCTGTGTGGCAGTCTGTGGCCGGGATTGAAGTTGTCGGGCCGAAGCGATCTTCATTGTTATTTCTGGCCAGTAGCAGCTTCGTTGCTGAAAGAGAACGGCGCTTTCGGATTTCTCACGTCTTCCAGTTGGCTGGATGTTGAGTACGGCTTCGCGCTTCAAGGATGGGCGCTTAAGCACTTCAAACTGGTCGCGGTACTGGAAAGCCTCGACGAGCCATGGTTTGAGGATGCCCGGATTAAAACCGCCGTGACTATCCTTCTCCGTTGCGAGGATGAAGAAGAACGCATGTCAAACGTGGTGAAGTTTGTTCGCTTCTTTAAGCCCGTGAAGGAAGTTCTGGGTAAACGACCTCACGGCGACGAAACCGCCCGCCAAAAGGCGGCGGAAGACTTGCAACGACTCATTCTTAAAACCGATTCCAAATTTTCAAACGATCAGCTGCGAATTATTCCAATTCGACAAAGTGAACTCTGGGATGAAGGCGTGCGAGCTGGGACGCTACTGAGGGAGCAGCCGGCGACCGAAGCGGAAACAGAACAGGGTGACGAAGAAGATGGAACAACCGTCAAGGAAGCGGTGGCAATGTACAGGATCGGGTCGGACTACGTTGCCGGAAAATGGGGACGCTTTCTAAGAGCACCAAATTTCTATTTCAAGTTGCTTGGAGACTACCAAGATCGATTCGTGCGACTAGGTGAAATCGCGGAAGTGAGCTTTGGCATCAAAAGTGGTTGTGACGCCTTTTTCATGCCGCGCGATGTAACTAATAAAGTTTTGAGTCAACTTGAAGAAGGTTTGCCGTGGAATGACATCGGTCTCCTGACACCATGTAAGCGCCGCGAAGTTGAGAACGGCGAAGTACGTATAGTTCAAGCAGGCGACAAGACGCTTCACCCGATCGAATCAAGATTTGTTCGGCCAGAAGTTCACAGTCTAATGCAGGTTGGTCGCCCTGTTATTCGGACAAGCGATGTGAATCGCGTTGTTCTTTGGATCAAAGAACCGCTTAGCAAGTTGTCACATACTTATGCTGCGAAGTACATCCGCTGGGGGTCAAAACAGACTTTTGCGTCAAAGAAATCCAAAGCCGTGCCTGTTCCACAGCGACTAACTTGTGCGGCACGACCGGTATGGTACGATCTCACGACCATTGGCACGGGCGGCGTTTTTTGGCCGATGGCGCAGAAGTATCGGCACATTGTGCCAACGAATCCGGACAATCTGGTTTGCAATCACAATCTATTTTTCATTTGCACGCCGGACCTCAGCAACCAGGAAGCAATTGCCTTGAGTGCCATTCTCAACTCGACAATCGTCGCGTTGTTCAAGCACTTCTACGGTAGATATGCTGGGTCGGAAGGTACGCTTAAGACAGAGGTTGTAGATACCGTTTTATTAGAGATTCCAGATCCGCGAGGTGCTTCAGCGAATTTGGTTAAGCGCCTAGCTGAAGCCTTGGAAAGCATGAGCCATCGCGACGTAACACATTTGGTTGAAGACGCATTGTTGCAATGTCACTCATCAGAAGCGATGCGCGAAATCTTATGCGAGCCGCCTGAACTCCCAGAAGAGCTACGCCAGTCAGATAGACGTGAGCTTGATGACTGTGTGTTCGAGCTGATTGGCGTTAAAGATAAGCAGCGCCGTAAACAGCTTGTCGACGAACTCTACATCGAAACTACGAACTACTATCGCTATCAGCGTACTCAGGATATCCAAGCGATGGAGGATCGCGCCGGTAGAAGTACTCACCGGTTTGGCCCGCAGGACTTAGCTAGCGGTATTTGGGATTCACTTTCAGACGCCGAAAGAGCGCAGCCAATTTCAGACTGGCTCAAATCGTTCAGTCACGAGCGGGAAGTACTTGAGGTTCCAGAAGGCGAACCTGCAGCGCTTGGTCCCACTGATATGTTCAATCCGAAAGCAGTGATCTTCACGAGTGGACGGGATCACCGCGAAGTAAGCTACAGCAGCACCGAGCAGGCTGCGTTAGTCGCCGAACTCGCCAGGCTGGGCATAAATGGACGCGTCGAAGCACCACAAGCCGCCGTTGACTGCGACAAGTGTCTTGAGCAATTAGCCAAGCGTGTTGCAGCCGCCCATGAGCGGTTTGCAGACCTGGCGGCATCACGCACCGGAACCCAATCTCTCCAAGAAAAAACTGCGTCCCTCTTGATGCACTGGTATCTGCACGGGAGGTCATGAATCAGCATCCCAATGCTCGCACGGTGTTGCCAATCACTGCCGCGTGCTTCTCGGCCAAGTGCCTCACCTAGGATGGCACGTGCGGTTGAATGCGCGTTGTAATTCGAGTATTCACACACTGTGACGCCGTTAGCATACATCCTAATCGCGCTCGCACTTGTGCTCGGTTTAGGCCTGGCGCTTTTTCTTGCCCGCCAAGCGAAGGCTCAGATGTCTGAGCATTTTAAGTCGCTCTCTTTGGATATTCTGCAGAACAATAGCAAGACTTTCGTGGATATTGCCAAACGTGAACTGGAAAATGCCCAGAGTTCGGTGGCTAGTGATTTGGATAAGAGACAAGTGGCCATCGATAATCTGGTCAAACCGGTCCGTGAATCACTAGACAAGCTCGATACGAAAATTCACGATCTCGAAAGTGCGCGAGTGGGCGCGTACGAAAAATTGACGGAGCAGGTTCGATCGCTTGCAGAGACTCAGAATTACTTGCACGCTGAAACTGGAAAGCTGGTTCAAGCGCTGCGCTCGCCGATTGTGCGTGGACGTTGGGGCGAGGTGCAGTTGCGCCGCGTGGTCGAGCTCGCTGGAATGGTTGATCATTGCGACTTTGTCGAACAGCAAACTCTGACGACTGACGAAGGGCGGCTGCGGCCGGATCTCATCGTTTATCTGCCCGGCGGAAAAACAATAGTAGTCGATTCGAAGACGGCGCTGAACGCATATCTGGATGCTCTTGAGGCCAAAGACGAAGGGACGCGTATTGCTCGGTTGGAGCAGCATGCTGCCCAAGTCCGCGATCACATCGAGAAACTCTCGCGAAAAGCATACTGGGAACAATTCGCTACCACTCCTGAGTTGGTCGTGCTGTTTCTGCCCGGCGAGGTCTTCTTCAGCGCAGCACTTGAGCGCGATCCATTACTGATCGAGTTTGGCGCTGATCGGCGCATCATTCTCGCGACCCCGACCACTTTGATTGCCCTTCTACGTGCCGTCGCGTACGGCTGGAAGCAAGAGAAGCTCGCTCAAAACGCGCTGGCAATTAGTCAGCTGGGTCAGGAACTCTATAAACGCCTTTCTGACATGGGTGGGCACTTTTCGGGACTTAGCCGAAGCCTCAACGCATGCGTGAATGCATTCAACAAAGTAGCAGGCAACATTGAGAGCAGAGTCTTCGTGACTGCGCGAAAATTCCATGACCTCGGAGCGGCGGCCGACGGAGTGGAGATCGAGCCGCTGGAGCACGTGGAACAAATTGCGCGCGACATTCAAGCCCCAGAATTGCTTACTGAAACGAGCACTGACGCTGCCCCGCGAATCGAGGAGCCCCGGAACGATGCAGTATGAAGATGGCATTAGTCACCGGCGCGAATAAAGGCATCGGGCACGAAGTGGCGCGACAGCTTGCAAGGAAAGGATTTCACGTTTTCGTCGGTGCACGAAATCGTGAGCCTGGTCGCGCAGCGGCGCACGCCATCGAGAAGAACGGTGGGAAGGCGACATTTCTTGAAATCGACGTTTCGGATAATGGCAGCGTTACCGCCGCGGCGCATGAGTTCGCGAAAATTGCGGATCGTCTCGACGTGCTCGTGAATAACGCGGGGATCATGGTGGACGGCGATGACGCGATCTTGAAGATCAGCGACGAACTCTTTCGGAAGACAATCGAGACGAATACGCTCGGCCCTCTGCGGGTGACGCGCGCGTTCGCGCCGTTGCTGG
>WNGE01009270.1_pt1 | contig 10393 bp, 13 predicted proteins | sample 5400651 | NCBI WGS metagenome assembly WNGE01 (sample SAMN13153370, study PRJNA577476) | soil metagenome | isolation source: 60 cm soil or saprolite under grassland replicate 2 | place: USA:California | collected 2016-06-15
CACAAAGACGGTCGGCGTGCTATTGACTTCCAGTTGTTGACCGTTCGCTCGGCTGGCATTGACGGCAGCGCCGGGTTCCGGGCTGGCCATGCAGCTCTTGAACGTGCCGGCATTCAATCCGGACTGGCCGGCGTAATCCGTCATCATCGTCCAGGCGTTCGCGGCCGAGATGATTTCCTGATTGCCGTAGATGAGGTCGTACATCTTCCAGAAGGCCTTGGGGTCTTGCAGGTAAGCGCAACGCCCGGCAATCGCCGCGGTGCGCGCCCAGGGGTGGAGTTGCTCGATGGGAAAGTCCTTGAAGACCACGCGGATCTTTCCCGCGTAGTTCGGCAGGATGCCGCGCACCACATCGTGAAGGTTCTTGCAGACGGGGCACTCGAAGTCCGAATACTCCACAAGCGTGACGGGAGCATTTGGGTCACCCATCGAGGGCGCGTCGTTCATTTGGATCTGGGCGCGGGTCTCGGCAAGGGGGTCCCTGGCGAGGTCCGACAAGTCGCCCCGAAACAGGAATTTCCCATCCTTGCTGACGTAAAACTTGGCGGCTTCCTTGTTTTCGCCAATGGTCACATCAATGTTGGTTTCCAGCAAACCTTCGACCGGGGATTCTTTCAGCGGCCCGACGACAACCTGGACATCGGGGCCGAAGGCATACAGATGCCGCAGATACGCTTCGACCTTTTTCTGTGTTTGCGAGGGCACAGCGGAGGCGGGTGCTGCCGGCGCGGACTTGGGTTGCTGCGCGGGAGCAACGGGAGCGAACACGGCTAGAGCGAGAATTGCGGAAAAGCTCAGGGCTGTTTTCACGGAGGACCTCATCATCTAAGGAATGAACTTCTGCGCGATCGGGAACGGCCGGCCAAAGCCAAAAGCGCGCGAGGTGATCTTCAGCCCCGGCGCGGACTGCTTGCGTTTGTACTCATTGCGGTCAACCAAAAGCGCGATGTCACGAACCAGCTTCAGGTCGAAACCATACCGATCGGAAATCTCCTGGGGATTCCTCAAGTCTTCGATATAAGCCTTGAGGATGCGGTCCAGCACCTCATAGGGCGGGAGACTGTCTTCGTCTTTCTGGTTCGGGCGGAGTTCCGCCGAGGGCGCCTTCTCGATGGTGGACCGGGGGATCACTTCCCTGTCACGATTAATCCAGCGCGCCAGCTCGTACACCATCAACTTCGGAACGTCCGAGATGACTGCAAGACCGCCAGCCATGTCTCCATACAACGTGCAGTAACCAACCGCAAGCTCTGATTTGTTGCCGGTGCTGAGAACCATCGATCCAAATTTATTCGAGAGCGCCATCAGATAGTTTCCGCGAATGCGCGCTTGAATGTTTTCTTCGGTCACGTCCACCGGCCGGTCTCCGAAGGCCGGCGCGAGCGCCCGCCGGTAAGCTTCAAAGACTTCCGTAATCGGCACGCTGATGAATTGAATGGCCAGATTCTTGGCCAGGGTCACCGCATCGGCCTTGCTGCCTTCCGACGAAAAAGGCCCGGGCATGGAAACGCCCAGGACATTTTCGGCTCCAAGCGCATCGACGGCGATGGCGGCAACCACCGCGGAATCAATTCCGCCACTTAAGCCAATGAGGACCTTCTTGAAACCGCACTTGCGAACGTAATCTCGTGCGCCGGTGACCAGAGCGCGGTAGGCGTAGGCGATTTCCTCGTGCGGCTGCCCGTGGATCTCGCCCTCCCCGGTCACGGTATCGAAGAGAACCAAATCTTCCTCGAAGGCGAGGGCTTGCGCCGCGACATTGCCCCCCGCCGTGAGGGCGATGCTGGCGCCGTCGAAAATAAGGCTATCGTCGCCGCCCACCTGATTCACGTAAATGATCGGGCGGTGATGATTGATGGCAATGGTGCGCAGCATTTCCAGGCGCAGGGAACGCTTGTCGAGGGTGTAGGGCGAGGCGGACACGTTCAGCAGCACCGTAGTTCCCTGCTCGACGATTTCCGTGACCGGGTCGCGTTGATAGCGCTGGCTGGCCCAGAAATTCTTGTCGTTCCAAACGTCCTCGCAGATCGTGATGCCCAATTGCTCGCCGCTAAACCCAAAAACCGACTGGTGATCCGCGGGCTGAAAGTAGCGCGATTCATCAAAGACATCATAGGTGGGAAGCAGCATCTTGCTCTGCTCGAAAACCACACGCCCCCCGCAGAGCAATGCGGCTTTATTGGCGATGGCCTTGCCAGTCCCATTCGCGACGCGCCCGGCGTAGCCCACAACGGAGGCCAGAGGAATCTTGGCGGCAAGCTCCTTCAAAGCGGTATGGTTTCGCTGAATGAAGGCGGGGCGTTCGAGAAGGTCCTGAGGAAGATAGCCGCACAGACAAAGCTCGGAGAATACAGCGAGATCGGCTCCGCGCTGCCTGGCTTGCGCCGCCAGGCTCAGGATGCAAGCCGAGTTCCCTGCAAAGTCGCCAACTGTTGGATTGAATTGAGCGAGCGCTATCTTCATGCCCGGACTTTAGAATACGGATGGAACTCGCAGATTGCAAACGGAGGCGGCGCACAGTGTGGTGCGCATTTTGGCATCAGCCCTTCTGGCCCGGTTTCCGCGCGAGCAGGCTGGCGATTCCCTGCCCGGCCCGCAGCTCGCGATAAAAAAGCACACCGAGCTGCGGGAACGCCTCGCGGAGCTCCCCACTTTCGAGCAGATGGGCCGGATTCCGCGGGCCGCCCGTAAAATCAAGTTGCGCACGCGTATAAGTTTCAAACAGGAGAACGCCGCCCGGGCGAAGAGCGCGGGGAATCTGCGGAAAAAGCGACCGCTGCAGATATTGAATGCACAAAATCAGGCCGTAAGAACGTTCCGGGATCTCCGTCCTCTCGAGATCTGCTTGCATCAATGCCATGCCACCGTGCGAAGACCGTGCGGCCCTATCGAGGCTGAGGATGCGCCGCACGGGGACACCAACGGACCGCGCTCGAGTCTCGACAATCTCGAGAGCCGCGCCGGACCAATCCACCGCCGTGACATGCTGGCCGCGCGCCGCAAGAAGCAGCGTGTGTCTTCCGCTGCCGCATGCGATGTCGAGCGCGGGCCCGGACGGCAGGAGCGGCAAGAGCTCGCGCACAATGCTGGCGGGCTCGAAAGCGGGGGCTTCAGCCGCCAGCCTGTGCTTTGCATCCCACGCGGATTGACTTGAGGGCATAAAAAAGGCTCCTGAACTTAAGCTCAGGAGCCCAAAGAAAAGTTGTGAAAGCGCTTCGCTGGACCGAATTAAACGCTGAACGAACTGCCACATCCGCAGGTGCTCTTCACGTTGGGATTGTTGAACTTGAATCCCGCACCCTCGAGTGTCTCGATATAATCAATCTCGATTCCATCCAGATACATGGAACTCATTTGGTCGACCGCGACCTTCAAACCGTCAAACTCAAAAACCTGGTCCGCATCGCTGGTCTGGTTTTCAAACGCCATGTGGTACTGGAAACCGGAGCAGCCGCCGCCCACCACCGCCACCCGAAGGGCAGTCGGCACGGGGCTCTGCATGTTCATGATTTCCTTGACCTTGGAACTCGCTACGGGCGTCAGATGGATCATAAATTCTCCTGGCCTCCGCTCGCAGGCACTCCTGCGCAGCTATCTACTCTCACAGTATAACAAAAATTTTCCACAACTGCATAGCGCATAAGTTCCTGGCCTGAAACGCCGGCCTCGGCGGCAATTCGTCAACCGGAGACGCTTCGCTTACAATAAGATGCATCCATGAAACACAAAGTTACGTTGATTCCGGGTGAAGGCATCGGGCCGGAGGTAGCCTCGGCCACGCGTCGCGTCCTGGAAGCCGCAGGCGTGGAGATCGATTGGGAGGAGATTGCCGGACGGGCGGGGGCGTCCTCGGACCAGGGGCAAGTTGTCAACCAGGCGGCGGTGGACTCGGTGCGCAAGAATCGCGTGGCGCTCAAAGGGCCCATGGCTACGGCCATCGCCGGCGGCGCGCCCAGCGTGAACGTGGCGCTGCGCAAGACGCTCGACCTCTATGCCAATTTGCGGCCCGTCAGGAATCTGCCGGGTGTCAAATCGCACTTCGAGAATGTGGACCTGATTCTCGTAAGGGAAAATACCGAGGATTTGTATTCAGGCCTCGAGCACGAAGTGGTTCCCGGCGTGGTCGAGAGCCTGAAAATCATCACGGAGAAGGCTTCCACGCGCATCGCGCGTTTTGCGTTTCAGTACGCAAAGCTCCACGGCCGCAAGAAGATTCACGCCATTCACAAAGCAAACATCATGAAGCTCTCGGACGGCCTGTTCCTGAAATCGGTCCGCACGGTGGCGGCTCAGTTTCCGGAAATTCAGTACAAAGAGCTCATCGTTGACAACGCCTGCATGCAGATGGTCATGGACCCGCTGCAGTTTGACGTACTCCTGCTCCCCAATCTTTATGGCGACGTGATGAGCGACCTGGCTGCGGGCCTCGTCGGCGGCCTGGGTGTCGTGCCGAGCGCCAATATCGGCGATGAATGCGCGATGTTCGAGGCCGTGCACGGTACCGCGCCCGACATCGCCGGCAAGGGTCTCGCGAATCCGACGGCTCTGCTGATGAGCAGCATTCTCATGCTCGACCACCTCGGCGATCGGCCTGCAGCGAAGCGGATCGAGGGTGCGCTCGAAAGGGTTTATCGCGACGCAAAACACACGACGCGCGATGTCGGCGGGAAGGCCGGGACGAACGAATTCGCGGATGCGGTGATCGCAGGACTTTGATTCAAGGTAAATCTCCGCCCGGCCTCTCCACCCCGACGGAGGGGACATTTTTAACAAGGTCTTCACACAACACATCAAAGCGCTTGTTTTTTGGCCGGGAACATGGCAGCATGGCCAGTTAGACTCGCGATTGTCCCGTCCAAGGCTGCTTATGCAGAGAACTCGATACCCAGAGCGCCGGCGCACCGTGCGCCTCTCCCTGCAGGTTCCCCTGACAGTGCGTTGCCGCCTGCCGGAAGGCGAAACCATCGACCTCAAAGCCTCCACGTACGTCGTGAGCGCCCATGGCGCCCTTTTGCTGATGGATACCCCGTTGATTCCCGGGCAGAACGTCCAGGTCATCAATGAGATGACTTCAGAGTTAGTTGAGTGTTACGTGACTTACCTGCGGGAGAAGCGCGAGAGGCGCTTTGTCGGCATTGGATTCGCCACGGCCAGAGCCGACTTCTGGCACATCGTATTCCCCAAATCCGGCACGCGACAGGCCATCCGCTCGGCACAGACGGGGGCGTTGGTCCCACCTGGTTTCCGGTAGGATAATCCTCGTCAATTCTAGCGGGTCGGACACTTCAGAGACTGCAGGCAATCAACTGCCCTTTGGCGCGTAGATTTGGTAGACCATCAGGTAAACAATCACACCCGTCACGCAGACATAGAACCACAGCGGCAGCGTCCACCGCGCAATAAGCTTGTGCTTGTCGAACCTCTCCAGCCAGGCGCGGCGCAGCGTAATCAGGATTAAGGGCACAATCACTATCGCCAGGATCGTGTGCGAAGTCAGCAACGTGAAGTAAACCGGCCGGATCCAGCCCTGCCCTTGAAAGAGGACTACGTGCCCCACACGGATGTGATAAACCACGTACGACACAAGGAAAACGGTCGAAACGCCGAACGCGGACACCATGAAAGCTTTGTGCACGTCCCGCTTGCCCGCACGGATGGCGGCGTAGCCTCCTGCCAGGAGAATTGCGCTGAGCCCGTTGAGAGAGGCGTTCAGGGCGGCATGCGAAAACATGAGTGCGAGTTCGTCCTTCCCCGAGCGATGCGACTACCGCGGGATCTTGTCGTAGGCCATCAAGCCCAGCAGCAGGGGGATGTGCAAGACCGTCGCGTGCATGAGCCACTTGGCGCGCGTGTTGGATTTATTGCTGGCGGCCCAGAGGCACACTTGCACCAGGGCAGTGCAGGTGACCAGCGCGCCAAAGAAATACAGCACACCAGCCAGTCCCAAGACGGCTGGGAGCAGGCTGACGCCCACCAGCGCGGCCGCATAGAGGATGATTTGCCGGAACGTGCGGGTCCCCTCGCGGTCCACCACCGGCAGCATCATGATCCCCGCGCGCGCATAGTCTTCGCGGTACATCCAGGCGATGGCGTGGAAGTGCGGAAATTGCCAGAGAAAAAGGATTCCGAACAGCAACCACGCCCCGCGATCCAGCGAGCCCGTGGCCGCCGCCCAGCCGATCATCGGAGGAATGGCACCGGGAAAGGCGCCAACAAACGTCGCCCAAACGGTGCGCTTCTTCAGCGGAGTGTAGGCCAGCAGGTAACTCAGGCAAGTCACGACACCCAGCCCCGAAGCCAGCGCGCCAGCGGTCAAGTACAGGTCTATCGCACCGGCAACCGCCAGGGCTACGCCAAAGGCAAGTGCTTCACGAGGTTGCAGCACGCCGCTGGGCAGGGGGCGCGAAGCAGTGCGGCGCATGGTGCGGTCAGACTCCCGCTCGGCGTAATGATTCAAAGCCGCCGTGCCCCCGGCAATGAGCATGGTGCCGAAAATCGCATGAACCATGTGCAGCCAGCCGACGGGTCCGCGCACGCCCATGTAATAGCCCGCCGCGGTGGTCATCAGCACGAGAAAGGACACATCCGGCTTGGTCAGCGCGACGTAGCCATTGGCGCGCTCCAAAAGAGTCAGTTCCGTGGTTCTCGCCGTGCTCATCCTATCGTCACCTGCCGTGGCTCCGCGGCCGCAACTTCCCTGCCGTGCGGCACCAGGCGGTAGCAAAGCAGCACGACCAGGATCGAAAATGCGAAGAGAATTGCGCCAACAACGGTGTGAATTACGGTGAGTGTGACCATGACCGGCATGGGCTGCGGGGCGTCCGCGGTACTGATCCGCGACCAGTAGGCGCCAAAGCCCAGCAGGAACTGCGTTCCGAAAATCGCGTGCAACAGGATTCGCGCCTTCGAGAGTTCCCGCGATTGCCCAAACCGCCTGCGCAGCGCGACCGCCGTCCAGGTCACCACGCCGAGCACGACCAGCGCCCCGGCCATGTGCGGCCAGACCGGGATTTCCTTGTGCCGGAAGCCCGCGCCGAGAATCACTTGCAGATAGATGACCGCTGCATTGAGGATGGCCAGAAAATGAATCGAAGGCGTTCCGCTGTCTTCCAGTTGCGGCTGCTCGGAAACCCACCATCGGCTTGTAAACACAGCGATACCCAGTACCGCCGCGAAGACGATTTGCGCGAAACACGCATGGACGACCGGCAGCCAATAATGCAGCAACCGGATGACGACCTGCCCTCCAAGAACGGCCTGCGCCACCACACCGCCGACGGCAATCACGCCAAACCAGCGCAGCCAGGAGCGCTTTTCTTTTGTCCAGACCAGCAAGGCCAGAATGAGCGTGAAGATTCCCAAGCCAAACGCAACTACACGGTGGGAGAACTCGAAGAGCCCACCGCCTCTCAGCATGTCCGCGGGGGGGATCCAGCTTCCGTGGGATTTTGGCCAGTCGGGCACAGAAAGAGCGGCGTCCGTTGAGGTTACCAAAGCCCCCGCCACGAAAAGGAGGACGGTCCAACAGACCACAAAGATCGGGTATTTGTGCACGCCCGGATTGTAGGTGGATGTCATGGCCCAAGTTCCAGCGGCGGATTATACCCCGAGTTCAAACGGTTTGAGAAATCGAGCCAGAAGCCAACCCGGCAGCAAGCGGTAATGGCACGGTTGGCGAACCGGCCTCAATCCCAACCGCGCGCAACACGAGATCTTTGAGCGCCGCGATAAAAAGGGGCGAATCTCCAACCGCGGGCATCATCCGGAACGTCTCAATGCCAACTTTCCTAGCTTCCGCGCGGGCCTCGATGTTGATTTCGTGGAGCGTTTCGATGTGTTCGGTGACGAACGAGATCGGAACGATTAGTACTTCCTTCACACCGGCATGGCCGAGCCGCTCGATCGCCTCCGTGAGCGAAGGTTGCAGCCACTTGGCCGGGCCCACGCGGCTCTGGTAGCAGAGCAAGTGCGTGCCGGGCCAGCCCGGATATTGTTTCGCGCCCAACTCACAAGCCAAACGTACTGTCTCCTCGATCTGCTTTGGATACGGGTCACCCTTTTCAACCAAGCTCATCGGCAGGCTGTGAGCGCTGAAGACAAGATGAATCCGCGAGCTGTCCGGGAATTGCCGCAGCACGGAGCCGATGCGTTGAACGAGCGCCTGAATGTACAGGGGGTGATCGTGGAAATTGTCGATGGTGTGTACGGGGGGCCCGCCGTCAGGTTGTTTATAAACGCGGCGCCATTCTTTTAAGCTGCTCAGCGTCGTGGCGTAGGAATAGTGGGGATAGAGCGGCAAAAGAACAATGCCTTCCAAAGGCCCGGCCTGCCGAAGCGCCCCAACAGCCTCGGCGGTGAATGGATGCCAGTAGCGCATCGCCGTTACGGCAACCGGATCAATGTAAGGCGAGAGGGCTTCAACCAGGCGGATGCGTTGCCGTTCCGTGAGTGCTCCGATCGGCGAGCGCCGGCCAATCTGGGCGTAGCGGCCAACGACCGGAACTGAACGGCGGGAAGAGATGAGCTTCGCAATGGGGCGGCGAAGCAGCGCGAAAGGCCCGAGGGGGATAATGTCGGGATCAAGAAAAAGATTGAGGAGAAACGGCTCGACGGCCTCCAGCGAATCCGGCCCGCCGAGCTGGAACAGGACGATCCCGACTCTGTTCTTCCCCGCCAAAGCTATTTGCCTCGGTGCAGGGAACTCTTCAGGCGCTCGATCTCTTCGCGCAGGGCATTCATGCGCCGGGCGATAGAGACATAGTAAAGAAAGAAAATGGCCCAGCCGGCCAGATATGCCGCGAGAACGCTATCCAGGTTTTTCATTGGACCTCCGCCTCTCTTCGCAATTCTTCCACACTCGCGCGCATCGCTTCCAGTTTGTACCGCGCGTTCAACAACAAGATGAGGAGCCCCGTGAACGCCGCCCAAACCAGCAGGTAAGAAACGCGCATTCGCGGATCAAGCCCCGACCCCGGGCCGCCGAGAATCACCGGCTGAGGATGCTGCGTCCGCCACCAACGAATCGAAAAATACACCAGTGGCACGTCGAGGAAGGCAAAGATTCCAAAGAGCGAGCTAAACAGCGCCCGCTTGTCCGGCTCTTCGAGCATCGAGCGCAAGAGCAGATAGGAAATGTAGAGCAGCCAGAGAACGAAAGTGAGGGTCAGGCGCGCGTCCCAGGTCCACCAGATACCCCATACGGGATGCGCCCAGATCGGCCCGGTGACAAGTACCACGGAGATGAAGGCAAGCCCCACTTCCGCTGCCGACACTCCGAGCCAGTCCCATTCCGGCTGCCGCTTGAAGACGTACATCAAATTCGCGCAAAAGCAGATTCCCAATGCAATGAAGGAACTGAAAGCGCTGGGAAGGTGCAGATAGAATATTTTTTGGATGATTCCCATGGACTTCTCGACGGGCGCGTAATGGAAAGCCAGGTAAGCGGTAAACGCGATCAACACAAACAAGATGGCTGCTCTGAGGATGGTTTTCGGCACCTTCAGCTTCCTCCGCGCGGGACTCTTCCCCGCCGATTGAATCGCATTGTTTTCATTCCTCCAAGAGATATTCGCCGAAAAGCCATAGCGCCGTCAAAAAGACCACATCGAATCCTGCCAGGAATCCCAGCCAGTCCCGGCGCAGCTCCGGGTTCGGATCCAGGAGCGCGGCCGTTGCCTCCGTGCTGGCGATCAGGACCGGCGTGAGCAGCGGCAGCAGAAGCAGGGGTAACATCAACTCGCGCATGCGCGCCTGCGCGGAAATGGCCGAAAAAGCCGTGCCTGGAATCGCCACGCCCAGGCTGCCCAGAAACAAGACCAGGACGAGCTGCGGCAGGACGGAGAGAATGTGGACATTATAAAGGATGGCGAAAACCGGCAACATCAACATTTCCGTCAGGAGCAGAAAAAAAGCATTGGCGACGAGCTTCGCAAGAAAGATCGCAAATGGATCGCTCACCGACAAACGCAACGCGCTGAGCGTGTCATTGTTCTGCTCGCGCAAGAAACATGGCTGCAGCATCAGGGAAGCCGCGAAAAGAAACGCCAGCCAGAGCAGGCCAGGTCCAAACCGGCGCGATTCACTGGCTGAAGGGTCGAATGTGAAGCTGAAAAGCACGACGACCGTGAGGATGAATACGACCGTCGTAGTCAGAAGCTCCCGCGAACGGAACTCCGTGCGAAGTTCCTTGCCGAGCAGAGCCGAAGCATTGGAAAGCAGCGTCATTCAGGCATTCGCGAACGTCAGGATCGAGTGAAGATTCGCGCCGGTTCGCGTATCGGCCACGACCACGCCGGCATCCAGGCGGATTGCGCGAGTGGCGAGCGCTGAAATCTCCGACTCCCCGTGCAGGCTCATCAGGACGGTCCGGCCAGCATCTCTGATGCGGCGCAAT
>WNGE01009272.1_pt1 | contig 10393 bp, 14 predicted proteins | sample 5400651 | NCBI WGS metagenome assembly WNGE01 (sample SAMN13153370, study PRJNA577476) | soil metagenome | isolation source: 60 cm soil or saprolite under grassland replicate 2 | place: USA:California | collected 2016-06-15
GGCGCGTTTGCGCACAGTTTGCGCACAAAATGTCCGGCCACGCTCCGATCCATGCCTTTTTGGCTGATCCTGGACGGCACCTTCTCCGCCTGTGCACGCCCCGGGCGTCAGCTCCACTCGCCCGGACCGGGGCTCACCCTGGAGATCCGCTCTGCCGGCTCCGGGGTGGCCGGTCATCTGACTCGTTAGGCAACGGCCCGGCCGGGTGTGTCAGCACCCGGCCGGGCCTTGATCCCAGCGCTGCCGAAGGAGGGCGAGGACCCGTGATCGAGGCTACGAGCCGTGAACCAGCAGCGACCAGGACCTTCAACACCAACGAGTGGCAGGAGCCGGGCGAGAGGGTGACGCTGGCAGCCGTGACCGCGATCCTCGCGCTGATCGCGCTGCTGACCTTCGCGTTCAGTTTCGGCAACATCTGGGCGCTTGGCCTGCGCCTGGGTATCTCCGGGTGGATCGCGCCACTGGTGGGACCGGCCGCCGATCTGTCGGTGGTCGGGCTGCTGATCGCCGTCCGGTACCTGTCGCTGCGGGGTGTGGAGGGCCACAAGCTCCGCCTCGCGCGCGATGTCTACTGGTCTTCACGGGCCTGGCTACGCTGACGCTCAACGTGGCGTGGCCGGTCGGGCAAGACGCCTACGGCCGGGCCGCAAGGAACGGACTGGATGCGCGCCGACCTGCAGGAACGCTACAGGGGATGGTTCTCCTGGTGGCTCCAGCAGAAGATCGCACAGACCCGGGCCGAGCCGGTTGCAAGAGCCGCCCAGCAAGGCTGAACACCTGGCCGGTCGGCCCCCACGCAGGCAAGGTGGCGACGACAAGCGCGAGCCGCGCGACCTCTCCGGGTCCGTGAACCATTCACCGAGATCCCACCAGCGCTGCTCGATCTCGCGGTCGTGCTCACCGCCGCCGCCCATCCCTGGCGTCCGGGCCGGTCCGGGGATAAGCTCATTCACCGCGATGTCCGGCTCGCGCAACTCGGCCGCCAGGACCTGGGTCAGCGCGCAGGCACCCGCCTTGGCCACGGCAGACACGTCGGAGCCTCCCGCGGTCACCCGCGCCATCCCAGACCCGATGATGATCACCGGCCCACCCCCGGCGTGGATCAGCGCAGGAGCGCTCACCTTCGCGGTATTCCAGACCCCGGCAGTTGACGTCTAGGACCCGATGCCAGTCCTCAGGCGAATAGTCCAGCACCGGGCCGGGCCTGGATGCCAGCGGTGGCCACGACGATGCCAAGACGCCCGAACCGATCCAGCACTTGTTCCACCGCACCGGTCATCGCAGCGAGGCCGGCCACGTCCGCACACAGAGCGAGGGCGGCCGCTCCCTCCTCGCTGACGTGCTGAACGGTCTGTGCCTGGGGCGCAGACCGCCTGCCGGCCACACAGACACCGGCTCCGGCGAAGGTTCCCGCGATCGCCGCGCCGATCCCCGCACCACAGCGGTCACCAGCGCGACCTTTCCATCCAGACTGGCCACGGCAGCAGACTAGGCCAGCACCGGCCACGGCGGTTCGTCACCGGTCGGGACCTGAGTAGGACCTGAGTGGGCCGTAGCTGTGCGTCAACGGCAGCGGCAGTGAAGCCAAAGTACATCATCGTAGTGAGGCTTTCATTACACACCATTTCCTGCCGACTCCGCGCAGTAAGCTCGGAGTACACCCGATTCTGGGATTGGCCACGAAGCTCTAGTCGGGAGGGCGCTTGGACAAAGACTTGCCGACGCCGTGGCGAATGCCCGCCGGGATGGCTGGTGACCTGAGCTTGGCCCGTAACGGCACCCAGATGGCGGGCGCGCGGTGGATGTCGGCGGCGTCCCTCCCCGGCCGATGAGGAATCATGCCCCGAACGCCTGGCCGCCAGGGCACGCCCGCGGGTGCAGGGAGCACCTGCGGCGGCTGCGCTTGCGTCAGGCTGGCGGCGACTATGGAGCTGCGGCGCAATGCGGCAATGCTGTTCACGCCTGGATTGAAGCCAGGCATGCCCGCATCCCGCCGGTGGCGTGCGGTCCGGATGACGTCCCGGATGACGCCGTCAGAAGAAAGGATTTAAGCACGTGCGCATTGCACTTGTTTCAGCACCATGGAATCTCCTCGACACGCCTTCTCTGCCGTTAGGCATCCTCCATTCTGCCGCCTCCCGCTGCGAGCGGCCGCCGGAAATAGGGCACGTATACGCCAACCTGCGCTGGGCCGAATACCTGCTTGACGTCTCAAGTGGCGATATCACACCGGCCGACTACGGTTACGTGGCAAACCTTGGGGTCTGGTTCGGCATGGGTGACTGGATCTTCACACCGGCGCTCTACGGCACTCCAGGATGGCGGCGAGCAGAGTTCACGGCGCATCTCGAGCGCGAGAATGTCCATGCGGGCAGATCATTCGAGATGGCCGAGCATTCCAAGATATTCACCGATTTGATGGCCGATCAGATCGCCGCGACGAGTCCTGAGCTTGTGGGATTCAGCTCGACCTTCCAGCAGAACATCGCGTCGCTCGCGCTCGCACGCCGACTCAAGCAGATCCTTCCCAAAGTCCTCATCTTGTTCGGAGGCGGCAACTGTACCGGCTCAATGGGCCCTGCAATACATCGGAACTTCCCATTCGTGGACTACGTCATCAGCGGCGAGGCCGAGGACGCGTTCGTCGAGTTCGTGGATTACCTTGACGGATTCAGATTGGTCTCCGAGGTATCGGGACTGTCGTGGCGGCAAGATGACGGCTCCACGGTCGTCAACAAGCCGTGCGGCCCGGTCCGGATGGAGTCGGTCCCGTGCCCCGATTTTAGCGAGTGGTTCAAGGCCTTCAACGCCAGCTCAATGCGCCCTTTCGTGCGGCCCAAACTGCTCTATGAAGCGGCCAGGGGATGCTGGTGGGGGGAGAAACACACCTGTACCTTCTGCGGATTGAACCAGCTAACCATGGAATTCAGGTCCCGTCCTCCTGGGCAGGTGATGTCCCATCTGCACCAACTGGTCAGCGAGTACAAGCTTCTCGACATCGTTTCGGTGGACAACATCCTAGATCTCGGCTATCTCAAGTCGCTGCTTCCCCAGATATCGGCCGAAGACTGGGACCTGCACTTCTATTACGAAGTGAAGTCCAACCTCCAGGAGCGGGACATACGGGAGCTACGCAGAGCAGGACTGGTTCAGATCCAGCCAGGCATCGAGAATCTGAGCTCCAAAGTTCTGAAGATCATGGATAAGGGAGTGCACGCCACCCAGAATGTGCAACTCCTGCGTGACTGCGAGGAAAACGACCTCACGGTCGACTGGAACTACCTCTACGGGTTCCCGGGCGAGTCCGACGCGGACTATGACGAAGTGCTCGCCCAGTTGCCTGCCCTGGTGCATCTACAGCCGCCGTCCGGGAGTATCCGGATCATCCTGGAGCGTTTCAGCCCGTACTTCGTCCGGCCTGAGCTGGGCTTCCGGGACCGGCGTCCGGCTGCGCTTTACCGGCATGTCTACGACCTTCCCGCATATGAGCTGGAAGAGATCGCCTACCAGTTCGCGACGGAAGAGCGTGGGATCGGCGCAGACAAGGCGTTGGAGGTCAACACGGCGGTCCGGAGGTGGCGGGCGAACTACCCGCGGAGCAGTTTGACCATGAGCCTGGCCGCGGAAGACGACTCGGTCGTCATCGTGGACAGTCGAGTGGGATGGCCGCAGCGAGAAATCCGCCTCGCTTCCGGAACGGAGTCGAGGGCATACCTGACGCTGCGTAGACCGCGGACCGTCGAGGCGGCAGCAGCCGACCTGGGCATCTCCGCCTCGGAATTCGGCCGCCTCGTCGACGATTGGAGGCAGCGGGGCCTGGTGTTCTGCGATGGAGGCAGGGTGATCGCGATCGTGACCCGACGGGCAAGCATCAAGATCGAAGAGCACTGACAGATGGCATGCAGCGATCTTGCCGTGCTGACGTTTGTCGCCAGTCTCCGGGACCGCACCGCGCGAGGCGAACCGGTCGCCTGGCGGCTCGATGCGGTCGGCGATCTCGATCCGGACCTGCTCTGTCACCTGGTTCCGCCGGCCGGGCCCTGCACCCCCGGCATGCTCGCGCGATGGCACAAGGCCCACCGATTCGGGCTGCTCTACTACCGGCGAGGTCCTGGCTTCGTCGTCGTCTACGACGGCCGCGCCATCAGCGCCGCCGATGAAATGCTGCTTGACGAGCCGGAGGAAGTTCAGCTCTTCGAGCGCCTCCGCCAACCCGCTCCGCTCGGGCGCAGCGATCCCGCGGCGCAGCGGCTGCGGGCCGCAAAGCTGCTCTTGGAGATCGGCGGCATGGCGGTGGCCCTGCCTTACCGGGAATCCCGCATCGCTCTGCCGCTCGACCTCTTCAGCATGGGGTCGAGCATCCCCGCTCGTATCAGCGCTCCGCCAGCCACCGGCCCGTCCCGCACGGTGGATCGAGCGAATCGGGGACGGTCAGGAGGGTCTGGCCTCCAGCAGGCGTAGGTCAGCGAAACCCGACCACCTCCGGCTGACCGTGAATCCGCTGCGCTCCAAGAGCCGACTGTAACCCTCAACCGTGCGGTCAGGGCTGCCGAACAGTACGAGCATCGTCATGTCACGCATGGCGGAACCAACCGGGTCAGCCTCGTTAGCTACGTGCTCGATGAGCAGCAACCGGGCGCGGGCTGCCATCGCATCCCGGCAGTTCCGCAAGATGCGCAGGGCCGAAGTGTCGTCCCAGTTGTGGATGACTGACTTGAGAAGGTAGAGATCGCCTCCCTCCGGTATCTTCTCCAGAAAGCTCCCGGGTATAAATGTGCAGCGCTCTCCCACGCCGTATTCCTTCGAGAGAGCGGCGCGTGTTCTCAATGACAGAAGGCTGCTCGAACACGATTGCCCACAAGTCGGGAAAACGTTCGAGCAGGTCGGCCACTAAGCCTCAATCCACCGCGTAAATAGTGGCTGTTGCGGCGTGCCGACACAAAAGGTGCCCTCTGAGCTGGGACGATGGGAGTTGGTGAAGCTGCCACGTTCCGAGCCGAGAGGACACCTGGTAAGTGCGATTGTTACATGGCCTGGCGAAGATTCACGCATCGTTCGACGACTCAAATCTCGTGTCGCGGGCGGGCCTGGTGCCGGTGATGGCCCTGGCCCAGCGGGCGGGGCTGGCCGTCCTGGCCGGTGAGCATGTGCGGATCGGCCACCGGTGCGGGGTGAACGCGGACTTGAAGGTGGCCGGGATCGTCGCCGGGATGGTCGCCGGCGCGGACAGCATCGATGACCTGGATGTGTTGCGGCACGGGGCGATGCCGGCGCTGTTCGGCGGGATCCGGGCGCCGTCCACGCTGGGGTCGTTTCTGCGGTCGTTCACCTGGGGCAACGCCCGGCAGGCGGAGAAGGTGAGCCGGCTGCTGCTGGCCGAGCTGGCGCGGCGCACCCCGGTTTTGCCGGGCAAGGACGTGCTGGCGTTCGTCGACATCGACTCGACGCAGAAACGGGTCTATGGGCACAAGAAGCAGGGCGCGGCGTTTGGCCACACCAAGATCCAGGGGAAGAGCCTGCTGGTGCGGGGGCTGAACGCGCTGGCCGCCACCATCGCCACGCCGATCGCGGCGCCGGTGGTCGCGGCTACCCGGCTGCGCGGCGGCAACGCCGCCTCGGCCCGCGGCGCCGCCAGCTTCGCCACCGAGTCGGTTGGCGCGGCGCGTGCCGCCGGGTGCTGCGGGACGGTCGTGGTGCGGGTGGACTCGGCGTTTTACTCCGCGGCGTTCGTCTGGGCGGTGCGCCGCGCGGGGGCGTGCTTTTCGGTCACCGTGCCGATGGACCCGAAGGTGCGGGCGGCGATCGCCGCAATCCCTGGCGATGCGTGGACCGCGATCAAGTACCCGCGTGCCCTCTGGGACGACCAGCTGCGGGCCTGGGTGCCGGAGGCGGAGGTGGCCGAGGTGGAATACACCGCGTTCACCTCGAAGAAAGGCAAAGCCGTCACCGCCCGGCTGATCGTGCGCCGGGTGAAAGACCGCAACCGCAGCACCGCCACGGGCCAGGATGAGCTGTTCCCCGTCTGGCGCCACCACGCGGTGTTCACCGACAGCCCCTTCCAGATGCTGCAAGCCGAGGAGCAGCACCGTGACCACGCCGTGGTCGAACAGGTCTTCGCGGACTGGGCCGACGGGCCGCTGGGCCACCTGCCATCCGGGTCGTTTGCCGCCAACGCGGCCTGGCTCGCGTTCGCGGCCATGGCGCATAACCTGCTGCGCGCCGCTGGGTCGCTGGCCAGCCTGGCGCCGCGGCTGTTGAGCAGGATCGGCCCTTGAGTGCGAGTGCCGATCGCCCGGTCAATGGCCCGCCCGGCCGCTGGCGGCAGCGGGACCAGGACAACCTTGGTGCCTTTGCCGGACACGCGCAGTACCCGGCGGCCGTGTTCTTCGCCGAGGTCCGCGATATCCGCGCCGGTGGCTTCGAAGATCCGCAATCCCAGTAGGCCGAGCATTGCTACCAGCGCGAAGTCGGACGGGTTCGACGACTTGCGGGCCTATGTGAGCAGGGCCTCGAACTGCAGGTGAGTGAACCCAAGGGTCGGTGACTCTGCAGGCACCGAGGGTCGGCGGACATGCTCGGCCGGTGAGTGCTCCGCAAGCCATCGATGACGCAGGTCCGGTACAAGCCTGCGGCGACCGAGAATCGCCGTGAGACGGTGGAGGGCTTGAACCGGCGGATCTCTTGCATCCACCGGATGTACAGCTCCAGGTGCGGCCGCCGGGCGGCCAGCGGGTCCAGGCCATGCTCGGCGCACCAGGTGAGGTAGCAGCGCAGATCGGATTCGGTGTGCTCGCGGGAGGAGCCCTTGAAACGGGCCAGGTAGGCCGCCACGGCCAGCCGTAGCCGATCAGCACGCTCGAAGGGGACTGGGGTCAACTCGGTGATGTTCATCATGTCCCGACACTGCGCCTGCCCTCCGCCGCCGCAAACGTCACAAAACCTGCACCAGACGCGGCATGTGAGTGTGCGCTTAAGCGTCTTAACAGTGGCGCGGTCTATGCAGTTCCAATTTCGTTCACGGATCCGGTTTTGGGTGGCTTGAGGGCCTTCCAGATTTCTTCGCAGGGCCATTGCTGTGCCCATTCGAGGGTGGCGAGCGGCTGCTGTGCGGTGGCGCCTGGCGCCGGGCGGAGCTCGAGGAGATCCTCGACCTCCAGGCCGCAGCTGCGCAGCAGCCGGATCATGTCGCCATGGCCGAGGTGGAACTCCACGGAGTCGTCGTCTGGCCATTGAAAGCGGTGCATGCCGAAGTAGGGCCGCAGGAGCCGCCCGGTGGCGGGCAGGCCGTCCTGGTCGGGGATGGTGAGCATGAGCAGCACGGAGTTGACCAGGAGGATCAGCTGGCCGCCCGGGCGCAGCAGCCGGGCAGCCTCGGGGATCCAGGCGTAGGGATCGCACCAGATGCTGGCGCCGTACTCCGAGATCGCCAGGTCGAAGCTGGCGTCGGCGAAAGGTGCCTGCTCAGCGCTGGCATGGATGAGCGGGAACCGCAGCCCGAAACGGTCTTGCAACCCGCGGGCGGTAGCCAGCTGCGCGGCCGAATTGTCCAGGCCGACGGCCGCGCGCCGCGGCGGGCCAGCCAGGCCGAGACGTAACCGGTACCGCAGCCGAGCTCGATGCTGTCCCGGCCGTTCAGGTCGGGCGGCAGGACCCGGGCCTGGGCCTCGGGGACGCCCCAGATACCCCAGCTGGGCTCGGCCGCCGCCCAATTGCGCGAACCAGCCCTGGCATATTCCGGCGCCCAGCTATCCCACGCCAAGCGATTACGGCGCACATGATCAGGCGTCCCGGCCACAGCCGCTAGCGTCTCCCTGGTCGGTCATGTCGTCAACGGCGTACCCCAGAGCATGGCATCCTGCCGGCGGCATGAGCGCGCATTCCGGCAGCCTCCAGGTCGCCAAACCTTTTTAGACCACGTTAGCGAGAGATACCTCGGCGTGGCACTATATGTTCATGAATAGGCCGTTGCCGCCGCCACGGTTCAGGCTTCTCAGCCTCCGTCGAGCGCGGCGCACCGGCCTGGTAGTCCTAGCTCTGTTCCTCGGGACTGCAGTGGCGGCCTTTATGGTTGCGCGTCATTTTCACCTCAGCGTCGGGTCCACCGTCATCAGCGTCATGGTGAGTGGGGTTGCCCCGGCTGGGCTGTACTTGAGTTGGGCTATCTTCTGGGAGGGCCGCGCAGCCGAGGATCTGACCCTGGCCGAGGTGGCTGACGAGCTGGCCATCGCCGTAGGTAGCCAGTGGAGGAAGGAAGCTTCCGCCCGTGGGCTTAACGATCCGGTCCCTCTGGAGGTCTCATGGGCGGCCGCAGATCCGTCGTTGACGGAGAGCTGGGAGGATCCTGCGCGAGCGTCTGCGCCTCCTCGTACCGATGAAGCTCACGGCGCGAGGCGCGTATGTGGATTAAAGGGCTGCATCCGCGGGTTTGACCACGGGTTCGGCATAGGATTGCCAGATAGCAAGTCAGGCGACGGGGGTGGAGTGTGTTCGAGACGCACGGGGCGACTCGATGTCACTATGTGCTGGGCGCGGCCATGCCCGTGCCAGACATCGGGGAGGGTGTATAGGACCAAAGAGAGAGTGCTATTCGCGGATGCGAAGCGGGCAGGGAATGACAGCCCGCTCGGTGTCGAACCGCCAGGAGCCAGCAACGACTCACTACGGTCCGTAGCTCTCCGCTTCCTTCGACTTGCGGGTTGATCTGGCGCCCCGCGCACCTCCAGGACAACAATCGGGCGATCTCATCGGTCAGCTGCAGACAGAGCTAGCCCAACTCGACGCAGAGCGCCCATCGCCATAGCTGACGGACCCGGATAGGATTATTCGGCGAATCACGATGCCCACTTTGGCCCGGTCGCAGGACGCCTACGACCGTTTCTCGGCGGCAGTTGAGCTGCCGCTTACGATCCTTGCTCTGCTGTGGCTGCCCGTCCTTATCGTGCCTTTCGTAGTGCGTCTCCAGGCCAGTGCCGCCGATACGTTCAATGCCATCGACTACTTCGTGTGGGCTGCATTTGTTGTCGAGTATCTTGTCAAGCTGTACCTGGCGCCGTCACGCTGGCGGTTTTTCACCCACCACCTCGTCGACTTGGCCGTCGTCGCGCTGCCGGTATTCCGGCCGCTGCGAACCCTGCGGCTCGTGCGGCTTGTCAACCTCGCCCGAGTTAGCGTAGTTCTCGCCAACGCCGTCACGCGTGCCCGGGCCGTCTTCACCCATCGCGGGTTGCATTTCGTGCTGCTGGCCACGCTCGGTGTCGTGTTGGTTTGCTCGGCCGTAGAGCTGGGATTTGACCAGCACGTCCGTGGATCGACCATCCATAACTTCGGAGACGCCCTATGGTGGGCCATCGTCACGGTCACCACCGTGGGATACGGCGACAAGTATCCGGCTTCGGCAGGTGGCCGGGGCGTGGCGATGGTGCTCATGCTCACCGGCATCGGGTTGATCGGCGTGCTGACCGCCACCGTGGCGAGCTACTTCGTCGGGGAAACCGCGAGCCAGGACAAGGCCGAGCTGAACGAGCGGCTCACCCGAATCGAAGCAATGCTGGCCCAGGCTCTGGCCCGACCTGATAGGCCAGACCGAGCGATCGCAGCAGAAGAAAGGGATCCGACCGTGCCCACGCACTCGGCCGGCGACTGAGTCCGTCCAGCCGCCCTGGTGCCTGGCTAATCGGTCCATCAAGGTCCTGCGGCAGGAACGCGCCCGGTGTTCCGGCCGGTCGGGGCCGGCCTCAGCAACTGAGCGGTCTGCGCACCCAAGCATCAACAATTAACAACAGAGCGTTTACCTTTACCGCCGCCGCATGCGAGGAGCTGCCGTGATCAAATCGCCAGCCTCACGGCCAACACCGCCGACAAGATCCGCCAGCCATCCCAATCGGACACCGCAGGAGGCCGGGGAGAAGAGCGAGAAGACGACGCAGCTCTCAGCACTCCCAGCGGCATGATCGGACGTTGGACCGTAGGGTGTTGGGCGGATGCGCGCAGAAGGGAGTGCCAAGCATGATCCTCCCGAAGGTCCGAGACCCGCGCTTCGTGACGATCCGCCGCGGCGGGACCCTCACCGATTCGGATCATGAGCGTCTGGCTCTTTGGGCGGCTTTGTGCGCGGAGCACGTCCTTCACTTCTTCGAGTCCGCTCGGCCTGAGGATCCACGACCGCGTCAGGCGATCGAGCATGCCCGCGCCTGGGTGCGTGGCGAGGTCAAGATGACCGAGGCACGCACGGCGGGCGGCCATGCAATGGGCGCGGCCAGAGACCTGCGTGGGGCAGCACGGCATGCCGCGTACGCTGCTGGCCAAGCCGGGGTGGTGCCGCACGTCGCCGCACACGAACTCGGTGCGGCCGCCTACGCGATCAAGGCCGCACGTGCTGCCGCGCCGGAAGGCG
>WNGE01009273.1_pt1 | contig 10393 bp, 11 predicted proteins | sample 5400651 | NCBI WGS metagenome assembly WNGE01 (sample SAMN13153370, study PRJNA577476) | soil metagenome | isolation source: 60 cm soil or saprolite under grassland replicate 2 | place: USA:California | collected 2016-06-15
GCGCCTAAATTGGCCCAGTAATAAGAACGACAGTGCAAAAAACCACACCTACTTCGGCACTGACTAAAGCGAGAATATCGGCCTTCACACTGCGGCGAGCTAGATAAATCATCGACGCCACAAAGTTGATGAGAAATAACAGGAACGCCGTCCACGCCGACGGGACGTGATAATAAAAAATCCGCTGCACATCGCCCATGGTCCGTTCAGTGGGAGCGCCGATTAGGGCACCGTAGAGGGCGTAGCTCAACAGCAAAGCTGTAACGATCGCGAGAATCGAGATTCCGCGCTTCATTCTGCTTCCAACACTGTTTCAAATAGATATAAGCAGGCGATGGTAAACACCACATCATACGCCAGCAGGAGTGCGATCCATACTCGCGCGGAATACTCTCCGCTCAACACGGCCGTTGTCGCGTTCACCATGGCCAAAAGCGCGGGTACGGAGATTGGAAATAATAAAAGAGGAAGCATGATCTCGCGGCTACGCGTACGTAGTGAGAGGGCCGCAAAGAACGTTCCATTAATGACCAGTGCCCAAGTCCCCAGCAACGCGATAGGTGCCAGCTGCCAAACCGGGCCAAGCGCGCGCAGCTTAAAAAACACAATGAACAATGGCGTCATTAGCCCTTCGAGAATTGCGACGAAAATAAAATTCCCGAACGCCTTCGCCAGAAATAGCGGATTCGCGGGCGCGGGTGAAACGCGATAAGCATCTAGTACTTGGTTGCGCAGTTCGCGCGCCCACGTCTGGTTCAACGCCACAACCGCCGCGAATAAGAACGCCACCCAAACCAGGCCACCCGCAATCCGCCGCGATTCCTCTGCTGTGGGATCGAAGGCAAAGCTGAAGATCACCACCACCAGAAACGCGAAAAACAGCATGGCGTTGATCGCATCTTTCGACCGCCACTCCAGGCGAATATCTTTTTCGAGGGTGGTGCGAGTGATCGCGAAAAAGCTCATCGTGACGCCGCCTGCAGAGTTGGAGTTTGTGAAATGATCTTGCCTGCCTCCATCCACACAAATTCGTTCGCGACAGATTTCAGCAATCCGGGCTGATGTGTCACGACTAGCAGCGTCTTCCCACGGTCCCGCAGTTGGGCCAGCAACCTGGCCATCTCGTGTGCAGAACGCGAATCGACATTCGAAAAGGGCTCGTCAAGCAGGAGCAGCTTCGGATCGTTCAGCAACGCACGTGCCAAGGAGAGGCGCTGCCGCATGCCTTGCGAGTATTGGCCGACTGGCCGATCGAGATCAGGGCTCAAGTTCACCGAGGAAATTACCTCTCGACAGCGCGCTATTTCGACTCCATAAAGCCCAGCGAAGTAGCGCAGGTTTTCCATCGCGCTCAGCTCGTCATAAAGCAGCGACGGATGCGCCATATAGCCAATTTGCGCCCGAATGTTGCGAAGATCTTCCGTTCCAAAGACGGAGACTGTTCCCCGGGTAGGCTGTGCCAGGCCGGCTATCGTCCTAAGCAGCGTCGTTTTGCCCGCTCCATTGTCGCCCAGCACAACGTACAGTTTTCCGGGAGCGAACTCCGCCGTCACTCCGCGCAGCGCGGCGAATCGGCCGAACTGCTTCACCACTCCGTTGGCTACAACGACGAACTCTGACATCGCGTGCATGCGCAAGCCAACCTTTATAGCATCCGCGAAGCAACTCTCGCGTGCGACAGGCGGCTCGCCTGTCTGACCGGGCAAGCTCGGATGCGAGCCGCTGACTTCGTCCGGCCTGGACAGGGGAGGTACCTGTCCCGTGCGTGTGCGCTTCGCGCTAGGATAAAAGCATGCCTCCAACCGTTTCCACGCAGGAATGGAATGCCGAGCGGTACGCAAAGAATGCACGCTTCGTTGCTGATATGGGACAGGCCGTTTTTGATCTCCTCAACCCGCAACCGGGCGAACGGATCCTCGACTTAGGTTGTGGCGACGGCGCCCTGACCGAAAGACTAGTCTCGGCGGGAGCTAATGTCGTTGGAGTTGATGCTTCTCCTGACATGGTCAACGCGGCGCGTCAGCGTGGACTAGACGCACGAGTAATGGACGGCTCCAACCTCGATTTCAACTCCGAGTTTGACGCTGTTTTCTCGAACGCAGCCATGCACTGGATGAAGCGTGATCCGGATGCAGTGATCTCCGGCGTTCACCGCGTGGTGAAGCCCGGCGGACGATTCGCCGCAGAAATGGGAGGGCATGGGTGCGTTGCTGCCATCACGGTAGCGCTTTGCGCGACCCTGCAGGAACATGGTGTCACGAATCCCGCAGCCCTCATTCCCTGGTACTTCCCAACTCCCGATGAGCACAAGGCAAGGCTTGAAGCTGCAGGTTTCAAGGTCGACTACATCGCTCTTATTCCCCGTCCCACCGAGCTTCCGACAGGAATGCGTGGGTGGCTCGAGACCTTTGCACTTCCCTTCACGAAGAGTGTGCCCGAGGATGAACGTGGTGGATTTCTAGATGAGGTCACCGAAAAGCTGTGGCCGGTTCTACGCGATGCGAATGGCCGCTGGACCGCCGACTACATGCGGCTTAGGTTCCTTGCGAAGCGACAATAGGTTAGCGAAATCGGGCGGTCCTTTGCGATTTGCCGCTATGCCTTGCAGAGTTCCGTTGCCAGCACTTCCCGCCGCCGCATCACAATTCGATCCAATCGCGAAAGCAGGATCGAATAACCGGCAACGGCCGGAACCGCAAGCGCCAGCAGAATGAGCGTCGCGATCCAAAGATTTGAGTACAGCCGGGAAATGAAGATGCATAGCGCCCCGACTCCGATCGACCCCATCTGGAGCAGCAGGCTGATAAGAATTGTGCTTTCTGAGGGACGCTGGCGCCCGAAGGTGGCGTAATCAATTCGCTTCGGGGAATACAACGAGAGCAGGTTGCCAACTGCCATATTCAGCGGCACCGCAAAAAGAAGCCAGGCGAATGTGAGCGCAATCGCCTCCAATCCTGGCGGCTGATACACCACCCGAATGCCCAGCCAAAGGATCGAAATGTCCAGCACCAAGATCGTCAGATGAGCCAGGTTCTTGGCTCCCGCAATCTGCCGAAAAGAAACTGGAGAAGTCAGAAAAAACTGAATGCCTCCGCCATCAGCGCCGAAGCTGTTATAGACGATGTTGGTCAGCAGAAGCAGGCAGTATGCTGCGCCGACTGGAAGCGCGAAGCCGGCCTGATGAGTGAGAATGCCTTTTCGCCCTCCCCACACCACCAGAACGACGACCAGCGGCATGATCAGGGTAAATAATAGCGGCCCACTGCGCGAGAAATAGCGGATTTCCTTTTCGTAGATGGCAGTTAGGGATCCGGGAATACCCGGAAGACTCCATCCGCGGATCACGGAAGAATTTGTTACTCGCGTGCTGCGCTTTTGTCCCTCCGAAAGGTTCTCGCCGCGGTATTGGTCGCGAAGCCGAAGGTGCAGCAACCAAAATGACGCAGCACTGAACACTCCCACAAACAGCAGCGAGGCCGCCCCGCCTGAGTAATGCTTCTGGCTCGCATTCGCAAGGGCCGAACTGGTCAGACCTGGCGGTAAGTTCTGCTGAAGCAACAGTAACGCGGCAGGAACATGAAGGTCGTGTCCTGAAGCATGTTCGCTATAACGTCCCAGTAGCGGGCCAGCGACCTGAAAGCCAACTACCAGCAGGAAGAAAACTATCCCTATGATTTCCCTGCTTCGACGCTGTGAGAGCCAACGCTCAATCCACACGAAAACGGCGCGACTCAGCAGTACATTAAATACTGCAAAAAGGCCGATTGAGGCCGCGGCCCACAACGAGAGCCGGACATCCGCTGCAAAAATGCCGATGAAAATTCCCAACGACCAGCACAGACCCAGCGCGGTCGCGATGTCCAATGCGCCATAGACCACCCGCACCAAAAAGTAAGTGCTGTAGGTCAGCGGGAAGCGCAAGAGGCTGGATGCGTCAAGATTCTCGTTAAACGCGCTAGCCATGATTGGGAATAACTGCCAGAACAGGAACAAGGGCCAGAAGATTATCGCGAGCCATTCGAGCTTGCCGGCCTTTGTGATCTGCCAAGCTATCATCGCCAGTGCAAAACCACCTCCAAGGCCCGCGCCCAGCACTAAAATTGCTCCGATGGCTCGGGATACAAGGTTCAGCCGGTGCCGCACTGAACGAAGAGAGTTGATGAGGAGCCGCAGGCGTAGTGCTGCCACCGCGCAAAGCTGTCCGGTAGAAACGTCTAACCAAGCCATGTCTGACCAACTATGTTCAACCCAGCCACGACAATTCCTGCGCCGCGTTTCGCGGTCCGCCAACCGTCTGTAGAAAGAATTCTTCCAAACTTATTTTTCCTTCTGTGCCGCCCGCGCTTCCGCCTACTCCAGAGCGCAGTTCATCGAGCGATCCCTGAGCTACCAATCGCCCTTTATTGATGATGCCCACGTGGGAGCATAGGCGCTCCACGATCTCAAGAACGTGAGAGGTAAGGAAAATCGTGGCCCCACGTGCGATCATGCGCTGAAGCATCGCCTTCAAGGTCCCGGAAGCCACAGCGTCTACGCCCTCGAACGGTTCATCGAGGAAAAGCACTTTGGGTCCATGAATCACTGCCGCTGCCATCGCCAGTTTCTTCTGCATGCCATGCGAGTAGTCAGTGACCAGCGTCTTCGGTTGTGCTGAGAGTTCCATGAAATCGAGCAACTCGGCGGTACGCAGCGCGGCGGTATCGCGGTCGAGGCCATACATTCGTCCAGCGAAATTCAAGAACTCGGAACCGGTCAGGCGCCCGAACAGAGCCATGCCTTCAGGCACGACGCCGATCTGCCGCTTAACCTCCACCAAATGCGTAGCAACGTCGAGCCCGAGAATTTGCATGCTGCCCGTAGTGGGCGCGAGCAGGCCCGTCAACATTTTTATTGTCGTGGATTTGCCCGCCCCATTCGGACCGAGGAACCCATAGAACTGCCCTGGTGAGACAGAGAGATTTACTTCCTCGACGGCGGTGAAATCTCCGAAGCGGCGGGTGAGGCCAGCGGTGACAATCGCATCCACAGAATTTCGACTCTAACACAGGCTAGATGCGGGACTCTGGGCGTAGATTTTCATGCTATACTCGTGCGGTTTTTCTTCCACTTCGTCTTCTAACGCTAAGGGAGTACAGCGATGGCCACCTCGTCCGCGGTTATTGCACGTCGCCCGCAAAGCCGTTTTAAATATGCGCTGTTTTCAATTTTGGGACTGATGTTCCTGTTCGTTCTCTGGCACAACGAACGCTTCATCGTTGACCATTCCCATCCCGACTGGACTTACTACTTTCCGGTCCGATATCTGCTGATCCCGCATGGACTAGGAGGACTGACGGCGCTACTCATCGGGCCTTTGCAGCTTTCCTCGAGATTCAGGACCAAGCATGTTCGCGTGCACCGCATTCTGGGAGGCTTCTACATCGGCGGCATTACGATTGCCGCAACCATGGGGAGCTACATTGCTACCGTACATAGCGGAGTCCCATTGCGGGTGTTCACTTACGTCACTGCAATCAGCTGGCTGCTTTGCGCATGGACAGCACTTGCCTCGGTCCTGAATGGCAATTACCAGCAGCACCGCCAGTGGATGATTCGCAGCTATGCCATCACGACCCTGTTTCTGACCGCCCGTATCGTCCTCGCTCTGCCGATCATCCAACGGCTAGGTGATGTCGCATCGGCACCGGTGCTGTGGACGCTTCTGGTTCTGACACTGGTCTTCACCGAATTCGGACTGGCATGGCGGAGCATTTTCGGGAACAAGCGTCCGGCAAGCAGAGTGGTCGCGGCAGCCGGATAGGTGCGTAGGTGGGTGTACCGCGCACGCTGCGACTTTCGGCAAGGTTTTGGCCGGGCAACAGCTCAGTGAAATTCGACTCGCATCAGCGCCTGGATCTCCACATCGGACCAGCAGCCCAGCGGGTTCGCTTCCACGTGGACGCGCGCATTTCCTTCTGAATACTTGATCGGAACATCGTAGGTGAAGAACATGTCACGATCGCGATGCCCCCCGCTATCCACATGCACGGCAAAAGGAATGCTCTTGCCGTCAACAGAAATAATTCCCAATGCGGCGTTGGGCATCGTGCAACTTGTGTAGCCGGTATTCCCGAAGGGGGCGACAAAACCGAATGTTCCTTGAAGCTTTGTAATCGTTCCATTTGGTGGCAGCTTAAAGTCCCTATTCGCCACAATGACGGCGCTTCCCGGATCAGGCGGCGGCAGCAGCGCTTCCACCGCGATCAGCCACGTATTCTTGTCCAGCCTCTTGACGGCACTGCTGGGTGTGAAGTTCCCGTGGGATACGGTTCTGGTTTGAGCGTTGACTCCCATGGGGACGATTAGCTGAATCCCGCATCCCCGCAAATCCAAGTGCGAAAGCAAGGACTCAATAGATCAAGCGGCACAGCAGGTTTCTCGCGCTCCTTTCGGCAGTCATATTCCCTCCAACGCCCCCGCGAAGTGAGTGTCGGAGCCCGCTATTCGCTGGTGAAGTAATCCACGCTGACCGGATTTTCGAACAATGAATAATCCCGCGTAACAACAGTGATGCCGCTGTCAGTGACAAAGTATTTCTGACGGTCCGATTCCGGATCGAAGCCAATTGTCGTGCCTTCGGGAATGTGCACGTCGCGGTCAATAATGGCGCGGCGGATGCGGCAATGCCTGCCGATATTCACGTGCGAAAACATGATCGTCGAGTCCACTTCGGTATAGGAGTTCACGCGGACGTCGGGTGAGAGCACGCTGTAGCGCACCGTGCCTCCGGAGACGATGCAGCCCGCCGAGACGATGGAATCCAGAGCCTGCCCGGTGCGGCCTGGTTCTTCAAACACAAACTTCGCCGGTGGATACTGGCGCTGGTGGGTGCGAATGGGCCAGGCTTCGTCATACAAGTTGAAGACCGGCGAGATCGAAACCACGTCCATATTGGCTTCGTAGTAGGCCTCTAGCGTGCCAACATCGCGCCAATAAAGCGCTTCCTTCTTGTTCTCGTCCACGAAGTCGAACGAGTACACGCGGTAGTCGTCCACCATTTTAGGCAGAATGTCTTTGCCAAAATCATGATGCGAGTGTTCATCCTCGGCGTCCTTCAACAAAATGGGAATCAGTACATCCGTATTAAAGAGGTAAATTCCCATCGAAGCCGAAACTTTTTCTGGATTGTAGGGAGAGCGCAGCTTGGTGAAAGTTGGCTTCTCTTCAAAACCGGTCACGCGATTATCGGAATCAACCGCCATCACGCCAAAGCGGTAAGTCTCGTCCGGATCAATCTGGATAGTCGCGAGCGTCACATCGGCCGCGGAGTCGAGATGCTGTTTCAGCATCAGGTCGTAATTCATCTTGTAGATGTGGTCGCCGGAGAGGATCAGAACGTATTTGGGCTGCTCAGAGCCTATGGAGTAAATGTTCTGGTACACCGCGTCGGCTGTGCCTTGATACCACTGGTCGCTGACACGCTTCATCGGCGGCAGGACCTCGATGAACTCTCCCACCTCGCTGCCCAGGATGTTCCAACCCTCGCGGATGTGGCGATTGAGGGATAGGGCCTTGTATTGGGTCAGGATGTAAACACGCCGTAAATCGGAATTAATGCAGTTGGAAAGGGTGATGTCAATAATGCGGTAAATGCCGCCGAAGGTCACTGCCGGCTTGGCGCGGTCGCGCGTGAGTGGATAGAGCCGCTCTCCGGCACCTCCAGCCAGCAGAACTCCCAGCGTGTCTTTCATTTCGCTCCACTAGGATGCTCAAGACACCCCGTGAGGCCAACCGCGGCCTTCGCCGGGAGTGCACGTTGGCGCGTCAGAAATTGCAATAGCGCCGGTTGAAACGAACTTGCGCCGTAATACTAGCACATGATTAGGGATGGAAATCAAACCGGGGCGCTGGACAAGTCAAAACGCACCCTCTTTCCGGGAATGGCGAGACAGGAGCACTGTACTTCTTGTAAGCAACGGTTTAAAGGATGGGCGCACGGCGTTTGGGGAGTTCAAGCCGCTTCTCTGTTTGACTATAATTTCGTAGTTGGCGGCGACCCATGGACCGAGCTGCGTGCTTCCAATTTTCAGATTGCGTTAGGGTCCCTCTTGCTATTTCTGTCCTTGGCAGCGGTTTCTCTACCATCGTTCGGACAGAATAGTCCTGTTTCCACCAGGCATGCGAAAAACACAACGACCACTGCCCAACCGAAGCTCACTCCTGCACAAGAGCGAGGATTGCGGCTGTTAACGGCAGCTGAAGGCGAAGCCGCCGGGCTCACGCCCGATATGCGGGCATTCGTCTTATGGCGCGCTTCGTATGCATATGTGCCAGTTGATCCGAAGAAGGCAGAAAGTCTGGCAAAGCAGTCCTTCACGGCGACCGAAGCAATCGAGGACCCACCAGTTAAGGACCAATGCGGTTCCATCGGAAGCGCAGGTGATATCAAGAGCTGGATCCAAGAGCGAGTGCTCTCCGAGATGGTCCAGAAAGCAAAAATAGCCCAGGCAGAAGAGCTGCTTCCGCAAGCCGTCGAGCCGGTGCGCAACCACATCACGACGGAGTTGATTAAACATTACATTGAGAAGAAGAATCTTGCGCCAGCTGAGGCACTACTGACGTCACTCGCAGAAATTGAGCAATATCCGTTCGGAGCGGCGGGCGATCTGCTGCTAGCGATGGGGCCGGAACAGGCCGCCGACCGGATGAATATTTTTAATCAGGCGTTAAACAATTTTGAGCAACACGGAAGCACTCAAATGATGGGGCCAGTCGACATGGGAACATTTGTTGAGCGCACATGGACACATGTGCCTTCTGCAGTTGTGCTGAAAGCACTTGACAAGATGCTGGACGAGGCGAAATCCAAGCAGTCGCACTCGCATCTTTCTATGGCGTCAGACAAGGGGAGCGTGAGCTTGAACTCAACCTATGAGCTTCGGCTATTCCAATTGCTGCCGGTGTTGGAGGAGTTGGATAAAGATAGAGCAGACAATCTGCTTCGGGACAACACCGCGATCCAGGCGCAGCTTGCGAAATATCCAAAAGGTATGAATTCGTTGACTTCACAAGGAAACATTTATTCGTACGGAATCACCGATGACGATTCTCCGCAGGCTGCTCAGGGTGTGTCGCAACAACAAGCGGCAGAACAGCAAATCCGCCAGCGGATGAATGATATTTCCAAGGAGGGGGAGAAAGATCCGCAGCAGGCTGTCAATGACTCTCTAATGCTGCCGCTTCAGGATATTTCACAAAACAGCTCACCGCGCGCGGAGGCTTTGCCGATGACAGCGCGAAACGCACAAAAGGAAAAGCCATCGCTGGCGAGATTTGCGCTGGATGAAATCGTGAAAGTCGAAGACCAGCTCACTCCGACGCAACTGAAGGGCATTGCCGACGTCCCAAAGATCTACTTCGAACTGGGAACGAAGATGATGCTAAGAAGGCGCTCAAGGCGATGGTGAAAGCGGCGGAAAGACTCTACGCGCATGATACCGACGCAGAAGATCCAAACAAAGCTTTCAAGGGAACATGGCCATCGGCTGATTTGTGGCGACGATGTGTGCAGATTGCCGGCAAGATCTCACCAGCTCTCGCAGAGGAAATTATTGGAGAGATACCGGATCCGGAAATCGCCGCTGCACAGAAAGTAGCTTTCGCGAGTGGACTCCTTGGATCAACCGGCGAGCCAATGATTGTCGGTGATTGTCGCAAGAATGGATCGAGCTATAACGTGTCGTTCTGAATCCGTGTTTCGATCCGACCCCACCTCTTCTACCCAGCGGCCAGCATGGATTACGCAGTGCCAATCTGCCTCGCCCATTGCATGGCTTGCCAGTAGGCGTGCGAGACGTCCTGTTCGCTTAAGCTAAGTTGGCTGGAGCAGGTCTTGATGGTGTCCCAATCTCCGGATTCACGGGCGATCATCAGATCGTAGAGTGGCCGAAGTTTGCTGGCCCCTCCCAACAAAACAGCTTTGGTTTCGTGATCAACCGAAATCGCCTCGACTACTCGGATCATCGGAATTTCCAGGATCGCGTCAATCACGGAAAGCAAGCCCATCAGGAACAAGTCCGACTCGCCATGAGGCACCTTGGGTGAAAGTAATTCACAAAAGCGCGCCCGCACCATGGCCGAAACTAGCAGTTCGCTGGATTTCTTCTCCCCAGCGGTGAGCGTGGCCACCAGGCGCACCCAGCGCCGCACTTCGCGTTCGCCCAGTAATGTAAGCGCGTGGCGAATGGAGTGAATTTCGTTTTGAATGCCAAACGCAGCCGAATTCAAATAGCGCAGCAGACGATAACAGACGGAAGCTTCCTGCTTGATGATGCCTTCGAGTTCGCGCACATCCATTTCCTGCTGAGAGACCGCTTTCAGCAGCCGAAGTTGGTTCAGTCGGTTGGCCGGGATT
>WNGE01011020.1_pt1 | contig 10390 bp, 8 predicted proteins | sample 5400651 | NCBI WGS metagenome assembly WNGE01 (sample SAMN13153370, study PRJNA577476) | soil metagenome | isolation source: 60 cm soil or saprolite under grassland replicate 2 | place: USA:California | collected 2016-06-15
TCGGCTCCCCGATTTTTTCGCTCAGCTTTGCTGCCATCGCGCGCAAATGCGGTGCCCGCGGGTCGAGCGTTTTGTATACGCGATGACCGATGCCCATGATTTTCTTTTTCTGCGCCAGCTGCTTTTCGATATAGGCATCGACGTTCTTCTCCTCGCCGATTTCCTGGAGCATTTGAATGACCCCCTCATTGGCGCCTCCATGCAATGGTCCTTTAAGCGTTCCGATGGCCGAGGTAATGGCGGAGTAATAATCGCTCAGCGTCGAAATTGTCACCCGCGCGCTAAAGGTGGATGCGTTCATCCCGTGATCGGCGTGCAAGACAAACGCGACATCGAGCGCGTCGCTCGCTTCCTGCGCCTGCGGTTCCCCACATATTAAATAGAGGAAATGCTCGGCTTCAGTCAGGTCGTCCCGAACCGGCGGCAGTGACTTACCCTGGCGGGCGCGATGGAAATACTCATTGACTTCCCGCGTCGCTTCCTTCTCCATATCGGGGTCGTAAACGCCCAGCATGGAAATGGCGGTCCGCATCACATCCATCGGGTCGGCATTTTTTGGCGCCGAGGTGATGAAATTGATTACTGCATCTGGCAGTTGTCGCTCGGCGCGCAGCGCGTGCGTGAATTCATCGAGCTCGCGCCGATTTGGCAGTTTCCCTTTCCATAGCAGGCAAACCACTTCCTTGTAGCTGACTTTGCCGGCGAGGTCGTTGATATCGTAACCGGCATAAATGAGCTGGCCCTTATCGCCAATGACGTCGCTTAATCGCGTCGTATTCGCGACAATGCCTTCCAGTCCGCGGGCAACGTTCGGCGCTGGCATGGATTCGGTCTTTCGTAATTCGGCCACGGTCATTTCAACGAAAATAGCTCAGCGCTTCATTCGCGCAATGAGCGTGTCCGCCATCGTTGCTGGTGTTTCGGCGACCGCAATGCCGGCAATCTTGAGCGCCTCGATTTTTCCGGCCGCCGTCCCTTTGCCACCGGAAACGATGGCGCCGGCGTGACCCATCCGGCGTCCGGGCGGCGCGGTCACCCCGGCGATGAATGCGGCGACCGGTTTCCGGCAATTATCCTTAATCCAGGACGCCGCTTCTTCTTCGGCGGAGCCGCCGATTTCGCCGATCAAAATCATCGCCTCGGTTCCGGGATCATCATTAAAAATTTTGACCGCATCGAGATGCGACATGCCATTGATTGGATCGCCCCCGATTCCGATGCAGGTTGATTGGCCGTGTCCACGACTCGTTAGCTGCCAGACTGCTTCATAGGTCAAGGTGCCGGAGCGGGAAATAACGCCGACAGTGCCCTCTTTATGAATGTAACCAGGCATGATGCCGATCTTGGCGGCGCCGGGCGTGATGATCCCCGGACAGTTTGGACCGATCAGACGCGATTTTGTTCCGGCCATTTGCGCTTTGACCCGCATTATATCCATCACCGGGATCCCTTCGGTAATGCAGACGACCAGCTCAACACCGGCATCGACGGCTTCAAGAATGGAATCCGCTGCGCCTGCGGCAGGCACGAAAATCATGGAAACGTTGCACCCGGTTTGCACTCGTGCTTCCGCCATCGTGTCAAATACCGGAACTTTGTCGTCGAACTTTTGTCCGCCTTTTCCTGGCGTCACCCCCGCAACCACATTCGTCCCGTACTCCATGCATTGGCGCGTGTGAAAGCCGCCGGCGCTGCCGGTAATTCCCTGCACCACAAGTCGAGTATTTTTATCGACGAGAACAGACATGATGAAAATGACGAATGACGAATGGTCCGAGCCGGACTGGCGTTGAAGCTCGAAGGAATGACGAAATCCCAATGACGAAAAGCAATCCTACAATGCCAGCGCTATTTTCGAGCTTCGTCATTCGGATTTCCTTCGTAATTCGTCATTTAGCTTTTCTCTTGTGAACCACGAGCTTGTTGCCATCGGGGTCGCGAAACTGCGCCATCCAACAGACGGGCGTTTCTAGTTTGTCGAGATCGAAAGTCACGCCTCGCTCTTTCAGCTTGGCGATTGTCGCGTCGATGTCATCAACTTCGAACGCCACCATCGTTCCTTCTCGCGACGGTTTCCAATCCGGATGACAACCAACCCCAACGGTGGTTGGGCCAAAATCATACTCGACCCATGCTCCCTCCATTTGCGTTCGGGCCGGTTTTAGCTCGAGCGTTTCCTGATAAAACTTTCGGGCACGCTCGGCGTCCGACACGGCAATGGCAACAAATGCGACTTCTTTAATCATATGCAGGGTTCTTTCTCATTTTCTGGTTTCAGTTTGTGAATGACGATGTTGTTCCCGTCAGGGTCTTTGATGATTGCCATCCAACAACAGGGACTTTCATACGCCTCCACCACAAAAGGCACATGTCGATCTTTTAACCACTTCACCGCTTCGTCGAAATTCTCCACCTCCAAGGCCGCGCCGGTCCCTTGGTCGGAAGGCAGCCACTGCGGACCAAGGCTGGCGATGGCGAGCGTGTTATTGCCCAGCGAATATTCAACCCATTTTCCGCTCATCATTTCCTCTGAAATTTTCAAACCGAGCGCGCCTTCATAAAACACGCGTGCGCGTGGCATGTCCGTGACAGGAATGCCGACGAACGCGAGGCCCTTGATTCTCATTTTCGAAGTTCCAAATCCCAAACCCCAAATCCCAAGCAAAACTCAAATCCCAAGTTAAGAAAAACGCTCATAACCCGGCGTTCTTCGAAATTATCGAGGAAAAGATCAGGGTTAGCTCGCGTGCTTCAGAAGCCAGCGCGTCACGATCTGTCCCGTTGTTTTTCGTTAATCCAGTATCAATCAATCGCAAAAATAAGCGGCTCTCTTTCGCTTCCTTGCGACAAATTTTTACGCGCATCAGGAAATCCTTCTTGCTCAGTGCTTCGTCGGCTTCGATCCAGTTCGCCGCGACGGAACCAGACGCGCGAATCAGTTGCCGAACGTCCTCAGTGTTGCCAATCGTGCGCGGCAACTGTTTCACGAACACGCGAACCGATTCCGCGAAAAGGAATGTTCGATCCTCCAGGTCACGCGGTGTAGCACCATCATCCATTTTTGGAATTGGGATTTGAGATTTAGTTGGAATTTGGAGCTTGGGATTTTGGATTTGTCGCGTCGGTGTGCGACTTTGCTGCGGCCACGGCTTTCTGTGCTGCATCCGCCAGATCATCCGCGGTGATCAAGGCGACTCCGCTTTCCTTCAGCAAGCGCTTTCCTTTTTCGACATTTGTCCCTTCCAGTCGCACCACCAGCGGCACCGAGAGATGCACTGTTTTCGCGGCATTAATAATTCCCTGCGCGATTACGTCGCACTTCATGATGCCGCCGAAAATGTTCACCAGAATGGCCTGCACGTTTTTGTCCGCGATCAAGATCTTGAAAGCTTCCGTCACCTGCTCCTCTGTGGCGCCGCCGCCGACATCGAGGAAGTTTGCCGGATTGCCGCCGTAAAATTTGATAATGTCCATCGTGGCCATCGCCAGGCCGGCACCGTTAACGAGACAGGCGATATTTCCATCCAGGCCGATGTAATTGAGCCCGTGCCTCGACGCTTCGACCTCGCGCGGATCTTCTTCCGCGATATCGCGCATGGCTGCGACTTCCGGATGCCGAAACAGGGCATTGTCATCGAAATTAAATTTCGCGTCGAGCGCCAGAATCTCACCTTTGGGAGTAACAACGAGCGGATTGACTTCCACCATTGAGCAATCGAGCCCGATGAAGGCGCGATACAATCCGTCGAATAATTTCGAGGCCGCTTTCAGTTCGGACGATTCAAACTGGAGTTGCTTAGCCAGTTTGCGCGTTTGAAACGGTTGCAGACCGGCCAGTGGATCGATGGATTCGCGGATAATTTTTTCTGGCGATTTCGCAGCCACCGCTTCGATTTCAACCCCACCTTCAGTGCTCGCAACAATCAGCGGCGCGGCGGTGGCGCGATCGAGCAGAATGGCAAAATAAATTTCGCGTGCGATTTGCGCCGACGCCGCCACCAACACTTTGTTGACGACCCGCCCAGCGGCTCCGGTTTGATGTGTGACCAGCGTTTGACCAAGCATTTTGCCCGCGATCTCACGCGCTTCTTCCGGCGTTTTGCAAAGGTGGACGCCGCCCTTGAATCCATTCGCAAAGGTCCCCTTCCCTCGCCCGCCTGCATGGATTTGCGCTTTCACCACGATCTCAGCCGGTGCGATTTCGCGCGCAATTTTCTCTGCTTCTTCCGGCGAGGACGCGACCTTGCCGCGAGTTGTCGCTACCCCGAATTTCTGCAGCAACTCTTTCGCTTGATATTCGTGGATATTCATCGCGGCGAAGCCACGACTAAGCGCGGAACTTCGTCGCGAGCAATCGAATTTGTTTTGCGTCGCATACAGCCGTACTCCGCGAACGGAACTTTTGCGCGAATCGATTTAATGCAGCCGACACGGTTGCCGCTACTGAATTCCGTGCCGGCCGTCCCTGGAGAGAGTGTGTTTTAACTTTCCGAACTCATTCTCTCGCTGTTTTCTATGATTTGGATGAGTCGAGATAGAACCAATTCAGCTTACTTGCTTTCGATTGCGGGGGCAATCGGCGCTAAGTTTTGGCTCATTCAGAGTGAGGAGATCTTTGGTTCATGGACCGAATACGACGCGCTCTGGTATCTTAAGTCGGCCAGTAACTGGTATTGGAATGCTCCTTACAGCTGGAACGCATTCTTCCGGACTCCGGGTTATCCACTGTTTATCGCTACTGTTCACATGTTGGGAATCCCTTTGCGGATTGGTATCGAGCTTTTCCAAATCTCCGGCTACTTGCTGATCATTTATGCGCTACGCTGGTTGCGGTATCCGCGCTGGCTTTGCTTCGTCGTCTTTGCCGTCAGCTTATTTAATCCGAGCAGTTTCCAGGTTAACAATCTGGCTTATTCCGATACCGCCTACGCCGGTGCCCTCGTCTGGCTGGTTGGAGCAATGATGCTTGCCCTGACTCGGGGAACGATCCGCAGCACTCTCCTTGCCGGAGGAGCATTCGCCTTTGCCTGGATTACTCGTGAAGAAACGTTCCTATTGCTACCAATTTTCGCGCTTTTTGTCTGTTCACTGATTGTGCGCGAACTACCTTGCACTTCGAGTTTGAAGGCTGCGCTCCGGCAATCCAAACCACAACTACTCGCATTCGTTGCCACGAGCTTAGGCCTGATCGCGGTGGTCTACTTTTCCAACTTCCACCGCTTTGGTTCGTTCAGTAACTCAGAAATGAGCTCGCCAGAGTTTCGTGCCGCTTACCGCGCGCTCACCCGGATTAAGCCGCCACATATCATTCGTTATGTTCCTGTGACGCATGAATCCCTGCAGCTCGCCTACGCCGCGAGCCCGACTTTTGCCCAGCTGCAACCGGCTCTGGAGGGACCGGTCGCGGCCGGCTGGAAGCAACTTACCGCGAAAGAACTGCATTGTTGCGAGGGAGAAATCGGCGGAGCCTGGCTACGCTTCGCTCTGCGTTACGTTGCCGATCAAGCCGGCTTCCATCGCGACGCTCAAACTGCGCAGCAGTTTTACGGCAATATCGCACGCGAACTCAATCACGCCTTTGACGAACACCGGCTTCCCAACCGATATGCTTTTTCCACTTTCTTCGACCCGGGCGCGTTCTCCTTCATTGGCAAGATACCCCGTTCTCTTCAGCGCGTGCTTTCAGTCTTTTTCCAGCGCTATTCGATTTCCATGATACGGGAAGAAGACATTCTTCCGACTGAGCGTCAGCAGCTATACGATCAAACGTGTTTGCGCCGCGCCAGCCTCACTCACACTGCAATTGTGAACATCCGATTTGCCTCAAGCGACAAGAAGGACCCGATCACGTCGGTAACTTACAAAGTCGAACGCGAATCGATCAATCCATGGACCACCCGAGTTACGCAGCATAACGAACTCATTCTATTCCGGGGACAGAACCGATCGGATGTGCAAATAATCTTTCCCGTCTATCGCCCCGGGCCGGTGCCGGGAAAGCTCGTATTTCAATTCGCCAGCGGCAAGCAATTCGAAGTTTCGCCAGAGATGGTAGCCGCGAATAATTCAAACCATTCGGCTAATGCGTCGTCTCTGCTAATTACCGTAGCTAGTTATGACTACGCTTCGTCCTACAATCCGCATAGCATCGCGGCCGAGAACTGGATTGGCCGCAACTATCGAAAACTACTCGTTGTTCTCACTGGCGCTGGAATGATCGGCGCGATTTTCTACCTCGTGCGTTATCGCGGTGCGGTATTCCTTCGGCCTTCGTTCGCGGCGGTCATGATCATGTTTGTCGCGGTTGCGGGCAGGACTGCACTGTTTACGTATCTCGACGCCAACTATTATGACGCGCGCGAGCCGCGCTTCATCTTTCCGGTAACGGCGCTATGCTGGACGATGTTTATCCTTATTGGTTACGCCGGATGGTATCCTGAGATTGTTCGGCTTGGCAAAAGACGGTTAAAATAGTGTAAATAGCGCGATCATTCAGAAGTGAAGATTGTTTGGGGAGCCGCCAAACCAACGCGCGAGACGCATATACTCCCCGAGAACACAGACGCGGGAAAATCGTCACACTTTTGAAACCGCCAACCGGCATTTTAGCCCGCGCGCTTGCAAAGCCATTCCGCATCGGAATGATAGCGGACACAATGCCGAGTCTGCTTGAGCAAATCGATCGCGCACGCTCTGATGGGAAGCTGCGCCCCGACGCCGCAGAAAATATTCGCAGAATTTTGTCCGGTGAGAAGAGCGATTTCGCGGCACGCGTGATCGGTGAGCTCAGCCAGGCGAACGAATGGGAGGAACTAAACGATCGCTTTTACAAAACTCTCGCGTTTGGCACTGGCGGATTACGTGGACGCACCATTGGCAAGATCGTAACCCCGTCAGAACGCGGCACTCCGACCGCGCTCGCCCGCCCCGAATTCCCATGCGTGGGAACCAACGCGATGAACTACTTCAATGTTGGTCGCGCCACGCGCGGACTGGTCATTTACATCCAGACGTGGCGATCGCGGCAAGGAATGGCAGGCCGGCCGAAAATTGTCATCGCGCATGATACCCGGCACTTCTCACAAGAGTTTGCCCGGCTTGCCGCAGAGACCGCGTCGGCTAACGGATGCGATGCCGTTGTCTTCGACGGTCCACGCTCAACACCGGAACTTTCCTTCGCCGTTCGATACTTGAACGCGGATGCCGGGATCGTCATCACCGCCAGTCACAACCCACCACACGACAACGGCTACAAAGCTTATTTCAGCGATGGCGCGCAAGTGGTCGAGCCACACGCTAGCGGTATCATCGCACAAGTAAACAAGGTCGGAGGGACGGACTCTATCCCGTCCCAAAAATCTCGGGACGATGCGGAGGTCGTCCCTGCCAAAAGTGAAATCGTCACCGCGGGTGATGAGATCGATCGCGCCTACATGGAGCGGCTCGAAACCTTGATCCTCAATCGCGGATTAATGAAGCGAACACGCGATTTGAAAATTGTTTACACGCCCATTCACGGGACCGGCGGCGTCATCGTCAAGCCGATGCTAAGGAAGATCGGCCTGAATTTTTCTGTCGTTCCCGAGCAGGACCAATTCGATGGCCGCTTTCCCACGGTGAAATCGCCGAACCCGGAAAATGCAGAAGCGTTGAACCTTGGGATCTCGCTCGCACAAAGGGAAAATGCCGATCTTGTCATTGCGACCGATCCGGACTGCGACCGCCTGGGAGTGGCGGTACGGACACCATCTGGCGAAATGAAGTTACTGAGCGGAAATCAAATCGGTTCGTTGCTGGCGTGGTATCGGGCCAAAACGTTTTTCGACCTCGGTATTTTAAACAAAGAGAACGCGAGCCGCGGGGTAATCATCAAAACCTTTGTCACGAGCGATCTGCAAAAAGCGATCGCGGAAAAGTTTGGATTGCGCTGCGTGGAAACGCTGACCGGTTTCAAATATAACGGCGCAAAACTAAAAAAATACGAGGAGCTAACCGATACGCCAAATTACCGTGAACTCCCTGAGGAGCAAACGCGTCGCCTCCGTTTAGAGAAATCGTCGTTTTATATTTTTGGGGGCGAAGAAAGCTATGGTTACAGCGGCGCCGATTTCGTGCGTGACAAGGATGGCAACGCCGCGGTGATTATGTTTTGCGAAGTGGCGGCCTACGCCAAATCGCGCGGGCTGAGACTGGACGAACTACTCGACGAAGTGTTCTGTGAGTTCGGTTACTTCGAGGAAAAGAACTACTCGCTGTATTTCGAAGGCGCGGATGGCGCGGAGAAGATTCGCCGGCTGCTCATTTCCTACGATGAAAGTCTACCGCGCCGGATGCTGGACAGTGCGGTCACGCGTGTCCAGAATTTCGAAAAGGAAACCATTTGCGACGTCGACGGCGACGAGATTCCGAAAGAGAAGATGTTGATCTTCGAGTTGGCGGACAAGACTCGAATTGCGGTTCGGGGCTCGGGAACCGAACCCAAAATTAAGTATTACCTTTTTGGGGCGCGTTCACCGAAGAATGGAAAGTTATCGCGCGAGGAATTGGCGTGCGCGAAAACGGAAATTGGCGGCCGGCTGAACGCGCTTTGGAATTGGCTGGAAAAAGACGCGAATCAGCGCCTCGCCAAATAACTCACTCGACACCGCGCGATTCGCGGTAAGAATTGCGACGTGGGACGCCACCAAATCCAGTTGAACGGCGGTGAAATTACGATTTTGAAAGCGCTCGGCCTGAGTGGCACGGCCATGGCAGGAAAATTCTTGATCGACCGCATGGAAGAAGTCGAGGCCGGCGAACTTATTGACACGCTCCGCGGGCTGCTAGCGATGGGCTACCTCCTCGCCAGCAAGGTGAATGTTCGGACGTTGGAGGATGTGGAGCGCACTTCTTTTCACGTGAATCCCTCTTACGCGCACGACCTGAAGAATGCGCTCGATCCGAGCCGGCGGCGCGAAGCGGAAAAACAGCGGCGGCGCCGTCGCAGTTGAAGTGAGTAAGCGATTGCTGCGGCTCTGGCCGTGGCTGGCGGCGATCACCAGTGGCTTGCTCGGCGCGGCAGCTTTACCGCCACTCGATCAAACATGGCTCATCTGGATCGCCCTCGTGCCTTTGTGCGCGACGATTTTATTTTCCGGTGAAAATACCAGGCATCGCTGGTTGCGTGATCTTCTCCTTGGATACGTCGCTGGACTGACATTCTTCTGGAGCTGTTTTTTTTGGCTCACGACCGTGTCCGCACTGGGCTGGTTCATCCTGCAATTTTATCTGGCCCTTTATTTCGCAGTCTGGGGCTGGTTTTGCGGATTGATGCGACCGCGACCTCACAAAATTGTCGCGCGCGATAAATGGAGCGAAATGCTTGCGCGCGCGAAACCGGAACCGTTACCGGCGAGTTCACCGTGGCTGAGCTCCAGCCACAACTTCTTTCTCGCACTTTGTCTAACGGCAGCGTGGGTCGCGCTGGAATGGACGCGCGGTTGGTTGATGTCCGGCTTCGGTTGGAACGGGCTCGGCATCGCGCTGCATGGAACGTGGCCGCTGATTCAGATCGCGGAATTTACCGGCGTCCGCTGATTCAGATCGCGGAATTTACCGGCGTCGCTGGCGTAACTTTCCTGGTCGTCTTCTGCAATGCCATCCTGACTACAACAGCGCGCCGGATTTGGGAAGAAACGCGTAGCCGTGCAATGCGGCCACATTTTGATTTAACCCTCACGCTGGTTGGACTGGTGGCGGTATTTCTTTTGGGCGTCGGCGCGGTGCAAATGCGGCCAGCCTCGCATCCATTGCATGTAGCTTTGGTACAAGCGGCGGTCCCGCGCGCGGAAAAATTCGACGTCCGTTATAAGCAGACAATCTTTGATAAATTTGCGCGTCTGAGTAAAATAGCTCTCACATCCACATCTAACATCGATCTCCTGGTCTGGCCCGAAAGCGCAATGCCAGCGCCCGTTCTCGAAGATCAGGAAACATTTGATTTTGTCAGCCAGATCGGCAGTTCGAACAGACTTGATGTATTGCTCGGCACGATCGAGGAGGGAGCGCATCAAGTCTACAACGCCGCTCTGCTGGTTTCGCCGGAGAACGAGCCGCAACTTTACCGCAAGGTTCATCTGGTGCCGTTTGGCGAATTTGTGCCGTTCCGCCATTCCTTCCCGCTCTTCGCCAAAATTGTGGGCGACCAGGTTCCGGAGGATTTCGACGCCGGCACGGAATTTACCGTTTTTCAGCTTTCGGATAATCGCGGGAAGGTCGCGCCGCTGATTTGTTTCGAGGACACCATCGGTGAACTGACCCGGCAATTTGTTCTGCGCGGCGCAGACTTTCTGGCTAACGTCACCAACGACGGCTGGTTTCTGCGCTCAGCCGGTTCGCGTCAACATCTGGC
>WNGE01014829.1_pt1 | contig 10390 bp, 9 predicted proteins | sample 5400651 | NCBI WGS metagenome assembly WNGE01 (sample SAMN13153370, study PRJNA577476) | soil metagenome | isolation source: 60 cm soil or saprolite under grassland replicate 2 | place: USA:California | collected 2016-06-15
CATGCCCAGCTTGGCAGCAAGAACGCAACTATCGATGTGATAATTAGCATCCCTGAGCACAATCTCAGAGTCATGGCTCCCCCCGTGGAATGGTGGATACGTCGTTCTATGGGGTCTGTCAAAGGAGAAACAAGAGGGCATTCTAGGGGAGCGTTTCGTACACACGAAATTACCGGCTCAATGCCTGTCTCCTCAGTTGCGCACTCCGCCTCACAAGGGCGGTGAGCAGGCAGGAACGTGACAGTAAAATTGACAGCAATGAATCTGTACACCGGTGAATGAACCTGAATGAATGGAAACCAAAAAGGGATTTCACGTCAACCGTGAAAACCCTGTAAGATGGCCTGGGTGTGGGTTTGAGCAAGCCATAAGCCGAATTCTGTCCCCGGGGTGCCTGACGACACTGCGGGGAGCAATCATCTCTCTAGGGTGCCGTTCGCAGATAGATTGCTGGCGGCAGAGATTCGACCCGACTTGAAGATACCGAAAGCCGGTGGCGTGTGGCGCGGCCTTGCTCCACCCAATGCGGCAGAGGTTCGACCCGTTTTGAGGATACTGAAAGTAAAAGGAACAGAATGGTAACCGCCTTGCCTCCTCACCAATTGAAAACGTCACTACAGCCCTACAGTCAGCGATTTTGGGCGGGTAGGTGGGGAGAGAGGCACAAGCATACCTCTCCGTTGAAAAATGGCTTCCTGGAGCGCCAAAAAGACAGTCTTCGCAGCAGCACTCCTGCCTGTCACCCGGCTTGTAAGCATGCTCAGGCACCTCTCCAAAAGACAGTTCATTGACAGTTTAGCCGTTGAATTCACGTGAATGAATCTGAAGCGAAATGAAGAGAAAAATGCAGAGGGAAGCAGCTGAAACCAACGGAGAAGTCCGTCTTGCCAGAATAGCTCACCGTTGCCAACCCTGTCGATGCACCCCTCGACGAAATTGGAAAACTGTGCTACACTGCTTGCAAGAACTTGAGGGCAACCTAGTTCAGATAAGAGGAGAGTCAAGATTCATGGCAACCTGTACATCTTGCGGTAACGATGTTACCGGCAAAAAGTTTTGTCAAAATTGCGGCACACCTGTACAACCCACGGGCGTTCCCGCCGCGAGCGGCCCAACCGCTCCTCCACCCATTAGCTTCTGTACCAGCTGCGGGCGACAGGGTGCTCCAGGTGAACGCTTCTGTTCAAATTGCGGCAGCCCTCTTGGAGCCGCGGCCAGCACAGGAGCCCCGGTAACACAGTCGGGCCCTATGCCGTCTGGGCAATACCCGCCACAGCAGCCGCCGTATCAGACACAGTATGGCCAACCGGATTATTCGCAGCAACCGCAGCCGCAGTATGGGCAACCTGCATACGGTCAGCCACAACCACAGTACGGTCAGCCCCAGTACCCACAGCAGCCGCAATACCCGCCACAGGGTTATCAGCCCCAGCCAATGGTGGGTCAGCAGCCAATGGTATTGCATTGCCCGGTATGTATGGCCATGTCACCCATGGGCACACCAGGCTGCCCCAGTTGTCATACCAGTCTGGCCGGTGTCGTACCCACGCCAGCTGCTGTACCACAACAGGGCCAACAAGGAGGTATCATGGGAGGACTGGGTGGTATGATGCAAGGCAATGCCGGTAAATATGCCGTGGGCGCGCTCGGTGGCGCGGCAGCCGTCATCGGCGGCGAAATGCTACTGCATGGCGTTGAGAATCGGGTCGAGGGTGGATATGGATACGAAGGTCATCATCACCATCGTGAAGAAGGTATGCTGGGTGAATTGGGCGACCTAGGTAAAGATATTGGCCTCTTCTAATAACGGCTTACAAAGCTGCTGTGAGCATGTGTAAAGGCTCGTCTCCTTACACATGCTCACAGCAGCATAACCTCCACAGTACCCAAAATGGCTACTATTCCCCCTTTTATTGCCCAATTTTGTTGCGACACAAGGTGAAACCGTCTATAATGATGCGGGATATAAGTTGAAACAGTCTATAACGCTGCAACATAAAACCAATTTCTGGATGCAGAAACATAGCAGTTCTCACCATTCGTCTCTCTAGCATAGAGTATCGACCTGGAAATACAAGGAGCAGTGGTGTAATTCTTAAGTATGGCGACATATGGAGAGAACTCCACGTTAAGTACCTGGATGAATTACGAGCGAACAACTCTACAAAACGGTCTGCGCCTGATTACCGCCCCCATGCCCGGTATGCGGTCTGCGAGCATTGCCTTCTTTTTCACCGTTGGTTCCCGCCAGGAACCAGACCAACTTGCCGGCATATCGCACTTTATTGAGCATATGCTCTTCAAGGGTTCACAGCATTACCCCACAGCTCGACTTATCTCAGAGGCAATTGAGGGCATTGGTGGCATGTTTAACGGGAGCACAAGCAAGGAGATCACCAGCTATACAGCTCGTGTGCCTGGTGAACATCTACCCGTCATCTTGGACGTTTTAGCTGACATGATACGGCATCCCCTCTTCGAGCCGACCGAGATTGAAAAAGAACGCAGCGTAATTATCGAGGAACTGAGCGCTACCCGTGACGACCCACAGGAATGGGTGAACTTACTGATTGACGAGGTAATGTGGCCCAATCTTCCTTTAGGGCGTGACGATGCAGGCTTTGTAGAGACGGTAGCACAACTAGATCGCCAGCAGATGCTCAATTACCTGGATAAACATTATCTACCCAACTCACTCGTGATTAGTGTGGCTGGAAATATTGACCATGGACAGGTCATCCATAAGAAAGAGACAGAACAAACCAACATCTGCCTGGCAACATTAGGCGCGGCCTATAATTCTCCCGATTATTATCCCATACTGTTAATAAATGCTGTTTTAGGCGACGGTATGAGTTCCCGGCTCTTTCAGACGTTACGAGAAGAGCAGGGATTGGCATACGATATCGGTAGTTATTTCAATAGTTATTTTGAAACTGGCAGCGTCGTGATAAGTGCAGGAGTTGATCCATCACAGACTGCACCGGCCATAGGGGCTATCATTGACGAACTTCATCGACTCTGTGAAACACCAGTACCGGCAGAGGAACTTAAACGCACCAAAGCCTACGTACGAGGCGGCATTCTACTGGGGTTAGAAGGTACACAACAGGTAGCTGGCTGGCTAGGCAGCCAGGAAAGCCTGCGTAACAAAATTATGGACGTTAATGAGATGATAGCCCATGTGGATGCCGTCACCTCACAGGATATTCAGCGTGTTGCACAGTTCTGCTTTGCCCCCGAATGGCGTCGCTTAGCTATCATCGGACCAGATGATACAGACCAGGCAGAACGCTTCGGCCAATTACTTAAAGGCGTGTAAAGCGGGAAGAGGAGACCTTGTTCTATGGTACAAACAACGCTTCGCGACTACTTACAAACTACTGAGGATGCGATCAGTTCTGGTCGCATCAGCGATGCTCTCGCTAACTGTCAGCATATCCTCACCCATTTCCCGGAGGTACTGGAGGCGCAGCGCCTCTTAGGTGAGGTCTACCTCGCGCAAGGTCAATTGGAAGAGGCGCAACAAACATTCGACTGGGTACTGACAAACGATCCAGAGAATGTCATCGCCTACTGCTCACGTGCTTTAATCAGCGAACGCATGTCGGATTACAACACCGCGCTGGATTGCTATCAACAAGCCTACGAACTGAGCCGCGGCAACAGCCAGATTCGACAGGAATTTAACCAGCTCAGCGAAAAGGTCGGACAGCAAGGCTTCATTTTCTCGCGTGCCGGGCTGGCACGGCTCTACATGCGCGGTGATCTTCTTCCACAAGCCATTCAAGAATGGGAAAGCGTACTCGCCAGCAGCCCTGAGCGCCTCGATGCGCGTATTGGATTGCTTGAGGCATACTGGCGTGAAGGCCTTTACGATCGGGTTGAGCGACTGGCCACACAGATTCTGAACGAAGTTCCAGGCTGTTTGAAGGCCTTATTGCTTCTTGCACATGTCACCTTGCCTCAAGATGCACTGCAAGCCAAAGAACTTATGCAGCGAGCCAAAGCGTTAGATCCCGAGCTGGTTATGGCTCAGGAACTCTTTAGCGACCTCATGGTAAGCCATCCCAAAGATCCTTTCCTGGGATTGCTGAAAAAGGCTCCTGGCGCTTTTCCAGAGACTGCCGCACCAGGAGAAAATACCTCTACTGGAACGAATGCTACAACCACCACCTCTCCATTTTCAGATCCTCTCATGCGCTGGAGCAGCCTGGATAACATAGTCGAGCCTCACCAGGATTACCAGGTGGTGCAGGAAGTATCGCCGCTCCTGGGAACCTGGCCTAGCAATGGTACGCCAGAACCTGACCGGTGGAACCCTGTTAGCCAGGTCGCCGATACCTCCTCAGTGAAACCGGAGCCTGAACTCTGGGCTAGCTTGCCCACCCTGCAAGAAGTCAATGAAAACCAGACCTTCATTCCTGATCAGCCAGACCTCGAACAGCCATGGTACCATATGGACGTGTTTGAAGAACCAGCCGTTGACCCATGGAGCAATGTAAACAACATAGAGCCAGCTGCCGCTTCATGGGAAGATGAGGAACAGAAAACAGAGCTTCCAGCACCACCTGCCTGGCTAGGTATGCTTACCAGAGAAGAACCCCGGCAACCAGACATGCCTGTGCAATCTTCACCACCAGATGAGCAAGAAACGCTTACTTTTGTGGTGGGAGCATCTGCCCAGGCAAAAGTAGAAACGGAACCCGGAACACAAAAGCCGGCAGATGAAAAAAATGATAGAACTGAAGCCTTCTCCTTTGGGCCAGATTGGTTAAAATCGCTTGGTGCTATGCCCATAGAAAGCGCCTTAGCGCCTGAGACGGAAACGCCTGCCCTGCCTGTTCTCTCAGCAGAACCGCCAATAGAGGCTGAATCGCCTGCGGTATGGAAGCCACCCGTAGCGTCGGAAGCACTGGAGGAAGCACTGGAAACACCTGCGCCGGCGACCTCATCATTAGAGCCTGAACCGGCAGCAGCTGAACCTCCACCTGTACAACTCGAAACGAAGCAGAAAACAGCGCTCGAGAGCTGGCTCGATCAAGCGGCGCAAAGGCTGGCTCAACCGGGTCAAAACATGCTTACTACGCTCGAAGAACTTGAAAACGATTTACGCACCCAGGGCTTCACGCCGTTGGAGCCGGGCACACTCTCGAGAATTGCCCAGGAGCCAGAACCAACTCTTTCATCAGCCCTGGCGCAGCTTGGCAATTTTGGGCCGCAGTCCACCGGCGAGGTTCATCTTACGCAGCCGACTCAAGCAGAGATGGCGCCTACTTCCCCACCAGTTGAGTCCTTATGGCCTGCCACACCGGCTCCAGTTTCCCAGACAGCACCACAACCCATTGTCAACCAGGCACAGGAGCAAACATCACCTGCTCACCTGGATGAACTGATGAGTTACATTTCTTCTCCAGCAGCAAATCCTGAGGGCAAAAAGGAGGCAGTACCAGATCCAACTTTCAACTTCACACCAGCACCAACTCCCGAGGTGTATCCGGCTGTATCGGTGGACAGCGAACTAGAGACAACCATGAAGCGTCCGGCTGCTCGATTGCAACCAATGCCACAACGGCCAGCAGCTCAGGCAGCCCAGCAAGGTCAGGCCATAGCTAGAGGACAGCCTGGAGAACGCCCGGCGAGCAGTAAAGCAGCAGAAGGGAACCTGAGCTACAAAGAGCGTTTGCTCAGAGGCTACCAGCACCAACTTGCCGGCGCCTACGATGATGCGATGCAAGAATACCGCATTATCATACGCAACGCGCCAGAATTGCTGAGTGAAGTTGTCAGCAACATGCGCGCCTTACTAAAATTAGCCCCCAAGTATTCAGCGGGCTACCGTGTGCTGGGAGACGCTTACATGCGTCAAGGAGAATACTTACAGGCAATGGAAGCCTACAACAAGGCCCTGACTATGGCCAAAAAAGCAAAAAGCTAGAGGGGGCGCAGGGGGCGAAGCCCCTTGCCGGGGGAACGGGGGGGTCCCCCGAAAATCTCTCCTTTTTATTTATACGGAAGCAAAATAAGTAGGTAAGGGGATTAGCAAGCAAGCAGCATAAATAAAGGAGCGACAGCGTGGAAACAATCCTACAACGGTTGACCGACCTTGACGACATCATCGGAGCAGTTATCGTCGGCAAAGATGGCTTGATCGTCACCGGCACACTGCACAGTGAGGATGAAGAGGTAATAGGGGCAATGTCAGCTGCAGCATTTGGCTCGATGACCAATTTCATAGCCCAGATGAACAGCAGCAGCATACGTCATGTCATCATTGAAACAGAAAATGGCATCATTCAAATCGAAGAAGTAGACGACCTTATACTCGTAGTAACGACACAAGCCGCCAGCAACCTTGGTCGTGTCCGCTTAGAAATGAAAAAAGCCTGCCGCCAAATTTCCCAACTGGTAGCAAGCTACTAACATACAAGGAGCTATAGACAACTCTATGGAGCGAACATTAATCATTGTCAAACCAGAAGGCGTCCAGAGAGGACTCATCGGCAACGTCATTACGCGCTTCGAGCAACGCGGCCTCAAGTTTGTAGGACTTAAACTCATCCACATCACTCCTGAATTAGCCGAACAACACTATGGCGTTCACAAAGGTAAAGGCTTTTATGCCGGCCTGGTAAAGCATATTACCTCTAGCCCGGTAGTAGTCGGAGTAGTCGAAGGTCCCAAGGCTATAACTATCGTGCGTACCACTATGGGAGCCACCAATGCTGCTGAAGCCCTTCCAGGCACAATTCGCGGTGACTACGCTCTGGAAATCGGCTTCAACATTGTCCACGGCTCAGACGGTCCAGAAACTGCTATACAGGAGATAAACCTCTTCTTCAAATCCGAAGAGTTGGTAGACTATAGCCTGGCTACAGAACAGTGGGTCCACGAGTAGCAGCAGTAGTAGAGGTTTTGGGTGAGATAGATAGGCAGGCCGGCGGTTCCGACTGCCGGCTTTGCGCTTCTATTGAGAATACTATGGAGTATGCACTGGAGCTTCTTCGCTAACACGCTGCTCGGCAGCAGGAGATTTCCTGTTTTCTGCCAGGCGCCAACAACATGTTTTACTACGAAAACATTTCTCTTGCTCTTCTAGCGTAACGGGTGGAGTGCCCTTCATACAAAAGACCTGGTACATGGGTTCACCTGCCATCACATCGTTGCCTGGGAACCAGCGCTCACGATAAAATGGACAGGCATTTTTATGTTTACGCCAATTAATATTTTCAGCTGGATTGGTTTCGAGAGTGCTTGACAATCAAGCGTCCTTCCTAAGATATGTATATCGCCGTTGCGAACTTTCTGTTGCAGGTAGTATACCATATATTTTTCATAATCACCCTATGCTATAATGGCATATGAAACAAAGCGAGGATTCATTGGTCGAACAAAAATCAGTTGAAGCTCCCTGGACGATACGGCAAACCTTTCTTGGTATCATCCTGACGCTCGTTCCCTGGATTGTGCTTGTAGTCAGTCTTGGTCCTGGGAATAACGCTCCCGGTACCAGGCCGCTCTCACCGCGGTTAGACCTCATCAATGCCATAGTGATCTTTTTCCTTTCCAGCCTCATCGAGGGAGCATTTCTCATTGCACCGCTGTACTTTGCCAACCGCGCACTACGCTATATTACTCCGCATTTACAATCGGCATGGCAAGCGCTTGGCCTGAAGAAATTCAACGTGGGACAGGCACTGGGCTGGATAGTGATATTCATACCGGTAATCTTTGCGGTCGACATTCTCTACCAGTACATAATTACGGTATTGCATTTGAACCTGCAAACCAACGACCAGGTTATCCTTGCACGCAGCAAACTTGCGCCAATCAGTACCTACGCGACACTCTGTGTAGCCGTCTTTATCGCTCCCTTTTGCGAAGAGGTCTTTTTTCGTGGCTTTGTCTTCACAGGCCTGCTCCACAGAATGCCAGTTGGCTGGGCCATAGTTCTAAGCGCACTTCTCTTCGCCACAGCCCATTTAGACCCGGGCTCATTCGCTGTCCTTTTTATCATTGGATTGGCGCTCGGCTTTCTGCGCTGGCGCACCAATTCGCTCTGGCCCGGTATACTGCTTCACGCCATCAATAACGGAGTGGGAGCGGTGTCGATCATCCTGGTTATGCAGGGAGTAACGAAGTCGTAGTGGAGCCTGGTGTCCTAACTGTCATCCTGAGCGCAGCGAAGGATCTTTGTGCCCCAGGAGCCAGACCCTTCGCTATGCTCAGAGCCTGCCCTAGAGCGAAGGGGTGACAAGCATTCTCTCCAAATGTCTGACCTGTCCCCAGACAGGATGCCACATTTTTAGAGTTTTCAGCCGTGATATGATGAAGGGAAATACACAGGAGCAATCTAATCTTATGTCAAATACGATACGGGCAGTTATCTGGGACCTGGACGGCGTGATTATCGATAGTGCAAATGAGCATCGGCTGGCGTGGCAGCGCCTGGCACGAGAGGAAGGTATAAGCTTTAGCGATGCCGATTTCTGGGCGACTTTTGGCAAACGCAACGACGCTATTATTGCAGAGATCTGGGGGCCGCTTCCTCCCGAACGTGTACAGGAGCTGGCAAAGCGCAAAGAGGCATATTTCCGGGAGCTTATCCGCAAGACCGCGGCCCCCTTGCCAGGAGCTATGGAATTAATGCGTGAATTGCACGAGGCAGGTTTTTTACAGGCCCTGGCCTCCTCGACGCCCGTTGAGAATATCGAACTGATCAGCGAGGTGCTAGGCTTAAAGCGTTACCTGACAGTGCTCGTATCAGGAGAGACAGTTCCACACGGCAAGCCTGCGCCCGACATTTTCCTCAAGGCTGCCGAAGAACTGAACGTTGCTCCAGAGCATTGCCTGGTTATCGAAGACGCGGTAGCCGGTGTCGAGGCGGCACATGCCGCGGGCATGCACTGTATCGCTGTAGCGGGTAACCGCGACCTGCCCGGTTTACGCAAAGCCGATTTGATGGTGAAATCGCTCACGGAAGTAGACGTGGAGCGTATACGCAACCTCGCTTGACAACTAAGAACATGAATGGCACAATACGGCCATGCCACGTGCATACATGGAGGTGTAGGGGCCCCGGTGGGTCTCACCGTCTTCAAAACGGCTGGGGGGTCGCTCGGCGCGGTCCCTGGTGGGTTCGACTCCCATACGCCTCTGCCAGTTACTTTCCAAATGATGAGTGTGCCGTCCGCCATAACTTTAGAAAATCAAAAAATCCGCACTAATTTTAGAAAAAAGCCTTAGAGAGGTCTAAAAACGTCCGTGCTAATTTTAGAACAAGCCCATCATTACCAATCCTGGTCGCATTTTTGAAATGGAACTGACCCGGAATAATTGTCTTAATTACCCATGCGTACATCCACTATTCTGCAGATAGTGTGTTTCTGTTAGTGGCTTCTCGACCGCTTCTATTTCTTAATATAACCCCTTTGGCATTCCTGACAATCTATCCTTGCAAAGGTAGCTTTGTTTTGAAATGTGGATACGTCTCTACACGTCAATTTGCTCTAACAGCGGGCAAAGCTGAGAACGTGTCTTGAATCTATCTTGTTCACCATGAAGTAATCGTACTGAAAAATGAAACGAAGAGAGGGTTGATCCAACAACAGCCGACGTCGTTTGATTAGCCTATTTATGGGATAAGCGTCTCCTAGTTGGATAGCCTGGAGAGATAAATGCCGCGCTCGATTGCGCGTTTTCTTTCATTCGCAAACACCAGCTTAGTATAGTGCTACATATGTAGTTGCGAACACATAGGCTGTTTTCAACGCTTTGCCTCAGCGATCCTGCGCCGCAGATAGGAAACCGCCTCAGGATACTTAAAGAGAAATGAGTAGGGTACGCCCATTTTTTGACAGATGTTAAACCGCGTTACTAGCTCCCCCAACGCTTCTAGCTGATCGAAGGCCGCCATTACTTTGGCCACAAACTCGTCCTCTTGTTTTTTCTTTCGCTGCTGGCGAGATGCTTCCACAGACGACTGCAATACTTCCCAAACACGTGGATGCATTATTAGCTCTTCGCGCTTGAGTCCGGTAATCTTATAGATGGCGACGTGTGACACTGTCTCTCCTAGCTGTTCGAGTTGCCTAATCGCCTCCTCTACTTCAACCACTAACCCGTCTTCTCGTTGTCGGGTTTGTCTCTCCATGAGGCGTGGGTACTCAAGGCTATACTGGTTCAAGAGTGCAACGACCTGTGAGTTCTTCTTTAAGTGATAGGAATGCAGACCCGTTACCTCGCTTACCGCCTTCAAAGTTACTCGCTGTCCCAATACCTCTAGCTGTTGTGCAGCCCTTTGCACGCTCGCGAACATCTCTTCCTTTAAAATTCCCTTTCGTTTCTCACGATCGCTTCGGGCCGTTTTAACGACAGCCTCCAAAAGCAC
>WNGE01016588.1_pt1 | contig 10390 bp, 6 predicted proteins | sample 5400651 | NCBI WGS metagenome assembly WNGE01 (sample SAMN13153370, study PRJNA577476) | soil metagenome | isolation source: 60 cm soil or saprolite under grassland replicate 2 | place: USA:California | collected 2016-06-15
CTTTGCTCCTTGAAGGTCGACGACTCACACGCGTCCGTGCCGACCGCGTTGCCGGTGGCGACCGTATAGAAGCCGCCGGGGAGGTTGCCGGGAGCGATTACGCCACCCGACCGTCCCCACATCCCCGCCCCAAAGGCGGCCGTGTGATACGACGTGAGGCCGCTTCCGTCTGCGGCATTCACGCGAAAGACCCAGCCGTGGTAGTCGCCGCAGTCGCCGTCGCGCCCGCCGAACGGAACGTAGACCTGGCCGTTGTAGAACGTCAGCGCTCCGCGCTGGTTCTGGATCAGGGCGTTGAAGCCGGTCGTCGTGATTGGCACCGGTGCGTACCGCGTCCCGTGCGTCGCGAGGTCGACCGCCCACAGCTGATAGACGCCGGTTGAGATCATGCCTACCGCGTAGAGCGTGTTCGTCGCGGGGTCGATGACAGGCGTGCTCATGATGCCGACGGCGGCCCAGTCCTTCCCGCATGGGAGACTGCTGGAGTAGGCGTTGTTGAGGTGGTCCGACCACAGCACGTGGCCGTCGTTGGGGTCGAGCGCGTACAGGTAATCGGCCATCGTGGCGACGTAGACGGTGCCGTTGAAGTAAAGCGGCTCCGCCGTGACGTCGCCGACCAGGATCGGCGAGGTCCACGCGATCGCTGCGTTCGTCACGGGTATCGCGGACGGGTCCTTGCCGGAGTGGCCGTTGTCGTGGTGGTAGGTTGTCCAGTCCGCGCTGACGGGCACGGCGCACCAGAGGGCCATCGCAATGCCGACTGCGATCCCCAGCAGCCGCGACACGCCTCGATGAACGGTCGGTCGTGTCAAATCCGGCGCGGAGTCTAACTCAGGGTCACCGCCACGGGCTGCCAGGGTTGCATCCAGAACTGGTGGTCCTTGAAGACCTGCGCCTCCAGGTAGAGGGACCCGGTCTTCGAGGGGGCGGTCACCGACACTGGGACCGAGACCGATTGCCCGGGAAGCACGTCGGCAGGCAGCTTGAAGATCTGGCTCGTCAGCCAGCTGCCGGCGTAGGCCGATCCTCCCGTTCGCGCCGCGAAGTGCAGGTCCAGCTGCACCGCGCCGGCACCCGTGGAGGGCCAGGCCAAAGTCCCGGTGTTGGTGACGACCACTGTGAAAGTCTGGGTCTGCCCCGCGCGCCACGTGCGCGGCGCGCCGCTGAGGTCGCTGTCCGACCACCACACGCCAGGCAGCGCCTGCACCGCGATCGGCTGGGCCAGGGGGAACCAGAACTCCTGGTTCTTGAACATCGATGCCTCCAGGTACACAGGGCTGCCCGTGCTCGGTGCCGTCACCCTGACCGGGATCTGCGCGGTCTGGCCCGGGGCCACGTTCGCGGGCAGCTTGAACACCTGGCTCGTCAGCCAGGTGCTGCCTCCAGGCTTCGCCGAGAAGTGCATATCCAGCGCGACGTAGCCAGTTCCGCCGGCCGACCACGTCTGCGTGCCCGTGTTCTTGACCATGACCGTGAAGGCCTGGCTCTCGCCGGGTTCCCATGCCAGCGGCCAGCGAGTCAGCTCTGTGTATGAGGCAGACCAGCGCTGGCTCCCGACCGACACCGGAACAGGCTGGAACGACGCGAACCAGAACTCTTTGTTCTTGTAGAGCTGCGCCTCGAGGTAGAGCGAGCCGCTGTAGGAGGGCGCCGTGACCCTGACGGGCACGCCGACGCTCTGCCCGGGCGCCAGGTCGGCGGCAAGCCTGAAGGTCTGGTTGGTGAGCCACCGGCTCAGCTCGGCGCGGCCGCCGGCCACGCTCGAGAAGTGCAGGTTCAGGGCGACGTAGTTCGTTCCGCCGGCCGGCCAGGCGTGGGTGCCGGCGTTCGTGACGGTCACGGTGAAGGTCTGCGTCTGGCCCGGCGACCAGGTCTTGGGCGCGGCGCCCAGGTCGTAACGCGCCAGCCAGGGATCGTTGACCGTGACCGCCGCCGGCTGCGAGGAGCTGAACCAGAACTGGTGGTCCTTGAACATCTGGGCTTGCAGGTACATCTCCCCGGCCTGCGCCGGCGCTTTGACGCGGACCGCGACCGCGGCGGTCTGACCGGGCGCCACGTCCGCGGCCAGATTGAAGATCTGGCTCGACAGCCAGCCGCTGATCCCTGCCGACCCGTTGGGCACGGTCGCGAAGCTGAGGTCGAGCCTTACCGGGTTGGTGCCCCCGGCGGGCCACACCTGATTGCCGGTGTTCTTCACGTTCACGGTGAAGGCCTGGGTCTGGCCCGCGGTCCACGACTTCGGAACCGCGCTCACGTCGTAGCCCGCGAACCACAGGACCTGGGCGACACGCACCTGGACCGAGGCGTAGGCGGTGAGCCAGTAGAGCTGGTTGCGGAACATCTCGGCCTCCAGCCAGAACGAGCCCGCCTTGTTGGGCGCGGTGAGAGTGACCGGGAGGGTCACGCTCTGGCCGGCGGGCAGGTCGGCGGGCAACTTGAAGGTCTGGCCGTTCAGCCAGCTCGACCTGGTGGTGATGTCGCCGCGCGCGGTCGCAAAGTGCACGTTGAGCGCGGTGTAGTTGGTGCCGCCCGAGGGCCAGGTCGCGGGGCTCGTGTTGGTCACCGTGATGTTGAAGGACCTCGTTTCGCCGGGCTGCCAGCCGAGCGGGGCCTGGCCGATGTCGTAGCCGGCGCTCCACGTCGTGAATCGCGCGGCGAGCAGGTTCCACAGCTCGGGCGCCCCGCCGCCGTACTGCAGCGCGAAGATCCCCACGCCACGGATGCCGTCTTTGATCGCCAGGTCGTACTTCTTGCCGAGCGAGTAGACGTCGTCCCAGTAGAGCTCACGCGTGCAGCGGAGCCGCGTGTTGTACCAGGTGTCCCAGCGCTCGACACCCGTGTGCACGTCGCGATGTGTCGAGTAGCTGCCGGCGAGGACCGATGAGTCGGTGGACTCCTGTGACGCGCTCAGGTAGTCATCGGCGACCACGCTCGAGATGGGCATCGCGTTGGCCGTGCCGTTGGCCACGCATGACTTGCGGCCGTAGTACGGGACGCCGAGGATCGTCTTGTCCGCACCGGCCGCCGCCATGTACTGGGAGGTGATCGTGGTGAGGTTGTAGTAGTAGGACGTGATGGGGGCCGTCGGGCCGAGGCAGTTGAGAGGCAGCGAGCCGCTGCAGTTGACTGGCGCGCGGTGCTGGTTCGAGTACTCGAGGTCGTAGGCCATCACGAAGAACGCGTCGACGTACGGCGCCATGCCCTTGATGTCGAAAAAGTTGTAGGGATCGGCGGCGGATCCTCCGTACGTGTCGACCGAGAGATAGGCGGTGGGGAGCGCCGCCCTCATTTCCTTGACCAGGCTTGTCATCTCGGACCGCGTGCTCGGTCCGTACGCGCAGTTGCCGTTGACGCCTTCGTAATCGAGGTTGACCCCGTCGACGTGCATCTTCTGGACCTGGGCCACGGCCTGCTTCACGGTCACCGGCCTGTGGTCCGGATGCAGGGCGGCGCACATCGTGCTGGACGGTGATCCGTTGAAGTCCTGCAGGTCGATCGAAAGGAGGACGCGCGTGCCGTGGCTGTGCGCGACGGTCACGAGCCCGGTCAACGATGAGGAGTTCCATGTCGTCCAGCCGGAACCGGTCTGGCTGATGGTGCCGTCCCAGCCGATGTCCAGGCCGAAGTAGGCGACCGTGCTCAGGAGATCGAACGACCAGCTTGGGTAGCCGTAGGTCGGATCGGCCAGGCTCGAGTTGCCGAAGGCGAATCCGAAGACCTCGCGCTGGAGTGGCCCACTCGCCATCGCGGGCTGCATCTCGGCGGTCGCCGGGCGGGACACCACGGCGGATCTCGCGGCGTGTGTGGCAGCGCTGGCCGGGGCCGGCGCGGCTCCGAGCGAAAACGACAGAGCAAGCGTTGCTGCGACGTAGGCGGTTCTTGACTTGGACATGTGGCGGGGGCCGGGCGCGCGCGGGGCGCACCGGACGGAGTGCAAACTCTATCCATCGGGCCCAGGGTGCGTCAAACAAATAGGGACGTCGGTCCGCCCCGGCCATTCGTGCCCGAGCGGCGGCATGCCTGGTGCGCAACTCAGCCGTTCGTGCCCGAATGGCGGCATCAGCGCGGGGTGTGGCTCATCTCCTGAGTGGGCGTGCGCACGATCTGGCCGACCAGCACGACCTGCATCGCGGCCAGCAGCCAGAACTCGACGCTCATGTCGTTCTTGAAGTAAGGCGTGTCCACGAAGCCGTGCACCGTCCACATGATGAGCGCGGCCAGGCTTCCCCAATAGGCGGCGCGAGCGGGCTGCTGCACCGAGCGCCAGCCTCGGACTCCCCGCCACAGCAGGCCGAAAAGGATGATGGCGAAGGCGACGAGTCCAAGCAGCCCGAGCTCGACCCAGAAGGTGAGCCAGATGTCGTGCGGGTGCGGCGTCGGCTGGTAGTGGCGGAACTTGTACATGTAGCCGCCGAGGCCGACGCCGAAGATCGGATGGTCGCGGATCATGGCCACGGTAGCGCCGTAGATCTCGGCGCGGCCCATGATCGACCCGTAGGTGTTGACCAGGCGGTCGGAGACGAGTGGTAGTCGCGACGCGGCGAACGCCGCCACAGCGAGGCCGACGAATAGCGGAACGCGCCAGCGGGGCACAGCCATGACGACGAGGACGCCGAGCGCTCCCACGGCGACGTAGCTGCCCTTCGAGAACGTCAACATGAGGGCGGCGCCCGTGATCGCGAGCCACGCGATCCCGGCCCAGCGCCACCGTGACGTTGCGGCGAAGAGCACGAGTCCCGTGGCCAGCGCGACCGGCGGCTCCATGTACATCGCGACGTAATTGGCGTTGCCGAAGAGTGCGCTGGGCGCGTTGCCGACGTGTACCGCGTGGGCCATGAGGGCAACGACGAAGGCTCTGATGTTCAAAAGCGCGAACGCCGACGATCCCGCAGCGAATGCGATCAGGACCCGGCCGATCTCCCCGCGCCGGCGCAGGAGATCCACGGCGACGTAGAAGACGGCGACCGGTTCGACGAAGAAAGCGCGATAGAGGCCCAGTGCGGCGACGTGATCCGTGGCCACGAAGATCGAGATGGCGCCGGCGACGAGCAGGAGAAGGATGGGTATGTCGTAGGGAGTCGATAGGGGTCGCCGCATGCCGTCGCGCCACCTCGCGACGACGTAGAGCACGACCGTGAAGGCGATGAGGGTTTCCAGAAGGGTCGTCGGCAGCGGGCCGTAGTGCCAGCGCACCACGTAGAGCGGCAGGCACGCGACGGTGGCGTAGAGCGACCATCGCGCGAAGCGGACCAGACGCGACTCGCCGCTTTCGGCCATCGTGACGCGAGCGATCATATTCGGGCGGCGTATAGACTGCGGTGCGTGCCGTCTCGCGACCTCATCAGTCGCACCCTCTATCAAGGACGTGACCGCGCGGGTGCGCGATCCTTCCTCTACGCGATCGGCCTGACGGCCGAGGACATCGACAAGCCCTTCGTCGGCGTGTCCAACGTCTGGACCGAGACCATGCCCTGCAATTTCGGCCTGCGTGACCTCGCGGCGCCTCTCAAGCGCGGCATCAAGGCAGCGGGCGCCAACCCGATGGAGTTCAACACCATAGCCATCTCCGACGGCATCACCATGGGCCACGAGGGGATGAAGACCTCGCTCGTCAGCCGCGAGGTCATCGCCGACTCCATCGAACTCGTCGCGCGGGGCCACATGTTCGATGCCCTGGTCACCCTGTGCGCATGCGACAAGACGATTCCGGCCTCGGCGATCGCTCTGATCCGCATCGACAGGCCTGGCTTCCTTCTCTATGGGGGCTCGATCATGGCCGGCACGTGGCGCGGCAAGCAGGTCGCGGTGGGCGACGTCTACGAGGCGATCGGCGCCGCGGCCGCGGGCAAGATCACCGACGCCGACCTGGCCGAGCTCGAGGCAGTGGCGTGCCCCGGCGCCGGGGCGTGCGGCGGGCAGTACACCGCGAACACGATGTCGATGCTGATGGAGGTGATCGGCCTGTCGCCGGTCGGCTTCAACTCGGTCCCGCAGATGGACCCCGCCAAGCACGTCGCGGCGGAGAGGATCGGCAAGCTGGCGCTCGAGATGCTCGACGCCGACAGGCGGCCGTCGCAGATCCTGACCCGGCGCGCCTTCGACAACGCGATCGCCGCGGTCGCGGCTAGCGGCGGCTCGACGAATGCGATCCTGCACCTTCTGGCGATGGCGCGCGAGGTCGGCGTCGAACTGGCGATCGACGACATCGACCGCATTTCGCGGCGCACGCCTTTGCTGTGCGACCTGAAGCCCGGCGGGCGTTTCGCCGCGGTGGAGCTGCACAAGGCCGGGGGCATCGCGGTCCTGACGCAGCGCCTGATCGAGGGCGGCTATGTGGATGGCGATGCGATGACGGTCACCGGCCGCACGCTCGGCGAAGAGTGCGAGTCGGTCAAGGAGACCTCTGGACAGGAGGTCGTCGCGCCTCTCTCCAGGCCACTGCGCTCCGAAGGCGGTCTCGTCGTGTTGAAAGGCAACCTTGCCCCGGACGGCGCGGTGACCAAGATCACGCAGCACACGACCACCTCGCATCGCGGCCCGGCGCGTGTCTTCAACCGCGAGGAGGATGCGTTCGCCGCCGTGTATGCGGGTCGCATCAAGCCGGGAGACACGGTGGTGATCCGATACGAGGGGCCGCGGGGCGGCCCGGGCATGCGCGAGATGCTGCAGGTCACTGCCGCGATCGTCGGCGAGGGCCTCGGTGGGTCGGTGGCCATGGTCACGGACGGCCGCTTCTCGGGCGCCACGCAGGGCCTAATGGTCGGCCACGTCGCGCCGGAGGCGGCGGTGGGTGGGCCGCTGGCCGCGCTGCAGGACGGCGACGTCATCGAGATCGATGTCGACTCGCGCCGGCTGGCCGTCGAGGGCGTGGACATCGCGGCGCGCCTCAAGGACTGGTCGCCGCCTGAGCCGCACTACCGGAAGGGCGTGCTCGCGCGCTACGCGATGCTGGTCGGCTCGGCCTCGGAAGGAGCGATCCTCAAGCCGTAACCAGCCCATTGCGTCGCGTCAGAGTCGACGGGCTTGACATTGCATATCGGCGCGCCGGGCAGGGACCTCCGCTGGTCCTCATCCACGGCCTCTTGTGCGACAGTCGGGCCTGGCGCTGGCAGATCGACGCGCTCTCTGACGAGTTCACGGTCGTCGCCTGGGATGCGCCCGGCTGCGGAGCGGTCGTCGGGCTTTCGTTCGGCTCCGTGCTCGCCCTCCAGCTTTACGGCCACCGGTCTGAACTCGTCCGCTCGCTGGTCCTCGCGGCCGCCTACGCCGGCTGGGCGGGGTCCCTGTCCCCGGACGAGGTCGAGCGGCGCACCAGCCTCACCCTGGCCATGGCGGGTCGATCGCCAGCCGACGTCGCCGACTGGTTCATCCCGACGTTGCTCACCGAAGCCGCTCCAGATGCCCTGCGCGCCGAGATAGAGGTCATGGTGCGTGACTTCCATCCGGCAGGCGTGACGGCGATGATTCGCGCGTTCGGGCCGGCGAATCTTCGCGACCTGCTGCCCGCGATCGAGGTCCCTACGCTCCTCGTCTACGGCGATGCCGACGCGCGGTCTCCGCTCACCATCGCCGAAGACTTTGCGTCGCGGATCCCTGGCGCCCGCCTCGTCGTGGTCCCCGGCGCCGGGCACCTGAACAATGCCGAGGCGCCCGAAGCGTTCAACGCGGCTGTGCGCTCGTTCCTCCGGTCGGGTTGATCGCCTCCACCTTCGGCAGGCTGATCTGATGCCAGGTCGCGCCCCCGTCTGACGTGGCCAGCAGTGCGAACTTCGGACCACCATCCTGCGTTGCGAGCAGCGCGCGAATTCGAGGCACCAATGTTGGCCCAGGGCATCGCATCGAGGGGAGGCACTGGGGCGAGCCCTGGAGCAGGGTTGCGACGAGAACCCCTTCGGTCGCCGTAAATAGAACTGGTGCTGCGGTGAACGCGTAGAAGCAGTTGCCACCGCTGCAAGTCGGCGCGCCAAACGGGACCTGGGATGGTTCCCAATGCCTCCCGCCATCGTGCGTGGCGAAGACCTGACTCCATCCAACTTTGCCAGCCAGGATTCCGACGGATGGCGAGACGAACTGGATGGTGATCTGGGCCGGCAAAAGCCCGGTTAGCTGACCCAGCTCAGTCCAGCTGACCCCGCCATCCGCAGTTCCGTATACAACGCGGAGGTAAGCGTTGGGGGTTGGTGGACAGAGCATGGGCGCCCTGCACGGTTCTCCGTAAAACGTGACCCAACCATGGTTGGCATCGACGAAGTAGCCCGTTGCTCCGGTCCAGTGGGGAGGGTGCAGGGTACCAGTCAGGTTCGACCAGGTAACCACATGCGACTGCCAGTGCGCGCCGCCATCGCGTGTCTTCCAGACGACACCGTCGTCGCCCTTCTGTCCGATCAGGACCCCGTTGTTGGCGTCGATCCACTGCATGGTCGGTGTTCGGTCCAGACCCGCAACACTCAGCTGCCGGTGCCAGGTCCGGCCGCCGTCGGACGTTTTCGCGACGACATCACTACCGGCGTAGACATGAACCCAGCCGACCTCAGGTGATGCGAAGTGATAGCTGACCAGGTTGCCGATGCTCGACGCCGTGGGCAGGGGTGGCCCCAAACTCGTCGTGGCGCCGTTCAGGTTGACTGCCACGAGCGTCACCACGAGGGCTCCGGCGATCAACGCCGCCGCGATCGCGGGTGCAGCCGCGAAATTGCGGTGTGGCCGAGGCTCATCGAGGCGCGCAATCGCTTGCGTGAGCAGCGCCCGGCTCGGGAAGTCCTCGACGTCGAGCGCCTCATGAAGCTCGCTCCGCAGGTCCATCAAAGCACCGCCTCGTAGCTCTGAAGCGCCGGTCGCATTCGCTTCAGGCCGCGATTGATCCGCGACTTGACGCCGGCGACAGAGATGCCGAGGGCGATCGCGACCTCGTTGAGCGGAAGGTCGAGGTAGAAGTGAAAAAGCGCCGCCACGCCTTGAACGCGGCCTCCTGGACCGCGTCCTCAGCAGCTGCTCGATCCAGCAACATGCCGTAGGCGAGTCGTGCTCCGACAGCGATGACCGGTTCGAGGAGTTGTTCGAAGGCGGCCTTGTCCCCGTCGCGCGCCCGCGCGATCAGGTCCGGATCGCCTGTCGGTCCCATGCATCCGTCACCCTGCCATACGTGGCTTTGCGCCGCGACGGTGGCAACGAAATTCAGGAAGCGATCGCTTTCAGCTCTACAAGGGGCGTCATCGGCCCGCGGACGTGCGGGTCGCTGAGACCTGGAAAGTCGGTGACGACCCAGACGTTCTGGGGTGGACGTCGACGATCACCGCCTCGATCTCCGGAGCGACGACTGCGATCGACGGAACGCAGGGCCGGGCGGGCGTCGAGGCTTCACCCATACCAAAGAGCAGACGCGTAACTGGGGCGAGGCGTAACGCGTTGCGGGGGATAGATGGGCGCTTCAGGTGGTTCGCTGATCGCTCTGGCCCTGGTGGCCACGGCGGTCGCGTGTGCCTCGCCGTCCCCGGTCGCGAGCACACCGAAGTCGTATGTCCCCTGGCAGCCGCTGCCGGCCGCCCACCATTACATGAACCCGGCGCAGGAATTGCCCGCCGCGCCACTCGTCCCAGGCGGCACGCCTCCGTGCAACGCGACGCAGATGGAGGGCGCCGGATTGGCGGGCGGAGCGGCGGCCGGCAGTGTGAACCGACCCTTGCTGCTGCGCAACAAAGGCGTTTCTGATTGCTTCGTGCAGGGCTTTGCGGACGTCACCGTGCTCGACCGCACAGGTCGCGTGCTCGCGCAGGCGGTGGGCGCCACAGGGACAGGAACGTTCATCTCGGACGGTCCGGCGGATCCGGTGCTCATGGTGCATGGCACTCCCGCCCTGCCGGCGCCGTTTCAGAACCGTGATGGGAGCGAGGGCCAGGCTTTCATGAACTTCTTCTGGTATGACTGCCGGCATCCGCTTTCGTCAACGCTGGCCATCGGCCTGCCGGACGGCGAAGGCACCTTCCGCATTCCCTACGCCACCGAGGCTGCCGGGAACCCGATGTGCCCCTCGAATTACAAGGCGATTGCGCGGGGACTACTCAGCCCGGCCGGAAACCAATGGCCCTATGTCGAGGTCGAGGCCAGCGTCAAAGCGCCGGCCCAGGCCAGGCCGGGCACGCGGATCACTTATTACGTGACGCTCCGAAATGCTGGCAACCGCGACTACGCCATGCGGCCGTGCCCGGATTACTCCGAAGGCTTCTACGGCAAGCAGTTTCTCGCCGAGTACCAACTGAATTGTGGCTCGGTTGGTACGCTGAAGCCAGGTGCCCAGGTGACGTTCGAGATGCGGTTCGACGTGCCGCAATCGATCAGTCCCGGCACGCGCGACCTGAGCTGGTCCCTCATCGACGGAAGGCTCGCCGGCGGC
>WNGE01016800.1_pt1 | contig 10389 bp, 3 predicted proteins | sample 5400651 | NCBI WGS metagenome assembly WNGE01 (sample SAMN13153370, study PRJNA577476) | soil metagenome | isolation source: 60 cm soil or saprolite under grassland replicate 2 | place: USA:California | collected 2016-06-15
CGCGCTGTGAGCCAGCCGAGGCAGACCAGAAGAGCCGGGACGACGTTGAACATCATCCGGTTGGCCTGGTATCCGATGCCCCATCCGAAGGCGATAGACACCGCGACAGTCAGCGCCGATGCGACCAGGATGGCCCGATGGTCACGGGAGCGCGGGGCGAGGTTCGCCCGGCATCGGACGGCGACCGCGGCAAAGCCGACGATCAGCAGTAGGGTCAGGCCGGCAACCGAGACGAACTCCCGCGTCGCGGCGATCGACACCACCTCGACGTACCGTGCCACCGCGCGCGGGCCGTGCCGCGCCTCCATCAACGGCCAGATGAACTCGTGATAGGTGGTCACCTCGTGGTTGTAGTACGAGCCGACCACGGTTCGGCAGATGGCGATCCAGGCCAGCGGCGCCGCCGCGAACGCCGCCCCGAAGGCCGCCGCAGGAACCAGGCCGCGCCGGCCGCGGGCCGCCAGGACGATGCCGACCACCACGACGGTGATGACCACGCTGGCGTAGACCAGCGAGTACGCGCCGAGCCCGAACCCGACCAGCGCGAGCCTCCACCGCGGTGGATAGGCCCGAATCACCCATTGCGCCACAACCACGGTGACCAGCGGAACGAACATGGTGAACAGATCTTGGTGCGGCGTCCAGATGAACGCCTTCATCACGTCGTTGACCGCAAGGAACGCGCAGATCGCCATCGTCGCCCAGGTCGGCGTGCCCAGCCGGGCGAGCAGCCAGGCCAGCAGCAGGACCGAGAGGACCGCCGTAACGATGTTGAACAGTACGAGCGGAATGTACGCGTTATCCGTCTGACCGTAGAGCCGGTCCAAGCCCAGTCGGCTGGCCGCCGGGCCGATCAGGCGGGTCGCCGCCACGCTTAGCGCGATGTAGCCGGGCCGGGCCTGCCGGACCGCCCGGGGCCGCAGCAGTTGGCGCGGATGATGCGCCAGTTGCAGGAACTCCGGGGAGTCGATGTTCAGGCAGTACGCCATTGCGGAGTTCAGGTGTACCTCGGCCGTGCACTCTGTTGGCAAGGTGGCCGCCGGGGCGAACAGCATCAGATGCGCAGCGGCCAGCACTCCGATCACACTGCCGGCGGTCAGCATGGCCGGTCGCACCCGCCGGGGGGCCGGGTCGTCGGCCGGGACCGCGGGCGAGTGCGCCTGGCGACGGTCCCACCACCACAGCACGGACAGGGCGACGGCGCCGACCACGGCGACCACGGCGTAGGACGTGACGGCTCGGGCCCCGCTAAGCACCGGGGCCCGGTCGCACCACGACTCCCCATACGGGCAGCGCGGCAGCCACAGGCTGGCCGCTGGAATCCAGCAGGCCCACAGCGCGCACCAACCCACCAGGAGATAGCTGGTGAGCCGGACGCGGGACAGGATCCGGTACAGGAGTCCCGCCCGGGTGGCCGATGCGTCGATCGGATCCGCTCGCGCAGCGAGATCCACCCGGGTCGTGGCCGACCTTTCCGCGTGGGCGGTCACGGATGACTCTCCGCTGCCTCGCGGCGCGCCCGGGCGCGTGCGGCCGCCCACCGACCGTTCCCGAGCACCCAGCCACCGATCACCAGGGCGGCCGCCACCGCGCCCGCGATGAGCGAGATGGTCAGCGCGGCGGAGGTCCAGCGCTCCGGTTCGTACCGGGCGGTGAGCACCGCGTCGCCGGTACCGTCAACGAGCCATCCGTTGGCGTAGCCATCGACGGTGAGATGCCGGGCGGACCACCCTCGGGGAAGGCCGTCGAGCGACCAGCCAGGAGCGTAGGAGTCGTGCAGCACCAGGATGAACCGCCCGGCCGCGCCGTGCACGGCGAACCGGTACGCGGAGGGCGAGACGGCGGTCGAGGTCGCCATCGGACCCGCCGGCATCGGCGAACCGAGCGGAGTGGCCGACACGAACACGGTGGACACCCGGGTCAACCGGATGTTTCGGTACGTGGCCCGACTCGGGACCAGTTCGCTCTCCCCCGCGCTGAACTGCGGCCGGATCGTCGCCGCGCCGAACTCCGGCCGGACCACCGCCCGTACCGTCTGCCACTGCGCGACGCGGGTCAGCGCGGGAATGTCCGCGCAGCGCTCGGACGGATCCTCGCGGAGGCAGATCTTCGCGGTCTGACCGAAGTCGCTGCGGTAGTCGGCGGAGAACTGGTATGTCGCACCTGGCGTCACCGGTACCGCCGCCGCCTCGGCGCAGGCGGTCCGCCTCGGCGCGTCGAGCGACAACGTCCCGTCCGGCTGCATCCGCTCCCGATTGCCGGTGGGATAACGAGGGAAGGAGAGACCACCGAGCGTGCAGGTCGAGAACTCGGCCAGCTCGTTGATTGGAGCGGGAGTGGACCGGTCGACCGTTACCGTGTGCCGGCCCTTTGCCAGCGTGAGGTCGGTCGGGGCAGGCGGCGGCGGAGACACCACCGCACTGCCGACCGCAGTTAGCGGGGTCAGCGTGACGTCCCGGAACTCGGCGACGCCGCGGCCGGTGCTTGCCTCGGCGTAGAGGTACAGCCGGGCGCTGAGGAGGGCTGGGGCCAGCCGGGTGACCGCCGTGTACTCCGTCCAGCCCGACGGGGCGGGTGGCGAGGGTAGCGGCGCACAGGTGGCCGGGCCGTCCTGCCACAGGCACGCGCGCGCCTTGACGCCGCCGTCGCTTCGGAAGAAGAAGTGCACTCGGTACACCGCACCGGGGCTGGCCTGGACGGGCGCGAGCGTACATTGCTGCCCGGACGTCACCGGAAGGCGCAGCGGGTTCGGGTCGAACGTATCGTCGGCCTGTCCGTTGCAGTCCTGCGCCTTGCGGAAGGGCCCGGACAGGCCCTCGCCGGGTTGGACGGCGTACGCCGTGAGCCTGGTCCCCGGATCGACCACCACCACGTCACCGGTGGCTGGCAGGAGCCGGAGATCCCCGCCGACATCCAGCGCGACCACATCCGGCGCGGCTGGGCCTTGCGGCTGGCGCAGATTAAGAGCGACGGGCGGTCGGGCTGGCAGCCGCCGGCCGTCGATCGCCACGGTATCGGCGTCGGTGAGCGTGAGCCTGTCACCCGTGACGGCCACCCGGTAGCTGGCATCCGCGCCACCACGGGCGATGCGGAACGAGCCGTCGGTGGCGAGCGTGAAAGGCGTGGTACCCGGATCCACCAGCGCCGCCCGGAATGCACCGACCGGCTGGTCCGGGTCGGTGACCGCGACAGTTCCCAATGGCAGACCGGCGATGGTATCGGCGACCGCGACGGGGTCGGGACCGGAGACGCCGGTCAGCTCGGTATCCGCCAACACCGATCCGGCCGGTTGAGCGAGGTGATACAGCGACGCGACATCGGGGGCGGCGCTCAACGGTGAGTTGACGGCGAACTGGGCCGGCATCAGGTCGTGCCGGACGATGACGGTGTCGACGCCGAGCGCCCGCAGCCGGCCGCGCCATTGGTCGCCGCTGCCCGTCAGCAGGTCGTTCTGTGCCCCGACAAGCATTGCCTGGACGGAGGGCAGGTCCTGGTAGTAACCGCCCGGAAGCAGGTGCAGCGTCACGCGCTTCAGTAACTGCGAAGGGATCGCGTCCACGCCGGAGTATCCCCAGGTCGTCTGGAACGCGTAGAAGTACACGTTGACTGGAAGTACCATCACCTTCCCGCCGGGCCGCGCGTTGACCGTGTCGGCTAGCCGGTGCCAGGCATCGGGGACCACGACCCGGGCGCTTGGGAGGTAGGCGTGCGGCGCGTCCGGGACAGCGGCACCGGTCCACATCGGCGAGGGGTACGCGAGCGCCGCCAGTACCACGCCGGCGGCGGCCACGTTGGGCGCGGCCGACAGAAGCGATGGCGACCGCCGCTGTACCGCGGGGAATCGACGCAGCCAGGCGGCGCGCTGCGGCCAGGAGGCTCGAGCGAGCCGGGGTGCCAGCTCGGCGACCCGGTCGATCGCCAGCGCGGCCAGGCAGACGTAAATCAGGACGATGGGTGCGCCGAGCTTGCCGGCGGGATCGCGGATGAGCCACATGCCGGGAACGTGGTCATAAAGCCACAGGTTGATCCAGCCGAACCGGGCCGAACGGACACCGGTGGACAGGAAGATGAGCGCCAGCCCGACGCTGGCGACCAACCAGGCTGCACGGCGGCGCCGCCGGTCGGCCAGCACCGCTCCGGCGAGCGCGAGCAGCGGCAGGGCCCAGTGCAGATGCACCCGCGGCCCGGTACTCAACGACTGCGCGTAGGTCAGGATTCCCTTGACGTTCCAGGCCCAGTGCGCGCTGAGCGTCACAACGTTCTCGACGGTGGCGCGATCCTGAATGTACGAGGCGTTGCGCAGGTCGATCACGGCCCCAAACGCCGACCCGGCCGGCGACACCAGCTGGATGACCAGCGGGACCATCCACCACAGGTTGAGCAGCACGACCCACGGCAGGGCGCGCAGCATCAACGCCAGGACCCGGCGCATAGCCGGCCACTTGCCGACGACGACCGAGCCGACCACGACGAAGCCGACCGTCAACACCGCCATCAACAGCCACGGCGGGTTGAGTGCCAGATACGAAGCGGGCGGGGTGGTCGCCGCGAAGCCGATCGGGTTGATCCGCCGGCCCTTCGCCGCCCGGACCACCATACCGGCCCATAGTCCGCCCAGCCCGATCGCCAGGGCCGGCAACGGAATCGGTATCCAGACCAGCACGTACGTGTTGAACGTCGCCAATAGTCCGGCCGCGGCGGCCGCCCAGGGTCGGCGTACCCACGCCGCGGCCAGATACGCCGAACCGAACGCACACAAGCCGTAGCACATCGCGTACAGCAGCCACTGTGCGACCGGAGCCGGGAGCCCGACCAATCCGGTAGCGCGGTCGAGGAGCACCTCGACGAGCTGGAGGATCGGGACAGAGGTGGAGCCGGCACCGGTCGTCTGATGGCTCCACAGGTGGGCGACCTCGCCCGTCAGGTTGTCGTGCACGAACGGCGGAACGTCCAGGAACGCCACGAACCGACCCCAGGTGAACCAACTCAGGGTGGCAAGCACGGCGACCGTGACCGGGATGCCGTAGGCGATCAGCGGAAAGCGCCGGGCGGCAAACCAGCGGACACGGGGCTTCTCGGAGTCCGCCGGGTGGCTCTCGGCGTTCGAGGGCAGGACCGCTTGCGCTGTCACGAGGACACCACCCGGGTCATCCGTCCTGGTCCTGCCGGCCTGCGTCGGCTCATCTGGCGTGCCTCCATGTGTCACGGCTCCCGGCTGGCTGGCGCCAGCGATCTACCGTCGCCCGGTCGGCGACCCATCGCATGGGCTATGACGTCCGAATGAGAGCCGCCGGTCTTCGCCCGGCTCCCCTAGTGATGTGCCATCCGGTAGCCCTCGATGATCTCCAGATGCTCCACCCGGGCGACGGCGACCAGGTTGAGATTGACTGATCTTTCCCCGTACCTGGCGAGTTCGTCCTGGGCACACCGGCTCAACCGCCGCCGGGGCTCGTCGATGAGGTAAACGTGCGGATACTGCGCAAAGACCAGACTCAGGAAGTCCGCGGGGGCAAACCCGGCCTTGACGAGGTGGCTCGGCACGAACTCGACGAGCAGCGTCGGCTGATGCTCTTTCAGTAGGGTGGTTGCGCCGCGGAGGGCGTATCCGTCGTAGCCCTCCACGTCAATCTTGAGAACGTCGACGGACACCGCGGAGCCACGGTCGGCGAAGTAGGAATCCAGCGATGTCACCTGGACCTGCAGGGTGGCACGGCTGTTGTTCACGACACCGGCCGCGAGGGAGTGGTTACCCGAGGACTCGACGAGGTGGATCTCCATCGGGCCGGTAGCCTCACCTACGGCCAGCGCCTCCACCTGGATCTGCGAGGAGAGCCCGTTCTGGACGATGTTGCGGTGCAGAATCTCCAGGTTGCCGGGCACCGGCTCGAACGCGATCAGCCGGCCGTCGGCGGGCAGCCGAGCGGCACCGACGCAGGCGTGAATGCCGATGTTGGCACCGACGTCAACGATCGTCCGACTGCCGGCGGCGAGGCGCTCGAGCAGGTCCAGCTCGATCGCCTCATAGAAGCCACCAGCCAGCCCGGCGGCGATGATGTGGTCCCCGCCGGGCACGGTGAGGCGCAGGCCGCGAAAGTCGGTGGTGAGGTCCGCACCGCCCCAGGCCATGTGCACGGTCCTCCGATACAGCCACCCCACCATCGGCAACCGCTGCACCGGGGTATTGGCGAGGGCACGCCGGGCAAACCGGATGACCGCCATCGGTGCTCGTTGCCGAAGCCGGCTGCCGCGCATCACATCTCCTCGCTCATGCGGTCGTAGCAGTAGGCGGAAGGGCAGACCTTCGAGTGAGGAACCACCGGCTCCGGCGCCCGACGAAGATCAGAATCGCCGTCACGACAGCCAGTCCGGACCCCACGATCGCAGCGGAACTCCAGATGGCCGGCTGGTACACAAGATCGAACGTCGCGTCGCCCTTCCCGTCGATCTCCCAGCCGTTCGCGTACCCGTTAACCCGGATGTGCCTGGCCCTCCAGCCGGACGGGAGGCCGGACGGGGTCCAGCCCGGAGCGTAGGACTCCGGCAGGACGAGGACCTGGCGTCCCCCAGCACCGTGCACGCGTACCTGGTAGTCCGTCGGGGACAGTCGCTCGGACTCGACCCACGCGTCCGGCGTGGCCGGCTGGACCACCGGTGAGAGGCGCACGCCGAGCGGGGCGACGCGGGCGAGGCTGTAGCGCCGGTAGGTCACCCTGCCTGGGACGAGGTACGTCGCGTCGGCGAACAACCGCGGGGTGATGCCGTCGCTGTCCGCGTGCGGCCGGACCAGCGCCTGCACATGTTGCCAGCCGGTCTTGGCGCGGAGGGCGGGGGCGGCGAGGCAGCGCTGGCTGGAGACCTCGCGGACGCAGACCCGGGGGTCTTCGCCGAAGCTTGTTCGATAGTCGGCGGCGAACCGGTACGTCGCACCGGCGATGACGGGTGGGATGTACTCGGGTTGCCGGCACACCCCATACAAGGGCGCGTCGATCGGCAGGTCACCGTTGGGTGCGACGGAGACCCGCCCGACCATCGGGTAACGGTCCTGGGGCACCATCGGATCGGTGCACCCGATGAACTCCGGTGACCCGGTGGTGAAGGCCGGGGCAGACTGGCGACTGATGGTGATTTCGTGCCGGCCGGCGGCCAGGTCCACCGTCTCGGCGGGTGCCTCGACCGGGGACAGCCTGGCACTGCCCACCGCCCGAAGCGGGGTCACCTGGACATCGCGGTACTCGACCACGCCCGGCCCCGTCGCGGCATCGGCGTACAAGTACAGCCGGGCGCTCATCGCGTTCGCGGCGAGGCCGGCGACCGCGGTGTACCCGACCCATCCCGAGCCGGGCATCGGTGCGGGAAGCGCGGCACACGTCGCAGGCCCGTCCTGCCAGAGGCATAGATGCGCTTGCGCCCCGCCGTTGGTGCGTACCGAGAAATGGACCTGGTAGGCGACCTGACCGGCGAGTTGCAGCGGCGCCATCGCGCACACCCTGCCGGACTTGACGGCCAGCCGAAGAGGATCGGCACCGGGCGGATCAGTGGCGGTACCGGCGCACTCCGGAGCGGGCCGGAACGGACCGCCCAGCCCGATGCCGGGCTGGGCGGCGGCATACGCGGTGATCGTCGTGTTCCGCCCGGCCACCACCACGTCGCCCCCCGGCGGGAGCACCCGGAAATCGCCGTCCACCGCAACCCCCAGCACCCTGGGGTCGGACAGTTCCACCTGTGCTCCGGGGCGGGCGGGCAACGGCTGACCGTCGAGCGCCACAGCATCGGCGTCGGTAAGCAGCAGGTGCGCCCCAGCGGCGGTCAGCCGGTAACTGGCGTCCCCGGCATCGCGGGCGATCCGGTACGACCCGCCGGTGGCGAGCGTGAACGTCATCGTTCCCGGGTCGACGCTCGTACCGTGGAAAGCGGCGACCGGGCGGGGAGGGTCGATGACGGCGACCGCGCCGGGCGGGAGGGCGGCGATAGCGTCGGCCACGGCGGTCGCGTCCGGCCCCTGCACACCGATCAGCTGTCCGTTCGCCGAGACCGACCCGAACTCGCCAGATACCCGGTAGAGCGAAGCGACACCGTAGTCGTCCGTGTGCTGGACGAAACCGATCGTCTGCAGGGCAGCGTCGAGCTGATCGGGATTCGCGCTCAACGGATAGTCGAACGAGGCGGGTTTGAGATCGTGCCGGACGACCACGTCACCCACGCCCAAGGCCCGCAGCGCCCCCAGCCAGGTGGTGGTGTTGCCGGCGAGCAGCGCCGCCTGTCCCTCGACGATCAACTGTCTGACCGTCGAAACGTCCTCGTAGTACCCGCCGGCCTGCGGGTTGAGCGTGGGCTTGGTCAGCAACTGGCTCGGAATGTTGTCCACACCGCGGAAGCCCCACGTCGTGGCGACGTTGTAGCTGTCCAGGTTGATCGGAAGAATCAGTACCTTGCCCGATCCCGGCTCGGCATTGACGGTATCGGCGAGCCGGTGCCATGCGGTTGGGACGCTGACCCGGGAGCTCGGGTACTCCCCGTGCGGCTGGGCGGGGGCGACCGAGCCGGTCCACATCGGGGAGACGTTGCCGAGCGTGGTGAGAACCAGGCCGGCCGCCGCCGCGAGCGGGAGGAGGGCAGCCAGCCGCGGGGAGAGCCGACGCGGCCAGGCGGCCGCGGACAACCGGGGAGCCAGCGCGATGACCCGGTCGATCGCGAGCGCGGCCAGCGAGCTGTAGATGAGCACGATCGGCACACCCAGCTTGCTGGCCGGGTCGCGGAGCAGCCACATGCCGGGAACGTGGTCGTAGAGCCACAGGTTCAGCCCTGCGATCGGTGGGACCCGCAACCCGGTCGAGAGGAGCACCAGCAGCGTCCCGATGCCCGCCACCAGCCACGCGCTCGCCCGCCGCCCGCGGCCGGCGAGCGCCACTCCGGCGAGCGCGAGGATCAGTGGTATCCACTGGAGGTCCAGCCGAAGACCGGTACTCAAGGCGGGGGCGAAACGGAACAGATGTGGCACCGTCCATGCCCAGTCGGCGTTGAGCGTCAGTACGGCCGCGAGCGTGCTCCGGTTGTGCGTCCAGCTCCAGTCCCGGATGTTGGTGACCGCGGACAACGACGTTCCCCACGGGCTGACCAGTTGAAGTGCGAGGGGAATCATCCACCAGAGATTGAATAGGACCAGCCATGGCAGCGCGCGGATCAGGAACGCCCAGGCCCGGCGCAACGCCAGCCGGCCAGCCACGACACCGCTGGCGAGGGCGACGAGGAGCGGGGCACCGATGGTCATCAGCAGCCATGGAGGATTCAGCGCGACGTACGAGCAGGCAACGGTGATGGCGGCGAACCAAACCGGTTTGATCGGGCGTCCGACCGCTACTCGGCCGACCATCCCAGCTAGCACGCCGGCCAGCCCGACCGCGAGCGCCGGCAACGGGTTGGGCATCCACACCAGCAGGTACATGTTGAAGGTGGCCAGGAGCCCGGCGGCGAGGAGGGCCACGGGGCGGCGAACCCACGTGCCGGCCAGGTATGCCGCGCCGAACGCGCACAGCCCGAAGGAGAGGGCGTAGAGCAGCCACTGGGCGACCGTCGGGCCGAGCCCTGTCAGCGCCGTGCCACGCAGCAGGACGACCTCGACGAGTTGGAGGATCGGCGCACCCGTCGAACCGGCACCGGTCGACTGATGGCTCCACACGCTAGTGACCTCGGTCGCCAGGCTGTCACGGACGAACGGTGGATTGTCCAGCGCGGCGATGAACCGGCCCGAGGAGAACCATCTCGTGGTCGCCAGCAACGTCATGCCGACCGGGGTGACGTAGGCGACCAGTGGAAAGCGGTATTCCGGCCGCCACTGCAACGACCTGGTCGCCATGTTCCGCGCCCGGTCGGCGAGGTACCGGGGCTTCGCGGGTTCCGGGCTGTCGACCGGTGCCGGCGGGGCGAGCTGATCAGTCATGGTCGGGAGCTGCGCCTGCCCTCGAAAGCCCCGAGGGCCATGCCGCTCCACTCCGCGCCCTTGAGGACGGCGAGCCCCACTGCACGGTGCGGTGACCGAAGAAGCTGCCACGGTTGCGACAACAGCGCCGGCCGCACCAGCCCGCGGGCCGGGACCGGCCGCCGCACCTTCCGGTACATCGGCAGCCAGTGCCCGTAGTAGCGCTTCTTCGCAAAGGCGCGGCGCAAGCTGATGCGTCCCTCGTCATGCATGACGATCGCGTCGATCCGGCCGAGCCGGTAGCCGGCCGCCTGTACCCGGTCCGGCAACTCCCAGTCCTCGAACCCGGTGACCGCCTCGTCGTACCCGCCGGTCTCCTCCAGCACCGGGCGGGGATAGGCCCGAGCCGCCTCCACGCGTGGGTCACCCAGGTAGAGCCGCTTCTCCAACTCTCGGCAGCGGGCAAGGAACCC
>WNGE01020385.1_pt1 | contig 10389 bp, 12 predicted proteins | sample 5400651 | NCBI WGS metagenome assembly WNGE01 (sample SAMN13153370, study PRJNA577476) | soil metagenome | isolation source: 60 cm soil or saprolite under grassland replicate 2 | place: USA:California | collected 2016-06-15
TGCTTCTCCTGCCGGGTGGCCAGGCCCTGCCGGCTGTCCGATCCCGTGAGCAGCCAATTCTGGCCGGCTCCTGCGCCAGGTCGGCCGGGGTAGTCGGCCAGCACCGCCACACGGTGCAGCCTGAGATCCAGGAACCCGTACCCAGCGATGGGTCCGACGAGGACCACGGCCATCATGGCGGCCGCCAGCCCGGCGAGCTTGCGAACCCGCCGCCGCATGGCACCGCCACGCCCCACCCAGGCCGGCGGCGAGGGCTCATCCGGCCACTCCGGCCGGCCCGGCCTGCCGCCCGGCCAGCCGCCGGCGGCGGGCTGCTGAGGCCATTCGACAACGATGTCTGGTGTCCGGTCGCCAGTATCTGGCGCCCAGCCGGTCGCTGGCACCCCGCGGTCTGGCCAGGTGGCCGGGGTCCCGCGGCGGTAACGGACAATGCGGCCTGACGACGTCTCCACGATCGCGATACCTCACCGGTGCGGCGTCGGGTCACTGGGGCTTTTGCACCTAACGTGCACGTGTCGGAGCACGTGGCGGGTTGGCCGGACAGTATCGCCCTAAGCCGGGCGGATGCGCAAATCGCATAGAATTATATGAGCGGAATGTATTGCAATAAGAATGAGGCGGGCGAAGTGTATCGTATCGGGCTCCGACCAAACCACTGGTTTGGCGGAACCGCTGCATTCGTGAGCCGTTTGCCCTGGTCCGGGACCCATCACGCACCATGAATGCCGTATTTATCCCATTCCGTCCGGGCCTGCCGGTCGTTTCCCTTAGGCTAGGTGGCCGTGCAGCAGCGGAACTTGGCCGCGGGGCCACAGCCAGTATTTGCCGACCCGGGTGGGCGGCGCCGTGCTATTATCTGGCCGCTCGCGATAGCCTTCGGCGGCCTACTATGCGGTTATCTTGTGGTAACCGTGGTCGGGCTCCTTGGCGCATCCCAGGCACCGAACCCGCAGCGGCCGCCTGCTCGTTCCGTCCGGAACACGACGCGCGGTCCCGGGGGCCACCGCCAGACGACGCCATCCAGCCGGCCCCACGGCGCCACGCCTGGAGTTGGCGCGCTGCCAGGCCAGGCGCCGCTATCCCTCCGCCCCGTGAGCACGGATACGGCAACACTAGCCGTTGGGCTCGCCCCGGCCGCGCTGCCGTCCTCCCACGGAGCCCGAACCACGTGACCCGCGCACCCCGGTGGAGACCTGTCGCCCCATGGCGCCGCGGGGCATCCCGCCCGGAATATCCTCGCGGCGAGTCTCCCGGGGGTGCGCGGCCACAGGACCGTGCGGGCCCCCAGTACCCGGGTTACCGATCCTCGCAACTCCCCGGGCCGGCTCCCGGCCAGCACCCCGGATATGGCGGGCCACGATATCCCGATGACCGTCCCCGTTCCCGGGGGACCAGCCGACAATTTCCGGGGCCCCGCGGTGCGTACCCGGAGTATGACGGCCCGACCTACCAGGAAGACGACCCGGGGTACCCAGCCAGCCCGGACCAGCGCTACCCCGGATACCCCGACCAGCGCCACCCCGGATACCCCGACCAGCGCCACCCAGCCAGCCCCGACCAGCGCCACACCGGATACGGGGGCCCGCCGTATCCCAGGCCCGCCCGCCCCCAGCACCAGGGCTATAGCCGTCCCCGCACGGTCGTTCCTAGCCGGCTCCGGCCAGCCCTTCCCGCCGGGGCCCCGCGCCCCTCGCCTGGCAGGACCGCGCACGGCAAGCGCAACGCCCCGCTGCGCCGGAGACGTGCCGCACCACGCGGACACTGGGTTCTCTTCGCCCTGTCCTGCGCGGCCATCGGCATAAGCTTGGTGCTGAATGGCTATACACGTGGCGCTTTGAGCCAGGAACCGGGCAGCGCGGGGCCTGTCGACACCAGCCTCCCGCCAGCGCCTGCGTCGGTCAGGCATGGCGGGCCCATCGTGGAGGCAGGGAGCAGCCCGCCCCGCAGCCTGGTGATGCCACGCCGGGTGATCGCGCTCACCTTTGACGGCGGCCCTGACCCCCGCTGGACCCCGCAAATCCTCGCCGTGCTGCAGCGCTTCGGCGCTCACGCGACCTTTTTCGAGACGGGAGCCCACGCGGCCCAGTACCCGGCGCTCAGCCGTACGGTGCTCAGGGACGGGAATGAGATCGGGACGGATACCTACACCCACGCCGACCTGGGCACAGCTGGGTGGCGCCGCGGCCCGGAACTCACGCTCGCCCAGAACGCGCTGGCCGGAGCGGCCGGCATCCACACGCGCCTGCTGAGGCTGCCCTACTGGCCCTCCCAGCGCACCCTCGATGGCCCCGAGTGGCAGGCACTGCGCGAAGCCGGCCGGGAGGGTTACCTGGTGGCGTTCGCCGATCGCGACACCCGTGACTGGTCGCGGGCCAGGGCCGGCGCGATCGTTGCCCGCGCGATGCCGCACGCCCACCGCGGTGAGATCGTGACGATGCAGGACGGTGGCACGGATGGCCGCCATACCGTGGCAGTGCTCTCCAGGCTGCTCAAGCGGCTGCGCGGCAGGGGATACAGGTTCACTACCATAACCGGCGGCCTCGGCATGCCGTCAGCGGATGTACCGGCTACGGCCAGGCAGCGGGACACGGGCGGCGCCCTACTGCTGGCCCTGCGGATCTCCGCCGACGTGGTAACCGTGCGCACGCTGCTGCTGGTCATCACTGCCGTGCGGACATGACAGCGGCGATCGCGCACAGTCTGGCGGTACCTGGCGTGCGGGTGGTCAGCCAGCCGAACTTGGGCAAGTCCGCCGCACTCAATACCGGGATCGCGCTCGCCAGCCACGACATCGTCGTCCTGGTCGATGGGGACACAGTCTTCGAGAAGTTCGCGCTGGCCCGGCTGGTAGCGCCGTTCGGCGACCCGGGCATCGCAGCCGTGAGCGGCAACACGAAGGTTGGCAACCGCCGTGGAATTCTCGGGCGCTGGCAGCACATCGAGTATGTGATCGGCTTCAATCTGGACCGGCGCATGTTCGACGTGATCGGGTACATGCCCACGGTGCCGGGTGCGATCGGCGCCTTCGACCGGGAGGTGCTCCGCCGGCTGGGCGGGCTGAGCGACGACACCCTCGCAGAGGACACCGACCTCACCATGACTGTGTGCCGAGCCGGATACCGGACGGCATATGTCGAGGACGCGCGGGCGTGGACCGAGGCACCGGGCAGCCTGCGGCAGCTATGGCGGCAACGCTACCGGTGGAGCTACGGCACCCTGCAGGCTATGTGGAAGCACAGGGGAGCGTTGGTCGAGGGCGGCCGCTCGGGCAAGTTCGGCCGACGGTGCCTGACCTACTTGCTCGTCTTCCAGGTTGCCCTGCCCCTGGTCGCACCGGCCATCGACGTTTCCGCCATCTATGGCCTGCTGGTCATGGATCCGGCCCGCGCCGTGGGCATCTGGCTGGCCTTCACCGCGCTGCAGATGGCCACCGCGCTTTACGCGTTCCGGCTGGACAGGGAACGGCTGCGCCCGCTGTGGGCGCTGCCGCTCCAGCAGGTGGTGTACCGACAGTTGATGTACCTGGTGTGCATCCAGTCCGTGGTGACCGCGCTCTACGGCGTCCGGGTGCGCTGGCGCCCGGTGCGACGCGCGGGCACGTTCTCCGGCGCGCCCGGGCTGGGACGGCCGCCTGGCGGCAGGCCAGGTACCGTTGCCCTGGCCCGCCCCCGCCGCGGCGGATCGTTACCGGGGCCCTCCCCGTCACATCGAGTTCACCGACGTCCAGCTCACCAGCCAAATCCAGTGGGGTCCATTCAGGACGCCGATCGCGCGTCACGCGCGTGACCACCCCGTGAGCACGTCTCGGCGATCTTGACACGAGCGTCCAGGACGTGGCGTCCGCAGCTCCACGTAACGTGTTGCGTTAATAACGCAGTGGCGGATCTGCTTCCGCTGGTCCGAGGCCGGACGGGAAGACGTTGAGGTCGTTGACTATCACTGGAGGGGCCGTGACAGCTGACACGATCATGGCACCGGTGCACCCTGGCGAGGTCCTCCTGGAGGAGTTCCTCGGCCCTCTTGGGGTGAGCCAGTATCAGCTGGCCAAGGCAGTAGACGTGCCAGCCAGGGGGATCAATGAGATCGTCCATGGCCAGCGCCGCATCAGCGCCGACACCGCGCTGCGACTCGCCCGCTACTTCGGAACTTCGGAACGGTTCTGGATGAACCTGCAGGCCGCTGCGACCTTGAGATCGAGAAGGACCGGCTTGGTGCGGCACTCGATGACATACAGCCCTGAGCGCCGCGAGTTGACGCATCCACAGGCTCTGAGCTTGGCCAGCACGCCAACTCGCACAACTGGCCCATGCCGCTTAATGGCCCGACTGGCCGAAAGCAGCACCCGCAAGATCACAAATTTGAGACGGAAAGCAGTATGACCTGGGCTTTCGTGGAGCGGGTGACGAGAATCGAACTCGCACTATCAGCTTGGGAAGCGCAGCGGTTACGGCTGCCAGGGGCGCTGACCAGGCGTCCCCGGCGGTGCCGAGTGACCCTGGTTGACCCCTCGTCACCCTGGCTAATGGCACGCTAATGGCACGAGATCTCGCGGAAGCGGCCAGTCCATTAGCTCGTCGTACTGGGTTGGTAGACGGTCAGGCGCCAGGAGTCATCGGGAGCCCGGTCGCGGAACGCCTCGGTGATTACGGGCCGGTCGAGCTGGCTGCCCTGCTCCAAGAACGACCGGAAGGCAGCGCTGTCCGCGGCGGCCAGCACGCCGACCCGATGATCACCCGCGCGAACGGCCACCTGTCCGGTGTCACGCTCGGGTCCGGCCCAGCTGAGCAGGACGAAGATCTCGCAGAAATCAGGCGGCGGCTCGGATTGCCTGTCGCCGCGCGGGTCGAGCAGCTGCTGCGCGCCCGGATCGAGTACCACCGCCGCACCGGGTCGGGAACGATCCCAGTCGATCATCAAAGGCTCTCCTGTATTTCCCAGATCCAGGTTCAGGCCTGTGTCCTGGAACAGGTCCTTGATAGGGCGGGTGACCATGGCGCCCTGCGTCCACAGCCCCCGGACTCGATCACGGTCCTGGCGCCACTTCGCGCCCAAGTCACCCAGCCACTCACTCACGGGGCCTCCGCATCCAGCGGGCTCACCAGGTGTCGAAGCCGTCCGATCCCGTTCGCTCATTCGGTCTGATCTCACTCTTCGTCTTCGGGCTGGTCCGCTGTGATCCGGTTCCGTGTGACGGCGTTGCTGCTTGCGCTGCTGCTCTGCGAAGTCCAGGTCGAGATAGGCGCGCGAGGGCATCGACGCGTTCCGGGTGGGCATAAGTTACTCAGAGGTCTTGAGCATGCGCACCGGATTGGCTCAGCAAGACGCTCGGGATGATTTTGACCGCGCCCGGCGCCGGGCGACCTGCGCCAAGCTCGCCGGACTGCTGCGCGGCCGTCCACCCAGCCGCAACCGGTTGCCCGTGCTCGGTGAAGTAGTGATTGCTGGCGGTGCCGGGACGGCGACCGAGGCGATGGTGCCGATCGACCAGATCGTCGGGACAGTCGAGCCGACCAGGTGCTTCGACCGCCGTTTCCGGCCGACCTCGGAGCTACCCCGCTCGCGTTTCGAGCGGGTGGCCGCCGAAGTGCTCTCCGGCCGCGGCATGGACCCGGTCGAGCTCTACCAATGCGGCGACTCTTATCACGTGCTCGACGGACACCACCGGATCGCCGTCGCCCGTGCGCTGCGACAACAGTCGATCTGGGCGACCATCACCCCCGTTCGCCTGAACCAACCAAGTTCGCCAACTGCCGGATAGGACGCCGCTAAGCCCAGTACGACCAGCTTGGAAGGCTGTGCCTACCACGTCGCTAGGCAGGCGATACCCAGGTCAGCGGGTATACCGATGTCCCGTGAGTGACCGCTAGTGCTTGTGGCTTACCGCTGCATCGGGCACGTAGCGGGCACGCTCACGGATCCGGCTCGGCGCCTGTGGGCCCGGCCCGGCATACTGGTGGCGTGCGTCACTCAACAGGCTGGAACGGGTCCCTGTACCCCCTGGGACCGCCGGGATCCGGTGCGGCGGAGAAGACGACGGTCGCGGGCGCTCAGGCAAAAGTCGGCTACCCGGTCCCGGTGCCCAGCACCGCGGCGGCCAGCCGGGCCAACCTGACCCAGGTCTGGGTAAGCAACACTCGTTACATTCCCCGTAAAGATCGTCAGGTAGCCCTTGTCTTTGACAACGGGAAGGTCGATATCCTGATGCACCGCGCCACCTACCAACGCGCTCTGCACTACTTCCACGCCTTCATCGCCGAGAAGGACAAGAACGGCGGGGTGACCGCCGAGATCGGGCAGGTGAACGGGCGGCCCGCGTTGGTCATCTGGCCGGGCACCGACTACAGTCATTCCAATCCCGCGGTTGTCAATTTCTGGCGCAACGGCGTCGATGTCGGCATATACAGCAACACTTACGGGACTCATATTCTGTTGGCCATTGCCGAGAGCATGCACTAAATTAGTTGCGCCCAGAGCGCGATTCGAACGCGCGACCTACTGCTTAGGAGGTCGTCTCGGCCGTCTCCGCTGCCTGCCTGCTCCCAGCTCGGCAGCCTATTCACTTGCCGGCGGCGCCGCAGGCGCCGCCTTGATCCAGTACGGCTTAATTCGGCAACGCAGCGGGGCAAGCGGGCCAGCGGGCACACACTGTCGATGCTCATCACCTGGAGGTGGCAGCGGCAACGAGACGTCCGGCTTCGGCGAGTGCCAAGTGCCAGGGATAGCAGGCTATGAGTTCTCCGCCTGTGTGAGGCTCATGAGGTTCGATGCCCCTGGGGCCGAGCAGGATGTGTACTCCTTCGGCACGTAGATCCTGGACGCTGCGGTGGAAGGGAGCGCGGGCGGCGAGGGCTGAGTTGACGAAGGGCAGGACGACGATCGGGACGTTGAGGGCGGTGGTCTCGGCGAGGATGCCGAGGGCGTAGGTGTCGCTGATGCCCTGGGCCCACTTGTTGATCGTGTTGTAGCGGGGCCGTGGTCATCAGGTCACGGACCAGGCGCCGGGCAGCGGGGCGGCCGGCGATCTCCTCGGGCGCGACATCCTCGGCCGCACGGAGCGCCCGTCCGCGATCCGCTCGAAGACACTCAGCTTCGACCTTCGCGGTCCCGCGCATGTACCTGCTGATCTTGGGCTGGGTCGTGTCACAGGCGATGGCCAGGCGGGTCTGGCTGACCTTCGTGTACCGATGTAAGAGGACGAAGAGGCGCCCGATGTCACGGTCGCGCAGCGCTTCGAGCACATCGGCACGCCGCCACAGCTCTTCCGGGATTTCGATGAGATCAAAGACGCGGCGGCCTGGCATGCCGTGATCCCTCTCGGTCAGGCGATTGTTCCTGAGAGTCCATGCGGCGTTACTGACTGCGAGCTTATATCCCGTCGGGTGATATCGCGCGGTTATGGGAGCGGCTCGGCAATTGCGCGACCTTTGGCGGCATGAAGGCCGCAGAGGTTGCTGAGCACGAGGTTTGCCCGTCGTGCCGCGGGCGGGGATGGAAGTACAGCGGGCCCCGGCGCTGGGTCGCGAGCCAGCACGAGGCGCGCGGGGCGGATCAGGCGATCACCTGCGCGATCGACACCCACGTCCAGGCCAAGCAAGCCAGCGACGATGACGGCTCGGCGGGCGTGCTCGCCCCGGTGGGCTAATGGCCCGTTAATGGCCCGCAAGATCAAAGATGGGGTGAGAGTGATCATGCCGAGGGCTCGGGACACCGGCCCTGACCTGCACGAACCTAGCTGGAGCGGGTGACGAGAATCGAACTCGCACTCTCAGCTTGGGAATGAACGCAAGGCTGGCTCTCACCTGCTCATCCGCAGGTGGACGGTCTTGGGTCTTGTCCGTGAGTACTCGCGAAGCATAGCTACTTACCGGACCATCGGGCACGCAGCGGGCACGCCCTTGGCCCGGCAGGAGTTCGGTGAGGGATTACCTCGCTGGGTGCTTCCCGGGCCGCCGCCGCATCCGCAGAGCGACCAGGAGTAGGGCACCGAGGAACACGACGATGCCGATGATCAGCAAGTACAGCAGGCCCTTGGCGACGACCCCCACGATGCCGAGCACGACCGCCACGATCACCAGGAGCAGGAAGAATGCGAGCATCTGACTCTCCGCTCAGTCGTTACTGCTCAGCGGCGGGCTAGCTGCCGTTCACCGCTGCTGCCCGGCTGGTATGTCAGGCCGTAGTGCTTGAAGATGGCCTCTTCCTCAGCGGCTGGCAGTTCACCGTCGGTGCTGATCGAGGGGGCACCTTTCACTTGCCTCTTGTCGTAGGTGACCTTGAGGTAGCCAGGGCCTACGGTCGCCTGGGCAAGCGGGACGAACACGAGCCGGTGCCGGGTCGGCATCCCCACCTTCACGGTGGCGAACGATGCCAGGTCTGTGCTCGTGTCGACGTAGACGGCCTCCAGCTCCCCGATCTTGTGACCCCTGGGGTCAACAACGTCGTGGCCGCGCCACTCCCGGATGTCGGCCGCCTCGAACACGACTGCCTTCCTCCCCGCAGCATCGCATTCGCCCATTGCCCCAGCTCATATGGGTGTCCAGCCGTCAAAGGGGGCTGGTCTGGAATGATGCCGTACACAACAAGGATAACCCTGCCGGGGTGCACCGTCACCCTGCGGTGATACTGCTCGGCTCCTCCCCCGTCCTCCCGATAGGTGCCGGTTCTTGCCGGGGAAGATCAACGGGCTGATCCGCCGGAATCCATGAACGATCACCGGAGCGGCCAGTGCTGACCATGCGCCAGGTGTTCGACACGCCTTCGACCGTCGATACCGCGCCCTGGTGCTGCTCGCCGTCTTCTGCAGCCTGCGCTGGGGTGAACTGACCGCCCTGCGACGCCGCCATATTGATCTCGCATCGGGCACGGTCTGCGTTCAGGAATCCGTAGTGGAACTAACAGACGGATCACTCGTCACCGGCCCGCCAAAGTCAATGCTGGCCGCCGGGTCGTGTCCATACCTGCTGCCCTGATGCCGGACATCCTGTCGCACCTAGAGGACTTCACGGCCTTCGGCGAGGACGCCCTGATCTTCACCGGACCCAAGAACGCGCAGCTACGACGCAGCAACTTCAGCCAGGCCTGGCGAGACGCCACGGAGACAGCGAACCTGACCGGCTTCCACTTCCATGATCTGCGCCATACAGGTAACACTCTGGCCAGTTGTGCGGCCGGGGCCAGCCTGCGCGAGCTGATGGAACGCATGGGTCACAGCACCACCCGCGCCGCACTCATCTACCAGCACCGCACCTCCGAGCGAGACAGGCTCATCGCCGACGCTATGGGCAAGCTGGCCAAGGCAGAGCTACGGCAACGCGGGAGGCCATCGGGCACGCAACGGGCACGGAAAGGCAAGCGTGCATCCTGATGCCGACGGCACGGACTACTGATCATGCCCTTGAGCTGGGCGGAAGCTGTGGAGCGGGTGACGAGAATCGAACTCGCACTATCAGCTTGGGAAGCTGACGTTCTACCATTGAACTACACCCGCAACGACCGCCAGGGCCCCGTCCGGGCCTGCTGACGCCGCCCCGACATAGTACCGGAAGCGCTGGCCGCCAGGGTGCGCTCAGCCGGTAGGTTGCCAGGGTGCTCCTCTCCGACCGTGATATCCGGGCCGAGGTCGATTCCGGCCGGGTCCGGCTCGACCCGTACGCGCCCGAGCTGATCCAGCCGTCCAGCATCGATGTGCGCCTGGACCGCTACTTCCGGGTCTTCGAGAACCACCGCTACCCGCACATCGATCCCGCGGTGGAGCAACCCGACCTGACCCGGCTGGTGGAGACGGAGGGCAAGGATCCCTTCGTGCTGCATCCCGGGGAGTTCGTGCTCGCGTCCACCTTCGAGGTGGTGACGCTGCCCGATGACGTGGCCGGCCGGCTGGAGGGCAAGAGCTCGCTCGGTCGGCTGGGGCTGCTGACCCACTCCACGGCAGGCTGGATCGACCCCGGCTTCTCCGGCCACGTGACCCTGGAGCTGTCCAACGTGGCCACGCTCCCGATCAAGCTGTGGCCCGGGATGAAGATCGGCCAGCTGTGCCTGTTCCGCACGAGCTCACCGGCGGAGCACCCGTACGGTTCCAGCGTCTACGGGTCGCGCTACCAGGACCAGCGCGGCCCCACGCCGTCCCGCTCCTACCTCAACTTCTACCGCACCGACGTCTGAGCAGGCGATCTCACGCACCCTGCCGCACGGATGCCGAACTGGAAGCAGGCTCTGGCCGGGCCGACGCGCCACGGTGCCCGGCTACCTGTGGTGGTGGCGCTATGAAGTCGGCATCGCTCTGGGCCTGCCGGCCACGCTCGTTCTGCTGGTCCGGGCCCTGGGCGTCGTACCCACCGCTGTTGGCGCCGTCGCCACGATTGGCGTGTGCTGCTCGTGGCCGCCCGCCCG
>WNGE01025149.1_pt1 | contig 10389 bp, 16 predicted proteins | sample 5400651 | NCBI WGS metagenome assembly WNGE01 (sample SAMN13153370, study PRJNA577476) | soil metagenome | isolation source: 60 cm soil or saprolite under grassland replicate 2 | place: USA:California | collected 2016-06-15
AGGGACGATTGCCAGCGGGCGCAGCGTCCGGGCGGGCGTGTCGTCGCGGTGGGCCAGCGTCATGGGTACGCTCCTTGAGTCACGGGCGAGGTGCTCAGTCCTTGGCACGGCTCTTACGCACCCCGCCCTTGGCGGCCGGGACCACGGCCAGCGGTCCCCTCGACCGTGGCTGCGACCGCGCGGCCTGGCGTTGCCGCTCCGCCTCCTGCTGCGCGTCCCAGCGGCGATGCATCGCGCAGCGCGGCCCGGCCGGGCGGTGGGCGGCCTGCAACGCCAGCCCGCACGCGGTGCAGGTGCCGTCGTCCCCCACCGCCACGTCGACCGCCCGGCACGGCGTCCGTTCCCCGCAGCACGGGCAGACGGCGTCCTCGCCCCAGTACGGGCCGGGCCAGCGCCGCCACGCCCGGCACGGCGGGCACGGGCACGCCTGCCCGACGGCGGCGCCACCCTCGCAGCCGCGCCGGATCAGCGCCGCGAGCGCGACCAGCTCGGCGGTGGTGTCACCGCCCGCCGGCGCGGACGGGCCGTGCCCCCTCGGGTCGGTCGCCGGTGGTCGCGCGGTAGTCATACCGCCCCCTCCGCTGCGAGGACGCGGGTGAGCTCCCGGCGGGCGAGGCGCAGCCGCTGCGACACGGCCGGCTGGGTGATGCCGAACGGGCAGCCCCGGTCGGGCCGCCAGGTGCCGCCGGCGCGCACGAGCGCCTCCGCGCCGGCGGCGAGGTAGTCGTCTCGGTCGACCGGCGCGGCAGGCCAGCGGGCCACGTCGAGCCGGAGGTGCCGGGCGACCGCCCGGACGAGGTGCAGGTGGTCGAGCACCAGCGCGTCCCGCGCAGCCGGGTCCGGCCGGGCCGGGGCTGTGCCGTCGATGTCAAGACGGCGGCCCATCAGCCTGCCGCCTTGGTGGTCGTGCGGGCGGGACGGCCGAGGCCCCACAGGTCCCACGCCCGCTCCAGCAGGTCGGGCGTCGCGCGGAGCTGCCGCGCGGCGGCCTGCACGCCGACCCGCTCGGCCAGCGACCGTGCGGCCACCGCCATGGTGTAGTGCAGCACGCGCCGCTCGGTGGGGGTCGTGCCGCCGTAGATGCCGTGCCGGTCGCCGGTCGCCAGCGCGAACCGCAGGCACGACTCGCGCACGGGACAGTCGCCGCAGAGCCGCTTGGCCGCCGCGGCGGTCTGGTCGGTCAGCCGCGGCGGGTAGAACACGCCGAGGTCGGCGCCCTGGCAGCGGGCGCGCTCCTGCCAGCGCGGCGCGACCGGCGCCAGCACGACCGTGAGCGCCGCGGCCGGCGGGCGGCCGGCCACTGCGGGTGGACGCTGGCCACGACGGCGGGAGGGCGGCGGGACCACCGCGCCGAAGCCGACGGCAAGGTGCAGGTCGACGGTGCGGTGGTGGCGTCGAGGACGGGCTGTGCGCATCGGGGTGTCCTTGCCGGTCATCGTGGGCGGCGGTTGTGGCCGAGGTGCCAGTGGTTGCCGCACCGGTACGCGGACACGGCGGCGGCTTGGACCCGGTGGAGCCTGTCTGCGGCCTGCGCGGCGGCCTGCTGCGTGGCGTAGCGGACCTTGCGGCGGCACTGCGACCTGCGCGTGCGGCGGTCGCCGTGCTCGCGGGCCTTCGCCATCCCTCACGCCACCCCCGCCCACGGGTCGTAGCCGGCCGGGCGGCCGACGACCCGCAGCGCCACCGTGCCGCGCTGCCTGGCCCGCAGGTACGCCCGGTACGGGGCCTCGTCGACGAGCAGGTCGATGTGGGGGATGTCCCGCCTGCGGCAGCGCTCGTCGATCGCGGCGACCAGCGGCGCGGCGGGCAGCCGCCGCCGCGCGACCCGGTCGCGGCGCGCCCGCCGCGGCGACGGCTGCGGCAGCGCCCGGTCGTAGGCGTCGCCGTACACCTCGCGCGGGTCCGTCCCGATCCGCCTGCACAGCCGCGCGGCCGTGTGGGCGGTGGCGGTCCCCTCGGTGCGGACCTTCAGGTAGGCGCGGGCGCAGCTCCTGCCGAGCAGCCGGTTGCGGCTGGCCTGCCGCTCCTGGCGGTGCGCCTCGACCGCGGCGACCAGCGGGGCGGCCGGCAGCCGTGGCGGCCCGCCGGCGGCGGTCGCGGGGGCCGGGTCGCGCCGCTTGGCGGCCGTGGCCTGCTGGCCGGCTGGTGACGCGTGGACGGGGCCGGCGGCGTCGTTCGGGGCGTGCGGGTCGGTCGGTGTCCCCCGGCGTCCAGCAGGCCGGCAGGCCACCACACTGGGCCCGGTGGCGCGGTCGGAGAGCGCCGGGGTCGCCGCGGTCACGGGTTGGCCTCCCGGCCGCGCGCCGACCGCCGCGCCTGCACGGCGAGCGCACCGTCGATGTCGGGCGGGGTGTAGCCAGGTCCCTTCCACAGCTTCCCGGCCTCGGCGCGGACCGTGCCGACGTGCGGGTCGACCTGACCGGCCGGGCGGCGCTGCTTGGTCATGTTCGAGGCATGCACCGCGGCGATCACCGGGTCCAAGTCGATCCCGAAGACCAGGGCCGATCCGTAGGCGACATAGACCAGGTCCGCGAGCGCGTCGGCGATCTTGACCAGGTCACGAGCGCTTGCTGCCTCGACGAACTCCCTGGTCTCCTCCTCCACCAGTTCGATGCGGAGTCGCACCCGCAGGTCCGGCACGTCGGTAGGGTCGGCGCTCGGCGTTGCGCGGCGGGGCAGGTCGAAGTGGTCGGTGAACGCGGCGACCATCGCCGCCGGCCCCGTCGGGTCGCCGCGCACGCTGTCGGTCTGGCAGCGCGTTCGGCGCGCTGCGGTCATGGGGTGGCCCTCGTCGTGGCGTCGGCCGGTTGGCTCCGGGGGTGCGCCCGGGTCGTCGCGGTGACGCCGTGGTAGCGGCCGGGCGCGCCCTGGATCGGGCCGGGCGGGGCGAGCAGGACGGCGACGAGCAGCGCGGCGAGGCGCGACCCTCCCCGCTCATGCCGCCCGGTCCTTGCGTGCGGTCCAGGCGTCGGCCCAGGCCCGGAACGCCTGGAGGTAGACGCGGAGCTGGTCGGCGGTCATGTCGGCGGTGCGGGCCGGCGCGACCGGCCGCGCTGGCGGGACCGGTTCCGGCTGGCGCCGCCGGACTCGCCAGCGCGGGAGTGACCCTGGGGACCGGTGGCGTGCCCCGTCGGCTCGGCCGGCTCGCGCCGACGGTTGCGGCTGGACCACGACGACCTGCCGTTGCGCTGCTGGCCGACGGCGACGTGCCCGGCGGCGGTGCACGACGCACACGAGCCACGAGACCACCACGAACTGGACGGCCGGTAGCGGCCCGACCCTCGGCGCCGCCACCAGCGCGACCAGCGCCGCCACCACGAACGGCGGACCGCCCGCGTGCAGCAGTCTCAGCGCGCTCCAGACCAGCAGGCCGGCGACCCCGCGGGCGACCACCCGGGCGACGCCGAACATCGCCCGGGTGGCTGCCTCGATCACGAGGACGCCCCGCTGCTCGCGCTCGTCAGGAACGTGTGGACGAAGTGCACGAGGTCGTTGCCGATGAGGTGCATGTTGCTGGCGCCGAACCAGAGCAGCGCGACGAGCGTCAGCACCACGACGACGCCGATCTTTCCCATCTGGGATACTCCCCTCGTTGGGTTCGGGGTGGGGCGCGTCCGTCCTTGCCGGGTCCGGGTTCGCGCCCCTCCCGGGCTTGTCAGGAGCAGGGTCGCCCCGAGGTTCATGAGGTGCCCCAGGTCCATCCAAGTCACCTCCTCTCGTCTGCTCGCTTCGGGCGGGACACGGGACAACCTCCTGCGGGTCAGGGCTGCGGCTGGTCGGCGGGAGTCCCGGCCGGGTGTGGGACGTACTGTCCCGGGACGGGACCACCCGTGGCGGTCGACGAGGGCGGGACCGGCAGGGCGGGACTGCGGACGGGTGCCACGACGCGGGACGCCGGCGGGACCGGAGTCGGAGCCGGGCTGGTGGGGTGGGACACCAGGAGGGACACGGCCAGGCCGAACGTGGTCAGGACCAGCGCCAGCAGCACGGCAGTCTCGGCGGCCAGGACGCGGCGCAGCCGCCGCATCGTGGTGGCGTGCCGCCGGGCGGCTAGGTCGTCGAACACGTCAAGGTTGCCGGTGCCTTTCGGGTCGATCACGACGGCGGCGGGCTCCTGGAGCCAGCACGGCAGGCCCATGACCCAGTCCTGCGCGCGGTCGGGCAGCAGGTGCCACACGGGGCGCGTGAGCGCCGCCAGCAGCCGGTGGGCGACCGGGCAGTTGCAGACGCTGGCGTCGCCGGCCGGGTCATAGCGGCAGCCGGGGCCAAGCCGGAAGTACCGGGCGGCCTCGTCGTCCACGGTGACGATCTCGTCGAACACGCGCAGCACCAGCCGGCGGGCGCTGCCGCCCGGCTGGCCGTCAAGCCACACCCGCTCGGGTGGCAGGCCCAACCCAGCGGCGAGCTGCCCGGGGCGGCTGGTGACCTTGGCGGCGGGCACGCCCAGCGGCAACTCGATGTCCACGCGCCAAGCGGGACCTTGGCGGGTGATCGGCGTCGGGAACGCGATCGCCCCGGGGGTGAGTCCCGGCAGGCCGAGGCCGGTCAGCGCGGCGGCGACCCGGTCAGCAGTGAGCCGGAACCGTCCCGGCGTGGTGTCGCTGCGGCCTGCGGCAGATGCCGGGTCGTGTGGGGTGGTCATGGGCGTCTCCTCTCCGGGCGGGTGCCCTCGACGTAGAGGCCGCGCAGGTAGGTGTGCAGCCGGCGGCCCGCGCGGACGCGCAGGCCGGTCCCGTCGCAGCGGCGGCACAGCCGCTCGGTGCCGTGGCAGCGACACGCACCGAACGGGGCCAGCGCGCACAGGGCGGCGTAACCGCTCAGCGTGACGAGCACGGCGAGAGCGCCGAGGAGCGCCGCCGTGGTCACGACCGGACCCCTGACCAGGGTTCGACGACGGTCGGGCGGGCGGCTCCTAGACGACCGGATCGGCAGGTCGGTCCTGCGATCCTGGTCCTAGGGCCGCTCCTAGACCTAGGAGCGGCACGTCCTAGGTCTAGGAGCCGACGCGGGGTCATGAGGCATCGCCTCCGACCACTCTCCGCGTGCGGTTGGCGTGCGCCTCGACGACGTGCTGGCGGACGAAGCCCTGCCGGTTGGCGCCCTCCCCGGTCGCCGGGTCGGTGCCCCAGACCTGGTCGACGCTGACACCGAACGGCTTCAGCGCGGCCGTGAGCGTCTCGGCCTTCCAGCCGCCGTACACCTCGGGGCGGAGCTCCGCGAGCCGCGCCACGGCCGTCTGGTTCCAGACCTTCTTCTCGCTGGCCGCCACGACCGCCAACACGTCGGCGAGCAGGGTCACCGAGGCGACCGCCGCAGACTCCGGCGCCTCGCCGAGCGCGTGGCCGGACAGGGTCCCGGCGGCCTCCCGCAGCGCGCGGGCGCGGGCGGCGATCCGCTCGGTCGCGGGGCCGTCCAGGTAGGCGGTGCGGACCACGACCGGCATGGAGGTCGCCCCGACCAGGTAGCCGATCCCGGCGTCGATCTCGGGCCGGAACACGGTCGCGCGCAGCCCGTTCTTGTAGGCCGAGGTGCCGAGGATCATGTCGTTCTCGACCTGGCCGGCGACCTTCAGGCAGAACCGGATCGACACGTTGCCGGAGACGCCGGTCGGCAGCGAGTCCTTGTCGGGCCGCTGCGTCGCCAAGACCAGGGTGACCCCGAACGCCCGGCCGATCTTGATGACGAACTCGGCGTCCTCGCCGGCCTTCGCGCCGTAGTCGGGGTGGGCGAAGAGGTTCTGGCACTCGTCGATGACGCAGGTCAGCGGGTGCAGGCCGAGGGCGCGGCGGTCGGCGATCTGGCGGGTGACCCGCTTGTCGGGGCAGAGGTCCCGCGGCAGCTTCTTGAGCGCCCCGGTGCGGCGCATCACCTCCGCGCGCAGCAGCGTCAGCGAGTCGGCGGCGTAGCGGATCGAGTCGTCGTCGATGCCGGACACGTAGCGGTGGCAGACGCGCTCCAGCGGGTCGAGGTCGCCGGAGCCCTTGAGCTCGTGGACCCACAGCTCGTCGGTGGGGTCGAGCGCGGCGCCGCAGGCCAGCACCCGCACCGCGCTGGTCTTGCCCTGCCCGGGCAGCGAGCCGATCAGGACGTTGTGCTGGATCAGTGGCACCGCAACGGGTCGGCCGCGCGGGTCGGCGCCGAACGGGACCGGGGTGAACACGTCGTGCTGGCCTGCCCTGGCGAGCTTCCAGCGCAGCGGCCCCGACGAGGCGAGGTCCTTGTCGCCGACCCACAGGATCAGCCGCCCCTCGTGGACGCTGGAGTCGCCCTCCGGCCACACACAGCCGAGCGGGCGGCGCAGCCCCGAGGCGAGCCGGGCGCGCTTGTCGACGATGTCCCCGACCGTCACCCCGAGGGGCAGGTCGATGTCCGCGCGGTACCCGGGGCCGTCACGGGTGATCGGCGCGACGTGGTCGATCGCCTTGAAGCCTTCCTTGGCGATCGCCTGGGTGATCCCGGGGACCCCGAGGACGCTCAGCGCACGGGCAACCATGTCGCTGGTCAGCCGGGGCCGCTGCGGGACGACGACGGCGGTGTCCAGCAGCGGCCGGTCGGCGGGCTGGCCGAGCGTGCCGAGCACGCCGACGGCCAGGGCGAGACCGAGCAGGCGTGCCCACGCTGCCGCGAGCCACCAGCCGACACCACCGATGACCAGCACGACCAGCAGTACCGCGGTGACGACCGCGCGCCAGCGGACCCGCCGGTCGCGCTGCCGGGACAGGTGCCGGTACTGCTCGGCGTCCTCGCGGCGGACGACCGCGTTGCGGACCGGCTCGCCCTCCAGGTCCAGCAGCCACCGCACCCAGCCGCGCAGCGCGCGGGACGCGCCGACCGGGGCGCGACCGGCGAGCTTGCCGGCGTACTTCGGCGAGCGGGTGGCGTGGTAGGCACCGTAGTGGGCGGCGAGCCCGGCCGCCCACCGGAGGTGCCCGACGAGGCCCTCCCGGGAGCGCAGCCACCCCGGGACGATGGGGCGGCGCTCGGCGGCGCGAAGGCCCTCGACGGTCACCCGCGGGGCCCGCTGCGCCTCGGGGCTGTCCACCAGCACCCGGGGCGGCGCCGCCCACTCCCCCGCCTCCGGCGCGGTCTCCTGTCCCGGGGGTGCTCCCGGCCCGGCTCCCGCCGGGGCGGCCTGGGGTGTCCCGCCCGGTGTCCCGGGGCCGGTGTCCCGGGCGGGGATCAGGTTCTCCCGGGGATCGCCGTCCCGCTCCCAGGAGAACATCCGGTCCCGGTCGTCGTGGTCGGTCATGGCGGTCGAGTCCTTCCTCAGCGGGCGCAGAACGCGGCGAGCACGAGCAGGGTCAGCAGGTGAAGGGTCTGGTCGACGTGCGCGGCGCCGCCGTTGCGGCTGAACGGCCCGGAGCCGGACGACCGGCCAGCGCCGGTCCAGCAGCGCGTGCGCCGCCCAGTTGGCCGCGGCGGCCAGCAGCCAGTACCACACCGGGACCGTGCCGAGCTGGCCGGCGAAGCCGCCGACCGCGGCCACCCCGGCGACGGTCGCGGCGATCGCGGCGGTGTAGGTGGCGACGTGGACCTGGTTCCACCACCACGACAGGCAGGCGGGCACCGGGCGGCCCGCGGCGGGGTGCCCGGCCGGCCAGGTGGCGCCGGCGACCTTCAGGCTTGCCATCCAGTCGGTCTGGACCAGGTAGTCGCCCACGTGGTGGCCGACCAGCAGCAGGGCGAACAGCGCGGCGAAGTCAGGCACCGGACGGCTCCTCCCCGCGCTCGCGGACGGCCGCAGCGCCCTCCTCCCGGAGGTGCGGGGTCCGGGGCGGCTCCTGCTCGTCGGGCACGGCCGGCGGGACTGCCGGTGTGGTGGGCGGGTGGCCGTTGCCGGCGGCCAGCGCCTGCCCGGCAAGCTCCGCCTTGACCTCGCGGACGGTGCGCCGGCCGAGCGACGCGTCGACGCCGAACCGGCGGGCGACGGCGGTGCCTTCCGGCTCCCGTCCCGCCGCCAGCTCGTCCCGGACGTGGGCGCGCATCCGCGCGGTGGTCGAGGTCGACGCGGGCGTGCGGGGCGACTTCGCGGACCTCGACCGGGACCTGGCGCGGGCCGGGGTGGGTGGCGTGTCCCGGGACGGTCCCGCCTCCAACGCCGGGACGGGCGACGCGGGAGCCGCGGTCGTGCCCGCCGACGCGGCCGCGTCGGTGCGGGACACCTCGACCGCCACAGGCGGGACCTCGACCGGCCCTGCGCCCGGGACCGCCGCGGCCTGGAGCCGCTCGGTGCGGATCGCGGTCGCGCGGCGCAGCACCATCATCAGCAGCTCGACCCCGAGGATCAGCGCCGCCGGCGGGATCGCGGCGACGCCCCGGGCGGCCCAGTTGCCGTGCTCGACGTGGGCGACGTTGAGGACGAAGCTGACGCCGGCCGCGCCGGCCAGCAGCGCCTTCGGCCACCAGACCTCCCACAGGCGCCGCTGCTGCCCAGTCGTGGCGAACCACAGGTCCGCCCCAGTCGCGACGACAATGAAGGAGTCCACCAGCAGCGGGATCGCGAAGTCGTGGTGGGGGTCGATCCCGTGGGAGGTGTTGGCGTACGCCTTGATGGCCTCGAAGCTGGTGAAGAACGCCAGCGAGGCGATGCCGGCGACGGTGCCGCCGAGGACCGCCACGAGCAGGGAGCGGAACCGGGACAGCCACCGGTCGGCGGTGCGCGCGACCGGGGCCGCGCGCTCCGGCGGGACCGCGACCGCCGCCCGCTGGGGCCTCCGCGAGGGGACGCGACGGAGCGCCTTCACCGCGACGCACCACCTGTCCGCTCGCGCTGCCCGTCCACGGCGAGCCGCCGGCGCAGCCAGGCCGCCATGCCCGCGGCCCTGGCCTGAACATCGGGCTCGTCGGGTGCCGCAGCTTCGGCGCGGTCCCACGCGGCCCGGTCGCGCAGGGCCTCGTGGACGAGCCGCAGGAGGTCCTCGACCTCCTTCGGCACCGGGACGGGCCCGGCGGCGGCGCGGGTGGGGGTGGGGTCGCTCATCGCGGCTCACCGCCCCGGACGCGACGGTGGTGCCGCCGCGGCGGCAGCGCCCGGCACGGCGGCAGGCTTGTCGCGGGCGCCGGTGCCGGTGGCGGCTCGACGCCGGCCAGCCGCTCGACGGCGACGGTGAGGCGGTCCAGGACCGCGAACAGCCGGGCCTGCTCGGCGCGGAGCCGGTCGTTGTCGGCTTCCAGGGCGGCGATGCGGTCGCGCAGGCTCATGCGGCATCCCCCCCGAGGTCGCCGTCGCGGGTGAACAGGCCGTAGGCGTCCGCCTCGCGGGCGAGGTGGGCGCGCCGGGCCGCCAGCAGGTCGGCCAGCCGCCCGAGGGCCCCGGCCGGCAGCACGAGCACCTCGGCGTCGCCCGCGTCCGCGTCGAGGCCGAGCCGCCGGCAGACCTCGGCCTCGACGCGCAGCAGGCTCGGGCGGGCGTCCGGCTCGGCGGCCACCAGGTCGCCGCCGTCGACGCCGGTGACCAGCCGGCCGACAGGCGGCCAGGGCCGCGCGGCGGTCACCGCGACCACCCGCCCGTCCTGCGCCGCCAGGGCAGGCGCCGGCGTCGTGGTGGACGAGCCTCGACCTGCACGAGGTGCTTGCAGGCGGGGCAGCGCCCGCACGTCGGGTCCACCGCGGCGGGCTTCCCGCAGCCGATGCAGCGCGGCGCTGGGGCGGTCACTGGACGGCCCTCCCGCGCGAGGCCCGGGCCCGGCAGGCATGCCCAGAGCTGGACCGCCACTGCCGGACCAGCGCGCCGAGGCTCGCGTCGGCCTGCTCCAGCGCGGTCTGCCGGTCGGCGAGCTCGTCGTCAAGCGCCGCCGCGGTCCGCCCGCGGACCCGCTCAACGGCCGTGCACAGCCACTCGGCCCGCTCGCAGCCGACCACGGCGGCGGGGTCGAGCCGGCCGGTCAGGTAGAAGCGGACCAGCCCGGGCGTCCTGCGCAGCGGGAAGGGGCCGCGGTAGCGGCAGGTGGCGAACAGTCCCCGCAGACGGGCGAGCGCCTGCACGGCGACCGCCGGCGTGCCGGTCACCCGCACGTCCAGCAGCTCATCGGGGCCGGCGACAGGCAGCGGGGCTAGAGAGGTGGCGGGGGTGGGGGTGCTCATGCCGCCGCACCCCCCTCGGCCGGCTCGAAGGGCGGGAGCATCCGCGCGAACCGCTCCCCCATGCACAGCTCCAGCTCGCGCCGCTGCGCCCGCTGCTGACGACCGCGGTCGCCGCCGCCGAGGTCGACCGGTGCGGGCCAGGCGCCGTGGTGGACCGGCCCGAAGGCGGGGTTCAGCCGGCCGAACGCCTCCGCCAGGTCGCAGCGGCGCCCCTCCCAGGCGCTCTGGCGGGCCAGCCGGACCGCGAGGGCGTCCACGCCGAACTGGCAGGCCCACTCCAGCCGACCGGGCAGGAACAGCAGCGAA
>WNGE01009279.1_pt1 | contig 10388 bp, 13 predicted proteins | sample 5400651 | NCBI WGS metagenome assembly WNGE01 (sample SAMN13153370, study PRJNA577476) | soil metagenome | isolation source: 60 cm soil or saprolite under grassland replicate 2 | place: USA:California | collected 2016-06-15
TCGAGCGCTACTTGCGTAACGCGCGGGCGCCGATCATCTACGAAGGCACAACGCAGATCCACAAGCTGATGCAGGCCGAGCACGCGCTCGGCTATCGCCAGCTGAACGGCCGCAACGGCGATGTCTCGCCGGTGTGCTCGTGGGCTCCGGCGCTCTCGCCCGTGCATGCCCGGGCCTGACGTCCAGCCGTTCGAGCGGCCCGGCTGGAAGCCGCTGCCGCACGCAGGCTCCGTCAACGTCGAGGTGCGTGTGATCCTGCACGACGAGACGCTGTTGCTTGCGCAGCTGCGCTTCGGCGAGCACGGCACGATCCACGGTCACGAGGGGGCGAACGAGGCGGTTGTCGCGTGCCTCGAGGGCAGCGGCTTCACGAGCGTCGGCGACGAGGCCGCCGCGATCGAGGCGGGCCAGCGGGTGTTCTGGCCGAAGGGCGTCCACCATCGCCTGTGGACCGAGGGCTCGTCGATGACGACGCTCATGTGCGAGCGCCTCTAGATGGTCCCGAACCAGGTCAGCTCGGCTCCGGCTCCGGGCGGCCTTCGCCGTACTCGGTGCCGGGTGGGAGCTCGCGCTCCCAGTAGTCGACTGCGTCCTCGAGGCGGAAGAGCTTGCCCGGCGGCCAGGCGCCGACCTTGTTCGAATCCGGGTAGACGGCGACGCCCGGGTCGCCCTTGTTCGAGAGCATCGCCACGCGCAGCGTCTCGTCGGTTCGGTTCGTCACCTTGTGCGCGCCGTCCTCGCCGTCAGGGAAGAACACCGCGTCCCACACGCGGAGCTCCTGCTCGCCCTCCGGCGTCCGCAACGTTGGCCGGCCGCTCAGCACGATCAGCCACTCCTCGAACCCGATCTCGTAGTGGTACGGGCAGATCGATCGCCCCGGCGGCAGCTCGTAGACCGACAGGCCGAGCTCCGCCGAGCCGATCAGCGGCCCGAGGCGCACGTAGCCGACGTCGTAGCCGGGCGGGTCGCCCTCGTCGCGCTTCAGCTCGACATCGAAGAGGTTGGCGACGCTCACTCCTCGCCCTCCCAATAGTCGAGTTCCTGATCCAACGAGACCATGCGCCGGAAGCCGCCGGGGAACGCAACCTTGACCTTGTTGCTGTCCGGATAGACGGTCGCGTCGCCGAGCTGTGCGATCGAGGACGGCATCGCGAACCGGGCCACCGCGTCGCCGTCGTTCCGCAGCGCATGCGCGCCCGATGGGCCGGGCGGAAAGCACATCGTGTCGCCCTCGCGCAGCACCGTCTCGCCGTCCGGCGTCCGAACGACGACGGAGCCACTGAGCAAGATCACCCACTCCTCCTCGTTCAGCTCGAAGTGGTACGGCCAGTTCTTCTCGCCGGGCTCCAGCTCGTACACGGTCAGCCCGGTCAGCTTGGCGTCGAAACCCGCAGCGACCCGGACGAGCCGGAAGCCGCGGCCCTCAGGTCCGTCCTCGAGTTCGCCATCAGCCAGGTTGAAGAGGTTCACGCGGCGAGCCCCGCGCCGAATACCTCGACTACCGTCGCGACAGCCCGCTCGACGTCCTCCTCCTCGCCGGGCAGCTGGCCGAGCACCCAGCCGGTGAGGATCTCCTCGAGCGCGCCGTACAGCACCCATGTCGCAAGCCGCGGGTCGGCATCTGCCCGGAGCTCGCCGCGCTCCTTCGCCGCCGCCATCATGCGACCGAGTCCGACGAAGACGTTGCGGATCTCGTCGACGCGGTTGTTCACCTCGGGGCTGCGGGCAACCTCACGGATGATCACGCGCACGAGGCTCGGCGTCATCAGCCATGAGCCGAGGAAGATCGTCGCGAAGCGCCGGACCTGCTCGGTGATCGGCGCGCCCGACTCCTCGATCTGCGTGGTCTGCCTGACCAGCGCAGTCCACGTCTCGCGGAAGATCGTCTCGAGGACTTCCTCCTTCGAGCGGAAGTAGTGGTAGAGCAGACCGTGCGCGACACCCGCCTCCTCGGCGATGTCACCCACTCGGGCGTCGTGGAATCCCTTGCGCGCGAAGACGCGGATCGCGGCCCGCACGAGCTCCCTGCGTCTGTCGGTCACACGCTCGCTCAATGCGTCGCAGCATAATCGCGCTGATGCACCAGCTCACAGGAGTGACCGTCGCCGACCTGACGCTGATGCTCCCTGGACCGTTTGCGAGCCGCGAGCTGCTGCGCCTCGGCGCGCGGGTGGTGAAGATCGAGCCGCCCGGCGGCGATCCGCTGCGGGCGAGCGCGCCCGACTGGTACAGCGCGCTCAACGACGGCAAGGAGATCATCGCCTGGGACGCGCGCAGCGAGCCGCAGCCGGCGGTGCTCGCCGAAGCAGATGTCGTGCTCGAGGGCTTCCGGCCCGGCGTCTTCGAGCGGCTCGGGGTGCAAGTGGACGACATGGCGACCGTCTGCTCGATCACAGGCTTCGGCGAAGACGGCCGGTACGCGCTTCACGCCGGCCACGACCTCAACTACCTCGGCTACGCGGGAGTGCTCGCGGATACGGCGCCGAACGTGCCGCCGATTCAAATCGCCGACCTCGCCGCAGGAGCACAAGGCGCAGTGATCGAGATTCTTGCGTCGCTCTACCAGCGGACGCAGGAGGGTTACCCGGAACGGATCGTCATCTCGATGACGCACGGCTCGCACCGATTCGTGGCGCACCGCGTCACCCCCGACCCAATGCCCCGCCTCCTCACCGGCGGCGTCGCCTGCTATCGCATCTACGAGACCGCGGACGGTCGCCACCTCACCGTCGCGGCGCTCGAGCCGAAGTTCTGGCGCAACCTGTGCAAGCTGCTCGAACGGCCCGATCTCGTCGACCGCGCCTTCGAGCCCGAGCTACCCGAGCTCGCGCAACTCTTCCATTCTCGCCCGCTGCAGGACTGGCTCGACCTGCTCGAAGGACACGACACATGCGTCGGCCCGGTGCTGACGATCGCGGAGGCGGCCGAGCTAATGGACGCGGACGCGTAGCGGCCCGAGACGGCCCTGCGCGTGCCACGCCGCGAGCGCGAGCACGAACGCAGCTCCGGCAGCGATCACCAAGCCTTGCGCGGCGATGCCGAACGCCACCGCCTTGTCGGCGTGCATCCCTGAGGCGATTAGGATCGCGGCGCCTGCGCCGGCCTGCGTCGCCGCGCCGGCAGGCGCGACCGGCAGCACGGCTGACGCCGACGATGCGCACAGGAACGCCAGCGCGAGCGCGAAGTCGGTCCCGAGACCGAGTGCCGCGAGCAAGACGAAGATCGCGAGCCCACGCAGCACCCACGAGGTCGCGACCGCGAGCCAGGCCCAGGCCGCCTCTTTCGGCGGCGTCGCGTTCTCGCCCACCCACCTCGCGACCCTGAACCGCTCCACGAGCCGCCCGCGCGCCAGCCGCGGCAGGGCGAGCACGACCGCGGCGGCCGCAACCCCGGCCACGGCGACGACGATCAGGCCCGCCTGCATCCAGCCGCCGACGTTCGTCACGGCCGCCGCGACGGACGCCAGCGGCGTCAACGCGGCGCTGTCGAGCAGCCCGAGCAGAAACAGTGAGAGAGCGACTGCGCCGAAGCTCGCACGGCGGCGGCGGCAGCGACGGACGACGGCGAAGCGCACGACCTCGTCGCACCGCCCGGGCAGCGCGATCCCGCTGACCGACGCTGCGCCGCCGGCGGCAGCGAGCGTCAGCACGGCCGGACGCTGGTCACGCGCGAACAGGCGCTGCCACCCCCACGCCTTCGCCGCATAGGCGCCGACGAAGATCACGGCCGCAAGCCCGACGAGCCAGAGGTTCGCACGCCGCAACGGCCAGCCGGTGTGCGCGAAGTGCCGCACGACGAGTCCGGCCACCGCGAGTGCGACCAGGACGAAGACCGTGTTGAGGATGCGCTTTCGCGTCACGTAGGTATCCAGTCGGCAGCCGAGGCGCCGACCTGAACACTCACGTTGTACTCGACTTGTCCTCGCCCGGGGGAAGAACCCGGTCTGAGATGCGTCCAAGCGCCTGCGTCAGCTCGCTCGGGATCACCCAGATCTTGTTCGAGTCGCCCTGCGCGATCTGAGGCAGCACCTGCAGATACTGGTACGCGAGCAGCTGCGGATCGGGGTTGCCCTCGTGGATCGCCTCGAAGACCGTCGTGATCGCCTTCGACTGGCCTTCTGAAGCCAGGATCGCCGCCTGCTTCTGCCCTTCGGCCTTGAGGATCGCCGCCTGCTTCTCGCCCTCCGCGGTCAGGATCGCCGCCTGCTTGATCCCTTCCGCCTGCAGGATGGCGGCGCGCTTCTCGCGGTCGGCGCGCATCTGCTTCTCCATCGTGTCCTTGATCGAGGGCGGCGGATCGACGGCCTTCAGCTCGACGCGGTGGACGCGGATCCCCCATTTTCCGGTCGCGTCGTCGAGGATGCCGCGCAGCTGGTCGTTGATCGAGTCGCGCGACGTGAGCGTCTGCTCGAGCGTCATGCCACCGATCACGTTGCGGAGCGTGGTCACGGTCAGCATGTCGATCGCGTCGACCGGGGTCGCGATCTCGTAGGTCGCGGCTTTCGGGTCGGTCACCTGGAAGTAGATGACAGTGTCGATGTTGACGACGAGGTTGTCCTGCGTGATCACGGGCTGCGGGTCGAACGACACGACCTGCTCGCGCAGGTCGAGCAGCGGCCGCACGCGATCGACGAACGGAACGACGAGTGCGAGCCCCGGCGTGAGGGTGCGCGAGTAACGGCCGAGACGCTCGACGACTCCCGCACGCGCCTGCGGGATCACCCTCAGCGTCCGTGCAAGCACGACGAGGACGAACAGCACGAGCACGCCCAGCACGATCAATGCAGCCACTCCGGGCCTCCTATTCCGCAACGAGAGCGGTTGCGCCCTCGATTTCGATGACGTCGACACGCGAGCCTTCTTCGTACACTTGACCGTCGACGAACGAGCGCGCCGACCATTCCTCGCCGCCGATCCGCACGCGACCGCCGTGGTCGTCAACACGGCGCGTGACGAGCGCCTTGCGACCGACGAGCGCGGCCGTACCGGTGCGCGAGAGCACCGGCAGTCGCAGGTGCCTGCGCGCGACGGGCCGCAGGACAGCAAGCGACAGGAACGAGCCGACGATGAACACGACCAGCGACGCGACGGTGCCACCGCCGAGCAGGCTCACGAGCGCCGCCGGCACGGCGGCAACAGCCACTGGACCGAGGAAGAACAGCCCCGGAGTGAGGATCTCGCCGACGGCGAGCGCAATCGCAATCACCAACCAAACGACCCAGCCCACGCGCTGGACAATAGTCCAGCTAAGAAGATAGTCCGAGCGCCGCGGGCAACTCGCGCAGATCGTCGAGCCGGCCCGCGATGCCGGGATAGCGACCGTCGCGGTCGAGCAGCAGCGCCCGCATCCCGATCGCCTCGGCACCGCGGACGTCGTCCTCGAGCGTGTCGCCGACCATCACCGCCTCGGCCGGCGCGACTCCGAGCAGCTCCAGCATCCGCGTGAAGATCGCAACGTGCGGCTTCGTCTTGCCGTGCACGCGCGAGGTCAGCGTGGCGTCGACCCGGAGCCCGTGGTGGGCGACGAAGTCGTCGAGGTCGCGCGCCGTGTTCGAGAGGAGGCCGATCTTCAAGCCGTGCGCGCGCACCGCCTCGAGCGCCGGCAGGACGTCGTCGAAGAGCTCGAAGTGCTGTGCCTCCTCCCAGGCACGCGTCAGCTCGACGGCAGCTCCGTAGGTGTCGCCGCGCCCGCCCATGCCTTCGACGATCCGCTGCGTGAAGAGGACCCAGATCTCCTCGTCGTGGTCGAGCTCGGGGTGGCGCTCGAGCGTTGCGAGCGCCCCTCGGCGCGCCTCCTCGTAGCGGACGGGGTCGAGGTCAAGGCCGTAGCGGGCGCCGACCCGGCGGTAGCCGTCCGGGCCGAGATCGGGCCCGGGCAGCGCAAGCGTGTAGTCGACGTCGAAGACGACGGCACGGAGCGGCACGGCGGCGAGGATAGCCGTGTGTTCCGTTTCTGGATTTCGGGGTAAGACAATTGCGCCGTCAATCTTTTGGGGGACGGATGGTTTACGGGATCCTTCTGCTCCGCGTGGTCGTCGGCGGCACGCTGTTCGCCCACGGCACGCAGAAGCTCTTCGGGTGGTGGGGCGGCCCCGGCCGCCGCGGGACGGCCGAGTTCTTCGGCAGCCTCGGCTTCCGGGCGCCGGCGCTGATGGCCGTGCTGGCGGGCCTCGGCGAGTCCGGCGGCGCGCTGTTCGCGCTCGGGCTGCTGACGCCGCTCGCCGCGCTCGGCATCGCGACCGTCATGCTCGTGGCGATCTGGTCGGTGCACTGGTCGAACGGCTTCTTCGTCACCAACGGCGGCTTCGAGTTCCCGCTCACGCTCGCCACTGCCTCGGTCGCGATCGCGGCGGCCGGGCCCGCGCGCTTCTCGCTCGACCGGCTGCTCGGCTGGGACGACAACCTGAGCGGTCTCTGGTGGGGCGTCGGCGTCGTGCTGGTGGCGCTCGCCGTCTCCGGCTTCGTCGTCAGGGCCCTCCGGACCGCACCCGCTGCCGACGAGCCGGCCGACTGGCGGCGCGACGATCTCGATCGTCGCCGCGCGGCATGAGCGCATAGAGGCGACCGAGCCCGACGAGATAGACGCGGTGTGCGTCGGCCACGATCGGCGCGTACTTCCCATCCGGCCACGACTCGACCTCGCGGCCGCTCGCGGCCACGAGCGCGTACGTGCGCTCGCGGAACGTCGAGAAGTAGACGAGTCCGCCCAGCACCGTCGCTGCGCCCGAGATCGGCCCGTTCGAGGCGAACCGCCAGCGCACCTCCCCCGTGCCCGCGTCGAATGCGTAGAAGCGATGGTCGTACGAGCCGACGAGGACGAGCCTCCGCCAGACAGCAGGAGAGGCGTAGACGTAACCGCCGGTCGGCCGCGACCAGAGCAGATGGCCGGTTGCCGCGCCGAGCGCATAGACGCCCCCCTCGAGCGTCCCGGCGTACACGCGGCCGTACGCGACGGCTGGCGAGGAGTAGATCGAGCCAAGGCCACCGGTCCGCCAGAGGACGCGTCCGTTGCGGACGTCGAGCGATGCGATCTCTCCGCCGTAGGTGCCGATGTACAGCCGGTCGCCGGCGAGAGCGAGCGATCCCTTGATCGCGCCGCGAAGCCGTGACGTCCAGCGTGTGCGGCCGCTGCGGGCGTCGAGCGCCCAGACGCGCCCGCTCCAGTCGCCCACGATCACGAGTCGCCGCGCCACGAGCGGCGACGATTCCGTCGGGCCGATGTGCCGCAGCCAGCGCAACCGGCCGCTGCGGGCGTCGAACGCAGCGACCTCCCCGCCACGAGCGCTCGAGCCGCACTCTGCGTTGCCGATGAACGTCTCGTAGACGACGTGCGCGGCGACGGCCGGCGACGCCCAGCCGCAGAGCCCTGAGCGGTAGCTCCAGAGCATCCGTCCGTTCGACGCGTCGAGGGCGAACAGCCGCCCCGCGAAGTTGGTGAGGTAGACGCGGCCGTAGGCGACCACGGGCGGGAACTCGAGCAGGGCGTGCCCGTGGAAGGTCCAGATCCGCCGGAAAGGCGGCCGTAGCCGCGACGAGGGGACTGCGCGGGTGCGCTGCTGGTCGTACCCGTACGTCGGCCAGGCGACCCCGGGCTCCGGTGGTCGCCGTGGCGCCGCCGGCAGCTTCGGCAGGAACTCCGTCGACGGCGAGCCACGGACGGTGGCGACGTGCGGACGGCGAAACGCGAGGTACGCGGCGGCCAACGCGCCAACGAGCAGGAGCACGGCGCCGGCCAGGGCACGCCACTTCACAGGCGGCTCAACTCGGTCCAGAGGTTCAGCATCAGTTTGGAGACGACCGGCCAGAGGGCCGAGCCGCCGAAGTTCATCACGCCGGGGGAGAAGACCTTCGCCCCGCGTCGCGTCGTGTAGTACGTCATCTCGGCGCTCTTACCGGGACCGAAGATTCCCGGAATCCGCGCGAGGGCACGGGTGCCGGCCGGTGACGAGCCGTCTCGCGCGTCGACCTCGATGCCGTAGATCCCGAATGTGGCGCCGTTCCGCAGGCCGGTCCCGCGGAAGAGCCACGGTGCGAGGTGCGCGCCGGTGACCACGAACGGCCGATTCGGGTAACGATCGTGGTTCCAGTCGACGTACTGGGCGCCGACGAGAGCGGCCTCGGGCCGGCCGAGGTCGCGCCAGCGCCAGCGGCCGTCCATGACGCGGCCATGCTTGACGACCTTGTAGAAGAAGTCGTTGGCCGACAGGAAGGCGAGGTTGCCGCCCAGGTCCCGGTAGCGCTGGACGACGTCGTACTCGTGCTCGCTGACGTACTCCTCGTGGCCCGGAAAGACGATCAGGTCGTAGGAGCGGGCGAGCTCGCCGCCGCCTGCGCCGTCGAGGTCATCGTCGGAGACGAAGTCGGGTTTCTTGCCATGGAGGAAGAGCCAGCGCAGGAAGCCGTGATCGTAGCCGTGGTAATGCGGAGGAACACCGCCGTCGATGAACGGTCGCGCGAGATCGACCGAGTGCACGGACGGGTTCGCGTACCAGGAGCCGCCGTCCTCGAAGTTGTAGGCCTGCCACGTGTTCGTCGGCAGAACGACGAGGATCCGGTGTGCGCCGAGACGCGCCGGGCGCAGGACGAACGGCGCGTACCAAGAGCCGGTGCCGGGTGTCGTCACCTCCGCGTAGTAGAAGCCGCTCGGCCACGGGCCGAGGCTCATGGCGATATCGCCGCCGCCCCGCGTGACCGTGTGCGAGCCTCCGACCGGAGCGCCCTGGAGCGGGCCGTCGTGCCCCGCACCGGCATGGAAGAGACGGATGCGGAGCAGCGGTGCGCTGCCGCGGAGACGAAGCGTTGCTGTGGCGCCGGGCGCATAACTGGACTCCGTGAACGCTGCCTGGACACCCGCGTGGGCGGGAGCAGCTGCGAGGCCCGACGAGGCATCGCCGTCGATCTCCTGCGTGGCTTGGACGCCCGCGCCCGCGAACGTGAGGAGGAGCAGGCCGGCAGCGATACGGCTGCAGGTGCGTGTGGTGGTGTGCATGACGCCACCGTCCGCAGCACCCCTAATCGCCCGCTAACAGCGCACTAACGGCGCGACCTGCGCGCTCGGCGGGCCTGTTACTGCGAGGCTGTCGCCGACGGGCGCTCGCTGCCGCTTGGCGGCGCGAAGCAGCGCGCGGTGCTCGCGCTGCTGCTCGAGGCAGGTCGTGTCGTTTCGACCGACCGGCTGATCGAGGCGTTTCGCGCGCCTCCGGAGCCTGGTCGACGAGGCCCGCGCGAGCGATCCGGCTCGGCGCGCGCGTCTGCTCCGGGAGGCATTCGCACTGTGGCGCGGCCCTTGACCGGCGCCGCCTTCAGCCCGAAGGCACATGGATCCTCATGGGGAGCAAGGACGGGACTGCCCGCGCCGTCCGCTGCGACATCTGCGAGGGTCTGGCCGGGCTCGAGCGCCTCGCACGCCAGAGGTTGCGGAGCGTCGACTGAGACTACGAACCTGGTTCGCGCAAGGCGAACCAGGTTCGTACCCAATCGGGGTGCCCAGATTTGAACTGGGGACCTCTCCGACCCGAACGGAGCGCGCTACCAGGCTGCGCCACACCCCGAGGCCGAGACAGATTAGCCGAGGAAATCCTCCACAGCCCTCGCGCACGCATCCGGCCGTTCGCCGATCAGCAGGTGACCGCAGTCGGCGATCACGCGGATCGGCGCCCGCAGGCGCCGGGCGTACTCGTAGCCGTCCTCGAGCGGCACCTGGCGGTCGCGTGCGCCCCAGAGCACGAGCACGGGGCAGGCGACCCGGTGCAGGTCCCGGCGCGGGTCGTCGGCGGCCAGAGCACGCCCCGCGCCGATCGCGTCCGTGTGCAGCAAGGGCCCGCGCAGGAAGCCGTGCACCGCCCGTTCGCTGAGGAGGTCGACGTTCGAGACCTCAAACCAGCCGAAGACGAGGCGGCTCAACGCACGAGAGCGGGCGATCCGGTCGACGCGCCGGCCTGCGATCCGGGCCGGCTGGATGATGCCGGCCAGCGTGATCGTCATCTCGGCGAGGCGGGTCGAGCTGGAGATCCCGGCGGCGGCCGCGAGGATCAGCCGCCGGACGAGCTCCGGATGCCGCTCGGCCAGGCGCAGGGCCACCACGCCGCCGAGCGAATGACCGAGCACGTCCGTCTGACCGATCTCCTCCGCGGCGCAGAGCGCTGCGAGCGCGTCCGCGTAGCCCGTCAGCGAGGGCGCCGCGGGCAGCGGCGACGAGCCGGCGTGGCCGGGCAGGTCGGGGATCACGAGCCGCCGGCCGGGCAGGAGCGGCGCCAGCTCGCTGAAGTTCCAGGCGGCGCCGCCGTAGCCGTGGACGAGCAGGAGCGGCCTCCCCTCGCCGCCGACGAAGGCGCGGAGACGCGTCCCGCGCCACTCCACGTGCCGCTCGTCGAGGCCCGGCAGGAGGTC
>WNGE01014036.1_pt1 | contig 10388 bp, 9 predicted proteins | sample 5400651 | NCBI WGS metagenome assembly WNGE01 (sample SAMN13153370, study PRJNA577476) | soil metagenome | isolation source: 60 cm soil or saprolite under grassland replicate 2 | place: USA:California | collected 2016-06-15
GCCTAGCGCCGCGGCAACCTCGGCACGAGTGAGCGGCTCAAGATACCGCACGCCGTGGCGTAGAAAGCCACCCTGCCGCTCGATCAAATATTCGGCGATTCGGCGAATCGTTTCGCGGCGCTGGCGCATGTTCGTCAAGAAGAGCCGCGCGCGAGCGACATACGTGCTGAGATGCTCGCGCTCCTCGGCCGAGACATCCTGCTGGCGCTGCCCGACAGCTTGCGCCAGCTCTTGGTACAGCGGGCTGATGCGCAAATAGAAGCGACGCGACTCGACCACTTCGGCGATCAGCTGGCCATTTTCGTCACGAATAATGACGTCGGGCAGGATATAAGATGTTTCGGTGGAATTCGAGCCATCGACTGTGCGCTCGAGCGGGAAGGGGCGCAAATGCTGGCGCATAAAATCGCGCGCTTCCACAACATCTTCATAGCTGATGCCCATGGCCTGCGCGATCGCGCCGTAGCGATGCTCGCCAAGATCGAACCAGTATTCGCTAATAATCGTCTTGATGTACGGATTAGTGACTTTTTGCTGCTCGAGCCGCTTTATTTGGAGCAGCAGGCATTCCTGAACATTGCGCGCACCCACGCCGGCCGGCCCTAGTTCCTGCAATTTGTGAACCATCTGCTCGATCCGCTCGGGCGCGATCCGCAGTGTCGTGGCAATCTCGTCGACGGCGCCATCGAGAAAACCGTGTTCGTCGAGCGAGCCGACCAGATAATCAACGATCCGATGCTCACTCTCGGGCAAGCTAATGTGCAGGTCGCGTTGCAGAGCTTCGCGGAAGCTTGTCGGCGCGGCGACCGCCAGCAGTGGATCGAATTCGTCGTCGGATGGCGCGGCGCTTGAGTCATCGCGCTCCGCCTCGGCCAGCTTCATGTCTTCGTGGAGACAGTAGATACAGGTGGCGCCGCTTAATGGTCGGCCGCAGCGGCTGCAAAGCGAGTCTTCGCTCTCCAACTGCTCAAGCGCGGGATTTTCTTCTAGTTCAGCCTGAACTAATTGTTGTAGCTCAAGCGTTGAAAGTACAAGCATGTTATTGAGCGCGATTAACGCGGGCGAGGCCTTCATCTGTTGCTGCGGCAACAGATTCATACCCATTGACATATCCATCATAGATGAAACCTCAGCGATGTTTGAATCGTCTCATACTATAGAGCGAATTATCACACCACTATCAGATTGCTACAATCGCTTTTTACCATTGTAACCCATAGACTGGGCTTGTGGCACATTATCTGCTATATAGCAATAACAGGGCCATGGTCAGATCGGGCAAGCGCCGGCTGATTGCCTCGGCTGATTGTAGTAAGAGAGCATCCGATGATCAACGTACAAGCGCCGGGGATCGTGGCTCCTGAACGTGTTGCTCCTCCGATTAAGCGAATTGGCCCACGAACGTTTTTGTTTGTTTGTGCTCTAGAAGCGGTGCTGATCACAGCGGTCTTTCTATTTGCTCTGTATGCGCTTGCACCACAGCACGTGCCGCTCGCTCGCAGCGGCGATTACGCGGCCGTTCGCGAGGCCATCTGGGCGCGCTTGAACGGCGCCATCGACGATCCGCTGGTTGAAATAACTGCTGGCGTGAGCGCCCGCGAGAGCAACGTGCGCGGCTTCACATTGCATGGTCAGACGTACTATTATTATATCGAAGGGCAGCGTGGGTTCGATCCGCTGAGCCGCGGCGCGGTAGATTACCAAGGGGTCGCGATTGTGGCACGTGACGAGGATGGACCCAAGCCGCTCGTCATCTATCGCCTGCGCAGTAACTAATGCATTGCTTCGATCAGCCGCCACCGGATGCGCTCAAGCGTTTCTTGAACTCTTCAATCGAGAGCCCTAATCGTTGAGCGGCGTCTTTCTCGTCGCCATCGCTTTGCTGGAGCGCTTCAAACAACATGACTCGCTCGACCTCGGCGAGCACCGCCGTGAGGTTTTCGCGATTGCGCACGCGGGTGGCCAAATCGATCTGCGTTGGAATACCGTGCTGCGACAGATTCAGGTTATGGCTGACGATCACATTGCCTTGGGAGAGCACCACCGCACGCTCAATCTCATTTTCCAGCTGGCGTACGTTGCCGGGCCAGTCATAGCGTTCAAGCATCTCGATCGCCTCTTCCGAGATTTTGGTTGGCGGCGCGCCTGGCTTGAAACGGTATTTATCGAGGAAGTGCTCGATCAAGATAGTGATATCGCTGCGCCGCTCACGTAGTGGCGGCATGTGCAGGTCGATGACATTCAGCCGATAATACAGATCCTCGCGAAAGTTGCCCTTCTTAACTTCTTCCAGCAGATCGCGGTTCGTCGCCGCGAGAACGCGCACATCAACCGTGACCACCCCAGTACCACCGACGCGCTCGATCTCGCCTTCTTGAAGCACTCGCAGCAGCTTTTTTTGAACCGGTAAGGTGATCTCACCGACTTCGTCGAGGAAGATCGTGCCTTTATGCGCCTGCTCGAAGCGGCCCTTGCGCTGCGCGACGGCGCCGGTAAAAGCGCCTTTCTCATGGCCAAAGAGCTCGCTCTCAATGAGCGTTTCCGGTAGCGCCGGCGCCTGGTGCTCGAACAGGCGCTTGACGACAACCAAAACTTCGTCGAGGACAAATGGCTTTTGCAAGTAATCGTAGACACCCATCTGCATGGCGCGAATTGCGACCGACGATGTGCCATGCGCGGTGATCAAGATCACAGGAATATCATTGCCCTCTTTGCGCAGGCGCTCGAAAAGATCGAGACCGTTCAGCCCCGGCATCTCTAAATCCATCAGCAGCAGGCCAAAGTTATGCTCGCCCTGCAGCTTGTCGAGCACAGCGGTGCCGCTGCCAACGCCGACGACATCGTAGCCTTCGTCGGTGAGGAAGTCGCTCAATAGCTCAACCGTTGACGGCTCGTCGTCCGCAATCAGGATATGTCCTTGAATGTCTTTTTTGGGTGTCACAGAAACCTCATCTATAGCTGGCGGGCATTGCCCAGGCATGGTGCTATGTTTAGCAAGCTTCGGAAGCAAAGCGCCCCGCGCAGTCGCTCACTAGGCAGCGATACGTGGTGAGCCGCTGGCCTAGAACTCACAAGCCGCAATTCGCACTGCGCTCGGTACATGGCGCTGTTAGATTATTTAGCGTGTGGCTTATTGTATCACACCCGTTCGATCTGAGCACCAAGTGATCGCAGTCGCTGGTCGATCTGTTCGTAGCCGCGATCGATCTGGCCAATATTATATATGACGCTGCGGCCCTGTGCACAGAGCGCCGCAATCAGCAGCGCCATACCGGCGCGGATATCCGGGCTCGGCAGGCCTTCGGGCTCGCCATACAACTGGCTGGGGCCAACGACGACGGCGCGATGCGGATCGCAAAGCACGATTTTAGCACCCATGGCGATCAGGCGATCGACAAAAAACAGCCGGCTCTCGAACATTTTCTCGTGGATCAGCACGGTGCCGCGCGCCTGGGTAGCAACGACGAGTGCGATACTGATCAGGTCGGGGTTAAAACCAGGCCATGGCGATGAATCGATTTTGGGGATGGCGTTGTGCGCATCTTCTTGGATGCGCAGATCTTGTTCGCCGGGTACGACGATGTCGTCGCCGTCGTCGTGCCAGTACATGCCTAGCTTGCCAAACGCGATGCGGGTCATGCGGTGATCGCGCGGGCGGGCGTTGGCGATGCGAATGGTGCTGTTCGTGACGGCCGCCAGCCCAATGAATGAGGCGACCTCCATAAAATCCGGCCCAATAGTGTACGCGCCACCGCCCAGCGCGGGCACGCCGGTGATCGTCAGCATGTTGGTTCCGATGCCGTCGATGCGCGCGCCCAGCTTGTTGAGAAACAGGCACAGATCTTGAACATGCGGCTCGGAGGCGGCGTTGCAGATAGTGGTATCGCCTGTGGCCAGCACCGCGCCCAGCACGGCTTGCTCAGTCGCTGTCACGCTCATCTCGTCGAGAAATAAGTCGGCGCCGCGCAGCCGGTCGGCGCGCAAGATATATGAGCTGGGCGTGACCTCGATCGACGCACCCAGGCCGCGCAGCGCCAAGAAATGGGTATCGAGGCGGCGCCGGCCGATCATGTCGCCACCCGGTCGCGGGAGCGTCACATAGCCGCGCCGGGCCAGCAGCGGGCCGGCCAGCAAGATCGATGTGCGGATTTTACGTGCGAGGGTCGCGTCCGGCTCGATTGCTCCAATATTATTGCCGGCCTTGAAGGCCCAGCTGTGGTCGCTCCGCCGGTCGATGTCGACTCCCAGCTTCTGGAGCAATGTCATTTTGGTTGTGACATCGCCGATCCGCGGCATATTCTCGAGCACAACCTCATGGTCGGTCAGCAAGGTAGCAGCTAGCAATGGCAGCGCCGCGTTCTTGTTGCCGGCCGGCGTAATCGTACCATCAAGTCGATGCCCGCCTTGGATGATGAAGCGTTCCACGAAGCCTCCTGAAAGAAGTTAAGAGTTAAGAGTTTTGAGTCTATTACTTTGAACTGCTATGATTTAGGTGGCGGGAGCTTGTTGGACTTCCGACCAAATGGGTTGAGACCTTTAACGCGATCGATCAGCCGCGGCCTGGCGCCGTTATCGCTGGTCGTCTCTGTACGCAGGCTGCGGGCGCGGGAAATGATCTCGGCGGCGCGCTTGCGGCCGAGCGCGATCGCTTCATTCGAGATACGTTTCAGCTGATCGGTCGAGACCAAATCGCCGCTCTCATACCAACGCCAGGCGGCGATACCAGTGGTATAGGTGCCGGCGTAGGCGACGGCAATTTTGGGCAGCAATCCCCAAATCGGAATAAGCCCGATCAGACTGCGCGCGGCTTGGCGCCACAGGAAGGCGCCGCCGATCACCGGCAGTACCTCGCGGATGCGCGCCTGAAAGTCGGGGGGCGCGCCATAGGCCAGCGCAAGGCGGTAAACCAGCAGCGCCTGATTTTTGGTAAGCACGAGGATATCGGCGGCCGCGAATGGCACATTGACGATCGGAATCTGTTCGGGCAAGCCGGATGCCAGCGAGTAGGTTGCGTTGCTAAATGACACACTACCGATCAGATCGCGCGCAAAGATTGCCCGCAGCCCTGGCAGGTGCCGTGCGGCCGCCAAATGCAGCTCGGCGGGCAGCCGGCCAAGCAAAGCGCCGGCGAGCCGATCGGCGGCGTCGATCGCCGTAGGGTCGGCGATCGCGACGGTGCGTGCGCGCATCATTGGCGTGAGAAATACCTCGCCGCCTTGCAGTTGGTTGCCATAGACTAAGACAATCAAGAATGGTATTGTCAAAGATTCAAGCCGGCCAAATGAACTGATTTCGGCCGACGAAAGCGGCGCGCGCGCGTCGAGCGCGAAGATCAGCAGATCGCCGCTCATGATCGTGGTGGCACGCTGGGCGGCGTGTGCCAGCGAAGTGAGTTCGAGCGGATTTGGGCCGTTGATTGGATAGCGCTCGTGGCCCTGGTGCAAAAGCCGGTCAACTTCGTCCAGCGCCGCGTCGTGGCCGACACAATTGATCGCCAATGGACGCTCGGCTTCTTCGCGAATCGCGTTGACATCAAGTTCGCGCAGGGTCGTCCAAATATTTCCAAAGTCGCTCCACTTGGGCACGGTTCCACCTCACCCTAATGCAATTGCAAATTGCAGATTGTGGCTAGCTCATGCCAGCCTGATCAGCCCATGCCGCGAGATCGGAAAACTCACATGGAATTGCACGATGAACGGCGTTCTAACGCATACTATGGCAAGGCGCGTGCCAACGTCCGCGTCTTAGTAAAAACTTAACGATCACGCTCATTCATTATAGCATGGCGATCTTGGTCTGTTCCTGATGCGGAGCTGACAGCCTGTAGTAGGTAACTGTTTCCAATTCTCTCGCGATTGGACGAGACAAACGCGGACCAACGCAGATAGTTCGTTTTTCTGCATCGTCTACCTTCATCTACATCCGCTTATCCCAACGAGAAGGCATTCTGTAGCAGGGGGTTTGACGGGCGCGGTGGTCCAAACTATAATCCCATAGTTTCCAATTGCCGAGGAAAAGGTGAGGAGAAGGTTATGACGCGCAACGATGGCCGCGCTCCGTCTGATCTGCGCCAGGTGAAGATCTCGCTCGACTCGTTTGGTTTTGCCGAGGGCAGCGCGCTGATCGAAATGGGCGGCACGCGCGTGCTATGCGCTGCGAGTGTTGAAGAAACGATCCCGCCCTGGTTGCGCGGCAAGCAACAGGGCTGGGTGACAGGCGAGTATGCGCTGCTCCCGCGCTCGACCACCACGCGCACCCGGCGCGAGCGCAATGGCGCCAGCGGGCGAACGCAAGAGATCCAGCGGCTGATTGGACGCGCGCTGCGCGTTGCCGTCGATATGCACGCGCTGGGCGAGCGTACGATCACGATCGACTGCGATGTACTCCAGGCCGATGGCGGCACCCGCACCGCCTCGATTACCGGCGGCTATGTTGCGCTCGCGCTGGCGATCCATCGGCTGATCGATCGCGGGTTGCTCGCACGCGATCCGCTAGTGGCGCAGGTGGCCGCTGTCAGCGCTGGCTATGTCGATGGGCTGGCACTGCTCGATCTCGACTATAGCGAAGATAGCCGCGCCGAGCTTGATTGCAATGTCGTGCAGACCGGCGATGGCGGCATTATCGAGGTGCAGTGTACAGCCGAAGGCCGAGCGATTTCGCGGGCCGAGCTAAGCGAGTTGCTCGATCTGGTTGGCAGTGGCATACAGCAGCTGCTCGTGGCGCAACGCAACATATTGGCGATCGCCGGAGTGCATGTGCTATAATGGCGCGTGTAATTCAGGCGCAGATCAGCGGTGAGGATGAAGAGCATTCTAGAGACGTCTCGCCGGCAGAGCTGCGAGATGCCTCTGCTACTGCTGTACTAACTGTGTACCCCGGAGATGCGGCGATGCTCGACGAGTTTCAGCGGGAAGAGGCGCTCATACACTTCCAACGCGGCTTGCATCTCGAGCGTGTTCACCGCGTGGGCGAGGCGGTAACCGAGTATCGGCGCGCGATTGCCCACGATCCGCACTTACGCGAAGCGCATGACGCACTTGGTTTTTATTACCAGCGCCATGGTTTGCTGGCCAAAGCCGCCGAAGAGTTCCGCGTGGTTGCCAGCCTCGAAGGTGATTTCCTCTCGCATTTCAATCTTGGCGGCGTTTTAATGGAGCTGGGCCGCCACGACCAAGCGCTGGCAGCGTTTCAGAGCTGCCTCGCGCTTGAGCCGAACGACGCGGCGAGCCATTACGAGATCAGTCTCATTCACTTCGTCAAGGGCGAATATCAAGCCGCGCTCGACTGGCTGCAACTGCCCCTCCGCGAATACCCCGAGGACTGGGAGGTTCACCGTTTGATTGGCAGCTGCCAGCTGCGGCTGAGCTTATTTGACGAAGCGTTGCGATCGTTCGGCGTTGCGCTGCGCCTGGCGCCCCGGCCGACGGCACAAGCCGAAGTGATCGAACAGATTCATATGATCTCGCGGTACCGCGAGATTGGTGAGCCGCGCTGGGCGAAGGATCGGCTGTATGCAGAGCATGGCGTCGTTTACCTTGGCTCGGCACAAGATGATGGGCTGCATCTCGACGAATGCCAGGATTTTCACTTTACCTACCCTGATATTGGCACGACGCTACGCCGTTTTATTTCCCTGCAGGCCGATATGGGCTGGCGCTGCAGCTGTGTCGTGGCGCTGGATCATCAGGCGGCACCGCTAGCCGATGCGCTTGCGCAGCTGTTGGATCTGCCACTCCAGCGCGCGAATGGCATTCTACCAGGCGAACTGCCGCTGTTGGTTCTCGCGGTTGGGCGTGAAGCCGAGCTGTTAAAGTTGGCGGTCGAGCGCATCCCAGGCGCGGCGCTGATTTTCTGCTTGGCTGTGAACTGGCTGCGTTATAGCCAGGTGTGGCCGGATATCACCGGCGTTGTCACGCGGGGGGTCTGCACGGTTCCATGGGAGCCGGAGCTACGGCGCTTGCGCTGCGATGGAGCGCGCCCCGAGCAGATCTATACCTGTCAGAAGCATGCCGCCGACCAGATCATCGCCGCGGCCCGCGATGCGGCCGATGATTCCAATATCGAGCTTCAGATCGACTACTATCGCGCTCACTCCAACCTGCGGTTTGCGCAGATCTTCGATGACGTACCGGTCTCGATCGTCTGATTGGCGCACGCGGCTGGCGCATGCCGGCCCGTGGTTGATCGATATCTAGAGTGCAATGCTCGCGAGCTGGCGTTCCCGCAAGAAATCGCGCACTTCGGGGCAATCCGGAACCGCGATGACCTGGCAGTCGCATTCGTGTCGCAGGATAAATTCAAAGGCGCTGGCGCGACCGTTTGCACTGATATACACCGATCGTTCGAGTACTGGCCCTTCGAGCCGCCAGCCGGCGGCAATTTGGTTCAGCAGCCACTGAAACCGATTCGTCGTGTATTCCAGCATACCGATGCTCCTTTCACCTCGTTGTGGACATTGCATCTGATTCCAGTTTGGTGAAGGACGGAGGACGAACGACGGCGCTTATTCGTCTTCGATCCTTCGTCGTCCGTCCGTTAGCTCGGAGCGACATTGTGGCGGCCGGCACGTAGTATAATCGGCCTATATGAGCGCGAGATGAGATCCATGTTAAATTTTTATAAAAACAGGGCGTAAAACCCACAGGCTTATGAACATTAAAGAATTAGTCGGGTATAGGCCGCCGGGTACCCTTTGGGTGAGGGTACCCGGTGCCGGCCTTCGTGATTGTAGCCAAGAGCTTTAGCTCGCTGGCGGGCCCGCCGGGCGCCTTAACCCGCCGGCTACAGCAACCAAGCCCACCTTCGTGGGCTACCCGATTATTTTCTTCATCTTCATGAGCAGGCTACTTTAGGCACTATGTGCAACCGATGGCGGATCTATGTTGCGCTTGGAGAAGCGATATTCTTGACAAAGGCTGGGCTCTCCAGGAATTGCCGTGGGCGCCACTCTATGGAGGAGGGCATCATGGCGCGCCAACGCAGTGCACTCGCGCCTCCATCCGTCTGTTCTCTCTCAAGCACTCCTGGTCTGTATCTCTCGAAAATCTGTGCGTATTTAGGATCACTTTCACCCGCATTCGGTGCTATACTCGGATGCGCACCGCAACCATACGAGGAGATACGACGAGCGCGGGGCAGCAAATGTCTGGCTCTCCTCATAGAAGCGCATCATGCGGAGATGTATCGGCCTCATGGGGTTATGGAGGCGTATTCGGAGGAACACATGCAACAGCACACTCGATCGACGCTGGATGTGATCTATGAAAACTGGCGGGGCTATCACGAAAAGCTGCGCGACTGCATCGCACCACTGACGCAGGAGGAGCTCTTGCTGCAACCTGCCGCGCGGATGTGGCCGCTGGGACAGATGGTGCAGCACATCATTTCGGTTCGGGCGGGATGGTTCAGCGGCACTCTTCAGGAAGACGACGAAGCGATGAACGCGTACATGGCGTGGGGTCAACGTGATTCACCAGCCCGCAGCGCGGTGGAACTGGCTCGCGGCCTCGATGCGACGTGGGCATTCATCGAAGCCCGCTTGCAGCGCTGGACACCTGAAGACTGCGCCAGAACCTTCCCGGATGAGTGCGATGGTCAGGTGTACGAGGTATCGCGCAGTTGGGTGATTTACCATGTGATGGAACACGATCTGCATCATGGCGGCGAAGTCTCGTTGATCCTTGGGATGAACGGTCTGCGAGCCCCCGATCTTTGATCGATGGAAGACACACGCATGGAACATCATTTGTGGACTTTAAGGCAGAATCAACGATGATGCATACCTATGTGATACTTATACGCGGCATTAATGTCGGCGGCAAAAATAAAGTACCGATGACGGGCTTGAGAACATGCTTGGAAGAACTGGGATGTTCCAATGTTTCAACGTATATTGCCAGTGGTAACGTGATTCTAGAAACCGGCAAACGCCCTGATGAGCTACAAGCTCAGATTGAAGCGGCTTTGCCTGAGAGCTTCAAACTTGATAGCGAGCTCATCAAAGTGTTAGTGTTGACGCGCAAGCAGCTCCAAGCCATCATCGATAACAAGCCGAAGGGCTTCGGTGAGCAACCAGAGAAATATCACAGCGATGCAATCTTTCTGATGGGTATTGATTCGGCCCAGGCGATGCCGGTATTCGATCCCCGAGAGGGAGTCGACAACGTCTGGCCAGGTGATGGTGTGATCTACTCACAACGTCTCAGCGCTCAACGTACCAAAAGCCGTCTCAGCAAAATCGTCGGTACACCAGTCTATCAGTCCATGACCATCCGCAGTTGGAACACGACAACAAAGCTGCTCAAGATCCTTGAGGAGCGAGACACCCGGAGGTGAACGTCTTGGCGTTCCTGGCGCGCTGGTAGAAATTGAAGCTAGTGTGGTAATAG
>WNGE01015395.1_pt1 | contig 10388 bp, 8 predicted proteins | sample 5400651 | NCBI WGS metagenome assembly WNGE01 (sample SAMN13153370, study PRJNA577476) | soil metagenome | isolation source: 60 cm soil or saprolite under grassland replicate 2 | place: USA:California | collected 2016-06-15
CGGAGGGTTGGCTGGCTGACTATGCCGACCCGTACGACTTCGTCAACGTGCTCCTCTGCGGTTGCAGCCTGCACGCTGACAACAACAACAACGTCGCCTACTACAACAACGCGACGTTCAACAAGCAGATGATCCAGGCCTCGCTGCTCTCGGGCGCCGCTCGCTACAAGGCGTACGGGAACGTCGACGTCGCGATCTTCGCGAAGGATCCGCCCTGGGCGGCCTACGCCAACATCAACGATCGTCTGCTCGTCTCTTCGCGCGTTGGCTGCTTCACCTTCAACGCGACCTACTCGCTCGACCTGGCAGCTATCTGCATTAAGTAATCAGGTAGAGGTCAGCGAACGAACGAATCGGGGCGCCCCACCAGGGGCGCCCCGATTCCATCTCTCGATCAACCGCCAAAACACCGTCCACCCACGCATCAGCTTCGTTAAAGTCTCGGCCTCGTGTTCCGTTACCTGATCCGTCGCCTGCTTTGGGCCTGTGTGCTCTTCGTCGCGGTGACGATCGTCACCTACGTGATCTTCTACGCGATCCCGGTGAACCCGGCGCGGCTCGCCTGTGGCCAGCGCGCGACTCCGGAGTGTGTGCGCCGCGCGGCCGACTTCCTTGGGACGAACAAGCCGCTGTACGTGCAGTACGGCCGGTTCTTCGGCCGGCTGATGCCGTTCAGCATCAAGGGCGGTCCGCATTTCAAGGAGCCGAAGCTCGGCCGCTCCTTCACCACGCGCCTCAGCGTCAACTACGTCGTCGCCCACGCGGCTCCGGTGACGGCGTCACTCATTTTCGGCGGCGCCGTCTTCTGGATGCTGATCGCGCTGCCGGTCGGGATCCTCTCCGCGCTCCGGCCGCGATCGTTGCTCGACCGAATAGCCATGGTGTTCGTCCTGGTCGGGATCTCTGCGCACCCGGTCTGGATCGGACTGATCTTCGCCTACCTGTTCGGCTTCAAGCTGGGGTGGTTCCCGATCACCGGCTACTCGTGCTTCTTCGACTGTCACCAGGCCCAACAGGGACCGGTGCAGTGGGCCTACCACATGTTCTTGCCATGGATGACGTTCGCGATCCTGTTCGCGGCGTTGTACGTCCGCATGATCAGGGCGAACGTGATGGACACGATGAACGAGGACTACGTGCGCACTGCGCGCGCCAAGGGCGCGCCCGAGCATCGCGTGCTGCGCTCCCACGTGCTGCGCAACGCCCTGCTGCCCGTCGTGACGATGCTCGGCATGGACATCGGCCTCGCCCTCGGCGGCGCGATCTTCACCGAGACCGTCTACGCGCTGCCCGGGCTCGGCAAGACCGCGATCCAGTCCGTCTTCAACTTCGACTTGCCGACGACGCAGGGGGTCGTCGTCTTCGGCACCATCTGCATCATCGCGTTCAACCTGGTCGTCGACCTTCTTTACGCGGTCATCGACCCCCGCATCAGGCTTTCCTAGGTGGCCCCGATAGTCATTACTATCGGGGCCTACCGCGTATGAGCCTCCTCGAAGTCAACGACCTCAAGACGTATTTCAGGACGGACGACGGTGTCGTCCGCGCCGTCGACGGGGTCTCCTTCTCGATCGACAAGGGCCAGACGCTCGGGATCGTCGGCGAGTCCGGATCCGGCAAGAGCGTCACCTGCCTGACGATCATGGGGCTCAACCCGAAACGGTCGGTGATGACCTCGGGGTCGGTGATGTGGAAGGGCGACGACCTGTTGATGGCGAGCGCGCGCCGGCTGCGGGACATCCGCGGCAACGAGATCGCGATGATCTTCCAGGACCCGATGACGAGCCTGAACCCGGTGCACAAGATCGGGGACCAGCTCGCCGAGGCCGCCGTCCTCCACCAGAACATCTCGAAGAAGCAGGCAACGGCCCGTGCGCTCGAGCTGCTGAAGGCGGTCGGAATCCCGCGCGCCGAGCGGCGCATCGACGACTACCCGCATCAGTTCTCGGGCGGCATGCGCCAGCGCGTGATGATCGCGATGGCGCTGACCAACAACCCCGACCTGCTGATCGCCGACGAGCCGACCACGGCGCTCGACGTGACGACCCAGGCGCAGATCCTCACGCTGATCGAGCGCCTCCAGCAGGAGTTCGGGAGCGCCGTGATCATGATCACCCACGACCTCGGCGTCGTCGCTGAGATCGCCGACGACGTGATCGTCATGTACGCGGCCGAGATCGCCGAGCAGGGCACCGTGGAACAGATTTTCAAGCGACCCCATCACCCGTACACCTGGGGCCTGATGGGATCGCTGCCGCGCCTCGATACCGACGTCGAGCGGCTCGTGCAGATCCAGGGCCAGCCGCCGTCGCTGCTGCGTCCGCCGAGCGGCTGCCGATTCCATCCGCGCTGCCCGTACGTGATGAACATCTGCAAGGAGGTCGACCCGGAGCTGGTGCAGGCGGGCGACGAGGTCGGGCACCTGCAGTCCTGCCACCTGGACGAGGAGACGAAGAACCGCGAGGCGGCTAAGGTGCTCGCCGGCATGATGGCCGAGGCAAGTTGACGATGGCGGCACACGAGCAGCTGGCGGCTCTTGCCGCCCAGACCCCTGTCGGCGACGAGCTCCTCGTCGTCGAGGGCCTGAAGAAGTACTTCCCGGTCACGCGGGGGATCGTCTTCCAGAAGGAGGTCGCCTCCGTCAAGGCGGTCGACGGGGTCTCGTTCAGCCTGCGCGAGGGCGAGACGCTCGGTGTCGTCGGCGAGTCCGGATGCGGGAAGTCGACGATGGCGCGCTGCGTGATGCGCCTGCTGGATCCGACCGGCGGCAAGATCACCTTCCGCGGCCAGGACATCACGCGTCTGTCACGTGCCGAGATGCGGCCGTTCCGACGCGAGATGATGATGATCTTCCAGGACCCGTACGCCTCGCTGAATCCCCGCAAGCGGGTCGGTTTCATCGTCGCCGAGGCCCTCGAGGTGCACAAGCTCGGCACTGCGGCCGAGATCAAGCGGAGAGTCCAGGAGCTCCTCGAGGTGGTGGGCCTCAACCCGGAGCACTACAACCGCTTCCCGCACGAGTTCTCGGGCGGCCAGCGGCAGCGGATCGGCGTCGCACGCGCGCTCGCGGTCAACCCGAAGTTGATCGTCTGCGACGAGCCGGTCTCGGCGCTCGACGTCTCGGTCCAGGCGCAGATCCTGAACCTGCTCAAGGACCTGCAGCGCGACTTCGGCCTCACCTACGTCTTCATCGCGCACGACCTGAACGTCGTCCGCCACATCTCCGACCGCGTGATGGTCATGTACCTCGGCCAGATCGTGGAGCACGGCAACCGGAACGAGCTCTACACCGAGCCGAAGCACCCGTACACGGGCGCTCTGCTCTCGGCCGTGCCGATTCCCGACCCCGAGGTGGGCCGCCACCGCAAGCGGATCGTCCTCGAGGGCGATGTGCCGAGCCCGATCAACCCGCCCAGTGCCTGCCGGTTCCATCCGCGCTGCCCACGCTTCGTCGAAGGGCATTGCGACGTCGAGGAGCCGGAGCTGATCAACCGCGGCGGGCCGTCGAGCCACACGGCGAAGTGCCACTACCCACTCGAGCGCTGGCCGCTGACGGTCGAAGAGATGCGGCGCAGCCAGGCGAGCGGCGCCCCCGCGGTCTAGGACATGCGCGAGGCGGCCCGGCGCTTCTCCCTCCTCTTCGCAGGGGTAGCCGGCGGCACGGCCGTCCTCTCGCTCCTCCTCGGGCTCGCGCTCGGTGCGAGCGTCTCGCGGTCGCTCTCGGTCGGCTGGTACGCGGTCGGCTCGATGGTCCTCATCAGCGGCTTCTTCGTCGCCAACCGAGGGCCGGCGCGCCCTCAGGGCGAAGGCTGGATGCCGTTCTCCCTGCGTCGCTGGGTGCGCTGGGCGAGCCCCGAGGAGCAGCGGGAGTCGATCTCGCTCTCCGCGGTGCTGATCGTGCTCGGTTTCCTCATTCTGGTGCTGGCGGCGCTCGCCGACACGCGGTACAAGCTGACCTAACAACCGCGCCGCCGATACGTCTGAGGAGGTGATGCGTCCCCTGATCGGACAGGTTTGTGAGCGCGCCCGTGCCTGGGCCTCGCTGCACGTCGACGGCGAGCTGTCGCAGCTCGAGCGTGCTCTGCTCGACTCGCATCTCGCGTCATGTGGCGATTGCCGCGAGTTCGTAGCGTGCGTCGAGACGACGACGGGGATGCTGCGCGCGGCCGAGCTCGAGGTTCTGACCGAGCCGGTGCGGCTACCGGCGCCGCGGTATCGCGTCGGCCGCCTGGTTGCGCCGCTGGCGGGCGCCGCGGCTGTCCTGGCCGCCGCCGTCGTCGGCGCGGGCGCCGGGGTCCATGCGCTCACGAGCGGCACGGCCGTCCAGAATGCGGCCGCAGCCCGCTCGGATACACCGAACGAGATGCGTTCGGCTCGCCGCGACCAGCTGATCGCGGAGTCGCACCCGGTTCACCGGGACAAAGCCGTCTTCTGACACGAACTCTGCTTCTGACAGTCTGTGAGAGGTGATTCCCTCAGCTCTCAGCTCGTACGTCTGACACCTCGATCACGTCGACCGTGTGTCGGCCGCATTGAGGCGCTCGGAGCTCCGCCGAAGCAGCCGCGAGATCGAATCCGGTTTCGGTAGGCTGCGCTTGCCCGGCCCGCTGGCGCGCGTCGTTCGCGCCCGGCGGCGGAGGCACTCTCAGCCCGCGTCCGTCCAGGAGCTCTGAACGTGTCGAAGAACGAGAACACCGGCAAGCTGCTCGAGATCAAGGGCGTCGTCGTCGACGCCGTCTTCCCGGGCCAGCTGCCCGAGATCTACTCCGCGCTGCGCATCCCGCGCCCCGACGGCAGCGATCTGATCGCGGAGGTGCAGCAGCACCTCGGCGACGACCGGGTCCGCGCCGTCGCGATGGACGCTACGGACGGGCTCGCCCGCGGCATCGACGTCTTCGACACCGGCGGACCGATCTCCGTCCCGGTCGGCGACATCACGCTCGGGCGTGTCTGGAACGTCCTCGGCGAGCCCGTGGACGAGAAGGAGGCGCCTCCCGCCGACGCGGAGCGCTGGTCGATCCACCGCGACCCGCCCGAGTTCAAGGACCTGACGCCGAAGATCGAGATCTTCGAGACCGGAATCAAGGTGATCGACCTGATCGCGCCCTACGTCCGCGGCGGCAAGATCGGTCTCTTCGGCGGTGCCGGCGTCGGCAAGACGGTTCTGATCCAGGAGCTGATCCACAACATCGCACGGGAGCACGGCGGCGTCTCGGTGTTCTCCGGCGTCGGCGAGCGCACCCGCGAGGGCAACGACCTGCTGCTCGAGATGACCGAGTCCGAGGTGATCGACAAGGTCGCGCTCTGCTACGGGCAGATGAACGAGCCGCCGGGCGCACGCCTCCGCGTCGGCCTGTCGGGCCTGACGATGGCGGAGTACTTCCGCGATCAGGGCCAGGACGTGCTGCTCTTCATCGACAACATCTTCCGCTTCGTCCAAGCAGGCTCAGAGGTCTCGGCGCTCCTTGGTCGTATGCCGTCTGCAGTGGGGTACCAGCCCACGCTGGCGACCGAGATGGGGCAGCTTCAGGAGCGGATCACGTCGACCAACAAGGGCGCGGTCACGTCCGTCCAGGCGATCTACGTGCCGGCGGACGACCTCACCGACCCGGCACCGGCGAATACGTTCGCCCACCTCGACGCGACCACGGTGCTCTCGCGGGCGATCGTGGAGCAGGGCATCTACCCGGCGGTGGATCCGTTGGACTCCACCTCGCGCGCCCTCCAGCCCGGGATCGTCTCCGAGGAGCATTACGCGGTCGCGACACAGGTGCAGGAGGTGCTGCAACGCTACAAGGACCTGCAGGACATCATCGCCATCCTCGGCATCGAGGAGCTGTCCGACGAGGACCGGCTGACGGTCTCGCGCGCACGCAAGATCCAGCGCTTCCTCTCCCAGCCCAACTTCGTCGCCGAGCAGTTCACCGGCACCCCCGGCCAGTACGTGAAGCTCGAAGACACGATCCGCGGCTTCCGCGAGATCCTCGACGGCCAGCACGACGACCTGCCGGAGCAGGCCTTCTACATGGTCGGCCCGATCGAGGGCGCCGTCGAGCGGGCGAAGCAGATGTCCGGCGCCGCCGCGTAACGGCGTTGGCCGACCGCAAGCAGTTCTCGGTTTCGCTGGTGACGCCCGACGGCGCCGCCTACGAGGGCGACGTCGAGATGATCGTCGTTCCGGGCGCCGCCGGCGAGATCGGCGTGCTCGCCCGGCACGCGCCGCTGATCGCGACGCTGCGGGCCGGCTCGACGCGCATCCACCCGGGCGGCGGCGAGGTGGTCGAGTACGCCACCGGGCCCGGGTTCTTCCAGGTGCTCGAGGACCGCGCGATCGCGCTCGTCGACGACGCGGTCGAGGCTTCTCAGATCGACGACGCACGCGCCCGCGAGCAGCTCGACGCGGCCCAGGCGGAGCTCGAGGCGATCGACCGCGGCGAGTCGAACGCCGACCGCTGGCAGGTCGAGCAGCGCCTCAGGCACGCCGAGAACCAGCTGGCCGTCCTCGGTCGCGTGTAACGCCGCTTACGCTCGGCACCGTGGAAGACGCCGCCCGCCGGTTCTTCGTCGTCCCACACACACACTGGGACCGCGAGTGGTACCTGCCGCTCGAGCATTTTCGGCTCGAGCTGGCCCGGACGGTCGACGAGATCCTCGACACGCTCGAGCAGGACGCGCGTTTCCGCTCCTTCACGCTCGACGGCCAGGCCGTCCTGCTCGAGGACTACCTCGAGCTCCGGCCCGAGAACGAGCCGCGCCTTCGCGTCCTGCTCGCCTCGGGCCGCCTCGTCGCCGGGCCGAGCTACGTGCTGCCCGACGAGCTGCTGGTCGGTAGCGAGTCGCTCGTCCGCAACCTGCTGCTTGGGCGAGTCGTATGCGAGCGCTACGGCGCAGCTCGGTCCAGGGCCGGCTACTTCCCGGACAGCTTCGGTCATCCGATGCAGCTCCCGCAAGTGCTCGCCGGCTTCGGGATCGAGACGTTCTTCTTCTCGCGCGGGATGGGCGACGAGCTCGACCGCGTCGGTCGGATCTTCCGCTGGCGCGCGCCAGACGGGAGCGAGGTGCTCGCCTACAACCTGCTCGGTCACTACGACAACGCCGCCGTGCTCGAGTCTCGCGACGACCTCGCGCGGCGCGCCGCCGCCCTCGCCGCTCGCTGGCCCCTGCAGGCCGTCCTCCTGCTCAACGGTTCCGACCATCTGCGCGTCGACCGGCGGCTGCCGGACCTGCTGCCCGGTCGCCGCTTCCGGATCGCGTCCATCGACGAGTACGTCGCCGCCGCGAAACCTCTTCACACGCGCGTCCACCGCGGCGAGCTGCTCGGCAGCCGCGAGCAGAACGTCCTCCGCGGCGTCAACTCGGCGCGGATGTACCTGAAGCAGGCAAACGAGCGCGCAGAGCGCAGGCTGCTCGCGGCGGAGACGGCCGCATCGCTTGCCGCGCTCGCGGGCCGGGCGGCGTTCCCGACTGCCGACTTCCGCTTTGCCTGGCGCGAGCTGCTCCGCAACCAGCCGCACGACTCGTCGCACCGCACCTCGGCGGGCGCGCACGATCGAGAACGACCTCTACCGCATCGGCGCGCGCGCAGACGGAACGCTGAGCATTCTCGACCGCACGAGCGGCGAGCGGCATGACGGTCTGCTTCGCTTCGAGGACGAGCCCGACGCAGGCGACCTCTACACGTTCTGCCCTGCCAAGGGCGCGCGCATCTGGCGCAGCGACGGCCGAGGGGTCGAGCGTGCGTCGCGGGTCCTTCGCGCGGGCGCCGTCTCCGAGCTCGAGGTGCGGGTTGGCCGGCGGATCCGGACGGTCGTGAGGCTGGTGGATGGGATCGAGCGCGTTGAGCTCGAGGTCCACGTCGACAACCGCGCGCGTGACCACCGGCTGCGCGCAGTCTTCCCGGCCCGCGGTGCGGGGGCGACCGTGCGCGCCGAAGGGCTCTTCGCCGTCGTCGAGCGGCCGGCACGGCCGCACGCTCCGCGGGCCCGCTGGCTCGAGCCGCCGGACGCAACCCAGCACATGCTGGGCGCGGTCGCGTTCGGCGACCTGTCGCTCTTCACGAGAGGGCTGCCCGAGGTCGAGGCACGCGACGGTGAGCTGGCGCTGACCCTGCTCCGCTGTGTCGGCGTCCTCTCGCGTCAGAGCGGGGAGCTGTCGACTCGTCCCGGAGCTGCGGGCCCGCCGACGCCGACGCCCGGCGGGCAGTGCCTCGGCCGCCACCGCTGCGAGCTCGCGCTCCGGTTCGGCGCCGGCGACCTATCCAGCGCGGAGCTGCTGCGCGCGGGTCAGGACTTCCGTTTCGACTTCCTCGAGTCGCCTCTGCTCGAGCCGGCCGCCGCGGCGCTCGAGCTCGGCGGCGACCTCGTCTTCTCCGCGCTCAAGGGCGCCGAGGACGGGCGCGGCCTCATCCTCCGAGTCTTCAACCCTGGCCGTCGCCGGGTGCGAGCACGGTTGCGCGCGAGCGGAGAGGTGAGCCGCTGCCGGCTGGACGAAACGCCGCTCCCGGGTGGCTCGCTGACGGTCCGGCCGGGGGAGGTGGCGACCTTCCGGCTGGTACCCTCGTTGGTACCCGGAGAGCTTTGATCAGCAGCTTGGCGACCGGGTCACCAAACGCCTAAAGAGCTCGAATGGGAGACGCCGCCGCACATATCCGGAAGCTCGCCGAGGAGCGGATCCTCGTGCTCGACGGCGCCTGGGGCGTGCTCCTCCAGAATCGCGGCCTCGGCGAGGCCGACTTCCGGGGCGAGCGCTTCCGCGACCATCCGCGCGACCTCCTCAACGACCCCGACCTGCTGAACCTGACGCGGCCGGACGTGGGGCGGGCCGTCCACGACTCGTACTTCGCCGCCGGCGCCGACATCGCCACGACGAACACCTTCACGGCGACGGCGATCGGGCAGGCCGACTACGGCCTCGCGGATGCCGTTTACGAGTTGAACCTCGCCGGGGCGCGGATCGCGCGCGAGGCGGCCGGAGACCGCCTCGTCGCCGGCTCGGTCGGGCCGCTGAACATCACGCTCTCGCTGAGCCCGCGGGTCGACGATCCGGGCTACCGCACGCACACGTTCGAGCAGGTGAAGGACACGTACGCCGAGCAGATCCGCGGCCTCGCCGACGGCGGCGTCGACCTGCTGCTGATCGAGACGATCTTCGACACGCTGAACGCGAAGGCCGCGATCGCGGCCGCGCGGGAGGCGGCGCCGCAGCTGCCGCTCTGGATCAGCGTCACGATCGTCGACCTCTCCGGGCGCACCCTCAGCGGCCAGACGATGGAGGCGTTCTGGACGTCGATCGAGCATGCGGAGCCGCTGATCGTCGGCATCAATTGCTCGCTGGGCGCGAAGGAGATGCGGCCGTACGTCGCGGAGCTGTCGCGTCTCGCGACGTGCCTCGTCTCGTGCCACCCGAACGCGGGCTTGCCGAATGCGTTCGGCGGCTACGACGAGACGCCCGACGTGACCTCCGCCCTGCTGCGCGAGTTCGCGCAGGACGGCTTCCTGAACGTCGCCGGCTCCTGCTGCGGCTCGACGCCCGAGCACACGAAGGCGATCGCGGACAGTGTCCGGGGACTGTCCCCGAGACACGTTCCGACGCGACGGCCGGCGCCGCGGTTCAGCGGCCTCGAGACGTTCGAGATCGGGCCCGACACCGGCTTCGTGATGATCGGCGAGCGCACGAACGTCACCGGCTCGGCCCGCTTCCGGAGGCTCGTCGAGGCCGACGAGTTCGCCGGCGCCGTCGCCGTCGCGCTCGAGCAGGTGCGCGGCGGCGCGAACCTGCTCGACGTCAACATGGACGCCGACCTGCTCGAGGGCGAGCAGGCGATGCACACGTTCCTGAACGTGATCGCGACCGAGCCCGAGGTGGCGCGGCTGCCGATCATGGTCGACAGCTCCAAGTGGACGGTGCTGGAGGCCGGCCTCCAGTGCATCCAGGGCAAGGGGATCGTCAACTCGATCTCGCTCAAGGAAGGCGAGGAGGAGTTCCTGCGCCAGGCGCGCCGGGTCCGCGACTACGGCGCAGGCGTGATCGTGATGGCCTTCGACGAGCAGGGTCAAGCAACCACCACCGAAAGAAGAGTCGCGATCTGCGAGCGTGCGTACAAGCTGCTCGTCGAGCAGGTCGGCTTCCCGCCCGAGGACATCGTCTTCGACCCGAACGTGCTTGCGGTCGCGACCGGGATCGAGGAGCACGAGGACTACGCGCGCGCGTTCATCGAGAGCCTGCCGCTGATCAAGGAGTGCTGCCCAGGCGTGCGCACCTCCGGCGGCATCTCGAACCTCAGCTTCTCGTTCCGGGGCAACGACGTCGTCCGCGAGGCGATGCACGCGGCGTTCCTCTACCACGCGATCAAGGCCGGCCTCGACATGGGGATCGTCAATGCGGGCCAG
>WNGE01020618.1_pt1 | contig 10388 bp, 9 predicted proteins | sample 5400651 | NCBI WGS metagenome assembly WNGE01 (sample SAMN13153370, study PRJNA577476) | soil metagenome | isolation source: 60 cm soil or saprolite under grassland replicate 2 | place: USA:California | collected 2016-06-15
CGGCGCAGAGTGAGCGGTAGAAGTCGTCGCGCAGGACCGGCGACTCCCCGCCGGCGTACACGTCGACGAGGTGCTTCGCGCTGTCGGTGCTCGGTGGGCGAAGCAGGTCCATCACGAAGACGGGCGCTCCCGGCCGCGTCAGCCGCTTCGATCGTCGCCCAGAGCACGGCCGGGTCGGCGAGGTGGTGCAGGAGGCTGTTCGACACGACGGCGTCGTACTCGGCGCCGGCGAGCGACGGGTGGGGGAGGCGGAGCAGCTCGAGCGTGACGCGATCACCGACCCCGGCGTCCTGCACCGCCCGCGTTCCCTCGTCGAGCATGGCCTGAGCTCCGTCGACGCCGCGCACGCGCGCCGCCGGATACGCGCGCGCGAAGCGCACGGTCACGTCGGCGGTGCCGCAGCCGAGGTCGAGCACGCGGCCCGAGGTGAAGTCGGGGAAGCGTTCGCCGAATCGGGCGACGAACGCGTCGTGGGGCTCGGCGAAGTCGGCGGCGGCGTACGCACGAGCCTGCGCGGTGGTGTCCATCAGCTCCGGCTCTGGGATGCGCGTCGCGAGTCGCACCACGTCAGCTCCGCGCCGCTGCCTGATCGACGAACGTGTCGAAGAGGCGCTGTTGGACCCGATCGGTGGCGGCGGTGTCCTCAGGGTGCCACTGCGCTCCGACGATCCACGCATCGCCGGCGAGCTCGATGCCCTCGATCACGCCGTCGCCGGCGCGCTCGACCGCCTGATGGTGGTGCGACGAGCACGACGCGCGCGTGACGCCCATCGCGTCGGCCAGCCGCGAATCCGGCTCGATCTCGATGTCGTGCACGCTGGAGCCGCCCGGTACACCCGGCTTCCCGTGGTCGAGAACGCCGTTGCGCTCGGTGATGTGCTGGTCGAGCGAGCCTCCCAATGCGACGTTGAGGACCTGGTGCCCGCGGCAGATCGCCAAGGTGGGAAGGCCGCGAGCGACCGCGGCGCGCGCGAACGCGACCTCGAACCGGTCGCGGTGGGGGATCACGCCGTACACCTCGTCGCGTCGCTCCTGGCCGTACTCCTCGGGGTGGAGGTCGCCGCCCCCGACGAGGAGGAGTCCGTCGAACCGGTCGAGCAGCTCGCCGGCGTCGTCGTCCTCGATCGCGACGGGCATGAGGATCGCCTCCTGCGCGCCGGCGCGCTGCAACGCGTCCACGTAGGGCGCGGGGACCGCCACCGCCGGCTTCTCCCAGCCCTTCACGCGCCCCTCCTTCACGGGATACGCGGGCACGGCGATCAGCGGTCGGGCTGCCACGGCGCGGTCAGAATTGCTCGAAGTTGCGGCGGCGTTCCCAATCGGTCACGACGCGGTTGAAGCCGGCCCACTCCTGGCGGGCGGTGTTCACGAGGTGGTCGTGTACCTCTGAGCCGAATGCCTTGCCCGCGACCTCGCTGGCCTCGAGCTCCGCGATCGCGTCGACGATCGTCTCGGGCACCCGCGTGACGTCTTGGGCCTCGTAGGCGTTCCCGTCGAAGCGCGGCCCGGGATCGAGGTCGTGCTCGATCCCGTGGAGGCCGCCGGCGATCGTGGCGGCGAACGCGAGGTACGGGTTCACGTCGGCGCCCGGTAGACGCGACTCGACCCGGAAGGATTGGCCGCGGCCGACGACCCGGAACCCGCACGTGCGATTGTCGCGGCCCCAAGCCAGCGCGGTCGGCGCCCACGACTCCGGTTGGTAGCGCTTGTAGGAGTTGACGGTCGGCGCGAACAGCCACGCGAGCTCGCGACCGGTGGCGAGCAGCCCCCCGAGCCACCCCCGGAACACGCCCGAGAAGTGGTCGCCGGCGTGGTCGTCCCACATCAGCGACGACGAGCCGTCGGCGTCCCAGACGCTCGAGTGCACGTGACATGACGAGCCGACCTCGTCCATCGAGTACTTCGCCATGAACGTGATCGCGCGCCCGGCGAGCGACGCGATCTCCTTGGTGCCGTTCTTGTAGATGACGTGCCGGTCCGCCATCTCGAGGGCGTCGGCGTACTCGAGGTTGATCTCGTGCTGCCCCCGGCCCGCCTCGCCCTTCGAGAACTCGACCGGAACGCGCGACGCGTCCATCGCGTTGCGAATGGCGCGGATCAGGTACTCGTCGCGGGTCGTCTGGAGCACGTGGTAGTCCTCGATCACCGGGGAGTGCGGCTCGAGCCCGGCGTACCCCTTCGCCTCCGCCTCTTCGTACGAGTCACGGAACAGGAAGAACTCGAGCTCCGATCCGCACTTCACCGTGTACCCGGCGGCCGCCGCCCGCTCGACCTGCCGCTGCAGGATCCGCCGCGGCGACACCTCGACGGGCGACCCCGTCTCGCCGTCGACGAGGTCGCACAGCACGAGCGCCGTCTTCTCCAGCCACGGCACCGGCCGCAGCGTCGCGAGGTCGGGCACCGCCTTCATGTCGCCATACCCCTGCTCCCAGCTCGCGAACCGGTAGCCGGGCACCGGTGTCATCTCCACGTCGACCGCGAGTAGGTAGTTGCATGCTTCGATGCCCTCGCCCTCCACGTGGTCGAGGAAGTAGTGCCCGGTCACGCGCTTGCCCATCAGCCGGCCCTGGAGGTCGGGGAACGCGACCAGCACGGTGTCGACGTTCCCGGACCCGATGTGCTCACGCAGGGCATCGATCCCCAGCCCGCTGGTCATCGTCGCTCCTTCGCCTATTCCGGTGTCACGTACGCCGCGGTGATGCCCCCGTCGACCACGAGCGTCGTACCCGTCATGAACGACGAATCGTCGGAGGCAAGGAACAGCGCGGCACGCGCGATCTCCGGCGCCTGCCCGGGACGACCCATCGGGATGTGGATCAGCCGGCGCGCCGCCCACGCAGGGTCCGCCATCAGCTCGGCCATGAGCGGCGTCTCGATCGGTCCCGGGCACAGGACGTTGGCGCGGATCCCCCGGCGCGCGTACTCGACCGCGAGCTCGCGCGTCATGGCCAGGACGCCGCCCTTGCTCGCGGTGTACGCGATCTGCGGCACCGCCGATCCCATGAGCGCCACGAGCGACGACACGTTGACGATCGACCCGCCGCCGGAGTCGAGCAGCGCCGTGATCCCGTACTTGCAGCCGAGCCACACGCCCTTGAGGTTCACCTCCATGACACGTTCCCACGTGGCCTCGGGCGTCTCGAGGGTGCCGGCGTCGTCGGGCGGCAGGATGCCGGCGTTGTTGTACAGGACGTGCAAGCCGCCGTACGTCTCGACCGCGAACCGGACCATCGTCTCGGCCTGCGCGGCATCCGAGACGTCGGCGGCCACGAACGCGGCGTGCCCACCGGCGTCGCGGATCGCGTCGACGGCCGCCTTCCCCTCGCCCTCGACGACGTCGGCGATGACCACGCGCGCGCCCTCGGCCGCGAACAGCTCGGCCGCCACCCGCCCGATCCCGCCTGCTGCGCCCGTGATGAGCGCCACCTTGCCGTCGAGTCGTCCCATAGGTTTCCTGTCGCCGTCGCAAGCTCCGGCTCTGCGGCGGCGGTCGGCAAAGCCGCCACCGCCGCGTCGTGTCATCATCTCGCATCATCGGGTGTAGGCGCGGCCTTCCGGTGACGACCGCCTCGTAAGCTCCGATCCAATGCGTTCCCCTCGTCGCGTGGTCGGTGTCGCGATCGCGGCGACCATCTCGCTGACCGCCCTCTCTGCGGTGACGCCTGGCGCGGGCGCGGCGCGGCCTCGTGCATCGACGACGGCTCGCTCCCCGAAGCTCGCATGGCAGAAGTGCGAAGGCGGTGAGTGCGCCAAGCTCAAAGTGCCGCTGGACTACGACCAGCCCGACAACGGCAAGACGATCAAGGTCGCGCTGTTCCGGTCGCCCGCGACCGATCGGAAGCACCGGATCGGATCGCTCGTCATGAACTTCGGCGGGCCCGGCGCGCCCGGCGTCGAGTTCGCCCGGGCATTCAAGAACGCGTTGCCGGACCAGCTGCGCGCCCGGTTCGACCTCGTCGGGTTCGACCCGCGGGGAAGCGGCGACACGATCCCCGTCAACTGCGAGGACGACCTCGACCAGGTCTTCCACCTGGACTACTCGCCGGACACACCCGACGAGCGCGCCGGCCTCTACGCCGGGATGCAGCAGCTCGCGCAATCGTGCGAACAGCGCAGCGGCGACGTCCTGCCGTTCGTGTCGAGCCTGAGCACCGTCCGCGACATGGACCGCATCCGCCAGGCCGTCGGTGACAAGAAGCTGACCTACGTCGGCTTCTCGTACGGGACCTACCTGGGCACCCTGTACGCCAAGCTGTTCCCGACGAAGGTGCGGGCACTCACCCTCGACGGCGCGATCGACCCCGACCTGAGCGCGTTCGAGATCAGCGCCCAGCAGGCGCAGGGCTTCGAGCACTCGCTTGACGCGTTCCTCGCGCAGTGCTCGCAGAACAACCGGTGCCCCTTCTCCAACGCCGGTGATGCCCCCGGCGCGTACGACCGGCTGGCCGCGCAGGTCGACGCGCAACCCATCCCCGCCCCCGACGGACGGTCACTCGGCCCGGGCGAGCTCTTCTTCGGCGTCGTGCAGGCGCTGTACACGGGCAAGGAGGGATACGCGCAGCTGGAGCAGTCGCTCGCTGCCGCGCAGCGCGGCGACGGCTCGAGGCTCCTCGCCCTTTCCGACGAGTTCACCGGCCGGCACGACAACGGCAGGTACTCGTCGCTGCAGGAGGCGTTCTGGGGGATCGGCTGTCTGGACGGGCCGAGCGTGGTGGGAGGGCCCGACGCGTTCCAGGCCGCCGAGCCGCAGTTCCGCGTTGCCGCGCCGCGGCTCGGGGTGGGATTGCTCTACGCCACGCTGGTGTGCGCGTACTGGCCGGTCCCGCCGGCGCCGAGCATGAGGCCGATCACGGTCGACGGGACACCGCCGATCCTCGTCGTCGGGACGACCGGCGACCCGGCGACGCCGCTGCAATGGGCCGAGGCGCTGTCCAAAGAGCTGTCCTCGGGCGTGCTGCTCGTGGCGGAGGGAACCCAGCACACCGCGTTCGTCACGGCGTTCAACCGCTGCGTCGACGACGCGGTCGTGAAGTACCTCGTGGATCTCACGCCACCCGCGCCCGGGACACGCTGCTCATGACGCGCGCGCATCGCGTCGCGTGCGTGGTCCTCTCCGCCGTCCTCCTCGCCGTCGCGGCGAACATGGCACCGGCGGCGGCGAACGCTTCGATTCCGGCACGCGCCGGCGCGGAGCGCCCGCGCCTGACATGGAAGCCGTGCGGCAGCGGCGGCGAGTGCGCCAAACTCACCGTGCCGCTCGACTACGACCACCCGGACAACGGCCGGACGATCAACGTCGCGTTGTTCCGTGTCCGGGCCGAGAGCCCGAAGCGCAGACTCGGCTCGCTGCTGGTGAACCCGGGCGGACCGGGAGCGTCGGGCGTCGAGTTCGTCCGCCAGAGCGCGGCGGAGTTGCCCGAGGAGATACGCGCCCGGTTCGACATCGTCGGATTCGACCCACGAGGGACGGGCCAGACGATCCCCGTGAAATGCGAGGACAGCCTGGACCCGGTCCTGCACCTCGACTACTCACCCGACACGCCGGCCGAGCGAGCCGATCTCCTCGCGGGACTCCAGACCCTCGCGCAGGCGTGTCAGCAGCACAGCGGCGACGTGCTGCCGTACGTGTCGAGCGAGAGCACGGCTCGCGACATGGACCGGATCCGCGACGCCGTCGGCGACAAGAAGCTCACGTACCTCGGCTACTCGTACGGAACATACCTCGGCACGCTGTACGCCAAGCTCTTTCCCAAGCAGGTGCGGGCGATGGTGCTCGACGGCGCCGTCGACCCGAACCTCGACCGCGTCGACGTCGTCGTCGACCAGGCCCGCGGCTTCGAGGACAACCTGCGCCGCTTCTTCGATCGATGCGCACAAGACCGGGAGTGCGCGTTCTTCAACTCCGGGAACCCGAGCGAGGCCTATGACCAGCTCGCAGCGCGCGTCGATGCGTCGGCGATCCCGGCCGATGACGGCCGGACTCTGGGGCCGGGCGAGTTCGACTACGGCGTCGCGCAGGCCCTGTACGGCGGGGAGGCGAGCGACAGGGAGCTGGCGCAAGCCCTGCGGGCGGCACAGCGCGGCGACGGCGAGCCGGTGCTCGCGCTCGCCGACCAGTACACGGGCCGTCAGCGGGACGGTACCTACGACTCCGACCTGCCCGGCTACTGGGCGATCGGCTGCCTGGACGGACCCCGAGCCGGCGGACCGGACGGGTACGAAGCCGCCGAGGCGCAGGTGCGCGCGGCCGCACCTCGGATGGGGGTCTCGAACCTGAACGACACCCTCGTCTGCGCGTACTGGCCGGTGCCGCCGCGCGAGAGCAGGCCGGTCACGGTCGACGGGGCGCCGCCGATCCTCGTGATCGGTACGACCGGCGATCCCGCGACCCCGCTGCGGTGGGCCGAGGCGCTGACTACGGAGCTGTCGTCGGGCGTGCTGCTCGTCGCCGAGGGCACGCAGCACACGTCGTTCGCGCTCTCCTTCAACCGGTGCGTCGACACCAAGACGGTGAAGTACCTCGTCGACCGCACGCCGCCCCCGGCCGGCACGAAGTGCGGCTGAGCGCGACGTGGATCACCGCGGATAGAATCTGACGGCCCGTCAGATCGCGAGCTCAGCCGAGGAGCCGCCGCCGTGGCGCCCGATCCATTCCCGAAGATCGTCAGCGTCGACGACCACGTCGTCGAGCCGCCGCACGTCTGGGAGCAGTGGCTGCCGGCGAAGCATCGCGAGCGCGGCCCCCGCGTCGAGCGGCCCGGGTCGACGACATGGAGATGAACTGGGTCGAGGCGTCGCTCTCGTTCCCCACGTTCCCGCGGTTCTGCGGCCAGACGTTCCTCGAGGCGAAGGACCGCGAGGTCGCGGAGGCGTGCGTGTACGCATATAACGACTGGACGGTCGAGGAGTGGTGTGGCGACAGCCGAGGCCGCCTCATCCCGCTGCCGATCATCCCGCTCTGGGACGCCGAGCTCGCCGCCGCCGAGGTGCGGCGCAACGCGGCGCGGGGTTGCCGTGCGGTCTGCTTCAGCGAGATCCCCGCCGTCCTGGGCCTGCCGAGCATCCACAGCGGCGACTGGGACCCGTTCTTCGCGGCGTGCGCGGAGACGAGCACGGTCGTCTGCATGCACATCGGCTCGTCCTCGAAGATGCCGGCGACGTCCGGCGACGCGCCGGTCGCGGTGGCGGCCACGCTGAGCTTCGGGAACGCGATGTCGTCGCTGACGGACTTCCTGTTCTCGGGCGTGCTCGTTCGGTTCCCGGAGCTCAAGCTCGCGTACAGCGAGGGGCAGATCGGGTGGATCCCCTACATCCTCGAACGAGCCGACGACGTGTGGCTCGAGCACCGGGCGTGGGGCGGCGTCCGCGACATCGTGCCGGAGCCGCCGTCGACCTACTACTACCGGCAGGTCTACGGCTGCTTCTTCCGTGATCGCCACGGCATCGAGTCGCTCCGGACCGTGGGTGTCGACAACACCACGTTCGAGACGGACTACCCGCACACCGACTCCACGTGGCCGGACACGAAGAAGGTCGCGCAGGAGCTCATGGACGGGCTGTCCGACGACGTCGTCTACAAGCTGGTGCGCGGCAACGCCATCCGGATGCTCGACCTGGAGCTCGACGGGCGTCGCCGCGGCGCGCCGACGGCCTGAGGGCCGGCCGGGCCGTGGACCTGCGCTACTCCGAGGCCGACGAGGCGTTCCGCGCCGAGTTGCGGGCGTGGCTCGAGCGCGCTCTGCCCGAGCTGCCGCGCCGGCCCGCGTGGGACGACTGGTCGGGGCGTCGGCGGTACGACACCGACTGGCAGCGCCGCCTGTTCGACGCGGGGTACGCAGGGATCAACTGGCCGAGGGCTTACGGGGGCCGCGACGCGTCGCCGTCGGAGCAGCTGGTGTTCCTCGAGGAGACGACCCGGGCACGGGCGCCGTACGTGGGCGTGAACTTCGTGGGCTCGCTGCACGCAGGCCCGACGATCATGAGCGAGGCCAGCGAGGAGCAGAAGGCGCGCTACCTGCCTCCCATCCTGCGGGGAGAGGAGGTGTGGTGTCAGGGCTTCTCCGAGCCCGGCGCGGGCTCCGACCTCGCCGCGCTGCGCACGACGGCGGTGCATGACGGCGACGACTACGTCGTGAACGGCCAGAAGATCTGGTGCTCGTTCGCGCACATCGCCGACTTCGGCGAGCTCCTCGTCCGCACCGATCCCGACGCGCCCAAGCACCGTGGCATCAGCTGGCTGATCCTGCCGATGAGCACGCCCGGCATCGACGTCCGGCCCATTGACACCGTGCTCGGCTCGTCCGAGTTCTGCGAGGTGTTCCTCGATGACGTGCGCGTGCCGGTGGCGAACCGGGTGGGTGCCGAGAACGACGGCTGGCGCATCACGCAGGTGACGTTCGCGTTCGAACGCGGGACCGCGTTCGTGAGCGAGCTCGTCGAAGCGCGACGGATGGCCGAAGATCTCGCCGCGCGCACCCGCGACCCCGCGCACCGCCACGAGCTGGGCCACGTGGTCGCCGAGCTCGACGCGGTGTGGGCGCTCACGAAGCGCAACGTGACGCGCGCCGCCCACACCGGCTCGCCCGGCGACGGCGCGCTCATGGTCAAGCTCGCGTATTCGGAGAGCCGTCAGAAGCTCGGCGACCTGTCCGTGCGCGTGCTCGACCGCAGCGCGCTCGACATCGACGACGAGTTCGTGGTCGAGCGGCTCAGGACCCTGGCCCTTACCATCGCGGCGGGGACGTCGCAGATCCAACGCAACATCATCTCGGAGCGCCTCCTCGGCCTCCCGAGGGAGCCGGCGTGGACTTCGAGCTGAGCGCGGACCAGGTCGCGCTGCGCGACGGGATCCGCAGCCTGTGCGAGGGGCGGTTCCCCATCAAGCGCGTGCGCGACGGGTTCGACCGTGCGGCGTACGCCGAGCTCGCCGACGCAGGCGTGTTCTCGTTGCGGTCCGACGGCTTCGCCGCCGCCGACGCCGCCGTCGTGTTCGAGGAGCTCGGACGGGCCGTGGTCCCGGGACCGCTCGTGTGGACATACCTCGCGCACGGGCTCGTCGACGGCATCGCCGGCGGCCTCGAGGTCGCGCACCGACAGCCGCCCTGGATGATCGAGCACCTCGACTCGCTCGACACGCTGCTCGTGCTCGGGGACGACGGTGTGCAAGCGGTGCCGCCGGGCAAGATCGTCGGTGCCGTCCCGGTCGGGCGTCCCCTCGATCCGCTGACGCCCGTTCACCGGGTCGACGCGCTGCCGGGGGGCGAGCCCGTCGGCGACGCCGATCTGGTCGCGCGCTGGCGTCTCGAGGGCGCGGTCGTGGCGGCGGCATTCCTCGTGGGCGCCGCGCAAGCCTGCACCGACCTGTCGCTCGCCTACGCGCGCGAGCGCAAGCAGTTCGATCGACCGATCGGCTCCTTCCAGGCCATCAAGCATCTGCTCGCCGACATGCTCGTGCGCACCGAGGTGGCGCGGGCCTCGGTCCACGCGGCTGCGTGCACGCTGGACGACCCGGACGTCGGCGACGTCGCCCGCGCCGTCGCCGGCGCCAAGCTCCTCGCCGGTGAGACCGCGATCACGAACGGCAAGACGGCGACCCAGGTGCACGGCGGGATGGGCTTCACGTGGGAGGTCGACGTGCACCTCTACCTCAAGCGGGCGTGGGTGCTCGATACCGTGCTCGGCTCGGTGGACGACCACGCCGACGCCGTGGCTGCCACGATTGGCGAATGACCGACTGGGAGCCGCTGCTCAAGGACCTGCAGCAGCGTCGTGAGACTGCCCGCGCGATGGGCGGGAGCGAGCGGCTCGAGAAGCACCGCGCCGGCGGCAAACTCGACGCCCGGGCGCGCGTCGAGCGGCTGCTCGACCCGGGGACGTTCGTGGAGCTGGGCACGCTCGTCGGGTCCGTGCACCGCGGCGTGGTCCCGCCGGTCCCCGCCGACGGGCTGATCGCCGGGCACGGCCTGGTCGACGGCCGGCCCGTTCTCGTCGGGGCCGAAGACTTCACGGTGATGGGCGGCTCCATCGGCTTGGGCACCACCGCGAAGCGCCAGCGACTCGCCGACCTCGCCGGCCAGGAGCGCGTCCCGCTCGTCATGCTGCTCGAAGGCGCGGGCGAGCGGACCCAGAACGCGTTCGAGCGGCGCGGCCGCGCTCCGAACGACCTCCAGGCGCTGGCCCGCCTCTCGGGCCTGGTGCCGATGGTCGCGGTCGTGATGGGGCCGTCGGCCGGGCACGGCGCGTTGACGGCGCCGCTCATGGATCTCGTCGTGATGGTCGAGGGCGCGTCGCTGTTCTCCGCCGGGCCGCCGCTCGTGAAGGAGGCGACGGGGGAGGACATCACGAAGGACGAGCTCGGCGGCACCGCCGTGCACACCACGGTGAGCGGC
>WNGE01009284.1_pt1 | contig 10385 bp, 8 predicted proteins | sample 5400651 | NCBI WGS metagenome assembly WNGE01 (sample SAMN13153370, study PRJNA577476) | soil metagenome | isolation source: 60 cm soil or saprolite under grassland replicate 2 | place: USA:California | collected 2016-06-15
GGAATTGTTTCGGCTCCGATCTTCATCGGCGCAACGAGAAAACCTCGCGCCGAATATTTCCCGGCCGGCAACTCATAATCGTAATCGTCCTTGCCGTCCCATTTTGTGCTGAGGGCATCGGCCCCGATGGCGAACTCATCGAATTCCGCTTCCTGGTGTAACACCCGCACAAGTTTGTTCCACTCATCGTAAATACCGAGACTGATTTTTCCCTCGAGCGGTGGCGGAACAAAACTGATCCGAACCGATCGGGCCGGAGTCGTACTTGGACTGGGTGAAGAAGACATTTCCTGCGCGCGCAAGAATGAGATAGCCAAGAATCCGATCGTTAGCGCGAGGACCGTTTTTGTCATGTCGAGCGAAGTCGAGAGATCTCTGACTATTTTTTCTGCTTTAGAATATCGAGAGATTCCTCGACTTCGCTCGGAATGACAAGCTAGAGAAAGCGCCGCCACTCGAGATGTGGAAACAAATTATCTTTGGCTTCGCATTGGGCGAGAAATTCACCGTCCATATTTCTGTGTTCGAATTGCTCCGCCAGTTTTTGGAAGCGTGAAAGATGATCGGTCACTCGTTGCGTTGCGTAATCCTTCGCTGTGCCGTTGCGGATGAGAAACGCCCAATCGCTGGATTGCGCGAGCAGGAGCTCGCGCGCGAGCTGGCGCAGGACCCGTTCATCATCAGCCGTTGCCTCACCGCCACGCGATTTTGCCAGCACGGTCATGCGGGTGTTCGCCGCGAAAAGATGCGGATAAACCCAACCGCATTTCTGATCGAGCCAGACATCGAGAAAACCTTGATCACCCCAACTCGATGTCGCTGGCTCCGTCACTTGTTGGGTCGGATTTTGCTCGAGAAATTCGCTTGGCGTGGTCAGCGGCAATTTATTTTTCGCAGCCGCTAGAATCACGTGCTCAAGGAAGATCGGTCCCTCAAACCACCAATGTCCGAAGAGCTCGGCGTCGAACGGCACTGTCATAATTGGATTCCAGTCATCAGCTTGCAGACTTTGAAGTTCGGCGACGCACCACTCGACAAAATGATGGGCATGCCGGCGGGCCGTTTCTTCCGCGGTTGCGCGATCATAAACTTGCTTCGCAACGTCGCGACCGGTGACGCGATGATATTTAATTCCGCTAAAGCTGTTTCTGGGTAGCGGTGCAAGGTCCTCAGCTGACAAATCGAAACCGATGTCGCGATAGAAATCGCGATACGCCGAATCACCGGGATAACCTTGTTGCGCGCTCCAAACCTGACGGCTGGCCTGGATCTCGCGAGCGAAAGCAGCTGGTCCCGCTCTTGTAAAACAGGGCGCGAAAGTTCCCCGCCGCGCTGGCGGCAGTGCCTGCTCGAGCGCATGCGCATCAACGATGAACCAGCGAATATTTTCCGCCTGCAACGATTTTGCGATGCCGGCGGAGTAGGCGCATTCTGGTAGCCAAAACCCAGTCGGTTCGCCGCCGAATGTCTCGCGAAACTGATCGCACCCGATTGCAATCTGTGCCTGCGCCGCCCCCCGCGATTGCTGCAAGATCGGAAGAACCGCGTGCGTCGCCGCACTGGCCATTATTTCAACCGCGCCAGTCCCGCGGAGCTGTCGAAAAACTCCAAGCAGATCACAATCCCATTGTTCGATAAAGGTGCGCCGTGTCTCCGCAAAAAATTCGCGGTAGAACTCCGAGAGCGACAACAAATTTTTTTCGGCGCGATTGCGTTCGCATTCGCGCTCCGTCAATGCGATCTGCAAATCGAGATGTCTGATGTAGCGATCGCGCAAAAGCGGATCGCTTAGCATGGCGCAAAGGGTGGGCGAAACCGAAAGAGTGAGTTTGAAACGAACGCCTCGGCGGAGCAGGCGCTGCATCATTTGCAGGAGCGGCACATAGCTCTCGCTGATCGCTTCGAAGAGCCAGTTTTCTTCGTGAAAAAATTCGCGCTCGGGATGTCGCACGAAAGGCAAATGCGCGTGGAGAACGAGGGCGAGCGAGTCAGTGCCCTTCGTCATTCCGAGGGAAGCGAGGAACCTCGCGAATGGAGAGTTGATTCTGAACCTTGAGAGATTCTTCGTCGTCTGCGCGACTCAGAATGACAACACTCCGAATGTCGCGTAAACGGCAGGTCCGCGTGAAGAACAAGGGCGAGCGAGCCGGTCATGACGTCTTCCCGAGCGAAAACGCCAGTCCGGCTCGGACCGAGGGATCCCGCGGTGAAACCTGAAAGCTCATTTCAACGGGATCCCTGGCTTTCGCTCGGGATGACCGAGCTTTGCAGGCCCGGCTAGAGCGTTCGACAAAAATCCTGGAAGCGATCGAGTCCTTTCTTGATTACATCGATGCTAGTGGCGTAGCTGAGTCGAACGGTGCGATCGTCGCCGAAGGCCGCACCGGGTACGACTGCGACATTTGCCTTGCTCAAAAGACGATCGGCAAAATTTTGCGAGGTCAGCCCGAGCTGGCTGATATTCACCAACACGTAAAAGGCGCCTTGCGGTTTGACCGCGGTGACGTTCGGAATCTTGGAAATGCGATCAAACATGTAGTTGCGGCGCATATCGAATTCATCGCGCATGTCCGCAATCGGCTGCTGATCGCCCTTGAGGGCCGCAAGCGCACCACGCTGCGCGAAAGAGCATGGGTTCGCCGTGCTGTGGCTTTGAATGGAATCGACTGCTTTCGCCACTGCCTCCGGCGCCGCCAGATAACCAAGCCGCCAGCCCGTCATCGCATATGATTTACTGAAACCGTTGACGGTGAGGGTGAGATCGTACGCTTCTTTCGAAAGCGATGCGATGCTGACATGTTTCACGTCGTCATAAACAAGCTTCTCGTAAATTTCGTCCGATAAAATGTAAATGTCTTCGCCGGCCGCGATGTCGACCAGTGCTTCCATTTCTTCGCGGGTATAAACCGAGCCGCTCGGGTTTCCCGGCGAATTCAAAATCAGCATTTTCGTGCGGGGCGTCATCGCGTTCTCAAAATCTTCTGCGCGCATTTTCCAGCCGTTGCGCTCGCTCGTTGGAATAATCACCGCTTCCGCCCCGGCCAATCTCACCATATCGGGATAGCTCACCCAATAGGGAGCCGGAATAATTACTTCATCACCGGGTTGGCAGGTGGCGAGAATGGCGTTGTAACAGGCATGCTTCGCACCGTTGCTTACCACCACTTGTGTCGGTTTGTAATTGAGCCCGTTGTCCGTTGCCAATTTCTCTGCAATCGCCTGCCGCAGTTCCGGAATGCCGGAACTCGGGGTGTATTTGGTAAATCCGCTTTGCAGAGCGCTAATCGCTGCCTGCTTGATGTGTTCGGGCGTATCAAAGTCCGGTTCGCCCGCGCCAAATCCGCAGACGTCGATTCCCTCTGCCTTCATCGCCTTTGCTTTGGCGTCGATGCTGAGGGTGAGGGAGGGTGTGAGTTGGGCGGCGCGGCCTGAGATTTCCATGGGAGTAGTAGTCATAATTTATTATTTCTGGCGATAAAAGTCGTCAATCAGCGGTTTGAAATTGTTCTCGTCAACCTGCACGATTTTCATCTCACGTCGGGCGTTCTCGACGGAATCGGAGGCATGCGCGGCATTGATCATGATGGTTTGGCCGAATTCTTTTCTGATTGAACCCGGTGGCGCCTTGCTTGGATCGGTCGGGCCCAACACTTCACGAATTTTTTCCACCGCGTTCTCGCCTTGATAGACAATTGCGATGCATTTTTCCGTGCCGGTCTCGCTCTTCTGCGTCGGCGCGATCTGGCTTGGCCGTCCGCCGGACATGAATTCCACAATGTCCTCCCACGCGTCCCGGCCTTTTTCGCTTCCGAGTTTTTCCTGCAATACCGGCAAGACAGGCCCGTAAAATTCTTCCGCTTGCGCCACGCTCATGCGATGAACCTTGAATCCGATGATATAAAGCCCGGTGCGCGAAAAAACCTCAATCACGCCTCCGGGTCGCAAGTTTGGAAATTTAAAGTTGTCCGGTTTGATCAGAACGAGTGTCTTTTCAATCTTCGCACCGGCCGGATGTTCGATCACCTTTTCCAAAATCCCCCCGTCCGTATCCGAGAATTCGGCCCATAATTTTAAGTCGCGTTTCACCTGATCGGGCTGAATCGCAGTTAGCACCGCGGGTTCGAAATAGGTGACCTTGCCGGTTTCATCCGCGATGTAGTCGCCGAAAGTATCGCGGATTGTTTCGCCGCTCGTTCGCTCGTTCACGATGTGACCGACAGTATGATGAACCTTAGCCACCGCGTCCTCGCCGCGAAAAACGAGAAAAAGGACACGCGGGCGTTGACTGTTGATCTTACCGGTAAAATTCCGCCGCACGTATTCACGAATCAGCTCCTGTGTGGCGCGGTGCCGGGATTCTGTTTCTGTTACAATGGTTTCGGCATACCGTTTCACCAGCTCGGCGCTGGGCGCGAACATCCGCCCCGCCACGATATCCAGTCCAGTGCGCGAAATCAGTCGCGCCACAATTCCGCCGGTGCGCGATTTGCGCATCGAATAAGGCGTCACGATGGCGTAGGAAAGTTCCTGCATAAATTTCTCCGGCGGCTCTGATTAAACCGCCTAGATGCAGGTGGAATCGAAGTCGCCTGAGCCGAAGAAAATGCGGGTTGGGCAGTGTGCCGTCAAATTCTTTCCCCGCTCGTTTGTCATCCCAAGCCCTCAAGGAGCGGCGGTCTCCAGACCGCCGTTTATTATAGAGCGGCGGCTTAGAAGCCGCCGTTCCTTGATTTGCTGAGCTAGAATTGCGATCCATTTCCCCCTGCGCCGCGTTTCCGCGATCGCAATCCCGTTTCGCTTCAGAGCGCGGAGGAACCGAGTCTCCTGTTCGCGCAAAATACCCGAAAGAATCAACCACTGAGCGCGTTTTAACCTTGGCAGAATCTCAATCAGCAATTCGCTGAAGAGATTCGCGGTGATGATGTTGATTTTTCGCGGAAATTTCCACCGTCGCAGGTCAGCGACACGAAAATCGATGTTATCGATCTTGTTTCGCCGTGCGTTTTCTTTTGCGGTCGCGATTGCGATTGGATCGTGATCGATCGCAATCACACGCTTCGCTCCGAAGCGCGCCGCCGCCAAGGCAAGAATCCCCGAGCCCGTCCCAAGATCAAGCAACGCTCTCTCTGGTTCTGGGGAGCGCAGGCTGGCAGCCTGCGCTCCCCAGAACCGAGTGCACCGCTCGAGTAAGCGCAACGACATCGCCGTTGTCGCATGTTCACCCGTCCCAAAGGCTGTACCCGCCGGAATCAGCAAACTCGTATTCTTATTCCTACTCCTATTCTTACTCGGAACTGATCTGTAAATAATCAGCCGCTTTCCGATTTTGATTGGTTTGGTCGTCTGTGCTCCCGAAAATCTTGTCAGCCAATCACGCGACAACTTTTCGATCGTACCACCAAAGCGAGAACGAATGCTTTCCAGATCGCGCTTGTTGCTGTCGGCAATTTCCGCGATTGCGTTCTTGCGTCCCGTCCTCGAAATAATCGCGAGCCGCTCGCCCGCAATTTCACGCAACGCCGCCTCGTTGGCTGCGAGCCAGACCGGGCTGACTCGCTTTCGCCAAACGAACATTAACCCAACACCAAAAAATTATTTCTTCTCCGCGCTTTCCGTCTTTTCCTTCTTCGCCATTTTCTGCGCTAAACCGGCCGCATACTTGGCGTACTGACCGCTGTCGACGGTGAAAGTTCCCAGCATGTAATTCGTATCGGTCCAATCCCAATTCTGATCAGAATCATTATAAGTCATCTTTGTCGTCCTACCCTGTGCGTACTGATGATGAATGGGATCGGCGCCCGGCGGATTGGTGATCTTCGACGAACCGCCGAGACCACCTTCGACCAAATGGCCGGTAAAGGTGGCGACGTTTCCGATGGTAATGATGTGATCTTTGCCTTCGATTTTACGCGTGATCGGAACGTAAACAGTTTTGAAATTCTTCGACCCGTTATTCGAAGGCAGCACGACCGCCGCAATTGCTTCCAACGCTTTGCGTTGCTCGGGATTGGCCTTTTCGTCGATGTAATTCGTGGAAAAATTCCATTTCCCGAAGGAATCCATCATCGTCTGGTTTTCCGGGCTTTGCGCGTAATTGGCAACGGTCAGTCCATCGAGTTTAACGTTTCCGTAATTCCCTTTTTGAATGAAAAGCACTTGATTGCCTCCACACGTCGCCCGGGTCGGTTTGGAATCAAACCAGCAGGGGCAGGCCGCATTGCACGAGCATGCTTCCTCCAGTTGCCCGGTAATTTTCCATTTCACCTGCCTCGGCCTCTCCTCTTTCGGTGCGCCGACTGCGAGAGAGGTTGCCAGAGCTGCGAGCGTTAAAAGGGCAAGGGAAAATCTCTTCACCGAAAAAGTTTACGCCCCGGCCCATTGCCGACACAAGTTCAAAAACGAAATTTGTATGGCGTTTTTTTTAGCTCGATCGCCCCTTGGGCGGCAGCGCTAGAAGCGCCAGGAGAAGCTCGTGGTAACGAGGTAATCAGCAAAGGCAGCGTTGCCGCCGAAGTCGACGCCGAACTCTTTGGATACTTTAATGTCAGTCAAATTTTTGTCGGCGTGGCGCTTCAGCGCCACTGGGCCGGTGACGGAAAATGAAAAGGGCCCTTTTGTAATCGCAAGACCGGGTTCGATATAAAAAGCATAACCGGCGTTTCGCCAACCGTTCTCATCGCCAATGAAGTCTCTCACTGGCACACCTTCGAGGCGACTTCCAAGACTGATCGATAAACCAAACTTGGGCCAAAGGACATAACCCACACCCGCTCGCGCGAGATATTGGTCAGGGACGGAATTAAACTTGTAATCGAATTCGCCCAGGGTGAAGAACTTCTCATCGCCGGTCGGTTGTTGGACGCCGTTACTATCGCGCGGACTAATCAGGTAGATGCCCTGCACGTAGGCGAACGTGTTGGTGTACAGTTTCTGAAATGCGATAAGCTCGGTGACGATTCCCCAACCGCCGTCGCCCGGTTGAATTGCCGGATCGACTGGGCGCAATACTTTGCCGGTAGCGCGATAGGAGAAATCGGTGGCGTCGTACACACCGGTAGGAATTTTGACCCCGAGTCCGAGAGTAACATTGCCCTCACGATGTCGATCTGGATCGAACAGCCACACATTGCCGACCAGGCGAAGATCGCCCACGCCACCTGCCTCCATGGTGTGTCGGTGGACAAAATCGTGTTCATAATAACTCGTCCGATCGCCGACCTGGAACGGGAGCTCGAGGCTGAAGCTCAACCGCTTTGTGGCCTGATAGGTCGCACTCAGATCAAAACCGTGGACGTGTGTATTGGCATAGAGGCTTGGATCGGTTGGATAGGGCAATTCCTTGTCGCCGTGAAATTCGCGAAAAGAATGCAGCCAGCGATAAGAAACCGACGCGGCGAATTTGTTAGGCTGCAGGTAAGGCGAATCCTCGGCGATGGCGGAACAGGCATTGGCGGCACCCAAACTGGGCGCCAATAAACGCGCGGGCACTCACCCTTGCGATAAGAGCCGTGGCGCTGAAGCTGAGAGAACTACAACTACTGCAAAAACAAAAAAGCACGGCGAACTGCTTGGAAAAAACGAATTAATGCGGATACGGAATCACCTCGATTCTTGCTCGTCCGAGAGTGGGGTTACCGTAAGAAAAATGTCAAACAAAACCTAAACAAAAAACAGCGGCTAGAACCTCACAAGCATTAGGAACCGTACTATTTAAGGCCCATCCGGCGAACAAATTCGGTGAAGCGAGGGTCCGAACGCAGCGGATCAAATTTCGGTTCCATGATCATCCATGGAAGATTGCTAGCGCGGGACTGATAGCCCTTCTCCATCCAGGCGAAGGCCTGGTCCCTTTCGCCGAGCGCGATGAAGATGTAAACGATCAGCGTCTCATCGATGTATTCGTGCCCGGCGCGCGCCGTTAACTCTGCGATGACCTTGTGCGCGTCATCGCGTTTGCCCAGCAGCGCATCGACACATGCGATTTCGGCGACGATCCAATACCAATTGTCGATCTTGCGTGCGCGCTCCAACTCCGCCAGTGCTTCTGCGTACATTCCTTTTTGCTCATAAGCTTGCGCGAGCCAGACCGACGCGAGCAGAAAATTCGGGTCTAACTCGAGCGTCTTCTTGTAAAGAGCGATCGCTTCGTCGTTTTTGTGCTGGATGTAATGGGCCCAGGCGTATTCGGAATTGACGATCAGATTTGTTGGATCGAGATCGACTGTTTGATTTCGGCAGTCGCTTCTTCGTAACGCCCGACGAACTCGAGATAGTGCCCGTAAAAATGGTGCACCTGCGGATCGCTCGGATTCAATTCGCGCGCGCGCGCCAGTTCTGGTTCCGCCGCCGGCGGGTTCCAGTCGTAGAAAAGCTTGACGATTCCCAGAGAGAGATGGGCTTCCGAGAGATTGTCATCGAGTTTGAGTGCTTTTTCGGCGAACTCGCGAGCCTGAGGAAAAATTTCCTTTGGCGAAACGATGCCAAGTTCGCCTAAGAGGCTATAGGAATCAGCGATACCGGCATAAGCCAGCGCGTAATTCGGGTCCTTCTCCGCTGCCTGCTTGTAAAATTCGATACTCTTGCGCCAGCCTTCTTCGGTATATTTGTTCCAATAGAACCGGCCCTTCAGATAAAGTTGATAAGCTTCCGTATCTTCCGTGTAGCGCTTGGTCAGGCGCTTCTGCTCGTCCTCGCTCAAGCGCAATTCCAGGGCCGCGGCCACCTTTTGCGCGATCGCATCCTGAACTTGAAAAACGTCGGTGAATTTTTCATCGAACGTCCCAGCCCACATCGAAGAGCCATCTGCAACCTTAATTAGCCGCGCCGTTACCCGAATCCGATCGCCCGACTTTTGGACATTGCCTTCCAGGACTGAGTTGACGCCTAACGCGCGACCGGCGCGGACCGAATCTTTTTTCTCCGCTTCGGACTTTCGAGCCACCGAGAGAGATGGAATCATGATTTCGCGACTGTTACTCAGCTTCGTGATCAGCGTATCGGCCATTCCCGCTTCCAGAACTTCATCGCCATCGCTCGCGACCAGCGGCTTAAAGGGAAGAACTGCGATACGTTTGCCGGGAAAAACAGTGGCAAGAGGAAGACCGGGTGAGCCCTCATCGTCGCGATGTAGAAAAAACCAAATCCCGACCAGAGCGATTCCCATCAGAAGAACGGCCGCGACCAGCGGCTTCGCAAACTGGACGAGTGGAACAGTCGGTTTTACCTTTTTGTCCTTGAGCGTCTTTGGTAGCGCCGGATTGCCGACTTCGGCAGTGTAAAGATTAACAACGTCGATCTTGACGCCGTGCTTTACTTCAAACGTGCCGAGATGGTGCAAGTGCGACCGCCACTTGCTGTGTTGCTCGAGGTCCTCAGCTACACGTTTGGAAAGAAGGATGTGTCCGGCGTCGCCACAATCCATTATCCGTTGGGCGATGTTGATTCCTCCGCCCGCCAGATTCGATCTGTCGTTTACATCGGAGATTTTGTTCACCGGGCCGCTGTGAATCCCCATGCGCAGACCAAAATCGGGGCAATCTTTTAGCGCTCTCGCAATCTCGACCGCACATCGGACAGGCGCTTCCGGACTGGTGAAAAACACAAGAACCATTCCGTCGCCAGTTGGCAATCGAATCAGTTTGTCGGCGGCTTCCGCGTTGCGAAATTGCTCGGTGTTCCGCACAATCTGATTCAGCCGATTCGTGCAATTACGCTGCTCATCGACCAGCAGTTTCGAGAAACCGACGACGTCCATGAACAAGACATGCGCAATCTCGAGTTGAGCATCAGTTTCGGGCTCAGCGTTCATGATCGTACCGTCAGCGTCTAAAGGGATAATGATTTCAATTCGGTCTCGCGTCGAGATCAAGACTCGGGCGCCCTAGCCGACGAGTTATCAAGGTTTTGATTTCGCGAGATAGTCCAAGCTCACGCAGAAATTCATCGCGTAATTCATGGAGCGCGCTACCCTTTCGCCTTCCAATTCCCCATGCGCAGCGCCGGCATCCATCACATCACCGCGATCGCGGGAGATCCGCAACGCACTCTCGACTTTTACACCGAGACGCTCGGGCTGCGTCTGGTCAAACGGACCGTGAATTTCGATGATCCCGGGAGCTACCATTTTTATTTTGGCGATAACATCGGGAGCCCCGGAACGATCATTACCTTTTTCCCCTGGCCGGGAGCGCGACGAGGCGCCCGCGGGAGCGGGCAGGTGACCACGGTTAGCTTCGCCGTTCCGCCTAATTCGATTGCGTTTTGGAAAGAACGATTGCGTGCAAATCATGTGATCGCCGAGGAAATCGCCGGACGATTCGGAAATAACGCCTTGCGTTTTCTCGATCCCGACGGGTTGCAGCTCGAGCTCGTCGCTCAGGATGACC
>WNGE01009286.1_pt1 | contig 10385 bp, 8 predicted proteins | sample 5400651 | NCBI WGS metagenome assembly WNGE01 (sample SAMN13153370, study PRJNA577476) | soil metagenome | isolation source: 60 cm soil or saprolite under grassland replicate 2 | place: USA:California | collected 2016-06-15
ATCGGCGGCGACACCGACGACCCGATGCGGTTCACCCCGCCGCACCATCGGAGGGTGGGCTACCTGGACGCGCTGCGCGAGGCCGGCATCGAGTACGACCCCGATATGGAGATCCTCGGCTACTTCACCGTCGACGGCGGCGAGGCGGCGACGAAGATCCTGCTCGAGCGGCCGCACCGGCCCACGGCACTGTTCGCCGAGTCGGACGAGATGGCCTACGGCGCGATCCGCGCGATCCGGCGCGCTGGGCTCCGGGTACCCCAGGACGTCGCCGTCGTCGGGTTCGACGACCACGCGAGCGCGTCCCTGCTCGACCTGTCGACGGTGCGCCAGCCGGTGATCGAGCAGGCCGAGGACCTCACCACCCGGCTGCTCGCGGCGATCGCCGAGCCGGACAGCGAACCGCTCGTCCGGGTGCTGCCCACCGAACTCGTCGTGCGCGGTTCGACCGACCCGAGCCGCAGCGTCTACTGACCCGCTCGGCGGGCGTCGACCTCGGCCGCCGTCGGCGGGTCGGCGCCGGCCCGCTCGCAGGTCAGCGCCGCGACCAGGATCGCCTCGTCGAGCGCGGCACCCAGGTCGGCGGTGGCCAGCGCCTCCCCGTCCTGGACACCGGCGGTGGCCAGCGCGCTCAGCAGCCCGGACGTGAACGCGTCGCCCGCGCCGATCGTGTCGACCAGTCGAACCGGCCGGCCGGCCCGCAACAGCGCATCGGCGCCGGCGCGGTAGCCGACCGCCCCCCGCTCCCCCCGGGTGATCACGACCGCGACGGCGCCGAGATCCAGCCAGCGGCCGGCGATCCGGTCCAGCTGATCACCCGGATAGAGCCAGCCGACGTCGTCCTCGCTGGCTTTCACGAGGTGGGCGCTTTCGACGGCGCGCTCGATCAGTGGCCGGGCCCGTTCGGGCGTGCCGAGCAGCGACGGCCGCACGTTCGGGTCGTAGCTGATCAACACGGCGTCCCGGGCGAGACGCAGCGCGTCGACGACGTGCGCGTCGCCGGGCGGCCGCCACGAGGCCAGCGAGCCGGCGTGCAGGATACGGGTCGCGGGCGGCACCGCCAGTTCGGCGACGCTCCACTGCCAGTCGGCGCTGCCTTCGAGGTAGAAGTCGTAGCTGGCCTTGCCGTCGGCGTCGAGGTTCACCACGGCCAACGTCGAGGGTTGGGCAGCGACGACCGCGGCCGCGAGGCCCACGCCGTTACGCTCGGCGAACCCACGCAGCCGCCGGCCGAACGTGTCGTGCGAGAACCGCGCCATCAGCTCGGTCGAGTGGCCGAGCCGGGCCAGCCCTACCGCGACGTTCAGCGGGCTGCCGGACAGGTGCGCGGTGAACGTCCGCTGGTCGCCGGAGTCGACGAGATCGACGAGCGCCTCGCCGATGACTGTCAGCATGCAGCCGCACGTTACCGTCCACGGGGTGAAACTCATGCTCGTCGACGCGGCCAACCTGTACTTCCGGGCGTTCTACGGCGTGCCCGAGTCGATCACGGCGCCGGACGGCATGCCGATCAACGCTGTGCGCGGCTTCCTCGACATGACCGCGACGCTGATCGAGCGACGCCGGCCCGCCCGCTACGTCGCCTGCCTGGACTTCGACTGGCGGCCGGCGTTCCGGGTCGCGCTCATCCCGTCCTACAAGGCCCATCGGCGAGCACCGGACGGCAGCGAGGCGATCCCGGACGGGCTGGTGCCGCAGATTCCGGTGCTGCTGAATGTGCTGTCCGCGCTCGGACTGGCCACCGGCGGCGCCGACGGCTTCGAGGCCGACGACGTGATCGCCACGTTGGCCGCCCGCGAGGACGGGCCGTGCGAGATCGTCAGCGGCGATCGCGACCTGATCGCGCTGGCGACCGAACGGGTGCGGGTGCTGTACGTCGGACGCGGGGTGGCCAAGCTGGAAGACCTGGGGCCGGACGAGGTGCTGGCGCGGTACGGCGTCCCGCCAGAGCGGTATCCCGACTTCGCGGCGCTGCGCGGCGATCCGAGCGACGGCCTGCCCGGTGTGCCCGGCGTCGGCGAGAAGACGGCCGCCGCGCTCGTCACGCGGTTCGGGCCGGTCGAGGAGATCGTAGCCGCGGCGCTGGCCGGCAAGGACGGCTTCCCGGCCGGCTCGTCGGCCAAGGTGCTGGCGGCCGCCGAGTACCTCGCCGTGGCGCCGGCGGTGGTGCGCGGACGCACCGACGCTCCGGTGCCGGACCTGGCCGACGAGCTGCCCGCGTCGCCCGCGGATCCGGCGGCACTCGTCGCGCTGGCCGACCGGTACGGCATCGACAGCTCGATCAACCGGGTGCTCACCGCGATCGCGCGCACCCGCGCCTGATCAGCTCGCCGGGCTCCACGAGTAGTTGCCGCTGGAGCTGGTGATCGTCACCGTGACCTTCGCGCCACCGTCGGCGGTGCAGGTGAACGTCTTGCCCTTCTTCACTGTGGGGTTCTTGCCGCCGTTGCAGGTGACGTTCGTGAAGCCGCCCTTCTCGATCGTCTTCTCGACGGCGGTGTGGTCGAGCACCTTCTTGAAGCCGAGGAATCCGGGCTTGGCGACGAACGCCGCGATTGCGAGCGCGGCGACCACCACGACCACGGCCGCGCCGATCCACCGCCCGACGTGCCGCCTCCTCGGCGGACCGGCCGGGTAGGGCGGGTACGGCTGCTGCCCGTACGGCGCGTACTGGCCGTATCCGGGCGGCGGGGCGCCGTACGGCTGCTGCGGCGGGTATCCGGGCTGTGGCTGGTAGGGCGGCTGGCCGTAGCCGGGCGCCGGTTGCTGCGGCCAGCCGGGCTGCGGAGCCGGCGGCGAATACCCCGCCTGCGGCTGATTGGGCTGCGGTGCGGACGGCCACGGCTGGTAGCCCGCCTGCGCGTAACCCGGCTGATGCGGAGCCTGGGGCGACGGCTGCGGATACCCCGACTGACCGGGATCGCCGGGCGGCGGCGGCGGGTAGGCGGGCAGCTGCTGCGTCGGCGCCGGCTGCTCGAAGCCGAGGTCGGAGCGCGAGAACGCCTGCGTCCGGTCATCGGCGGACTCCTCGGCCGGCGCCTGCGCCGGTGCCGGCCGCTCCGATGGCTGCGGCGCCGGCTCCGACTCGGCGGGCCGCCGCTCCGGTGGCTCGAACGCGCCGTACCGGGTCGTCGGCGCGTCGCCCTGGGGGTCGAACCCTGACGGCCGGGGCCGGGCGACGGTCGCGTCCTCCGGCTCGCCGTCGGCCGCCTCGGAGGTGCCCTGCTCGGACGTGCCCTGCTGCTGCGGGGGCCGTGGCCAGGCCTGACTGTCCTGCTCGCCGTTGTCGGATGTCATGGTGTGCCTCTTCCGTGCTGAGTCGGACCGAGTCCGGGCCCAACTCGGGCCGAACTCCGGGCCGACGCGTCGCCGTTTCGCGCCCACGCTACTGCGCGACCGGCCAACGGTACCGATCAGGGAAACATGCCTTGAGCTACGACGCCACGCCGGATGATCCGGGCGGCGGCGCGTGCCTGGGCGGCCACCGGGGCCTCGACACCGCTCGGCGACGGCGCCACCGCGATCTGCTCGAGCAGGTCGAGCAGCTGCTTGCACCAGCGGACGAAGTCGCCGGCCGAGAGCTCGACGCCGACGTCGGCGGCCGAGGTGAGCACCCGATCGAGGCCGTCGCCTCGCGTCCACCGGTAGGCCGCCCAGACGAAGCCGAGCTGCGGCTCGCGGGTGCGGGGCAAACCGCGGTCAGCCTCGTTCTCGGCCAGGTCGGCCCAGATTCGGGTGGTGGCGGCGAGCGCGTCGCGGACGGCGGCGGTGGGCATCCGGTCGACGACCTGCTCGTCGCGGCGCGCCTCGTACACCAGGGTGGATACCACGGCGGCCAACTCGGCGGCGTCGAGCCCGTCCCACTCCCCCGAGCGCAAGCACTCGGTCACGAGCAGGTCCGACTCGGACCAGATGCGCGACAGCTGCCGTCCCGCCGGCGTCGTCTCGTCGCCGGCGAGGTAGCCCCGGTCGTCGAGCAGCGCGCAGATGCGGTCGAACGTGCGGCCAAGCGAGTTGGTCCGGCCCTCGATCCGCCGGTGCAGGGCGGCGGTCTCCCGGTGCAGCCGCTGGTGCCGCTCGGCCCAGCGGGCGTGCGCCTCGCGGTCGGGGCACTGGTGGCACGGATGCGCCCGGATCGCCGCGCGCAGACCAGCGACCTGCTCGTCGTCGGCGGCGGGCGCGGCTGTGCGCGGACGCCGCGGCGTCGGCGGCAGGTGCAGTGCGCGCAACGTCGAGGCCAGGTCGCGACGGTCCTGCGGCGAGCGGTGGTTGAACCGCTTGGGGACGCGCACCGTGGCGAGCGCCTCCACGGCGGTCGGGAAGTCGGTGAGCGAGAGCCGGCCGGCCCACCGCGCCTCGGTCAGCACCAGCGGGCGGGGGTCGTCGCGGGGGGCGACGCCGGGGTCGAGCACGACGGCGAGCCCAGTGCGACGCCCACTCGGCACGCGGACCACGTCGCCCGGTCGCAACGCCTCCAGCGAGGCGACGACCGTGCCGCGGCGGCTGCGCGCGCCCTCGCGGGCCAGCGCCGCCTCGCGCTCGGAGAGCTCCCGGCGCAAGGCGGCGTACTCCGCGAAGTCGCCGCGGTCGCAGTGCATCTGCGCCGCCTGCTCGCGCATGGTCGCCTCGTTGCGCCGGATCTGCTTGACCAGCCCTGCGACCGACCGGTCGGCCTGGAACTGGGCGAACGACGCGTCGAGCAGCTCACGCGCGGCCGCGCGTCCGGTCTGCCCGACGAGGTTCACCGCCATGTTGTAGGACGGGCGGAACGACGAGCGCAGCGGATACGTGCGCGTCGAGGCCAGGCCGGCCACCCGGCCCGGATCGGCCTCCGGGCTCCACAACACGACGGCGTGCCCCTCGACGTCGATGCCGCGCCGTCCGGCCCGGCCGGTGAGCTGGGTGTACTCCCCCGGCGTGATGTCGGCGTGGGTGTCGCCGTTGAACTTGGACAGCCGTTCGAGCACCACGGTCCGCGCCGGCATGTTGATGCCCAGGGCCAGTGTCTCGGTGGCGAACACGGCCCGGACGAGGCCGCGGCCGAACAGGTCCTCGACGGTCTCCTTGAACGCCGGTATCAGTCCGGCATGGTGCGCCGCCACGCCCCGCCGCAGCCCGTCCAGCCACTCCCAGTACCCGAGGACGTCGAGGTCCTCGGCGGGGATCCCCTCGGTGTGCGCCTCCGCGACGGTCGTGATCTCGTCCCGTTCACCGGGTTCGGTCAGCCACATGCCGGACAGCACGCACTGCCGCACCGCGGCGTCGCACCCGGCCCGGCTGAAGATGAACGTGATGAGCGGCAGCAGCCCTTCGCGGTCCATGCGCGCGATCACGTCCGGGCGGTGGGCCGGCCGCCAGCCACGGGTGGGCCGGGCTCCGCGTAGCGCCGGATCGAGGTAGCGCATCCGCTCCGTGAGGTAGCGCTTGAGCTCAGGGTTCACCGCGGACGCGTCGCCGGGCCCGATCCCGGTGGAGCCGAACAGGTCGAACATGCGGGTGCCGACGAGCATGTGCTGCCACAGCGGCACCGGACGCTGCTCGTGCACCACCACCCGGGTGTCGCCGCGTACCGTTACCAACCACTCGCCGAACTCCTCGGCGTTGGACACCGTGGCCGACAGCGAGACGAGCCGCACGGCGGCGGGCAGGTGAATGATCACCTCCTCCCAGACCCCGCCGCGGAACCGGTCACCGAGGTAGTGCACCTCGTCCATGACGACGTAACCCAAGCCGGAAACGGCCGCGCTCCCCACATAGAGCATGTTGCGCAGCACCTCGGTCGTCATGACGACGATCGGGGCGCCGGAGTTGACGGCGTTGTCGCCGGTCAGCAGCCCGACCGCGTCGGCGCCGTGCCGGTCGGCCAGGTCGTTGAACTTCTGGTTGGACAGCGCCTTGATCGGCGTGGTGTAGAAGCACTTCTGCCCGGATGCCAGCGCCAGGTGCACGGCGAACTCGCCCACCACCGTCTTGCCCGATCCGGTGGGCGCGCACACCAGGACGCCGTGGCCGGCGGCCAGCGCCTCGCAGGCGTCCGCCTGGAACTGGTCGAGCTCGAACGGGTAGCCGGCCCGGAAGCGGGCCAACTCCGGATGCTTCACCCGGCGCCGAGCGGCGGCATACCGGTCGGCCGGCGCGGACATGACCTCAAGCCTACGGAAAGAGCGGGCGCGTGATCGGTTCGCGGGCGACGCCGGGGCTACGTGGTCTCGGTCCAGGGGCCGTCGAGCGGACGCGGTATCGGGTCGATGCGCGCGGGGACGTCGAGGTCGTCGTCCGCGACCTGTGGCGCCTCCGCCTTGCGACGGGCCTTGCGCCGGTCGTGGACGACGGCGAACAGCACCGCGCCCTCGAATAGCAGCACCATCGGCACGGCCATCGCGCACATGGTGAACGGGTCGGTGCTGGGCGTCGCCACCGCGGCGAACAGGAAGACCAGGAAGATCGCGACGCGCTGCGACTTGCGCAGCCAGCGGGCGGGCAGCACGCCGGCGAGATTGGCCATGACGACGAGCAACGGCAGCTCGAAGGACGCGCCGAAGACGATCAGCATCAGCGTCACGAACGACAGGTAGCTGTCGACGGTGAGCAGTGCCTGCGTACCCGAGCCGGCGACCCCGAGCAGCACGCGCAGGCCCCTCGCGAGCACCGCGTACGCGAGCGCCACGCCGGCCGCGAACAGCACGGTCGAGGATCCGATGAACCAGAGCGTGTACTTGCGCTCGTTCTTGCGCAGGCCGGGCGTGATGAACGCCCAGATCTGGTACAGCCACAACGGTCCGGTGAGCACGGCGCCGGCGATGAACGACACCTTCAGCCGGGTGGTGAAGCCGGCGAGCACCTGGCTGTAGATCAGGTGGCAGCCGCCGCCCTCGGTACCCGGGAACCGGTGCTTGGCCGGCACGGAGCAGTACGGCTGCTCGAGGAAGCGCAGGATCGGGTCGTAGAAGATCCAGCCGGCGATCGCGCCCGTGGCGATGATCACCAGCGCGATGACGATGCGGCGGCGCAACTCGCGCAGGTGCTCGATGACCGACATGCGGCCCTCGGGGTCGCGCCGGCGCCGGCGCAGGCGCGGCAGGCGCGGCCTCACCCGATCACCGGCCCGGACGGTTCGGCAGGCGCTGCCGGGCGTCGACCACCCGCTCCTGCAGGTCGGAGAGGTGGGAGCGCAGGATCAGCAGCCGCTGGGCGTCCTGATCGAGCCGCTTCCGCTTGCCGGCGAGGTCGAACGCGCACAGGCCCAGCACGACGATGCCGATGAGGACCGCTACTCCCCACATCAGGCCGACCACCCATGCCACGGGCGGAACTCTACTGACTCATCCCGCCCAGCCGGATCCGCGTTCGTAGACCGATCGTGCAACCGTCGGCCGCCTCACGCGGCCAGAGGTTGCACGATCGCTGGAAGGAGCCTCATCCGCCCGCGTAGGCCGCCAGGGCGGATCGGGCCTCGTCGCGGATCGACTCGGCGATCCACTCGGGTGACAGGACCTGGACGTGCCCGAACGAGCCGAGGGCCAGCGCCCGCACCCACGCCGGATCGGCTACCCGCACGGCGACCTGCCGGCGCCCCTCCGCGTCCACGGTCTCCGTCTCGGGCGGGTAATAGTCGGCCACCCAGGCGTAGGACGGGTCGAGGCGCAGCACGACGAGCAGGTGCTCGGGCGCCGGGGTGAACACGCCGTCGGAGAGGTCGCGCAGCTCCGCCTCCGGGGGCGGGGTGGCGGGCTCGTCCAGGACGTCGGCCTTGTCGATGCGGTCGACGCGAAACACCCGCATACCTTCGGCCCGACGGCACCAGGCCTCGAGGTAGCTGTGCCCGTCCATCTCGAACAGGCGCATCGGATCGACGGTGCGCTCGGTCGTCTCGTCGCGCGTGGCGGTGTAGTACCGCAAGGCCAGCGCCCGGCCGTCGTCGATCGCGCGCTGCAGCACCGGGAGCAGCCGCGAGACGTGGTCGAGCTCGACGGCCACGGTCTGCGCCTCGACCGAGCCGCTCGCGGCCGACTCGACCTTGGCCAGCGCGCGCTCGACGGCGTCCCGGTCGGTGACGCCCGGCATCTCGGCCAGCGTGCGCAAGGCCACGACCAGCGGCAGCGCCTCCTCGGCGGTCAGCCGCAGCGGACGCGACATGCCGGCGTCGAAGATCACCGAGACGGTTTCGCCCTCGAACGACAGGTCGATCAGGTCGCCCGGGCCGTGCCCCGGCAGCCCGCACATCCACAGCAGCTGCAGGTCGCGGCGAAGCTGGTCCTCGGTGATCCCGAAGTCGGCCGCCGCCTCCTCGATCGCGATGCCGTCGTGGGCCTGCAGGTACGGGACAAGGGCGAGCAGGCGGGGCAGCCGCTCCCGCTCCCCCGTCATCGGCGGACCCCCGCGACCGCGGCCAGCCGCGAGTGCACGGCCTCGACGAGATCCGGCGGCTCGAGCACCCGGGCGCAGGCGCCGGCGCCGGCGACGATGCGGGCCAGCCAGCTCAGGTCGGCGAAGGTGACGGTCAGGACGCCGTCGCACTCGCCCGTGGCGTAGCGGCGCAGCTGCGCGGCCCCGTTGCCGGTGACGCGGATGCGGGCCACGCGGTCCTCGTCCGGGCGCCTGCCGACGACGGCGGCGAGCAGGTCGACCTTCTCCGGACGCTCGAACGCCCCGGACCGGCCGTACGGGGCGACCTCGCCCTGGACGCGGGAGAGCCGGAAGCTGCGGACGTCGTCGCGGTCGCGGTCGAAGCCCACGACGTACCAGCGCCGCCGGTAGGAGAGCACGCCCCAGGGTTCGAGGTCGCGCCGTTCCGGGCGGCCGGAGCCGGATTTCAGGTAGTCGAACCGGACGGCCCGCGCGTGCCGGGCCGCGTCGAGGAACGTGGGCAGGCTGGGATCGCTGGCGTCGACGTGCGGCAGCACACCGCCGGACGGCGCCTCGACATCCGTGCCGCCGGCACGCAGCTTGATCAGCGCATTGCGGGCCGGCGTGCCGAGCGCCGCCGACTGCCACAACCGGGCGGCCAGGCCCACCGCGGCCGCCTCGGCCGGGTCGAACTCGATGGGTGGCAGCTCATACCGGCGGCGGGTGATGCGGTAGCCGTCGTCGGCGTCGAAGACGCTGTTGCGGCCGGTCTCGAGCGGCACGCCCAGGTCGCGCAGCTCCGCCTTGTCCCGCTCGAACATCCGCTTGAACGCCTCGTCGGTGCGCGGATCACCGTCGGCCGGCTCGTACCCAGGCACCACGTCGCGGATCCGCTCGGCGGTCAGGAACTGCCGCGTCGAGAGCAGGCAGATCACCAGGTTGACCAGCCGTTCTGCCCGCCGCGCCGCCATGTCGTCGAAACTAATGCGCGGTCGCGCCCGCCGGGTGGCGGCTCGCGGGGTCTGCACGCGCGTCACCCCCCGATCATTGCCGATCCGCGGCCCACTTCGCACGGCGGTTACGCTGCGGCCGATGAGCGAGCATCGCAGGATCGCCGGCGGGCCGACAAGCGCGGCTGACGAGCACTCGCGCGGCGAGCACGACTCGTTGATCCGGTGGCGCGGCGGAACGGTGGTCGACGTCCGGCGCGAATGGGACGGCGTCCGCGAAGTCGGCGTGGACGTTCCGGGCGATGGCACGGTCGCAGCGTTGGCCTACATAGCACTGGTCGGCGTGCCCGAGCCCGGCGATCGTGCGCTGCTGAACACCACCGCGCTCGCGATGGGGCTCGGCACCGGCGGGCACGCCCTGGTCGTCGCGTTACCCGACCGGCTGCCGTCCGACCCGTCCGGGCCGGGCCACCTGGTCAAGGCGCGCTACACGCCCGCCCAGGCCACGGTGCTGGGCGTGGACGAGCCGGACTCCCCGCACCACGCCACCATCGCCGGCGCGGCGTCGATCGACGCCATGCCGGTGGTCATCGCCGACCTGCACTCCGCGCTGCCGGCGATCGTGGCGGGCGTGCTGGCCGAGCGGCCGGAGGCCCGGGTGGCCTACGTCCTGACCGACGGCGGCGCGCTGCCGCTGTGGTACTCGCGCACCGTTGCGCAGCTGCGCCCGCTGCTGTGCGGCACGGTGACCGCCGGGCAGGCGTTCGGCGGCGACCTGGAGTCGGTGACCGTCCACACCGGACTGCTCGCCGCCCGGCACGTGCTGCGCGCCGACGTCGCCGTGGTGACCCAGGGACCGGGCAACCTCGGCACGTCGACGCCGTGGGGCTTCTCGGGCGTGGCCGCCGGCGAGGTCGTCAACGCCGTCGCGGTGCTCGGCGGGCGTCCGGTGGGCGCGCTGCGGCTGTCCGACGCCGACCCGCGCGAGCGGCACCGCGGCGTGTCGCATCACGCCCTGACCGCGTTCGGCCGGGTGGCCCTGGCCGCGGCCGACCTGGTGGTGCCCGGCGGCCTGGAACCTCTCCTGGC
>WNGE01022393.1_pt1 | contig 10384 bp, 7 predicted proteins | sample 5400651 | NCBI WGS metagenome assembly WNGE01 (sample SAMN13153370, study PRJNA577476) | soil metagenome | isolation source: 60 cm soil or saprolite under grassland replicate 2 | place: USA:California | collected 2016-06-15
GCTTCGGTCTGCAAGTCGCCAGGCGTGGAGGCAATGTTCCATCAGGCACCATTGCGCTTCCCGGACAGCCGCCGGTCACCAGCGGGGCGCCGAATTTCACCGCAGCGGAAAAGACATTCGTCAGCCCTCGCGGTTCCATCGGATTTACCCGCTATAACCTTCGCGGTCTCGCTGAATCGGCGTCCGTTTCCACCCTGCTGTCACGCCTTGACCAGCGCACCGTCGCAACCTACTCCCAACCGCATTTCAGGGGTTCAAGCTGGAGTTCGCTTTTCAGCTCGTCTATCGAGCGCACGACTGAGAATCCCACGTTTGCGGCTCGCCTGGCAGAAGGCTCGTGGCAGTTGGAGAAACCGCTCAATAAAGACAAAACACGCAGAATCCAATTGCGTTATCGTTTTCGTCGAACGATTCTCTCCAATCTTCTGATTCCCGGGCTGGTCTTGCCGCAAGACCAGAGACTGAGGCTTTCTACCCTCTCCGCCACCTGGATTCGCGACACTCGCGACAAGCCTCTGGATGCCAGCCGCGGTTTTTACCAAACGCTGGATTTGGGAATCACACCGAAAGCACTGGGCTCGAACGCCAACTTCGCGCGTTTGCTGGGCCAGAGTTCTTACTACAAGCCGTTCGGGAAAACTGTCTGGGCAAACCGGATTACGCTGGGACTATCGAAATCATTTGCGAGCAGTGACGTCCCGACGAGCGAGCGCTTCTTCTCCGGGGGCGAGACCACGCTGCGCGGTTTTCCCATCAACGGCGCCGGTCCCCAGCGCACGGTGCCCGCTTGCACCAACCCCAGCGTACCTTCGACATGCGTAAACCTACAGGTCCCGGTAGGCGGCGATCAGCTATTCATGTTTAATTCCGAATTCCGCTTTCCACTGGGAATCAAAGAAGGGTTGGGCGCGGCGGTTTTCTACGATGGGGGTAACGTTTACGGACCGATAGGCGTGAGCCATTTTGTCCGAGACTATACGAATACTGTGGGTGTCGGGTTGAGGTATGCCACTCCCGTGGGGCCCGTTCGCTTTGATATCGGGCGAAACTTGAACCCTGTAACCGGAGTGAAAGCTACCCAGTTTTACATCACTCTGGGGCAGGCTTTTTGAGGTTTGTATTCATTGGGTGCTGTTATGACTTGGAAAAGAAAACTCGGTTGGATCGGAATCTTTCTCGTGGTTCTTATCGTGGTGTTAGGGATTGCCGGCTACTTCACGTTCCGCAGTCAGGCATTCCATAAATACGTGCTGGCCAAGATCCAGCAACAGGCGAGTGAGGCCACGGGTGCTCAGGTCCGAATCCAGAATTTCACCCTGCATGTTTCGACTCTGTCCGCTAACGCTTATGGGATAACGATTCGCGGCACCGAGTCGAAGTCTGCTGCTCCGTTGGCCCAGGCAGACCAGCTCATGGTACGTCTCAAGATCGTTTCTCTCTTACATAAAAAAGTCGATCTGAATGAGATCATTCTGCGTCACCCTGTGGTGAGTCTCCGAATCAAAAAGGACGGAAGCACCAACCTTCCCACGCCACCAAAGTCGAAAAGCAACAGCTCGACCAACCTGTTTGATCTTGGTATACAGCACGTTCTGCTGAGTCAAGGCGAGATCTACTACAACGATGTCAAAACCCCTCTCGATGCCGAGTTGCACGACCTGCAGCTGGAGGTCAAGTCAGAGTTCGCAAGCAAAGGCTACGACGGCACCCTTTTCTATCGAGACGGCCGCCTTCAGTATGGAGACATGAAGGCTCTCCCGCACGATCTGAACGCCCGCTTCAATGCCACTCCATCGGAGTTCACGTTGAACCCGCTGGTTCTGACCGTCGCTTCCTCCACCATTGAGTTGGCAGGGAACGTACAAAACTACTCCAGTCCTACTGCAAGCGGGAGCTACAAAATCACCATTCACCCACAGGACTTCCGTTCTGTTCTCAAGAATCCCGCTATTCCGACTGGACAACTTACATTGGCTGGCTCGCTGCGCTATCAGTATGAGGCCAACGCCCCCATGCTGCGCACAGTGGTTCTGGATGGACTACTGAACAGCCGCGAACTGGCTGTCAACTCGCCCGATCTTCGCACCGTCATCCGCAATGTCCGTGGACAGTTCAGACTGGCCAAAGGAAACCTCGATGCTCGCGGCCTTGCGGCGGACCTCCTGGATGGCCATCTGACTGCTGCCGCAACGATGCAGCATCTGGATACCAATCCGGTATCCAAGCTTCACGCATCGATGCAGGCAATTTCACTGGGCGCCGCAAAGGCAGCACTAAAAACCGCGAATCTCCACCAGATTCCAATCACAGGGCACATCTCTGGAACGGCTGATGCGTCCTGGGCAGGCAGCATACAAAACATCAAGGCTCGCTCCGATATCGGAATTAAGGCTGGGATCGCCAGTGCCTCTGCCGGATCGGCCCCCATTCCTCTTGATGGCGCATTTCATGTGAGTTATGACGGCCGCGCAAACATGGCGACGCTGACAAACACATTCGCGCGCACGCCACAAACTCGTGTCGACATCAATGGAACAGCAGGCCAAAGACTCAATTTGACTGTGCAGGCGCACGCAGCGGATCTCAGAGAACTGGATTCTCTAGCTGCTGCATTCCAGAGTGGCAGCGAGCAGAGCACAGCTAAAACTGCGTCTTCAGGCTCCATGAACCTGGCGGGCGCTGCTGAGGCGCAAGTGATCGTACAAGGGAGTATGAACGATCCGCGCATTCGTGGACAACTCAACGGCCGAAACCTGCAGGTAGAGAACACCGAGTGGAGGAGCTTGGGGTTGGGATTCGAGGCCAGCAAATCCGCAGTGTCCATCGAGAATGGCTCTCTGGTGAACGCTCGCCAGGGAAACGTGAATTTTGCTTTCAGTTCTGGTCTGTCGAACTGGCATTACCTGTCTTCGAGCCAGATCAATGTACAAGTGTTTTCTCGTGGCCTTGCGATCAAGCAGCTACTCCAGGTCGCGAAGCTAGACTATCCGGTTTCCGGCAATCTGTCGGTAGATGTTTCGATGCGTGGATCTCAACTGAACCCAATGGGAAGCGGATCGGTGCGTCTAGCCCAAGGCAAAGTTTATGGGCAGCCCTTGCAGCAATTCTCAGTTCAGTTCGAAGGCAATGGCGACGCAATCAATTCTTTGCTTAATGTGAGCACACCCGCGGGTTCCGCCAAAGCGAACCTCATGTTCAATCCGAAGAGCAAAGGCTACGAGGTCCATCTCGACGCCCCTGGGGTCAAGCTCGCACAGCTCCAGCCAGTACAGGAGAGAAACCTGGGAGTGGCAGGCGTCCTGAGCGCGACTGCCAGCGGGCGTGGAACCCTGGACAATCCGCAACTGACCGCCACGGTTCAAATCCCGCAGCTTCAAATGCGCCAAGCGAGCGTTTCCGGTATGAAAGCAAACCTCAACGTAGCCAATCACAGAGCTCAACTGGGTCTTGATTCCGAGGTGGCACAGACCTTCGTCCAGGCGCGCGGCACCATGGACCTCACCGACGGCTATTACACGCGCGCGACTCTCGACACGAAGGGAATGCCGATTGAGGGCCTGCTTGCCCTGTATGCGCCTGCGAAAAGCAATGGACCGCACGGCATTTTGGAAGTGCACGCTTCTGCCGAAGGGCCACTCAACGATAAGACTCGCATGCAAGCGCAGGTAGTCATTCCGACTTTCAAGGCCGAATATCAGGGTCTGCAGATCGGGAATACCCGGCCTATTCGCGTCCGCTACGCGAACTCGATCGTTGCTCTGGATCCGGCGGAAATTGCCGGTACGGATACGACTCTGCGGCTCGAAGGTCAGCTTCCGTTCGAAGGCAGTGCTCCAGTAACTCTGTCTGCAGTCGGTGCGATTGACATGCAACTGCTCCGTTTCTTCCAGCCTGACATTCAGAGTTCAGGGAAACTTCTGCTCGATGTCCACGGTACCGGGGCGACTGCTCATCCCGAGCTCAAAGGCCAGCTCCGCCTACAGAGCGTGTCACTCATGACTCCCGATGCACCGCTGGGGCTCCAGAACCTAAACGGAGTCCTCGACATCAGCAACGACAAGGTAGACGTCACGCAGCTCACCGGTGATGCCGGGGGCGGGCAGATCTCGGCTAGAGGGGTGATCGGCTACCGTCCGCAGCTCCAAATGAACCTCGCTCTTCGAGCGAAAAATGTTCGCGTCCGCTACCAGGATGCGATACGGACGCTGCTGGACAGTGAACTTAATCTTGTCGGCACAAGTGAAGCGGCTAATCTGACCGGCCGAGTGCTGATCAACAGCTTGAGTTTCACCCAGAACTTCGACCTGGCAAGTTTAGCCGGACAGGTTCAGTCCGGTCCTGAATCCGCACCGAGCGAGGGTATGGCGCAAAATCTTAAGCTAAACATCACCGTGCAGACTTCCAGAGACCTGAACCTCGCGAGCAGTGAAGTGAGCCTGCAAGGGCAAGCCAACCTGCGGGTGATCGGTACGGCGGCCGATCCGGTGATCGTTGGACGGACCGAGTTCACCGGTGGCGACATATTTCTCATGAACAAGCGCTATCAAATTGAGCGCGGAATTGTTGCGTTCTCGAATCCCAATCGCACCGAACCAGTGCTCAACGTACGGCTGACGACCACCATCAACCAGTACAACTTGACCAGCAAGCGGCAGCCTCGCCCTCTAACCTCGGCGCGAGTTCGCTCTTGGCCCAGGGTGCCGCGAGTCAGGTCAGCAGTGGGGTCCAAAAGCTCGCCGGGCTCTCCAGTTTGTCAATTGATCCGACGTTGGGCGGCAATGACTCCAACCCTGGCGCACGGGTCGCGATGCAGAAGCGGGTCACCAGTAGCTTCTTGTTTACTTTCGCTACTGATGTGACTTCCACGCAGCGTGAAATCATACAAGGAGAATACCAATTCAATAAGCGTTGGTCAGCCAGCGTGACTCGAGACGAAAATGGAGGCTTTGCAGTCGATGGGAAATTTCACAAAAGGTATTAGCAGCACAACTGTATTACGCTTCCCGGGAACATAATTGCAGGAGAGCGAGGTTGACGTCTTCATTAAGGGTGAAACACCCCTACACTCTCTCGTTGGCAGTCGGCATAGGTGCGGTGGCGGGACTGCGGCCGATGACGGCGCCGGCGGTTATCGCTTGGGCGGCAAAACGAAAATGGATTCATCTTGGAAGTTCGCCATTTGTCACAATAATTTCGGCGAGAGCCTCAAGAAGAATCACTGAGCTTGCGATCAGCGAATTGATTGCCGACAAGCTGCCCTTCACCCCTAGTCGATTGAACCCCGGACCTCTTGCCTCACGCATTGCGTCGGGCGCAATCTGTGGAGCGGCAGTCTGCGGTGCTGTGAAGCGACCGCTTGCCGAGGGAGCGCTCCTTGGCGGATTAGGAGCCATTGCGGCGGCCTTTGCCGGTTACCATGTCCGGAAGAGGCTCAGCCGGGATATGCCCGACTTCGCGGTTGGGCTTCTGGAGGACGCCTTAGCAATAGGCGGAGGTGCGGTCATAGTTTTTTGGCCGCAACTGCAGTGATGCTCATCACGTCAGCCAGGTGCTCGGGAAGAGCAGACTGGTCGGAAGGACTTCCGTTGATAGAAAGTAACGGTACACCCAAATCCTCTGCCGCGCGCAGCATCATATCTGTTTATTACGGAGGACACCATGAAGATGCATTTTGCTGCTGCTTCCTTGGTGATAATGGCGCTGTGTGGGACGATGTGTGCCCAGACGAATTCCGATCAGGCACCCTCTGGGACCGTCGTCGAGAAACAACATGGCGATACTAACGAGGTGCAACCGGCTCCGGAGAAGATCCGGATCACGCCAGATCTCGTCCGCGCTGCTCAGCAGAAGTTAAGCGAGGAAGGTTACAAGCCCGGAACGCCCGACGGAAAGATGGGGCCGGTGACCCGAGCGGCGATCCGCAGATATCAAGGGCACGAAGGTCTCAAAGTGACAGCCACACTGGACGAGAGTACGCTGTCGCATTTGGGCATCGGTGGCGGCAAGATCGTGGCCACCGCGCCGGGGGACATTGGACGCGGCGCCAAGGCGGCAGCCCACAACATCAAGGAAGGACATCCAATCGCCGCAGGCAAGGCTATGGGCCAAGGCGTCGGCCGTGCCGGCAAAGCAGTTGGAGAGGGCACAAAATCTGGCGTGAAAGGAGCCACGCACAGGGTTGCCGGCAAGAAATCGGACAAGAGCACCCCACCACCTCCAAAATAAAATATTTATTTCTCGCCCATGGTGTTCCAGGGAGCGAAACACGGCCAAGACACATGAAGTTCTAGATACTGGGAGCAACCGGCGCTGCCGCGAAGTCGCCGGAGGGCACGGCTTCCGCTTCAAGAACAAGCTGCTGAGCCTCGATGCCAGGCTGATTGAACTCTGTGCCACGGTCTTCGACTGGGCGCAGTATCGGCGTACCGAGGGATCGCCAGCGCTGGCAAATCGAACTCTTCTTCAAGGCGCTTAAGCAGAACCTTCGCATCAAGACTTTCGTCGGCACCAGCTCCAACGCCTTGCAGATTCAAATCTGGACCGCCCTGATCGCGCTGCTCCGCTCAAGTACCTGCAACTGAGGGCTCGCTTCGGCTGGAGTCTGTCCAACCTCGCCGCTCTGTTGCGTCAGCAGTTGTTCGTCTATCGCGACCTGTTCGATTGGATCGATCAGCCCTTCCAGCCTCCGCCGCTGCTCGCTGCCGCCGCCCAGCAAATCCCGCTCTCTTGGTCCAGCAACTTGGACAGCAGAAATCCCAACCTCAACCCGTGAACCACCACCGACAGCTCAAAATGCCGCCATTTTCTTCATCTCCGCGTCTCAACTCCGGCTAATTTGGACAGCAGTGATCCTAAGTCATTTGCGTACGTGAATATTCAGTATTTCCTGTATTTCGGGCAGAAATGAGCACGTGCTAGGTTGGGATGAGCTTCGAGGCCGCAGATGGTTTCGATGACATGGCGAAGTTAGGACATTTCTGGTTTCGCGTGCTGGCGGTCCTGCTGGCCTGCGCCGCAACGTTCGAGACAATCCCGCTGACTGGTGACCAGGTGCACGTGCGCCACATGGAAGGGCTGATGCACGGCTTTCTTGCACTGCGCACACTGGACGGCAAGCGCCTTGCCGACGGTGAGATGACTCAAATCCCAGAGGGTGACCGAATTACCAGCCGTCTGATTTTTCGCTTTAAGGATGGTTCAGTCTATGACGATACAACCGTATTCTCTCAGCGAGGCGCTTTCCGCGTTTTGAGCGATCATCTTGTACAGCGTGGCCCATCCTTCAAACAACCGATGGAAACCTCGATCGACGCGTCTTCAGGACAGATCACGGTGCGATACAAAGATCCGGCCGGCAAAAATGAGATTCTGAACGAGCGCCGTGACCTGCCTCCCGATATCGCGAATGGATTGCTCTTCACCCTGGTGAAGCACATTCAGCCAAATGTGCCACAAACCACGGTGTCTATGGTGGCGACCACGCCAAAGCCGCGGGTGGTTAAACTGGAGATCCGTCCAGAGGGCGAAAAAGCGATAGCCAGCGGCAACACCAAACACGAAACGGTGCGTTACGTCGTAAAGGTAAAAATCGGAGGCGTAGCTGGATTGATGGCACGGCTCTTGGGCAAGCAGCCTCCAGACACGCACGTGTGGGTTCTGACTGGCGACGCCCCGGCTTTCGTCAAAATGGAGGGTCCGCTCTATGCCGACGGCCCCATTTGGCGGATTGAATTGGCAGCTCCGGCAGGATTCTGATCGTTCTCAGATGCATCGACCAAAGATCTTCAGAAAACTTCCTGTCCAGCGGTGTTCAGGATTCGGTCGGCCAGCGCCGCTCTTCAGAATGAATCGTTTTCCTCTTCATCAGCCGCCAGTCTGGCGAACGAGGCATTTAAATTGTTTCTCGATCAAGCTGGCAAAAGAAGTATTCAGGGTGTTGTCACCTTGTTAGCATGCAGCCGCGCAAAACGTGACACGTTGGTCTTCGCGTTGGCACTGGCAGGAACGTGCTCACGCCTTCGATCTGTATCAAGACCGGATTGAGCAGGAAGCCTTGATACGCGAGCGGATTGGTATGCGCAAAAGGCTGGTCAGGACGGAGTGGCAATGCAACTTGCCGCTGCCGATGGTCTTTCCAAATTGAAGTAACAAATTAATCAAGGAGTTGGATGGCCGCACGGACTTGTTCTCATTCGGCAAATGTGCGGCGCCACGATAGTGAGGACAAGCTGTAACCAAAGTGAATCGCTTAATAAGAATTTGGTCTTGCGGCGTGAACGTTCGGTCCCAAATCGTGACGGTCGTCAGTTAAGGTCATAATAGGGGAAGCAGAGTTTCTCAGCCTTGCAAACTTTGTGGCGAGCACGACCGCAAATCTCGTTCAATGGCACTTGGCCGCCGCTTTCGTGCTCGCGAGCCTAGCTGCGTCTGGCCAGACAGCGGAACACGCACAGACTGGACCAGTCCAACGCGACCAGGCCGTGAATTCCACCTATCAGCCCATCACCGGCCGGGAGCGTTGGAAATGGTTCCTACAGAGCACGATCGGGCCCCAAAGTCTTGCGCCCGGCGTTTTCAGCGCCGGATTCGGGACGGCCATCAACAGCCCAAAGGAATACGGTGGAACGTGGGAAGGCTTCGGAATGAGGTATGGGATGCGCCTCACCGGAGTGTCGACAGGGAATGCGATGGAAGCGGGAATCGGCGCCCTGTGGGGAGAGGATCCTCGCTACTTCCGAACGTCAGGAGGATCTTTTGGCAGGCGAGTGCGGAACATCGTGAAAATGACCTTCGTAGCGCGTCGCCAGAATGGCAATTTCGCGCCGGCTTACGCTCGCTACGTCGCCACTGCCGGAAACAATGTGCTCTCGAACACCTGGCGGGTCGATAGCGAGGCGGATGCGCAGCATGCAGCTGTGCGGACTCTCCTAGGGTTCGTAGGACGAGTGGGCAGTAACGCCTTCCAAGAATTCTGGCCGGATGTCAGAATACACATCCTTAAGAGGAAACCCTGACAAATGCGAAAGTTCAGCTATTGATTCGAACTCTACGGAAGACTTGAAGGAACTCGTCGGGGATGCAGCAGGGCAGTGGTCTGGGATGGGAACCGAGGGCTGCCCCACAATGCTTTGCGAACAATTCCACTTTACCCGTCCTCGGAAAGCGACCGAAGTGCCTTCTAAGCTTCCTTGCAAGATTTGCCATGTGCGGGATTGTAGCACCACGAATGAAGAGGGGCGGCTTTTGGAGTGAATATCTTAAGCGAGGCTGAGCATTCTAACCGATAGCCCGTTTCGGCTGGTGCGTCCAGCGCTACTCTCAATTTCGTGGTATTTACACGCAAACCCCATGTCCAAGGTCGAATCAAAATGTTCTAGGAGCGAGGGACTGTGGCGAGACATTAGCGGAGTTGCTTCTGCCGATTGCCTGCCCTCGCTTCACATCCAGACTGGGCGGGAGGATTTGCCCCATTATTTCTTTCATAAATGGGTTTGTCCTCGGCGAGTCCTCCTGCTCATCATTATTTCTTCTTCGCTTTGACGCCGCTTCGGCAGCGAAGTCACAATCGTGGAAATGGGACCGCGCCTGATTGGACGTGAAGCCGAGGATGTTTCCCAAGCCGTGCGCGAAATATTGGAGGCTGAGGGGATACGGATTCGGCTGAATGCGAAATGCATATCACTGGCGAAGCGCGAAAGCCGTATCGCCGTCGGCATGGAATGCAAAGAAGGTCCGCCGGAGGTTTTGGGCACGCATGTTCTGCTAGCGGTGGGCCGCACTCCGAACACACACGACCTCGGGCTTGACCGGGCCGGCGTTGCGACCGAACGATCGCGGCTACATCATTGTTGACGATCAACTGCAAACCAGCGTGTCCGGCATCTGGGCCCTGGGTGACTGCAATGGCCGCGGCGCCTTTACTCATACTTCGTACAACGACTATGAGATTGTTGCCGACAATCTCTTCAACGCAGACCATCGCCGCGTATCAGACCGAATCCAGGCATACGCTTTGTATATAGATCCGCCGCTAGGCCGATGCGGCATGACGGACGCTGAAATACGTAAGTCCGGACGCCGTGCACTCACTACGAAATATCCGATGAGCAGAGTCAGCCGGGCGGTTGAGAAAGGTGAGACACAAGGTTTCATCAAAATATCGGTGGACGCGGAAACAAAACAGATTCTGGGCGCTGCGATTCTTGGCACCGGCGGCGATGAAGTCATTCACGTTTTGCTGGACGTCATGTACGCGAAAGCACCGTATACAGTAGTACAGCGCGCGATGCATATTCATCCGACGGTTGCGGAATATCTCCCCACCGTCTTGTCCAAACTGGAGCCTTTTGCGTGAGAGGTAGAGCGCATAGGAGGAAAACATGGC
>WNGE01025706.1_pt1 | contig 10383 bp, 8 predicted proteins | sample 5400651 | NCBI WGS metagenome assembly WNGE01 (sample SAMN13153370, study PRJNA577476) | soil metagenome | isolation source: 60 cm soil or saprolite under grassland replicate 2 | place: USA:California | collected 2016-06-15
GGCCCCGACGAGGCGCGGGGAGTCGAGGTCGTCGCGGTGCGCACCACGATCGGCTCCCTGGCCGCACCGCCGGCCGACGCGCACGACGCGTACCTGAGGCTGCACCTGCTGTCCGGCCGCCTGGTCCGCCCGCGCGGCTGCAACGTGGACGGCATCTTCGGGGCGCTGGCCAACGTGGTGTGGACCAGCCACGGGCCCTGCCCGGTGGCGGACTTCGAGGCCACCCGGCTCCGGCTGCGCCGCCGCGGGCCGGTCACCGTGCACGGGGTCGACAAGTTCCCCCGCATGGTGGACTACGTGCTGCCGTCCGGGGTGCGGATCGCCGACGCGGACCGGGTCCGGCTGGGGGCGCACCTGGCCGAGGGGACCACGGTCATGCACGAGGGCTTCGTGAACTACAACGCGGGCACCCTCGGCACGTCCATGGTGGAAGGCCGGATCTCGGCCGGGGTGGTGGTCGGGGACGGCTCCGACGTGGGCGGCGGCGCCTCGATCATGGGCACCCTGTCCGGCGGGGGCAAGGAGACGATCTCCGTCGGCGAACGGTGCCTGATCGGAGCGAACGCCGGCATCGGGATCTCCCTCGGCGACGACTGCGTGGTCGAGGCCGGGCTGTACGTGACCGCGGGAACCAAGGTCGCGCTGCCGGACGGGCAGGTGGTGAAGGCCCGGGAGCTGTCCGGCCGCCCGGGGCTGCTGTGGCTGCGCGACTCGCAGACCGGCGCGGTCCGCGTCACCGAGCGGTCCGGGCACGGCGCCGCGCTGAACGCCGCGCTGCACGCGAACGCCTGACCGGCCGGGGAGAGGACACACATGCGGCTGGCCACCTGGAACGTCAACTCGGTGCAGGCCAGGCTGCCCCGGCTGCTCAGCTGGCTGGAGCAGACCCGCCCGGACGTGCTCTGCCTGCAGGAGACCAAGGCGCCCGACGCCGGTTTCCCGGCCGGGGAGGTCGGGGAACTCGGCTACGAGTCGGCGCTGTACGGCACCGGGCGCTGGAACGGGGTGGCCATCTTGTCCCGGGCCGGCCTGGAGGACGTGCGCCGCGGCTTTCCCGGGGAGCCGGGCTTCCCCGACCCGGAGGCCCGGGCCATCTCGGCCACCTGCGCGGGCTGCCGGGTCTGGTCGGTCTACGTGCCGAACGGCCGGGCCCTGGACAGCCCGCACCTGGCCTACAAACTGTCCTGGCTCGCGGCCCTGCGTGACGCGCTCGCCGCCGACCTCAGTCCCGGCGGCGACGGGTCACGGCTCGCCGTGTGCGGCGACTTCAACATCGCCCCCCACGACGACGACGTGTGGGACCCGGCCGCGTTCACCGGCTCCACCCACGTCACGCCGGAGGAACGGGCCGCCCTGGCCCGCCTGCTGGACCTCGGGCTCACCGACGTCCCGGCCCGGGCCCTCAAGGGGCAGCCCTTCACCTACTGGGACTACCGGGCGGGCATGTTCCACAAGGGCATGGGCATGCGGATCGACCTGGTGCTGGCCAGCGGCGCGGTGGCCACGGCGGTCAAGGACGCCTACATCGACCGGGAGGCCCGCAAGGGCAAGGGGCCGTCCGACCACGCGCCCATCGTGGTGGACCTGGACCTGGACCGGCCCGCGACCGACTGACCCGCCATCGGCCTGCGCGTCACGGCCGGTCGGCGCTCTGGAGCGGGCGGGCTGCCCGGAACGGCCGTGATTACCCGGGGCCGATCGTGGATCACAAGCAGGCCCGGCAGGCCGCGCTGGATCGCTACCGGGACGCGGCAGCGGCCGGTCCTAGAGCATCAGGACCAGCATGTAGCCCATGGTGACGCCCATCGCGATCTGGCAGCAGGCCGCTAGGTGGGGGGACAGGACCCGCGGGGCCGGGCTGGCAGCCAGGCCGCCTGATGTGGTTGCGGCGGGCTGGGAGGCCGGTTGGGCGCCGGCTGTGGTGCTCAGAGCGAGGGTGGTCACGGGGACGGGCGAGCCGGGCGCCCGGTCCCGGACGCGGCCTGGGCGGGCGGCGGCCGGGCAGTCCTGCGGGGCCGGCCGTGAGCGGTCCTGCCGCTGGCCGCTGCGGCCGGCCACCGGCCGGGCCGCCTGAAACTGGCCGGCGAATCCTCCCCTCCGCAGCCGGTTCAGCACCGAACGCCCCAGAGGCGCAAAAAGACACCGAAAAGCTGTTGGCGCCCGGCGGGACGACGACTCCTAACTGTGCCGGCGCAGCTGGGCCGGCCCGAGGAGGGGACGGGCATGGACTCACTGACTAAGGGATCGGGCATCGCTGTCAGCGTGCTCGTCGCGGCGACAGCAAGTGTCCTGCTGCTGGTACCCGGGCACCCCCAGGCCGGTTACTGGCGGGGCACGGGCACGTCCTGCGGGGTCATGGTGGTATCGGCCGCGGCCTCCCCGTCGGATACAGCAGGGCCCGGCGGCTCGCGCACCGGCACGCCCGCTCCTGACCGCCCGGCGGCCGGCCGGCGCGCGGCCTGCCGTGCCACGGGGGCGCACGGCGGCCGGACCCGGCCCGGTGTGACCGTCCCCGGACAGCGCCCCGGCAGGCCTGCCGCCGCCGGGCGCGGATCATGCCGGGCCCCCGGAGTGCGCCATCTCCGGGAGTCTCGCGGGCTGTTACCGCGATACCGCGGAATCCGCCCAGACCTGCCCTGATGAGTTCTAACGTGATGGCATGCTCGACCGCGAGATCGTGGCCGCCATCGTGGCTGGCGAACCGGCGGGACTCGAAGCCGCCTACGACCGCTATGCGCCGAGCCTGTACGCCTACTGCCGGTCCCTGCTCACGGAACCCGCCGACGCGGCCGACGCCGTCCAGGACACGTTCATCATCGCCGCGGGGAAGCTTCCCGCGCTCCGCGATCAGGAGCGGCTCCGCCCCTGGCTGTACGCGGTGGCCCGGAACGAGTGCCGGCGCCGTCTGCGGTCGGCGGGGAGCTCCGCCCCGCTCGAGGAGGCCGCCGGGGTGACGGACGGGACGCCCGACCTCGGGGCTGACCTGGAACAGTCCGAGCTCCGCGAGGTGGTCTGGTCGGCGCTGGCCGGCCTCACCCCCAGCGAGCGGGAAATCATCGAGCTGAACCTGGGACACGAGCTGGCTGGTGCCGACCTGGCCGACGCGCTCGGCGTCCCCCGCAATCAGGCGCACGCCATGGCCTCACGGGCGCGGGCTCATTTCGAGGCGGCGCTCGGCGTGCTCCTCGTGGCCCGGACCGGCCGGGAGGCCTGCCCTGACCTGTCCGCGATCCTGGAGGGGTGGGACGGGCGGCTCACCGTGCTGCTCCGCAAGCGGGTCGGGCGGCACATCCGGCGATGTGACGTCTGCGGCGACCGGCAGCGCCGTGAGCTGAGCCCGGTCTCCCTGCTGAGCGTGCTGCCGGCGGCCGCGCTCCCGGCCGCGCTGCGGCATCAGGTACTCGGCCTGATCGCGGACGGCTCACCGGGTGCGGTAGCCCAGCGGCTGGCGGTCGGGCAGCGGGCGGGGCAGCTCGGGCCCGGGGGCTTCCCGCGCCCCCTCGACCCGCCGTCGCCGGTCCGGCTGCACCACCTCGCGCACGGCACGGCGTACGCGCGGGGCAGCGCGGCCGTCGGCGGGGCCGCGATCGTCGGCGGGGCCCTTGTCGGCGGCGGCCTGCTGCACCATCCCGGCCCGGCCCGCACGCCCGGCGCCGGCCCGGCCCGGCCTGCCAGCAGCGCCCCGCCCACCGCGGGCCGGCCCTCGGAACCCTCGCCCGGCGGTGGCTCCGGCGAAGGCGTCTCGTCGCCCGGGCCGACGGTGCTGCGCACCGGAGCCTCCGCCGCCAGCACCGCCCCGGCCGGGCCCGGCGGGAGCCCGGCCCCGGCCACCTCCGCGGCCGCCTCGCCCGGGATATCCGCCGTGGTGACGGGCACGCTGACCGTGTCACCCGCCAGCGTGGGCCTGAAGCTGTCCCTCAGCGGCCTGTGGACCGGGACGCTGACCCTCACCGCCCACGGCGGCCCGGTATCCGCCTACCACGTCACGGTGCCGGTGACGCTGCTCCAGGACCTCACCCTCAGCCAGGCGTCCGGGTCGCTGGCCGCCGGGCAGAGCGTCCGCATCAAGGTAACCGCCGTGGGAAATGCCTTGTTCTCCACCGCGCTGCTGACCGTGAACCCGGGTGGCCTCAGCGTCCCGGTCACTTACCAGCTGCTCGGCTAGCGGCCCCCTCCTGCTGGCGGGCGCCGCTGCGGGCCCGCCGAGCGGCTGTAGCGGAAAATCGGGCCGGCTGGTTCACGCCGATTCGGCCGGACTCAATCCGAAAACTCCCGCGAGGCCATAGCGTTGATCGCATACGTGACGGGGACTTGGTGGCCGCGGTCGTTGAGGGCGATCCGGCGGCGCTGGCGGCGGCCTACGATCAGTTCGCCCCGGCGCTGTATGGGTATTGCCGGTCGCTGCTGAGCGAGCCCGCTGACGCCGCGGGCCCGCCGCGTTCGTGCCCGCCGCCGGGGTGCTGGTCGCCGTGTTCGCGATGTTCGGCGGCGGGGCCATGCTCGCGGCGAGCACCCTGCACCACGCGTCGCCCCCGGTCAGCTCCGCGGTAGCGTCAGCCGTCCCGTCCGCGCAGGCGGCGCCCGCGGTGAACACGCCGCAGCCGTCGCGGCCCGGGCACAAGAAGGCCCACGGCAGGCATGGTGCGGCCGGGCGGGGCACCGGCACCGCGTCCTCCGGGACCGGGACCGCGAAGCCCGGGACGTCGTCCAGGCCGGCCAGCCACCCGTCCTCGGCCACGCCCTCGAAGTCCAAGCACACCCCGCCGGCCACCAGCTCCGCGCCGCCTCCGACCCCGACGGGCACCTCGTCGTCGCCTTCGCCCGCGGACACGTCATCGAGCACGGCCCCTCCGACGAGCGGCACCAATTCCGGCGGGATCCTGGGGACGATCATCGGCCTGCTGTAGGCCGCCCCGCCGTCCCCGGCGGCCCGGCCGCCGGCCCGGCGGTGGGGATCTCGGCCCGGCCGGTGACCTCGGTGCTGACCAGCCGCCTGGTCACGCTCAGCGGGCCGAGCCCGGACAGTGCCTCGGTCACCCGCGCGGCCAGCCCGGGGGCGGCCGTGGTGGACTCGGCCAGGGGATGATCTCGGTGACGTCGGCGATCACGTTGGCCTTGGCCCGGTTGGAGCGGGCCAGCGCGGCCAGGTGCCGGGTATCCGGGTCGTCCTCGGTGCCCAGGACCAGGACCAGGTCACTGGAGGCGGCCACGGTCCGGACGGTCTCGGCCCGGTCAGACGCCGCGTAGCAGAACCCGTCCGGGTCCGGGCCGCGCAGGGCCGGGAAACGGGATCGCAGGGCGGCGGTCGCGATCGGGGTGTCTTCCACGGGGACCCCGGGCACGAGAACGTAGGAGACCCGCCGGGGATCCGCGACCTGGACCGCGCCCGCCCCGACCCGGGTCTCGGCCAGGATGGCGTGGTCCGGGGCCTCGCCCAGGATGGCGGGCAGGACGGCGAGGCCCGACTGGCCGATCAGGACCACCTGATCGCCGCGCTCCGCGAACCGCCGGGCCTCGGCCTGGACCCCGGCCACGAGCGGGCAGGTCGCGTCGATCACGTCCAGGCCCCGCTCGGCCGCCTCGGCGCGCACCCCGGGCGCGACGCCGTGCGCAGGGATCAGTACCGTGGCGCCGCCGGGCACGTCATCCAGGGAACGGGCGAAGACCGCCCCGCTCTTCTCCAGGTCCGCGGACGCCTGGGGGCTCGCCATCAGCTGCCCGCACACGTACACCGGCCCCCGGGCCAGGGCCTGGCGGGTCGCGTCCAGCGCCCGCCGTGCTCCCGGGCACCACGGGCTCACCGCGCCGAGCAGGCGCCTGGTTCCCCCGACCGCAGCCCATTCCTCGACCGCGTTGCGGGCGGCGGCCATGGCCACGCCGTCCACGCTGCTGGCCGCGGCGCCGATCGCGGTCGCCGTGCCGTCGCTGTGCAGGGCGGTGGTGACGAACAGGGCCGCGCCGTCATCGGCCTGCGACGCGTCGCCGGACCGCGGGACCGGCGCGTACCGCACGCGCACGCCCCGCCGGTACAGCAGCCCGCCGACGAGGGGCGCGGCCGGGCAGCCCAGCCGGCCGTGCGCGGGGTCGCCGATCTCGGTGGCGACCAGGACCTCACCCGGGGCCACCACGGTTCCCGGTGCCAGGCATTCGCGTGCACTCGATCGGCTCATGGACGGGCATCCCCCTGATGTCGCCGCGTGGCGGCCTGCTCCGCGCAGGCCGGCCCGCATCCGCCTGCCACGACGGCAGGCTACCGCGATGATCGGGCCGGCCGTAGCGTCCGCTGTCGTCCCCGTTTCCTCGCGGATCAGTCTAGTGATGGCGAAGCCGGACCGTGTGTACCGGGTGACGCGCCGTGTCGGACATGGTTCATGGCGCAGAAGAGGGTTAGATTACTAACTCAATCGGAATTACATGATTTAGTACTCGGAGGGGAAGATCCTGGCCGGGGCCAGGCCAGGCCAGGCCAGGCCAGGGCAGGACCAGGGCAGGACCAGGGCAGGGCCAGGGCAGGGCCAGGGCCGGGGCCGGGGCGCACAGGATGGGGGGATTTGCCCGTTCAGTACCGCCGGCACCCGGGGAGTACTCAAGATGAGCGTGGCCCCACCAGGCACCCATCGGCGTGCGGGCCAGGCACACCAACATGAGAGGACTGGCGCCATGACCGTTACCGACGAGCTGCTCGCGAACAACGACCGCTACGCGGAGTCTTTCGCTGGCCCGCTGCCGCTTCCGCCGTCAAAGCACGTCGCCGTGGTGGCCTGCATGGACGCCAGGCTGAACGTGTACGCCATCCTGGGCCTCGGGGACGGCGAGGCGCACGTGATCCGCAACGCGGGCGGGGTGGTGACCGATGACGAGATCCGCTCGCTCACGATCAGCCAGCGGCTGCTCGGCACCCAGGAGATCATCCTCATCCACCACACCGACTGCGGGATGCTGACCTTCACCGACGACGACTTCAAGGCGAGCATCCAGAAGGACACCGGGATCAAGCCCGAATGGGCCGCAGAGGCGTTCCACGACGTCGACGAGGACGTGCGCCGGTCCATCGCCCGGATCAAGGCTAGCCCGTTCATCCCGCGCAAGGACTCCGTCCGCGGGTTCGTCTTCGACGTCGCGACCGGCAGGCTCCGGGAAGTGGCTTAGGCCGCCCCCGCCCGGCGCGGCGGCAGCAGGGTCAGCGGCGGCAGGGCCAGTAGCGGCAGCAGGGTCAGGAGTCCGGGGAGTTTCCCCGGCCCTGCTGCTCCGCCAGGAACTGCTCGAACTGAGCGCCGATCTCATCAGCGGACGGCAGCTGCTCGGACCCGTCCACCAGCGAGCCACGCTCGGCTCCCTCGGCGAACGCGTCGTACTGCCGCTCCAGGGCCTGCACCACTTCCAGGATCTCCTCGGAGCCCTCGACCTGCCGCCGGATCTCCTCGTCGGTCTCGCGGGCCGCGTTGCGCAGCGCCTCGTCGGGCAGTTGCAGCCCGGTGGCCCGGGACACCGAGTCGAGCAGCGTGATCGCGGCCGTGGGGTACGCAGCCTGGGCCAGGTAATGCGGGACGTGCACGGCGAAACCGACCGCCGCGCGGTCTTCCTCGCCCAGCCGCATCTCCAGCAGCGCGGCCACGCTGCCCGGAACCTGGAGGCGGTCCACCAGCGGCGGGTACCCCGTGGTCAGGCCGGGGTTGGTGGCGTGGGCGGTCACGCCCAGCGGGCGGGTGTGCGGCGCGCCCATCGGTATGCCGTGGAAGCCGACGGCCAGCCGGACGCCCATCCGGGTGGCCACATCCCGGACCGCCTGGGTGAAGCTCTCCCACTCGTGGTCCGGCTCCGGGCCGGTGAGCAGCAGGAACTGGCTCCCGGCGGTGTCCTTGAGCAGGTGCATGGCCAGCTCGGGCGCCTCGTAGGTCTCCCAGTGGTCCTGGGAGAAGATCATCGGTGGCCGCCGGGACCGGTAGTCGATCAGCCGGTCCACGTCGAACCGGGCGACCTCCTCGTGTTCCAGCGTGCCCAGCAAATGGGCGGACAGCAGTTTGCCCGCCGCCCCGGCGTCGATGAACCCGTCGAGGTAGTGCAGCATCACTGCCCCGTCCAGTACCGGCGCGTCAGGGCTCACCTCGTAGAGGTCTCCCGGATCTCGCACCACGCTCACTGCCCTTCCCGGGTGTCAGTCAGTTCGCCCGTTAGCCGTTCCAACCATGAACGGCTGGTCATCCATCCCGTCAGAGGCGTTCTTTGCCTTCCACGCTACCGGCCGCGGCCCACCTCGTCAGTCGCCCTCGGCCTCCGCCGAGCCGGTCAGCCGGAGCTTACGCTGTGCACGCTGGTAGAACGTGGTGCGGCCGAGCCGCACCACGTGGGCCGCCTCGGGCACCGTGGTCACGACCACGGCGTCGCCCGGGTGCACGTACCCCTCGACCCGGCCGTCCGCTTCCACCGCCAGCTCACCGCTGCGCGGCAGCACGGTCAGCGTGAGTTTCTCGGCAGCGGCCAGGAACAGGGCCCGGTTGAACGCAGAGTGCGGCGCGGCCGGGGTGACCAGCAGCCCTTCCACGTTCGGGGACACGATGGGACCGCCGGCGGAGAAGTTGTAGGCGGTGGACCCGGTGGGAGTGGCCACGATCACCGCGTCCGCCGCGTAACGCACGAACGGGTGCGCCTCCACGGTCAGCTCCACCACGGCCGAGGCGCTGCGGCCCGGGATGCGGGCCAGGTCCACGTCGTTGAAGGCCACGGTCCGCCGGCCCAGGAATTCTGCCCGGACCGCGGACCGTGTCTCCACCGTGAACCGGTGCTCGTCGATGGCGCCCAGCGCTTCACTCATCTCAGGCGGATCGATCTCGGCCAGGAACCCGAGCTTGCCGACGTTGACGCCCAGGACCGGGGTGGGGCTGCCGCACACGGTCCGCAGCGCCCGCAGCATGGTGCCGTCCCCGCCCAGGCTCACCACGAGATTGGCACGCTGCGCCAGGTCCTGCGGCCCGACCGCCTCGACCGGCCCGGGCACCCGGCTGGCCTCGTCCTCCAGGGCCAGCACCGTCACCTTGCGCTTGCTGGCCCAGGCGAGCAGCTCGAACATGGCCGAGTTGCAATCCCGCCCGGGATGCAGCACGACGCCCACCGTATTGACCATGCCCACCGGTCGGCCTCCTCAGGTCGTGATCAGGGCGCGCACCCGGGCGGCGCGGACCGCCTCGGAGAGCGTTCCGATGTCGTAGGCACCGTAGTGGCGTTTGCCGTTGATGAAGAATGTGGGCGTGCCGGACACCGACGACAGGTCGGCGGAGTCGACGTCCTCGGCCACACGCGCCGCGCCCGTGTGCTTGCGCAGGTCCTCGATGAACCGCTGGGGGTTGAGGCCGAGGTCGGTCGCGTACCGGATCAGGTCCCGCATGGTGAGCGCGCCCTGGTGCTCCATCAGCATGTCGTGCATCTCCCAGAACTTTCCCTGCCGGTCGGCTGCTTCGGCGCCTTCCGCGGCCAGCTGGGCGTGCGGGTGGACGTCGTTCAGCGGTAGGTGCCGGAACACGTACCGGACGTCGCCGAAGTCGGACAGCAGTTCCCGGACGATCGGCTCGGCCTGCCCGCAGTAGGGGCACTCGAAGTCGCCGTACTCCACCATGGTGACCGGCGCCCGCTCCGGCCCGCGGATGTGATCGCGGTCCGGGTCGACGGGGACGGCTAGGTCGGTGATGAGCGTGGAGGTCCCGAGCAGGGCGCGTACCTTCAGCCGCTTGGGCAGCAGCCGGGTGACCCGGAAGACGGTCCAGGTGAGCACCGATGCGCAGAACGCCGCGGACAGGATGCCCAGCTTGGCCTCGGCCAGCAGGGTGCCGTGGAAGGCCAGCGAGGCGATGAGCAGGGCCACGGTAAAGCCGATCCCGGCGATCGCTCCCGCACCCGCGACGGCGGCCCAGCCGACCGGCGGCTGGATGCGGCCCCGGCTGAGCCGGGTGACGAGCCACGCCGCGCCGGTGGTGCCCACCGGCTTGCCCACCACGTAGCCGATCAGGATGCCCAGCGTGACCGGGGACGTGTAGGCCCGGGAGAGCAGCCCCGTGTTGATCACCACCCCGGCGTTGGCCAGGGCGAACAGCGGCACGATGAGGTAGCTCGACCACGGGTGGTACAGCTGCTGGAGCCGCTCGTTGGGGGAGATGGCCAGGGTGACGCCGCCACGGGCCTCGCGCGCCAGCTCAGGCGTGGGCTGCTCACGGAACAGCCGGAACAGGTCGCTGGCCCGTTCCAGATCGCTGCGCGCCGCGGGGCGGGCGTAGGTGAGCAGGCCCATGATCAGCCCCACCACCACGGGGTCCACGCCGGACTTGAAGAACGCCACCCACGCGGCCGCGCCGAGCAGGAAGTAGGCCGGCCCGAACCGCACGCCCGCAGCCC
>WNGE01014134.1_pt1 | contig 10382 bp, 11 predicted proteins | sample 5400651 | NCBI WGS metagenome assembly WNGE01 (sample SAMN13153370, study PRJNA577476) | soil metagenome | isolation source: 60 cm soil or saprolite under grassland replicate 2 | place: USA:California | collected 2016-06-15
TTCTGCTCGTCTACTCGCTCGCCTTTATCGCGCTGAAGCAGGGCCGCCATTTTCGGGCGGGCGCGATTCTTGGCCTGGGCCTGTTCAAGTTCCAATTCATCCTGCCGTTTGCCCTTATGTTTCTGCTCCGGCGGCAATGGCGTTTCATGAAAGGATTCCTGGCGACGGCCGCAGGGTTGGGTGTGCTGTCGGTGGGTGCGGTAGGATGGCCGGGAATCTGGAGCTACATCCATTTGCTGGTGAGCGTTGTCAGGCATCCGGACAACGTGACTTACGGTGCCGCCGTTGACATGGGGACGGTGCAGGGGTTCATGCACGCGCTGCTGGGGAAAGTCCTCGGCCATTCCACCATTTCGCTGTTGGTGGTGGCCATCTCGGCTGCTCTGATTGGTTGGAGCGCCTGGCGCTGGCGGGCGGCAGACGACGGGCAACGCGGCCGGACCTTCGATCTGATGTTCGCCGTGTCCGTGGTGGCGGCGCTCGTCACCGGCTTCCACATGTTCACCCACGACCTCAGCCCATTGTTGCTTGCCATGCTGCTGGTGGCCGCGCATTTTCCCGGGAGCAACCGGCCCGCTCTGCGTTTGACGCTGGGAGGGGCCCTGGTGCTGTTCTGGATCCCGCCGCTTTACTTCGCGATGGTGGCTTGGCATTGTATGTATCTATGGTTTCCGGTGCTCGCAGCTTTCTTGCTTGGGACCCTGCGACTTGCATTAAACGTGTCTTCTTTGCCAGTTGGCGAAAAAAGGTTTTGACGTGCGGAATGACTCAAACGAGCAAGCGACCAAAGACGCGGCCAAGCCAGTTCCTCCCTATTACGTCAAAGCTCTCGCGCTGGGAGTGACTGCCTATCTCATTGGCATCCACCTGTGGACGTGGATTTACTTGCTTCCGACCTTCCTAGGCGGTCGGGCCGACTTTCGCCAACTCTACACCGCCGGATACATGGCGCGATCCGGTCACGCGCGGCAGTTATATGACCTTGACGCGCAGTTACATTTTCAGCGTCTGCTCGTGGGTCCAGGCGACATTCCATTGCCCTTCATTCGCCCAGCCTTTGAGGCGTGGCTGTTTGCCCCTTTTTCGTTCCTGCATTACCGAGCGGCATATTTCACGTTTTTGCTTATTAACGTCGGCCTTCTGGCCATTTGCTTTCGCCTTCTGCGTGCACGCCTGGACAACCTTGCCGAAGTACACCCGTGGCTTCCAGTCGCTATGTTTCTCGGCTTCCTGCCGCTGGCAGCCGCGCTGATGCAGGGACAGGATTCGATTCTGCTGTTGACCCTGCTGACCATGGCCCTGACCTTGCTCGACCGGGGCAGGGATTTCGTCGCCGGACTCCTGATCGGATTAGGATTCTTCAAATTGCAGATCGTGCTTCCCCTTGCCCTGCTTTTTCTCGTTTGGCGGCGGTGGCGGTTTTCTGCGGGGTTCGTCATCACAGCTGCCGCGATGGCGTTGTTATCGATCTGGGTTGCCGGTCCTTTGCAGGCTCAGGCCTATGCCCACTCGCTCCTCTCCGCAGGCAGTGGTTCCTTAGAAAATCAGTTCAGGTATCCCGTGCCGGTAGCGCAAATGGCGAACCTGCATGGGCTGCTTTTCGGGCTGGCGCACACCCGAATGTCTGCATTCTTCGTGCAGGCAGCCACACTTTCAGCATCGGTCCTGGTGTTTGTCGCGAGCGCCGTCCTGGCTCGCGGGCAACAGCGCTCAGACAATCTCCTCGTCGCCATTTCCGTTAGCGCGGTTGTAAGCTACTACCTCCTGATCCACGATCTGAGCGTGCTGTTCCTCCCAGTCGCCATAACCCTGAATCGTTATCTGCCAGCGGAAGCCATTGGAGACAAGAAGGGACGCTGGCTGGCGCGAATCGCCGCGTTGATGTTCGTGGCGCCGATGTGCTTTTCTTATGTGCCCAACCATTTCTACGTTGTAGCCCTGCCCGCGTTGGCGTTCTTGTTCGCTCTCGTGAACGCCGCGCGTCTTGAAGAGGGCAGGATGTGGGATTGGTATAAATATCGAATACCGGCGCCTCATGCTTGATCACGTTCGAGCGATCTCGATGGCAGTAGGCGCGACAGAATGCGGGGAAAAGCCGGGAGTCGGAGCCGAATTGCGGGGTCAATCACCCGGCGTCTGTCGTACGGAACAACTCCGCTCCGAACCCTGGAGCGCGCTCAACTCTGCGTCTGACGCTGGGAGTGGCCTTGGTGGTGTTCTGGGTTCGGCCGCTTTACTTCGCGTTGGTGGCTTGGCATTGTATGTATCTATGGTTTCTGGTGCTGATGGTGTTCATGATCGGGACTCTCAAGCCGGCAGCGGAGGCGGTGGGAAGCACACGTTCACGAGAAAGGCCCGGGTATCCTAGCCCATGAGGCCGGCTACTGCAGTTGTGGGGGAGGGCAAAACATTGCCGGCGAAGAGATTTTGGCCGCATGATCTGGTCCTTGGGCTCCTCCCGCTGCTTTTTGGCTTTCAAATTCTGGTGGCGATCGTATTTGTACCTATCGCTCTTCGGGGTTTGGCTGATTTCCGCGGACTTTATGCGGGTGGGTACATGATCCGTACGGGCCACGCCGCCGAACTATACGACTACGATACACAGCAGCGTTTTGAGGAGAAGTTGATCCCGGTTGGGGCGCGTTTTCCGGTGCTAATTAGCCATCTCGCATACGAGGAATTGCTGTTTGTTCCCTTGTCACTGCTTACTTATAGGGTTGCATACTGGGTATTCATGGCCTTCAATGGCGCGCTCTTGGTCCTCTGTGTGGGGTTGCTGAGGCACCGACTCCAGATCCTGTCCGATCGATGGAAATGGCTTCCCGCTCTTCTGATTCCGGCCTTTTCCCCCATCTCGCGAGCACTGCTGCAAGGGCAAGATTCCATTATCATGCTCACGCTTCTGACGGCCGCGCTCTGGGCACTTGATCATGAGAACAAGTTCGCGGCGGGACTCCTGGTTGGCATCGGCATATTTAAATTCCAGATTGTGATTCCAATTGCGATGCTGTTCTTAATGTGGCGGCACTGGCGCTTTTCTGCGGGCTTGGCTGTCTCCAGTGCTGCGGCTGGCCTCGTTTCGCTGTGGCTGGTGGGCCTCGGCGGGGCGAGGGGATACGCGCACATGTTGCTATCCATGAGTCTCCGCCTGACTTCCGAAGCGGACATGAGCCGATATACTACCGATCCGAGAGAGATGATCAACCTGCGGGGGCTTCTTTCCGCTATCTTTAACGGCAAACTACCGCACGGTTATGTCCAATTTCTGGTCGCAGCGTGCTCGGTTGTTGTTCTACTGGCAGCGGCAAGGCAGCGCCCGTCCCTGCCTCTGGCGATCGCCGCTGGTTCTTTGGTGAGCTACCACCTCATTGCTCATGACGCGAGTATTCTCATCATTGTCATCGCCGCGGCACTTTGTTCGGCATCTGTCGGGAATAGTGTCGTGGCTATCCTGCTTCTGATAGCGCCCTGGTGCGCAATCATTCCCGCTTACGGCTATTTGGCGGCAATTCCTTTGTTGGGACTTTTTCTATTGATGCTTGGGCGCGTGCCAGAACGCAGCGAATTCACTGCGGGAGGTCGCCAAAACGCCATCGCTGAGGGATGACCGTGCAGGTGACAATCCCCGCACCGCTCTTATCGTCGAGTTCGTCTTTCTCGGATCAGGTTCAAGGCATGTTTCTGCCCGAACAGCACCGCCGCGAGCGCTACATTGTATTGTCCCTGTTTCTTCTGTCGTTCCTCTATTTGTGCCTGTTCCGGCACTTCACCGCCATGGAGCCCGACGAAGGAATTCTTCTGCAGGGAGCGCAGAGGATCCTTGCGGGGCAGGTCCTGTACCGGGACTTCTTTTCTTTCTATACCCCGGGATCCTACTATGCGCTGGCGCTGGTATTCCGGATCTTCGGGAGTTCGCTGGTGGTAGCCCGAACTGCCTTGGCTCTGGCCGGAGCGATTCTTTCGACGGTGAGCTACCTGCTGGCTCGCCGGGTCTGCTCCCGCACAATTGCATTGATGCTGGCCGCTCTCGGCACGCTCACCACTCTGCCCTATCGCTTCCTGGTTCTGCACAACTGGGACAGCACGCTATGGGCATGCCTGGCCCTTTACTGTGCAGTTCGCCTGCTCGAGGTGCCCAGCCGGAAGTGGGCATTCGCGCTCGGCTCGTTCGCTTCTCTTACGGTGCTATTTGAACAGTCCAAGGGCGTAGGCCTCTGCCTCGGCCTCAGCGCGGGATTTCTGGCGGTGGTTCTCCTGCAAGGACGCAGATCCCTGCTGAGCCGCGCACACGTCTTGGCGATGATTTTCGGATTGGCGTGGCCCTTCGTGATTACATTCGCGTACTTCGCAAGTCAGCACGCCACCTCCACCATGCTGGCGGACTGGCTTTGGCCTCTCCAGCATTACTCGCGTGCCAATCGGGTGCCTTATGGCTATCAAAACTGGTCCGATGAGACTCGCCGTCTACTGTTTGGCACGGGCTCGCTGCTGGAGCGTCTGATCAAGGCTCTGGCCGTCAGCCCGTGTTTCTGGATCCCCGTGCTGCCGCTGATCGCAGTTGGCTTGCTCGGCTATTGGATCGTTCAGAGCCCGCGCCGGCGCCCTCCCAATGGAAACTCTGCCTATTACGTCATCGTCACAGCCACCTATGCGGGTCTCTGGCTCTCCATCGTCATCGCGAGGGCAGACATTATCCACTTCATGTACCTGCAGCCCTTGAATTGCCTGGTGCTGGCGTGGATTCTTGATGGACGCGATCTTCCGGGCCGTCTCCCCAAATCGGCGCAGCCGCTCCTCGCCGCCTATGTGGGGATTGCGCTCGTGGCGTTCGGCTTGGCCCCGCTGATCGGAGTTGGCTCTGCCGTCAACCAGGTATCGACGCGGCGCGGAGTTGTAACGACGCCAGGAAAAGACACCGTCATTGACTATGTCCAGGCGCACGTACCGGCCGGGGAGACGGTTCTTGTTTATCCGTACCTGCCGCTCTACTACTTCCTGACCGCCACATTCGGTCCCGCCCGCTATGACTATTTTCAGCCCGGCATGCACACCCGAGAGCAAGCCGGCGAGATCGTCGCCCAGCTTGCTTCCCGACGAGTGAGTGTCGTGCTGTTCGAAACGTCTTTTGCGGAAAAAATTCCCCGCGCCTGGCCGGGCACGCCGCTGACCGCCATCGCAGAGGATCCGGTGGCGGACTACATAGCGCGCAACTACCGCCCCTGCCGAGGCCTAACCTCTCCGGCCGAGTGGCGTTTCCTGTTCATGGTTCGCAGGGACTTGGTATGCCCGACAAATTGATACAGCCTTTGATGTTCGCCGAATGGGATTTGACAATGCGCTGCTTGGATTGAAATATCCAAAGAACATGAAGACGCTGAAAATTGTTACGGGCCTGGCGCTGTTTGCTTTGTTAGCGTGGTTTCTGGCTTCACGCCAGGAGCAGATGCGGGCGAGCGTCACCGACCGCGATTCCATTGCCTACTGGGCTGCCGCCACACTTCTTGTCCATCATCAAGACCCCTACTCGCCGCCCAGTGTGCTGGCTCTGGAGCGCACTCAGTGGTATGACAAGGAGAAACCGCTCGTTCTGCGGACTCCCCCCTGGTCGTTGTGGATGGTCTTGCCGCTCGGGCTGCTCGACTCCTATTGGGCCTGGATAGTATCGGTGGCGGTCCTGCTGGCATCGTTAGTCCTATCGATGCGCATCACGTGGCGAATGTATGGCGACGGTATCCGCCCTCCGACCGTCTTCCTGCTGGCCGGCTATCTGTTCGCTCCAATACCGGCGTGTCTGGTCGCGGGTCAAATTGGGTTGGTGTTGCTGCTTGGCATCGTTCTATTTTTCGTCCTCGAGGAGCGTCATCCCCTGCTTGCGGGCGCAGTTCTGCTCATCCCTTTTGCGAAACCTCATGTGTTCTCGCTGCTTTGGCCGATTTTGGCGATCTGGATTGCAACCCGCAGGAAATGGCCGCTGGCCGGCGGCTTCGCTCTCGCATTCTCGTCGGCGGTCGCCCTCGCCTGGGCGTTCGACCCGGCAGTCTTCTGGCACTATCGCGAGATGCTCCGCCAGGCTTCCATCCAGTCCGAGTTCATCCCCGCCTTAGGCGGAGTCCTGCGGTTGATTCTTTTCCGTAGATTCTTTTGGGCCCAGTTCCTGCCCATGGTGGCAGGCCTCCTGTGGAGCGGATGGTATTACTCGAAGAACCGTCGCGCGTGGAGTTGGAAAGAGCATGGCCCCGCACTTCTGGTCGTATCGGTGCTTACAACGCCGTATGCCTGGATGACCGATGAAGTGATCCTCCTCCCCGCCATCCTTCAGGGGGTTTTGTGGGTGTATCGGGCAAAGCCGAACCTGACTCTGAGGTCGCAACTGGCGATCTTCGTATTCGCGTGCCTGGATGGCGTGCTACTGCTGCTTTTGCGGGCCAAGATCCCGTTTTCTACCGGGATTTATTTCTGGAGCAGCCTGGTGTGGGTCTCGTGGTACTGGTACGCACACGGTTTTCGCAGGAGCCTTGCTACCTGACTGCCGCTCGAACGTGATTGGACGGCGCTTGCGGATTGCCGCCAATCGTAATCGGTGGGATGAAGCACTTCCTGGTCATTCTCACTGTAGGCTCGCTCTCTGTAATTCAACCAGTGCGACAGTGGTCCGTTAACCTGGCTGAAAGCGCAAACAGGAAAGCGCACAGCGGCAGCGCCATAAGATAGAGTGAGTTTCCCAGCAAAAATGCCGGCACCGCCACCAAGAGGACAAGGAAAGCAACTGCGATTTGCGTAGAAAGCTTCCGGTTCATCAGACCTAAAGCAGTCATCATCGGTATCACAAGAATGCTCAAGTCATAGAGGAAAAGATGGTAGCTGACCAGCACACTTGCGCAGACCGCAAGAGAGAACTGCTCGGTAGAATTTAGGGAACGTGCCCGATGGGCAGTCCAGATCAAGAGGACGATTGAGATTATCACGGTGATCGCCTGCGCCCCGGCATGAGAATGGGGAAGTGCACTGGCAACTAGACCACGAATATTCACCATCCGCTCGATCGGCTGCGCGTAGACCGCCTCTTGTGGAGATATGCTCATCGAAAGCAAGTGCGCGCAATAAAGCCGCATCTGATCGGGCCCGACCAGCGCCACCGAACCAAGGAAAATGACCGCTGACCAAACCCACAGACTCAGCACGAACCTCCAGCGCTTCCAGATCAGGAACAGCACGCCGATGGGAATCAGCAGCTGGAAACGAAAAAGTCCAAGCGCAAGCACGGCGCCGGAACTGATGTCGCGCCCGCAGCGCAGCAGCCGCCACGCGCCTACCGCTATTGCGAGCATGAGAATGGAATCCTGCCCGTCAGCCAGCGTCGCCGATAGGGGCAGGTAGGAAGCGAACAGCAAGCCTGCCAACTGAAGATCGGAATCAACGCGAATTACCTGAAAACTGAAGAGTGCCAGCATGCAATTCAGGCCGAGAAAAATCAGGAAAGCAGCCCGGTAATGGAATAGTGAAAGGGGAACGAATAGCAGTGCTTCGTAAGGCAGATGGATGTATGGGGCCGGCGTTTTAGACACGAGCGCAGTCTGAAACTGCTTCTCGAGTTCGTAATCATAAAGCTGGTGTCCGAGGCCGGCACGCAGCATGTAGCCGCCAATATAGAATGCGCCGAAGTCAGCCTGGCCGCGCGCTGCCCCCGGCAGAAAGGCCGTCAGAAGCAATATTTGGGTTCCGAGTAGAAGCGGCGACAGCCCCACGAGAAGGTCACGGAACCAGCGGTTTCTTATTGTGCACCGCCCTGCTCTGCCACTAATGGCACCTTTTTGACCTCGAACACGGCATCATTCTACGCCCGGCTCGCCTGTTCGCCACATTGTGAAGCGATTTTCCATCGGAGTACCCCCGCGGCCTGGCCATCCGCACCTTGGGCGGATACCCCTCGGCTGTTTCCATTGGACGAAATCAGGCCCGGCCATGGTGGACTTCGAAATAGCGCGACCCATAAAGGGTCGGCCATGGTGATTCCAAGTGATGTTTCCACAATGACATGCGCCGCAGTGGCTCGTTCGTGCCACCCCACGAGCACTCCTTTGGCCCCCCACCTGCTTTTAGTACGGGTGTCCGTTAGAACCCATCGCTACCCCAGGCAGTGGGAGACAGCAAAAAAAACAAATAGGAGAAAACAATGTCGAATCTCATTCTGAAGTCACTGAGCCGCCTCCATCAAGATGAGTCGGGTCAAGGTCTCGTGGAGTACTTGCTGATCCTGGCACTGGTCGCGTTCGCCGCCACGGCTGGCATGGGCAGCTTGGCTTCTGGGCTCAACAGCGCGTTCGTTCGGATCGGCTCAATCCTCGGTGGGTACATCAAGTAGTTGTCGGCGGCCACGAAAAGAATCCGGTTTCGCCCGTGGTCCGGCGCTCACTTGTTGACGCCGGCCACAGGCAAACAGGAACCCGACTTAGCAACTAAGGAGAACACAATGCTGCAATTTCTGGCTAATCATCTTTCCCGCCTGCAGCGCGATGAGGCAGGCCAGGGTCTGGTGGAGTACCTTTTGATCCTTGCGCTCGTTGCCTTCGCTGCCACGGCTGGTATGGGCAGTCTGGCTTCCGGGCTCAACAGCGCGTTCGACAGGATCGGCTCGATTCTCGGCTCCTACATCAAGTAGTGATGTTCCTGTCCGGATGTTTGCGATCTGCAAATGCTGTTTTCAATCCTCGGCGACTCCCCCTGCCGCGGCTTTTTAGAAAGTAATCATGTTAGAGAAGTACTTCCTGATCGGCGCGGTCTTAGTCGCTTCTGCCGGTGCAGTCAGCGACGCCCGCAGCGCCCGCATCCCCAACTGGCTGACGTACAGTGGCCTTTCGGCAGCGCTCTTGCTGCGGTTTGCCGTGTTAGGTTGGGGAGGATTAAAAAGCGGTGTCGCTGGAATGCTGGCGGCGGGTGGCTTATTTCTCATACTTTTTGTAATGGGCGCCATGGGCGGCGGGGACATGAAGTTGATGGCCACGGTCGGAGCCTGGGTGGGCAGTGCACAAGTGGTGACCATCGTTCTGGTCGCCGCACTTGCCGGAGGCTTTCTCGCGGTCCTGTACATCATATTCGGCCGGCGGGGACGACAGACGCTTTGGAATCTTGTGGAATTGATTCGCTTTTGGCTTACTTCCGGCTTCCAGCCCCATCCTGAGTTGAATGTTCGGGAATCGGGCTCGCAGCGCGTGCCCTTCGGCGTCGCGATCGCCATGGCCGCGCTGTACTGTGCCGGAAACGCAATTTGGTGGAGGTGATATACGAACGCTCGGCGTATTTTACTCGCACTTATGGTGGCCGCTGTTCTGGCGGGCCTGTTAACGATACTCGTCTTCCGGCGTTTGCAAGCTGGGATGGGGCAGAAGCACGTTACTCAGATTGTTGCCGCAGCCAATGACGTGGCTCCGGGAGTGGCTATCTCGTCCAAAGATGTCACCTTGATTGATTGGCCGATCGAGGTGCCGCTGGCCGGATCGTTCACCAAGGTCGAAGCCGTGGTCGGGCATCCGGTGATTCATGCCTTGGCAGCGAAAGAGCCTATCCTGCAGCGGGACCTGGGACTGGAAGGTTCGGGCGTCGGATTGGCGACCAAGATTCCTCCCGGCATGCGGGCGACCGCCGTGCGATCGAACGAGATCGTGGGCGTCGCTGGGTTTCTGTATCCGGGCTCGCACGTCGATGTGCTCGCGACCTACGCCCTGCCTGGAACGGCTGGCACCCTGACGCAAACGGTGCTGCAGGATGTCGAGGTTCTGACGGCCGGGCAGACGATTGAGCCCGATCCTCAAGGCAAGCCGCAGCAGGTCAACGTAGTAACGCTGCTGCTCAGCCCCGAAAATTCGCAGAAGCTGCAGCTCGCCAGTACCCAGGGCTCCATCCAATTTGTGTTGCGCAACGGCACGGACAAGACGACCGCCGAGCTTCGTCCTACCCGCATTGAGCAGTTGGGGGCCACCGCGGCTCCGCCGTCTCCTGCCTCTGCTACCAAATCGAACAAACCCGTAAAACGCGCATCCGCCCCTTCGCATCCGGTTTACGTTTTAGAGGTCATTCAAGGAACGCAGAAAACAGTTCACAAGTTTGACGAGGCCAATAAGGAAACGGGAAAACAACAATGATGAACTCGAGAATTGCGCGACGACTTGTGGGTTTTCTTTTTGCGATCGGCAGTCTTTCCGCGGTTGGCCAGAACGCCCCGCAACCGGCAGCACCCGGTGAGGGAGAAACGGTGCACGTGCTGGTCGGCAAGTCGGTGGTCATCAACGTTCAAGCGCCGCTGACGCGGGTGCTCTCCAGCAATCCGGCCGCGGTCGAGACTTTGGCCACTTCTCCCACGCAGGTTGTGATCGAGGGCAAGGCTG
>WNGE01018216.1_pt1 | contig 10381 bp, 11 predicted proteins | sample 5400651 | NCBI WGS metagenome assembly WNGE01 (sample SAMN13153370, study PRJNA577476) | soil metagenome | isolation source: 60 cm soil or saprolite under grassland replicate 2 | place: USA:California | collected 2016-06-15
CTTCAGTCGCCGGTCGATCACGAGCGGCTCGTTGCGCCAAAAGAGGCCGTGGTGGACGAGCGCGAGCTGCGCGCCGGCCCGTGCCGCTCGTTCAAACAGCTCGCGCGAGCTCGACACTCCGCACGCGAGCTTCGTGACTTCGTCGGCGCCGACCACCTGCAGGCCGGGCCGGCCGTACTCCGGGAAACGCTCGACTTCGAGCAGACGGTTCGCAAAGGAGACGATGTCGTCGCGGCGGGCCAAGGGCCCGCCGATCTTATGACGCCGCCGCGCTCTCGAACGGCGAGTCGGCCGCGCGGCGCGAGTCGAGGAACTGCACGCGGTTCGCGACCACCTCGACGACGCTGCGCCGCTTGCCTTCTTCTTCCCAAGAGCGGCTGCGCAGCCGTCCGTCGACGGCGACCTTCGCGCCCTTTGCCAAGAACTCGGCGCACGTCTCCGCTTGGCGGTTCCAGGTCGAGACGCGGACGAAGTCCGCCCCTCCGTCCTGACTCGGCCGGTCGACCGCGAGCAGGAAGGAGGCCACCTTCTTGTCGTCGCCGATGTTCTTGAGCTCGACGTCCGTCGCGAGGTTCCCGATCAGGCTCACACTGTTCACGCATCCTCCGTTCGTTGTCTTGATCGACAACGTAGCTCGTGAATCGCGACGGATTCGTGCCGTTAGCGTTGCGCTAATCTGTACGCCGCTCGGGGTGTGGCGCAGCCTGGTAGCGCGCTCCGTTCGGGTCGGAGAGGTCCCCAGTTCAAATCTGGGCACCCCGATAAGGCACGGGGGAAACCATGTTTCCCCCGTGAGCCCCCTTCTTGAGCACGGGGGAAACCATGTTTCCCCCGTGAGCCCCCTTCTTCCAGGTCTCTGCGTCGGACAGCTGCTACGCCGCGCGAGAGCGCGGTCTCGCGCGGCTTGCGGGCGGGCCTCGACGTCCGGGTTAAGGGAGACCCAACGCTGATACTCAACAGCCGGGCGATCACGTCTTTTCAGACGATCGCCGTTGCTGAAGTTGGCACTAGGCCGCCCGAGCGGCGTTCGAACCCTGAGCTCAGGCCTGGGGCGCGGGCTGTGCAGCGGCTGTTCTCGTACGGCCGAGCGTAAGGGTCAGGAACGAGACGACGGTCGCCGCGCCCAGGGCGAGCACGCCCCACCACACGCCGGAGATGTTGTCGTCCCAGCCGATCGCGCGGTCGAGGGAGAAGCGGCCCGGCCCCACCGCCGCAAGCGAGACGGCGACGACGAGATAGGCGAGCTCCAGCTCGGAGCCGGCCATGAAAGCGCGCTTCAACGTGACCGAGAAGATCGCGTTCAGCATCACGACCGCGATCATCCCGCAGGCGAGCGGCGTCGCCAGCCCGAGCGCGAGCAGCGTGCCGCCGGCGGCCTCCGTCAGCCCTGCGACGACCGCGAGCAACACGCCCCGGCGATATCCCTGCTGCGCGAAGAAGCCACCCGTGCCCTGGGGTCCGTAGCCGCCCCACCAGCCGAAGAGCTTCTGCGTGCCGTGGCCGAAGAACGCAACCCCGACGAACACGCGAAGAAGAAGTAGTCCGTGGGACATTCCGACCTCCTGTCTAGATGCGGACGTCCCGCCGGTGGACGACGGCGGTACAGAGATCCTCTCTGTATTCGAGTCCGGCCCGTTCGCAGATGCGCCGCGCCTCCGGCGAGCGGAGTCCGAGCAGGACGTCCGCGGGACTGCGAGTCAGTCCACTGCTCGCAGCCACGGCCTCGTCAAGGCGATTGCGAACATCACCACATTGGTCAACGCTCCGGCGGCGATGATCGTTCCGGGAGAGGCGAGCGACGCGACCGCAGCCGCGACGGCGAGGCCGAGCGGCATCAGCCCGAACGAGCCGAAGAAGTCGAGGCTGACGACGCGTGAAAGCAGATGGTTCGGGACGAGCTCCTGCAGCATCGTCTCCCAGATCGCGACGCCGAACCCGAGGCAGAACCCACACACGACCGCCGATGCCGCCGCGAGCTCGTACCAGGGGGAGAGCGCCAGCACGGCGATCGCCAGGCTGTTGACGAGCCAGAACCAGTACGAGAGGACTCCGCGGCGGCGCTTCGGCTGCAGCTGGCCGAAGGAGAGTGTCCCAACCACTGTGCCGGCTCCCACGAGCGTCGTCAGCAGCCCGTACGCGCCGACGCCGCGGTGGAAGTGCTCTCGGACGAGCGCAGGCATCAGCACCTGCTGCGGCGCAAGCTGCAGCATCAGCACGACGGCGAAGAGGACGATCGTCACCCACAGCCACGGCACCTTGGCGACGTAGCGCACGCCGGCCGCGATCTCGCGGAACGTTCCCTCCTTCGCCTGCGGCTCTATCGCGCGCGGGCGCGCACGCCAGAGTAGGCCGGCGGAGACGAGGAACGTCGCGGCGTCGAGCGCGAAGACGGTTGCGGAGCCCGCGACGCCGTACATTCCCGCTGCAAGCGACGGGCCGATCAGCAGCGAGCCCCAACGCGCGACGCCGATCAGGCTGTTCGCGGAGGGCAGCGCCTGCTGCTCGACGACGAGCGGGACGATGCCGCCGACGGCTGGGAAGAAGAATCCGTCCCCAAGCCCGTTGAGCGTCGCAAGGACCAGCATCAGCGTGAAGGTCAGGTGCCCGCTCGCATCGACGGCCGCGAGCGTTCCCACGACGACGAGCCGCGCCAGGTCGGACGCGATCATCTGCGTCCGGCGCGGAATCCGGTCGGCGAGCGCGCCGCCGATCAGCAGCGTCGTCAGGAGGCCGATCCCCTGGCAGACGAAGACGATCCCGAGCCGCGACGAGCCGACGAGCGTGAACGCGCGCCAGCCGAGCGCGGTGAAGAAGGCGGCGTCGCCGATCAGGGAGACCGCCTGCCCTGCCCAGAGCAGCCGGAAGTCTCGGTGGCGGAACGCGTCGAGGACGCGGACGCGCGACAGCGGGGCGGACTCGACGTCCATTACGCAAAGCTATCGTGGCGTTCGTGTTGGACTTGCAGGCTGCGGCGGAACGCTGGTCGCTGACGCTGGGCGAGCCATACGAGCAGGGCGCGGCGGGCTACACGGTGCGCGCCGAGCTGGCCGACGGGACGCCCGCCGTCCTCAAGCTCGTGCACCCGCACCGGGAGAGCGAGCACGAAGCCGACGCGCTCGCGACGTGGAAGGGGGACGGTGCCGTCAGGCTGCTCGAGCGCGACGAGTCGGGCTACGTGCTGCTGCTCGAACGGTGCGAGCCGGGGACGCCGCTGTCCCGGCTCGATGTCGAAGCAGCACTCGACGTGCTGATCGGGTTGCTGCCGCGGCTCTGGGAGCCTGCTGGCGAGCCCTTCCACACGCTCGCGGAGGAGGCCGCGTGGTGGTGCGAGTACCTGCCTGGAAAATGGACAGGCGACCGCAAGCTGCTCGACGCGGCCCTCGACGCGTTGCGCTCGCTGGCGCCGACACAAGGAGAGCACGTGCTGCTGCACCAGGATCTCCACGCCGACAACGTGCTCGCGGCGCAGCGCGAGCCGTGGTTGGTGATCGACCCGAAGCCGCTCGTCGGCGAGCGGGAGTTCGCCGTCGCGCCGATCGTCCGCTCGTTCGAGCTCGGCCACTCGAAGCGCGACGTCCTGCACCGGTTCGACCGCCTTACGGCCGAGCTCGGTCTCGACCGAGAGCGCGCACGCGGCTGGACGATCGGCCAGACGGTCGCTTGGGCGTGCGACAGCCACTATCACGCGCGCCACGTCGAGGCGGCGCGGTGGTTATTGGAGGCCGTGTGAGGGTGCTCCGCGCCGTCCTCTTCGACGTCGACTTCACGATCGCGCGTCCGGGGCCCGAGCTCGGCCCGGACGGTTACGCGAGGCTCGGCGCGCGCTTCGGCCTCGAGCTCGATCCGTCGCGGTACGACGAGGCGCGCCGGGCGGCGATCGCGACCCTGAAGCGCCACCCCGAGCTCGACCACGACGAGGAGGTGTGGGTGCTGTTCACCGAGCGGATCATCCAGGGGATGGGCGGCTCGGGCGACACGTACGCATGCGCCGTCGAGATGACGAAGGCGTGGGAGCACGCGGAGCACTTCGAGCTGTACGAGGACGCGCTCCCCGTCCTCGACGAGCTGCGCCGGCACGGCCTGAAGCTAGGGCTCGTCTCGAACACAGGGCGCGATCTCGAGGCGTTCGTCGCCCACCACGCGCTCGACGTCGAGGCGGCCGTCTCGTCCGGCGCATTCGGAAAGACGAAGCCGCACGAGGCGATCTTCCGCGCCGTGCTCGACCGCCTCGGCGTCGAGCCGGCCGCCGCCGCCATGATCGGCGACTCGATCGAGGACGACGTGGAGGGAGCCCGCGCGCTCGGAATCAAGGCGTTTCTGCTCGACCGCAGCGGCGCGTTCCCGCAGTTTGCTCCGCGGCTGCCCGATCTGTTTGCGCTGCCCGCCGCGCTCGGACTAGTGCGAGAATCCGGCTGATGCCGGGCTGGGTCCTGTGGGCGATCCTCGCCGTAGCGCTCGCCGTCGGCGAGCTGCTGACGCCGGGGCTCTTCTTTCTGGGGCCGGTCGCCCTCGCTGCCGTTGCCGCAGGCATCGTCTCCGTCTTCGGCGCTGCGGCCTGGCTTCAGCTCATCGTCTTCATCGCCGTGTCGGTTGCGTCGCTGGGCGTCCTGCGGCCGATCGCGCGCGCGCATCTGCGCATGCCCGCGCTCACGCGAACCGGCACCGCCGCCCTCGTCGGGTCAAAGGCCGTCGTCCTGCAGCGCGTCGACGCGAACGGAGGCCGCGTACGCATCGGCGGAGAGGAATGGTCGGCGCGCGCGTATCTCGACGATCAGGTGCTCGAGCCGGGCACGCGCGTGGAAGTGGTGAAGATCGAGGGCGCGACGGCGCTCGTCTACGAATAGGAGGAAACCGTGGCCGCTCTCATCGTTCTTCTCGTCGTCGCGGCGCTCGTGCTGCTCGTGCTCGCGCGGACGGTGCGCATCGTCCCGCAGGCGCGCGCAGGCGTGATCGAGCGGCTCGGCCGCTACTCGCGGACGCTCAATCCCGGCCTCGCGCTCGTCGTCCCGTTCGTCGATCGCCTGCGGCCGCTGATCGACCTGCGGGAGCAAGTCGTCTCCTTCCCGCCGCAGCCGGTGATCACAGAGGACAACCTCGTCGTAAGCATCGACTCGGTCATCTATTTCCAGGTGACCGACGCCCGGGCCGCGACGTACGAGATCGCGAACTACATCCAGGCGATCGAGCAGCTCACCGTCACGACGTTGCGCAACGTGATCGGCGGCATGGCGCTCGAGAAGACGTTGACCTCGCGCGACGCGATCAACAACCAGCTGCGCGGCGTCCTCGACGAGGCCACCGGCAAGTGGGGCATTCGCGTGAACCGCGTCGAGCTGAAGGCGATCGACCCGCCGGCGTCGATCAAGGACACGATGGAGAAGCAGATGCGCGCCGACCGGGAGAAGCGCGCCGCGATCCTCACCGCCGAGGGCGTCAAGCAGTCGCAGATCCTCACGGCCGAGGGCGAGAAGCAGGCCGCGATTCTGAAGGCCGAGGGCGCTCGGCAGGCGCAGATCCTCCAGGCGGAAGGACAGGCGAAGGCGATCGGCACCGTCTTCCAGGCGATCCACGACGGCAAGCCGGACGCCGAGCTGCTCGCCTACCAATACCTGCAGATGCTGCCGCAGATCGCCCAGGGGGAGGCGAACAAGGTCTGGATCGTCCCCAGCGAGCTCTCGCAGGCGCTCGGGCGGCTCGGTCGCGGAGGCAGGGAGACGTGAGCCGAGGGTAAATCTTTCCACGGCCGAGGCGGATCCCTGATACAAGGGGTTATCGCCGGTTTGTCCTTTAGCTCCCGGCGCCGGCGGCCGATCACCTCAGGGATGTTCTTCCTCCGCCTCTTCGGTACGCGGCGCGCACGCATTGCCTTCAACGTGGTGTCGGGGACGGTCGCCGTCGCCGTCGGTCTTCTGACGGCACGGCACTTCGTGAACAACGGCTGGCCCCTGGGGCACGCCGACGTGTTCGGGGTGGTCGCGGCAGGCACGCTGTTCCTCGCCGCGTTCGCCTTCAAGGCCTGGGGCTGGCACCTGCTGTTCCGCGCCGACGACCGGCCGCATCCGCTCGCGCTCGCAGCTGCGGGCGGCGCGGCCTCTGTAACCGGGCTCGCGCTGCCGGGCCGCTGCGACGAGGTCGTGCGAATCGCCGTCGTGCGGAAGTTCCCCGGACATCGCTGCGGGGTCGGCACGGTCTGCCTCTCCCTCTTTGTGCTCGGTCTGATCGACAACGCAGCCCTGGCGCCCTTCGCGTCGGTGGCCGCCGGAATCTCGGCGCCCTCGGGTCTCGTGCGCGCCGGCCTGATCATCGTCGGCGCCTCGGGTGTCGGCGCCGCGCTGATCGTCGCGCTGCTGCCGTGGGCGGCAGGCGTCCGGCGCATCGTCAAGTACCGCCTCGGGCGCTGGGTGAGCCAGCATGCGGCGAGCCCGCGCCAGGCGGCGAAGGCGTGGCTGCTGGTGCTCGTGTCGTGGGGCCTGCGCGCCGTCGCCGTGTTCGTCCTCCTCGACGCGCTCACGCTGCACACCTCGATCCCGCTGGCCCTCGGCTTCCTCGTCGCGTCGGCCTCGGCCGCCGCGTTGCCGATCGCCCCCGCGGGAGGCGCGGCGCAGGCGGGTGCGGGAGCGGCGATCCTCACCGCAGCGGGCGTCGGCACGTCGAAGGCCGTAGCGTTCGCCGTCGCGGCGCAGGGTCTCGTCGTCCTCGCCGGCGCGGCGATCCTCATCCTTACGGTCTCCCTGCACCTCGCGCTCCCGCGCCGCCTCCTCCAGGCTGACGACCGGCCCGACGCAGGCGTCCTCGCTGTCGAACAGCTTCAGCCACGCGGCCAGCGGCCGCCCGGCGAACACCGCTACGAGCTCGCCCGCGAGCGCCTCCTGGTCCGCGCCGTATTGCCGAGCCGCAAGCTCGGGGCGGCCGATCACCTCGCACAGCCGGCGGAAGAACACCGGCTCCAGCGCGCCGACGGTGAGCCAGCCGCCGTCCTCTGTGGCGTAGATGCGGTAGCACGCGAGACCGCCCGTGAGCATGCGCGCGAATGGCTCGCCGCGGAGCCGGTGGGAGGCGAGCCGGTGCGCGCCGTGGGTCATCGACACGACGAGGCGCGTGCCCCGGCCGCTCCGCGCGCGCTCCAGCAAGGCGGCGAGGATCGCGTTGACCGCCGCGAGCGAGCCGGCGGCGAGGTCCCCGACCTGCACCGGCGGCGGCGACGGCGCCGTGTCCGCGAGCACCCCCGCCCAGCCGAGGTAGTTGAGGTCGTGGCCGGCGCGCGCCGCGTGCCGCCCCTGCAGGCCGAAGCCCGTGATCGAGCAGTAGACCGTCGACTCGGGTACGTCCTCCGGCCCGACGCCGAGGCGCTCGGCGACGCCGGGGCGAAAGCCTTCGAGCACGACGTCGGCTCGCGCCACGAGCGCCTTCCCAAACTGAGGTTCCGCCTTCAGGTCGCAGACCACCGATTCCTTGCCCGCGTTCAGGGCGTCGTCCCAGTCCGGCGCCACGGAGCCCAGCGGGTCGCCGCCGGGCGGCTCGAGGCGGACGACACGCGCGCCGAGCTGCAGCAGCTCGCGGCTGGCGAACGCGCCCGGCAGGTAGCGGGTGAGATCGACGACCAGGAGCCCGTCCAGTGGCCTCACGCGCCGCGGAACCTATAGAAGTCAGGTACGTGTCGTCCCTGCCGGCCAGGATCATCCCGCTGCCGGTCCAGCGCCGCGGTCTCACGTGGCTGCTGGGGCTGGGCGCCTTCGGGCTCGCCCTCTCGCTGACGACGACGTCCGCGTATCTGCCGCCGCTGCTCGGACGCTTCACAGACTCGCGCACGCTGATCGCGCTCGTACTCGGGTCCGAGGGACTGTTCGCCCTGACGCTGCCGCTCGTGATCGGTCCCTGGAGCGACACGTTCGAGACGCCGATGGGGAGGCGGCGGCCGTTCATGCTCGTCGCGCTCGGGCCGATCGCTTTCTGCCTCGCCCTCGTCGCGTTCATGCCGCGGCTGTGGCTGATGACGCTGCTCCTGCTCGCCTTCTTCTTCGCGTACTACGTCTACGAGACCCCGTATCGCGGGCTCTATCCCGACCTGCTGCCGGAGGCGGAGTACGGCCGCTCGCAAGGCGTGCAGCACCTGCTGCGGGGGCTCGCGATCGGCTGCGGGCTCGTCGGCGGCGGCTTGCTGTTCGGCCTCTGGCATCCGGCGCCGTTCCTGATCGCGTCGCTCGTCTCGACGGGAGCGTGCGCGGCCGCGATCCTGTTCGTGCGCGAGCCGCGTGGATCGAACCGCGTCTTCGAGGGTGTGCGCGTATACGTGCGCCACAGCTGGCGCATCTTGCGCAGCGAGCCGGAGGTCCGCCGGTTCCTCGTGTGCAACTCGGCGTGGGAGGGAACCTTCGCCGGCGCGCGGACGTTCGTCGTCCTCTACATCACCAAGGGGCTGCACCAGCCAGTGGCGGTGAGCACGGCGGTGCTCGGCACGGTCGCGGGCGGCTACATCCTCGCCGCGCTGTGGGCGGGGCGGATCGGTGACCGCTTCGGGCTCGCCAAGGTGATCTTCTTCTGCTCGTTCCTTTACGGGGGCGGGCTCGTGCTGGGCGGGCTCGCGCGGCACTGGCACGACTGGTACCTCGCGCTGATGTTCCCTGTCGCGATCGCCGGCGGGGCGGTGATGACGCTGGCCTGGGGACTGCTGTTCAAGTTGATGCCGCCGCAGCACCGCGGCGCGATCGCCGGTCTGGCGACCACGACGAAAGGCCTGGGCCTGATCGTGGGGCCGATCGCGGCGGGAGCGGCGATCGACCTGCTGTCGCCGTACCTGCGCTCGACGGACGGCTACCAGGTGCTGTGGCCGATCCTCGGCATCCCGATCCTCGCCGTGATTCCGCTCGTCGCGCACATGATGCGCAACGAGCAGCGCTCGCTCAAAGGCACGGCGTCGCTTCCGCCCGGATGAGGCCGAAGCCCCAGAGTCGCTGGCCGTAGACGTAGAAGACCGTCGTCACGCGCCCCTTCGTCAGAACGAGCGCGCGGTACGAGCCGCACGGGATCGACACGAGCGCGCCGTAGCGGACGTTCACCTCGAGCGCGTTCTGGCCGAGCCGCAGGCCGCCCAGCGTGTGCCAGCCCGGTGGGAGCCAGAGCGTCCACACGGCATCTGCGCGGCCGCGGTGGAAGCGGACGGCGGCGCCCTCGGGACGAAACGCGCGGTAGTTGTAGTACCACGTCGGCTGGGTGCAGCCGCGACAGCGGCCGTAGCGCGTCCCCCAGACCGTCTGCACCTGCGCGGGCGTCATCCCCAGCCGGATCCCGCCGAGGCTGCGGCCGGGGACGAGCAGGCCGTGCTGGGGCAGCGCCGTGGACATCACGGCGAGGGCGAGCGATACTCCGCGCATCAGCGAGATCGTGCCAGCCAGGGAGCGTGTGCGCGCTCTCTACGCCGACGGACTCGAGGCGTTCCGGCGAGGCGACCAGGCTGCGTCGCGCACAGCTCAACGTGGAAGCGCTGGAGGTCGCGCGCGAAGCCGGCGATGAAATCGGCGTCTCGCTTGCACTCGTCGGGCTGAGTCGCGTCGTGTTCCGGGACGGCGACTACGACCGCGTACGCACGCTTGCAACGGAAGCGCGTGAGCTCGCGAGCCGGGCCGGGGAGCCGGCGGACGAGACCGGGCCGCTCCACATGCTCGCCGCTGGCACCCGCCTCAGCGGCGACTACGATCGCGCGCGCGAGCTGTACCTCGAGAGCCTCGAGCTGAACCGCCGGCTCGGCAAGGAGCGCATGGTGCACGTCGAGCTCCACAACCTGGGCCACGTGGAGCTCCACCGCGGCGACCTCGCTGCGGCCGAGCGAGCGTTCGCCGAGTGCAGCGAGGCAAAGGCGGGGAGCGACGACGCGTACGATCGCGCGATGGAGCTGCTGAACCGCGCCGCGCTCGCGGCGGCGCGCGGGCGAACGTCCGCGAAGCTCCTCGACGAGTGCGAAGCCATCCTCGAGCAGGCCGGGATCACGCTCGACCCGGACGACCGCTTCGAGGTCGACGTCCTTCGCGCGCGGCGCTAGCGAAACGCGTTCTCGCCCGTCAGCGCCTCGCCGACGACGAGCGTATGCACCTCGTGCGTCCCTTCGTACGTGAGCACGGACTCGAGGTTGTTCATGTGGCGGATAACCGGATACTCGAGCGTGATCCCGTTGCCGCCGAGGATCGTCCTCGCCGTCCGGCACGCTTCGATCGCGCCGCGCACGTTCCCCAGCTTGCCCATGCTCACGTGCTCGGGGCGCAGGGTGCCGGCATCCTTCATCCGCCCGAGATGAAGGGCAACGAGCGTGCCGCGGTTCACCTCGAGCGCGATCTCGGCGAGCTTCTGCTGCGTGAGCTGGTAGCCGGCGATCGGTTTGCCGAAGACG